>Ga0326597_10000008_pt1 | contig 328738 bp, 295 predicted proteins | sample RVTome_12_FD_203789 | JGI IMG/M metagenome (GOLD analysis project Ga0326597, IMG submission 203789) | Soil microbial communities from uranium-contaminated site in the Upper Colorado River Basin, Wyoming, United States - RVT100D185 | ecosystem: Environmental > Terrestrial > Soil > Contaminated...
CGTGCGGCACATCTTCTTCACCGGAAAGGAGGAGCGGTTCTTCTGAATAAACGAGTATCTCATTTTGATGTCCGGCTGAAGATGGCCGTGGCTTTTTTTAATCTCTCTCTCTCTCTCTCTCTCTCTCTCTCTCTCTCCATCTCGGTATCTTTCAATTTCTTTTCAAGTTCTCGAATCCGCTTTTGATCTTGAGTGAGCGCCATTTTGCCCGGTCCGGGAAAGGCAAGTTCCGGATTTTCACGCCGCTGCCTGTGCCAGCGATATATCAAGACACTTCCTACACCCAAGGGCTCCGCCACCTCTGGAATCGTTCGTCCAGGTTCCTCACTCAGGCAAACGGCATTTCTTTTAAATTCAGCATCATATTTTCTTCTGTTTTGAACACTCATTTCTTCCCTCCAGTCGTTTTTATACCAACGACTTAACTGAGTGTCCACTTTTTTAGGGAAGGTTCAGATTCTCAGCGTCTCAACGGGGGCGAGTGAGAAAGGCATTACCGCGGGTCTGGCCATCGGCAGTGTCGTTGGGCTTGAGGCGCTCTTTGCCTGCCCCATCAGCGGCGCTTCGATGAATCCGGCGCGCTCCTTGGCGCCCGCCTTGGTTTCCGGGCAAGTAGAAAACGTGCTCCTTTATCTCACGGCCCCGGTGGTCGGCTCTGCCTTGGCTGTTTTGGTTTGTATCTGCACCCGAGAGAAGCCCTGTTGTTCGGGCAAGACGGTAGCGCCTTGCCCATGAGCCCCCCGGTGAAGCGCGTTGTGTTTGTATGCTTAGAAAACGCGAACCGGAGCCAAATGGCTGAGGCCTTTGCGCGCATCTTGGGTGGGAGTGCAGTCGAGGCTTACAGCGCAGGCTCGAGGCCATCGGGCGTGATCAATCCCAAGGCCATCGCGGCCATGCGTGAGCTTGGCTACGACCTTTCGGCGCATTCCTCCAAGTCGCTTGATGCGCTGCCAAAAGTCGAATTTGATTTTGTGGCCACCATGGGGTGCGGGGATGCGTGTCCATTGATTCAAGCCCGGAAGCGGAGCGATTGGGCGCTCCCCGACCCTAAGGATCTTTCCTTGGAAGCCTATCGTGGCGTGCGCGACGAAATTCGGGCCAAGGTTCGAGCTCTGCTCAGTGAGCTGGGTGTTTTGGCGCCGGGACGATAAGGCACAGGCATTCGTTCAACGCAGGCACATAAGAGCGACCTTCTGTTTTTTTTCCTGTCCGTCCGCTCGAACGGACTACAAAAAGTAATCCAAATGATCACTCGATTTTTAATTTTGGTCTTAGCCTTGTGGGTGAGCGCATGTGCTGGGGACTCAGGCAGTGCTTTTTTTATCCATTAGCCTGTTAGCACCATCTTAATATTTTTTCTTAACTTATCGCTTAGCATACCTTTGATTAATAAATGACTTACGATCCAAATTTGGGCGTATGTTATAGAAACTGCCACTGTGAAAACAATTAGATACTTAACCGCGAAGTTTGTGTGAACAACTTTAACGAGAGGTATGTGCCACAAATAAATCCAAATGGAATTGTTTGCGATAAATAAAACGATATTTTTAACTTTAGCTATGCCAAAAATACGATCAATATTTTCGCTGTAAATCCATAGCAAGCTTGAAATGAATAATGCATAAGAAAAATAGTACATTGATGGAGGATATTTAAGTTCTTGAGTCGGAATAACTTGACCACTATGAAGAAACAGCCCAAAGCCTACAAAAATTAAAGTCCCTAAACTTATAAAAGAAAGAGCATACAGCTGTTTTTTATTCATCTGTATCATTCGCAAGCCAATAGAAAATATAATTGCGTAAGGAATTATATCGAGAGCAACCAATGCGACTATTTCCCAGGCTCCTTCCTGTATATATGGCAATGAAAGATAACGTAAAAACTCATATAGCAAAAAGAAAATAACAAGCACGAAGAAATATTTGCTATCTGTTTGGGTGTTTTTATGCCAAAAAAATATGAACGGTGATACGAAAGCTACCAATAGAAAGACTTTAATTATCCAGACGTAGCCTATTCCGCTCACAAAAGTGTAAGAAGTAAATATCGTTTTGAAATTCAACTCAGTGCTTTCGGGATAAATAATAGACTGAGCGATGAAATAAATGGTTAATAATATCCATACTGGAAAAACTAGCCTCTTAACCCTTTTCCAAACATACCTTCTATATGATGCTTTCGCTTTGTAGCTCAAACCAAACGACATACCTGAAACTAAAACCATTAAGGGTACGTCAAAGTTTCGAAGTTGAAAAAGAATTCCTGGCGGGCCGACATGAGCAAAAATAATCATTGCCAAGCCAATAAATCTTAGTATGTCTACTCTATCGTCTCTCACTAAACTTCCTTGTTGATGTATAACGAGATCGTGGAAAAACCTATTTCATCGGGTGTCCTTTGCACGGTTTTTCCCTTTTTGGAGGATCAGTCGTTATTTTTTGATCTTTGTGATCTGTTCGCGTAGTTTACACCGGAGAACTCTAATTATAAATACCCCTATTTTAGTGGAGGCTTACAACATTCGCTTTGTCAGCTAAATGACGATCAGGGAGGTCTATCGCAAACCATTCAAATCACTTACGCAGTCTTGTGCGCCGCGCGTATGGCGCGGATGCGTTCTAGCACGGGCGGGTGGGAGTCGTGCAAAAAGGAATAGAAGGGGTGGGGACTGAGGTTGGATAGGTTGTGGACGGCGAGTTTTTTGAGGGCGTCGATCATGTGCTCCGGCTGCTCGACGGTGTCGATGGCGAAGCGGTCGGCCTCGAATTCGTTTTTTCTGGAGAGGTGGTTTAAAAAAAGAGAGAGGATCATCTCGATGGGGGCGAAGAGCATGCCGAAAAACAGGAGGCCGGTGTAAATCGAAGGGGTGTCCATATAAAAGGCCTCATAGAGGCCGCGCTGGCTTAAAAAAATAGAGAGCAAGTAAAACATCATGCCGCTGTGAAGGATACTTAAGACCATGCCTTGTAGGATGTGGCGTTTTTTGTAATGGCCGATTTCGTGGGCCAGCACCGAAACGAGTTCCGGAACCGTTTGAGAGGCGATCAAGGTGTCGTAAAGGGCGATGCGTTTGTTTTTCCCAAAGCCGGTGAAGAAGGCGTTGGACTTGCTGGAACGCTTGGACCCGTCGATGACGAAGACGTTGTTTAAGGGAAAATGAAGCGATTTCGCCAAAGCCATGATCCGGTCTTTCAGCTCGCCCGCTTCCAGGGGAACAAATTTGTTGAAGAGCGGCATGATCCAGGTGGGCGCGATGAACTGAATGACGAATTGAAAGAGGGTAAGCGCGGCCCAGGCAAAAAGCCAGGCCTGGGCTCCGGTGGTCTCAAAAAAGATAAGCAGCAGCGCCAGCAAGGGTCCGCCCAATGCGATGGACAATAAGCTCCCCTTGAGCACGTCCATTAAATAAAGACCGGGGGTGGTTTGATTAAAACCAAAACGCGCCTCGATGACGAAGGTCCCGTAAACTGAAAAAGGAAGTGAAATCACTGCGCGGAGAAAAGACAACATGCCGATGTAGATCAGGCCGTTTGTGAGGGCGCCGAAACCCCAGTCGCGGACCCACTGGTCTAAAAAATGAAAGCCGCCCGCAAACCAAAATAGAAGGCTGATCGAAAGCGAGAAACTGGAAGAGAGGAGGCCGAATTGGGTGGTCGCGCGCGTGTAATCCTGCGACTTGCGATAGGCCTCCCCATCGTAGACCGATTGCATCTCTTGGGGGAGGGTTGTGTCCAGGGTCTTTAAATTCAAATAATCGGCAAGGCCGTTTAGTACAAATTCAAGGAGCAATGCTGCCAATATGATCATGCCGTAACTGTTCAACATCTTCTTTCCGAATTGTCCTTTCCGTATGCGTGCCCGGGAGGTCCACCGGCGCCGCGCGAAATGAGCGGGGTTTATTTAATCGTTGATGTGATCGAGATCGTCGACATCGTCCAATTGATCGATATCGATAAAGTCATGATTGTCATCCATGCCGAATGGCGCAAAACCCTCATCCAAGGCCCCATCTCCGTCCTCGTCATCATCTTTATAGTTTTTCTTTTTAAACCAAAATCGGATAAAGCCCCAAACAGTGGCCACAGCGGCGATCGAAAAGAGAAAGAGGGAGAGATTGCCGCCGAGAAAAACCCACCATATCATTTTATCGTTTAGATTTCGCGCCCAATTTTGTTGTAACGACGCCAAGGAGATGCTCAGGTTTTTTGAGATTGCCAGCTCGATGGCGTCGCCTGCCTGAAGGGCTGCGAGGACCTGCCGGAGGGCATCGGCTCCGAATTCTTTTTCGATATAGTCCACAATGCTGTTCGATTCCTCGTAAGCCAGCAAAAGCGCGTCTTTTTCGTCGGGAAAGGTGCTCGACAGATTTTGCAGGGGGATCAAATGGCCCGACAGACCGGCTTTTCTCAGCACACCGACATCCCGGTCCATGAGAATCTCGGCGATGCCTCCGCTCGCCCACTGGGCGAGGCCTTCATCGAGCCATTTGGGTAAGCCTTCCGAAGGGATGTGCCGGTGAAGCAGCAGGTGGGTCAATTCATGTTTTAGGGTACTCCGAAAGAGAAAGGGTCGCGTCGCCATTTTTGTATAGTCGATGACAATGAGCTGTTGATGAGGGAGGGCATAGGCGGAGTAGAAATCGCTCCCGGCCCGGATTTGGAAAGCGGTTTGATCCTTCATCAGAATAACGGTCGGTCTAAAATCCAGGGGCCAACCGAATTGAATTTCGAGCTCGGCCTTGAGGGTCGGATAAATTGCATGCACCGATGCTCCGGCCGTCTGCAGGCCCTGTTCATACTGTACGATCAGCCCTTCGCGCTGATCGGCCTCAAACGCCGTGGCATAAAGCGGTTTGAGAAAGACGGTAAGGACCAATAAAAAAATGAGGCGGTTTCTTTTTTTCCACATTTTAAATAGATGAGAGGGATGACAGGTATCGCCCTAGAAACGAGGGCGGGCCGACCTAATCATTCTTTCTGACTTTCCGAACGAAATCAACTCCACTCGTTTTATGGCTGTTTAAAAGAATAGGGTGCGAGCCAACTTTCGACCACGCGTTCCCACGAAATAGACAGAGAGGCTCCCTTAGCGGAGGGAGGATTTCGATTGAAAACCGATAAGACAATTCGGTCTTGATTCGGATGTGTACTTATTCTAATCTTGAGGTGCATTCAAAACGCGACGGGGTCACGGCCCTGATGGCCATCGGCTTCGGAGCGTAATCGAACATCGATGGATTGGGTCGCGGAAATCGAGCGAAATCTTTTCGTGCGAATTTAAAAACATGGGGGCGGAGACGGCGATGAAGGCGTCTGTTTTTATTGCGTGCAGTTTAGATGGATATATCGCCCGGGCGGATGGCGGCTGGACTGGCTGCCCTCGGGCGAAGAAGACGCGGGAGGCGAAGATTACGGCTATCAAGCTTTCTTCAATTCTGTCGATGCGGTCGCGATGGGCTGTATCAGTTTTGAAAAGGTATTGACCTTTCAAAAGTGGCCCTATGGCGACAAGCCCGTCGTCGTCCTCAGCCATAAAGCGCTAAATATTCCCAGCACAATTTCAGAGAGCGTATCGTCCATGACCGCCGATCCCGGAACCGTGATGAAAAGGCTCGCGGCTCGTGGGGCAGAGCATCTCTACATCGATGGCGGAAAGACGATACAGGGTAAGCTCGAGGCCGGACTCATCGATAGCTTCATCATTACCCGAATTCCTATTCTCCTCGGCGGCGGCATTTCCCTTTTCGGAACGCACAAAAAGGACATCCCCTTGCGCCACGTTGAGACTCGGGCCTATGCCAGTGGCTTTGTGCAAAGCCACTATGCGGTTTGCCGATAGACGCTAGATCGCCATGACCCTCAAATTCCCCCGAGGCCAATGCCGCGGTTCGGGAGTTAAAAATCCAGGGTTCGACACATTTTTCTATTGTCGGCCAGGGCGCTTTGGCCGGGGGACTGGATTCTCTGGGGATCTCCTCAGCATGCATGTGCCGAAAGGGCGGTCTACCGTCTTGGACGTAGATCTGCTACAATCGACAAATGGTCGAATACGCGAGTCAAGCAGGCAGCTCAGGGGGTCGATGCGGTTAGGTCTCCCGAAAGATAAGGCGATCTTCCGTTCGCTCCAAGGATTTATTTTGTCCTTGGGCTCGCCTTTGGGCTGGATCGCCTTACAAATAATGTTCGGTGTGAACCCCATTGTCGATATCGGGGAAAACACCGGTATCTATATTTATATGACGGTGGGCACGGCGATTTCGTTTTCGGTCTTTGGATTTTATGTGGGGACCTATGAGGGCAGGGTCGAAGCGCTGACCTTAATCGATCCATTAACCGAGTTGTATAACAACCGTTATTTCCACGAACGCCTCCATCAGGAATTCGCCCTCGCCGTCCGAAACAAGCAGCACCTCTCCGTCGTTTTGTTCGACCTAGACCATTTTAAACGGATCAACGATGCCTATGGGCATTTGGCCGGTGACAAGGTCTTGCAGGCCGTGAGCCAAAGTATGAGGCAATGCAGCCGGGAAGGTGAAACGATCGCGCGGGTCGGGGGCGAAGAAATCTGCGTCATCCTGCCGGATTGCCCCCCGCAAAAAGCCCTTCAAGTCGCCGAGCGTTTTTGCGCGGCGATTAGAGACCATAGCGGCTTCGTTCTCGAGGGGATACAGATAAAGGTGAATGCCTCGGCCGGGGTGGCCTCAATCTATGCCCCCGAGCATCGGGGAAACGAATGGGATCTCTACGCCACGGCCGATCGAGCGATGTACCGGGCGAAGGCCGAGGGTCGAAATCGCGTCGTTTATTTGGGATCGGATGCCCTGAAGTCTTAACCTGCACTCCCGCCTTCCGATTCGCAAAGAAGGATGTGTCCATCCTCAGCAAAATCGATCTCCAGCGTTTAAAAGGCCCTGCCGTGGGGATCGAAAAAATAGAATGCGGTTGCTCTAATCGCAGGGCTTTCAATGCCTCCAACTTCCTGTTTGTATCCGCAGACAGTTTTTCCGCAAGCCGCCTTTTGAATTCGCCTCGATTCTCATTGTTCTTGCCTCGTCGATCGCCGATAGGCTTTCAATCGTTTTCTCGACTGTTCCCGATGACACCCTATCTCAGGATTTTTTCTGGATGGCGCGATTGCGTCCCCTCTCAAAATTGTAAATTTAGAAAACCTTGATATTGCATAAGCCGAAATAGAATAAATCCATAAATCATTTCATAAGCGAGCCTCATGTCTTTAGATTGGATCTTCCCCGAGCGAATTGCATTCCGGATTTCACATCGCAAAAAAGAGCGTTACCTCCAAGAAGGTATGGGCCGCGTGTCTACGCGGGGTCTATCCTCCCGGCATCATGCTTCGCGATCCCCGCGCTGTGCATGCGAAAGGCCGACCGCGCCTCCGATGCAGCAAGCATTGTAATTCATGATTGTGTCTTATGGTTTTCTGAAATAATACGGCCTGCCCTTTCGAACGCAGGCAAGGTTGTCATTAAATTTTCCATAGCGCTTTAGTTTTTATTCCGGACAACCGATAGGAATATTAAGCCCAAGTGTGGCACCGGAGGAAAGGGCGCCGACAGGGCGGTTTTCTATTCGATGGCTTGAATCCACAAATAGCGTACGTTGAAAAAACGAAAAGGACGTAGGCAGTCCCCCCCAATACATAATATATTACCCTTGAGGTGAGAGATGTCCAAAAAAAAGCCGACTGGTAAATAGTATAGTTTTGTTGATCGCACTGGTTTTTCCCGCCGTATTAAAGGCCGAGCCGACACCGGCATTTACGCCGAAGATCACATGGTGGGGTTACGCTCAAATGACCCTGCAAGATTTCAAATCCGACGGCGAGGACACCCCGGCATTCGGAGCGGGCGGCATTCGTATCGGTTTTAAGGGACAGCATACAAAAGAAATTGCTTCCAAATTGCAAGTCGATTTTAATCGTGAGCACCAAAAAGATCCCAAAGAGGGGACCTTGCCGGAAATTATTAAAGACATGGTGATCTACTATAAATTTCGCGACGAAGCGACGGTCGCGATGGGCCAGTTTAAGTCCCCCTTCGGGATGGACTTCAACGCTGCGGGAACAAAATTGGATATCCCGGTATCGGGGCCGGAGAAGCGATTGGTCTTCGAACGGGCCTTGGGCGCCATGTTAAGCGGTCAAAAAATCGCGGGCGGATTCGGCTACGACCTTGGCGTCTTCAATCCCTCCGGGCGTGGCATCGGTACAAAAAATGGCGGCAAGAAAGGTATGGATCAGATGTGGGTGGCGCGACTGTCGTTCGATCGGCCCATTTTAGGCATGGACCAGTTTCATGCCGAAACCTCCTATGGTTCCTCATCGAGTTCTGTGGCCGGGAAAGAAGATATTACCGCAGTCGACGCGGCGATCAAAGCCGTCATTGCGGCCTTGACCTTGAAGTTCGAATATCTGGCGGCGAGCGACTTGAATGGGACAAAGGGGGTCGACGAGCAAGTCTGGTATGCCCACATGGCTTATCTTGTGCATCCGATGCTTGAAGGCGTTGTTCGTCACTATCAAAGTACGGAAGACACGACGCATACCGAATTGGGAAGCACCTTCATTGGGGTGAATCTCTTCTTCGATCCCGAATGCCATCACTGCGCCCGTCTGATGGTCCATTATATGGTGGCCGGCGGGGATAAATCGAATTACGCCGGAACGGCCTTCAACACCAAGGACGACGGGGCTTATGTCCAATTCCAAATCGCATTTTAACCGAAGAGATCATCGATGAAGACCTTCTTTCGAATGAAGAACTGGACCCTCGTCCTATTGTGTGTCTCGCTCCTGGGATCGGGCAGGGTGTCCGCCAACACCTTTTCCGAGGAAGTGGAGCAACTGCTTCAACAGAAGCTCCGTTTGATCGAGGCCATGGTCGCAAACCCGGTGCTGGTCGCGTTGGTGAAAAAATCGAACCGTGACAATCAAGGATTGAGCCTCGGTCAAATCCTAAAAATAGACAAGGCTTGGCAAACGGTCCTAGGCATCGACGATTTTATCGCCGGGTTTATTTCCAACGAGTGTGCGGACCTGTTAAAAGTTTTTCAAAGCGCGTATGTGGGTTTTGTCGAGATCTTTGTATCGGATGCGCGAGGCCTCATCGTTGGGGAGACGAACAAGACGTCCGACTATTACCAAGCGGACGAGGACTGGTGGGTAAAAGCGTTCAACCAGGGCCGGGGAAAAAGTTATTACGGCGATATCGAGTACGACGCCAGCGCGCATGCCGAGGCCATTGCCTTGTATGTGCCGGTCTTGGATCCGGAGACGCAGCAGGTGATCGGCGTCGTCAAGGCCGTGTACGATTTTAACGCCATCATCATGGAACTTTGAGGTATGGGCTTGAGAGGCATTCGGCAAAAACTGGCGGCGATTTTTCTATTATTTTCCATCTTGGGCTGCTCTCTCGTTTTTTTCGGCATCACTCGGATCAATCATGTGTCCGAGCATGCCCACCGGGTGATGGCTGAACGCATCCCCCTTTCGCGTGCCGCCGAAGAAGCCATCCTCAGTTTGACCCAAGGTGCGGCCACCATCGATCGGGTCTTACTCATTGGACGTTTGGAAGAAATCGAAAAAATTAACGCCCTTGAAGCGGAATTCAAAGAATCGGTCCTCGTCTTTTCGACCTTTATCAAGGCCATGATCTGGGGCAGCGAGACGGAGGCCTTCCTTCAATCGGCCGGCGGACGAACGCTCGCGCAATGGGAACGCATGGGACTTAAGGGCACGCTCGTGGTCTTGGAGGCGCCCTTCGATATTCAACAAGCCGCCGGGAAGGCCGATTTGTATTTTGGCGCCTTCTCGAAATATGTGGCGAAAGCCATTGCCGCTCAGAAAAAAATCCTCAACCTAAAAAATATTGGTGCACACGATGAAATGCTTCTGGAGATCCAAGAAAGAGATCGGTCTATCGAAAAAATAAATCGTTTCAAGGTCTTGGTCGACGATACGCTTCAGGACGTGGTCAGCGGCATTTACGCCCATGTCGGCCAGGCCAACGAACAGATCGGTTCCTCTCGAAAGGATGCCATCGATACCTTGATCGGCTATTCGGTGGTGATGTTTGTGTTGGCCCTGATCATCGGATACGCCTTCGCCCAATCTTTATCCAAGCCCTTAATCCGTCTCAAAAATGCAGCGACCGAGATTGCGAAAGGCGCATTCGATACGCGCGTCGAAATTCATTCGCAGGACGAACTGGGGGCCTTGGCCGATGCCTTTAATCTCATGGTGGTCTCACTCCGGAAGGCCTACGACGATTTGGAAAAAACCATTCGGATCCGAACTTCAGAGCTGTCGCAAACGAACCGCCAACTTTTAGAAGAAATTACAGACCGCGAAATGGCCGAATTGGAGCTTCGCGCCATGGCCGATAAAGTCCAAGAAGCCAAAGAAGGACTGGAGGTTCAAGTCGGGGCCAGGACGAAAGAATTGGAATCTTTTGTCCGTGCGCTCTCGCACGATTTAAAAGGACCGGTGGTTTCGCTTCAAGGCATGACAGCTATGTTTATTCAAGAATACGGAAATCGGATCGATGAGAAAGGGAGGCATTACATCCAGCGGATTTCATCGAATGTCGATTATATGGATAAATTCATCCAAGGCATGCAAACGCTTACGCAGATTGGACCGCAAGGAAAGAGCGTGGATCGTATCGAGATTCGTGAAGCCATCGCAAAAGTGATCAGTTCGTTTCGAGAGGCCTTCGCGGCGAAAAAGATCCAAATTTTTATAGATCCCAAGATGCCGCTTTTTGTCTTCGGCTCGTTGTATCTCATTCAGCTCTTCGAGAACTTGATAGGAAATGCAATCAAGTTCATGGGCGACCAAGCACATCCGAGAATCGAGATTGGCGGGACGGAAACGAAGGAATGGCTTCAGTTTTACGTGAAGGACAATGGGATGGGGATCGATCCGGCCTACCATCAAAAGATCTTCGATCCCTTTCAACAGCTCAAGGACGTTGGGGCCGAAGGCGTGGGGATCGGTCTCTCGATTATTACAAAAATTATAGGACTCTCGGGCGGGAAAGGCTGGGTCGAATCGAAAAAGGGAGAGGGCGCGACCTTTTTTATCCGTATCCCCCAAGCCGGCCAGACCGCCTACAGGGATGGAAGCGCGCCGATCCGACAACAGAGCGCATAGAAGGCAGATTACAGAGGCATTCAGTAACACCATTATACAGGGAGATGATTATGAACGAAGACAACTCTCATCTGAAACAAGGGTTGAATTTTCGCTTTGGGCTTCGCGTGTATCTTTTCTGCTGTCTTGGCTTGGTTGCGGCGCTGCCGGTTTTGGTGTTGGGAATTATTCAGGTGCCGCGATGGGAGGCCGCACAGCTGGAAGAGGTCGACCGGGAAGGCCGATTTGTCTCGGAAACGCTGGTCCATAACATCGGGCAATTGGTGGGAGGCCATGTGCGCGCCGTCGAGACGCTGGCGGGGCAAGTGCAGGAGCGGGGGACCTTCGATCCCGTGGAATTGCAGGGGATGGTGACCTCGCAACGGGTACGATACGGCGGCTTTTCCTTTATGTATGTGGCCGGCAGCGATGCGGTTTCCATTGCGAGCGAGCCGCCCTTTGACGCCGAGGGCAAACCCACCGCGGGGACAAATTACACCTCGCGCGATTACTACAAGGAATTGGTCCGGACGCAAAAAACCGCCATCTCCCGCGTGCAAATCGGAAAAAGATCGGGCGTGCCCAACGTGCAGATCGTCGCTCCGATATGGAGTGAGGAAAATGAGATGATCGGTTTTGCCGAAGGCTCGCTCGACCTCAAGTCGATTCAAGGGATGGCCGATCGCATTACGGAAGGCCTGTCGGGTTTACGCGCCGCAGTCTTGGATCACGAAGGACGCGTGATCGCGCATCCCGAAGCCTCCGTTCGAGAGGCGGTTAAAAATCTCAGCGAATTAACACTCTTTAAAAAAATCGAAGGGGTGGAAACGGTCATTCACACCGGAGTCGATGACCAAGGGGTCGCCATGCGGGCCTCGGCGGCCGGCGTACAGGCCTACGGTCTCGATTGGACAGTCGTGGTCTATCGGCCGGAATCGGCCGTTCAAACCCAGGCGGCGGATGCGCGACAAAAGGTGATTTTGGTGGCGGGCTTGGCCTTGCTGGCGGGCTTGGGATTGGCGACTTTGTTGACCGGCTGGATGGCACGCCCCATTCGGAGTTTGGCCGACATCGCGACCGACGTGGGCCGCGGCGATTTTTCCCGGCTTCCCGCCCTGCCGCACAAATTGATGCCCCGCGAAATGGCGGCCTTGCAATTCGAACTGAGAGCAATGGTTCTCGAACTCAAAAACTATACCGACAAATTGGCGCAGCGTATTCAAGAACGGACAGAACAACTTGCCGAAGCCAACCGCGAGTTGGAATCCTTTGTCTACAGCGTGTCCCACGACTTGAAGGCGCCGGTGATATCGTTGTTTGGCATGGCCACCTTGTTGAAGAAAAAATTAGGCGACCAAGTGGACGAAAAGGCCGCCCATTATCTGCAACGCCTCTTGTCCAATGCAGCTTTTATGGAGCAACTCATTACCGATTTATTAAACTTTTCGAGGCTCGGAAAGCAGGAAGACAAAATCGAAAAACTCAATGTGGATCACGTGGTTCACGAGGTGCTCGATCAGTGCACAGCCCTCATTCGCGATCGAAAAGTGAAGGTCGAGGTGAAAGGACCTCTGCCCGACGTTGCTTTCGGCCACACCAGCTTGTGTAAAGTCTTTCTAAACTTTATGACCAACGCCATGAAATTTATGGGCGACCAAGCCCATCCCACGGTGACGGTGGGCGGGCGGGAGGATGGCCCATTCGTCGAATTCTATATTCGGGACAATGGCATCGGCATCGATCCAAAACATCACGACAAGGTCTTCGGCGTTTTTCAGCGTTTGAAAGAGGTGAACGTGGAAGGAACCGGGATCGGATTGGCCGTCGTGAAAAAAATAATCGATTTGTCGGGCGGGAAGGTCTGGCTGGTCTCCGCAAAGGGAGAAGGGACGACCTTTTATTTCAGGATTCCGAAAAAGGTCGAAGACCGCAAGTTAGACACGGCACTCGCCGCTTGAAAGGATGTCGATGACAAAGATTGTTCTCTTGGTTGAAGACAACGACGATCATGCCGAACTGGTGAATCAAGTTTTGGAAGACGAGAATATTGACATGCAGGTGCACTGGGCCAGAGATGGCCAGGCGGCGCTCGATTATCTTTACCGGAAAGGCAAACATGCCGATGCCCCTCGGCCTTCCCTGATATTACTAGACATCAATATGCCGAAGAAAACCGGTTTGGAGGTGCTGAAGGAAGTGAAGTCGGATGCGGTGCTTCGGGTCATTCCGGTGGTCATGCTGACCACGTCCGATCGAGAGGTGGAGATGCAAAACAGCTATCTGTTTGGCGCCAATAGTTTTATTACCAAGCCGGTCAGGTTTAACGATTACATCGAAAAAATACGGTCATTGGAGCGATATTGGCTATTGACCAACCGATTTCCAAATTTTAACGGGCCCTAAAAATCGGTTCGGGGAAAGGGGTGGCGGAACGACTCATGCGGATTTTGTTGGTTGAAGACGACTGCGATCTGGTTTTCTTGACGCGCGAAGCTTTCGAGGACATCAATCCCGACGTTCAGATAACCGAGGCTTCGGACGGGGCGAGCGCCTTGGAAATGCTCGCCCATGACCGCTTCGATATTGTCATTCTCGATTATACGCTTCCGGGGATGAATGGCGTCGAAGTGCTCCAAAAAATTAAAGAAATGGGAATTTCCATTCCCGTGATTATGGTCTCCGGTCAAAAAAATGAAGAGATCATCCGCGCGGCAATGAATGCCGGCGCCCAGGACTACATCTTTAAAACCCCCAGCTATCACGGCCAGCTATTTTCCTCGGCCGCCAGGGCGGTCGAGGAAAATACGAACCAGAGGGTGTTGAAAGAAGGCCCGGAAAAGCGGATCTAAAAACTTTATGATTCCGGGTGTGTTTGCATCGCGGGTCTAACTTTAGGAGCAGAAGAATTGAAACGATCCTTACAGATTTTATTGGTTGAAGACAACATGGATCAAGTGGAGCTGACGCTCGCCGCGCTTAATGAATGGGACCCTGCCGCAGTGGTGACCGAGGCGCACAACGGCCCGGAGGCCTTGGCCAAAATCGAACAAAAGGTCTTTGACCTGATTCTTCTCGACTACAGTCTGCCCGGGATGAACGGCATCGAAATTCTCAAAGCCATTCAATCCAAGGCCCTGTCCCCGCCCGTCATCATGGTCACCGGTCAAGGCGCCGAGAGCATCGCCGTTGACGCCATGAAACAAGGGGCCCAAGACTACATTGTCAAAACCGGGCATTACTACGAAACCCTACCGATCTCGGTCGAGAAAGTCCTCGAAAAAAACCGTCTGCGCATGGACCTCGACGAGGCCTCGTTAAGAACGCGGCGGCTCTACGAGATCCTGCTTTCGGTGACCAAGGAGCGCAAGGTGGATCTTTTGACCGAGCTGCTGGTCAAGGGGGCGAGCGAATTGACCTGGGCCGAGAAAAGCATTCTGTTATTGATCGATTCGGAGCGGTCGGAAGTGATTTTTTCGAAATCTTTCGGAATCGACATCGAAGAAACCGTTTTTCTCGGGCCGGTCAAGGCTCAAGGGCTATTGGGCGTCGCCTATACCGAGGGGCGGCAAGTGGTCATCGAAGATCCCAGCGGACACCATTTATGGGAAACAACCCCTTGGTTGCACCCTTTTCTACGGCAGCTCCTCGCCGTGCCCCTCTCCCTGCAGGGTCAGGTTGAAGGCATGCTTTGCGTCTTAAATAAAGAAAACGGCCAGGGCTTCAAGGCCGGCGACATCAGCACGCTCTCCACCTTGGCGCTCCATGCCGGGGTGGCTATCGACAATGCCCGTTTTGTCGAGAAGATGGAAGAGCAGGCGATTACGGACAGCCTGACCGGATTGCTCAACCATATGGAATTTCAAAACCGTTTAATCGAAGAAATCGACCGCAGCCGGCGTTACGGAAAGATGTTTTCGCTCTTAATGCTCGATCTGGACCACTTTAAAGACGTCAACGACACCTACGGGCACCCCATTGGCGACAAGGTCCTGAAAGAAACCGCGAAGATCCTCAAAACCTTGCTGCGCTCGGTCGATTTGGCTTTTCGTTACGGCGGCGAAGAATTCGCGATTCTGCTGCCGGAAACGGATAGCCAGGGCGCCAGAATCATCGCCGATCGGATTCGCCAAGAGATCGGGCGCCGACCGATTTTTACACGCTTGGAGGAAAGCACCCATGTGACGATTAGCATCGGGGTCTCCGAATTTCCACAAGACGCCGACCAGCGCGAAGATCTCATCAGCGCCGCCGACCAAGCCCTCTACGCCTCCAAAAGGAACGGGCGCGACCGCGTTTCCCTCTATCGGGAAGTATTAAAAACGGTCATCGAGAACGATCCCATCAATTTGGACGATTATCTGCTCGATCCGGACATGAAGTCGCTCTTAGACCTTGCGTCCGTCATCGATGCCAAGAGTCCCTATACCAAGGGACACACCGAGGGGGTTTTGAAATATACGATGCATTTCGCCAAAGCTTTGGCCTTGGACGACGACCAGAAAAAAAGCTTGGAATTTGCCAGTTTGTTGCATAATATCGGCATGGTGAGCGTGCCGAGCCGATTGTTGAGTGGAGACCGGCCCTTGACGCACGAGGAGATGAAGATCATTCAGGCCCATCCGAACTTGGGGCAGATGCTGGTTCAAAATTCCAGCCGCTTCGATTCCGTCTTGCCGGCGATCTTATATCATCATGAGCGTTATGACGGACACGGATATCCGAACGGGCTCAAAGGGGAGGAGATCCCCTACTTGGCCAGAATATTAAGTGTGGTCGATTCCTATTACGCCATGATCTCGGTACGATCCTATCGTCCGAAGCGGAGCAAAGCGGAAGCCATCGCAGAGCTGCGCGCCAATGCGGGAACACAATTCGACCCGAAAATCATCGCGGCGTTTATCCAGTTGATTAAGCGGGACGATCAGCCCCTGCCGGATACCGCTCCGATACCGGACTAGGCCGACACGCGCCTTACGCCGACCCGGCCCGATCTCTTCCGCGTTATTTCTTCCCTATGGGCCTCGAATGCGCTGCCCAAATCTTAAAAAAGGCTGGGTATGAAAAAACGAGGCCTTGGGCTTTCGATTTTCCTGTTGTGCATCGCCCTCGTTCAGTATTTTGGGTTTCGATCGGATCAGGCGTCCGATCATCGGCACAATTATTTGGCGCCGATGAAACAGTCATGGCTGAAAGAAGCCCAGCCGATTCCGCTCGACGCCTTCGAACTGGTCGACACGCAGGGTGGACCCTTTCGCCCAGCAGACCTTAAAGGCCGTTGGCATATTGTATTGTTTGGCTACACCCATTGCCCCGACGTTTGCCCGACCACGCTTCGTATCCTGGCGCAAGCCTTGGACGCATTGAAGCAGGCGGGGCAATCGCCCGTGCCCCGGGCCCTCTTTATCTCCGTCGATCCCGAAAGGGATAACCTTTCTCGTCTGTCCGCTTACCTTGCCGAGATTCACAAGGAAATCGTCGGCTTAACCGGGACGGAGTCGGGGCTCAGGCATCTCCTGCACACCCTGAAATCCGATTTTAAAATCGAGACCCTTCAAGGTGAGATCAGTGTGAACCACCCGACCCCGCTTTTTTTGATCGACCCCCTGGGACGATACATCGGTTTGTTTACACATCCGCAACAAAGCGTTAAACTCAAGGAAGATATTCACCGCGCCTTGGAAGAAAACCCCGTCCCCACCGATGGGAGATAAGCCCCCGATTTGGCCGCATGAAACCCGTGAGCAAAGACCGTTTAGGTAAAATATTTTTAATCCTTTGGATCCCCCTGATCAGTATTGTGATCAGCTTCCAAATGGTGAATCACATCGTTTCGATGCCCCTGCCCGATGACTACCGGAAAATTCAAGATCGCATGCCGCGTCTGCGGCAATCGAAGGGCTGGCTAATGGTGCATGTCATCTATAAAAACTGCAGCTGTACGAACGCGCTCACGACCAGCCTCATCGACCGAAAGGTCACGCCAAATCTTGAAGAATGGGTCATCTATGCGGGCAGCGATCGAAAAATTCAAGAGCAGTTCGAAGCGGCTGGATTTTTATTCCAGGCCGAAACGAAGGTGTCAATCGATGAGCGCTATGGGATTGAGGCGGCGCCCATGCTCTTGATCTTTTCTCCCGAGAACGGGCTTGCTTACGGCGGGGGCTATTTCGAACGGCCCTCCGTTTTTCACTCGATGGATCAAGCGCTTTTGCGGCGAATAAAAGAGGGAGAGGCGGTCGACGCGCTGCCCTTATACGGCTGTGCGGTGAGTCCGCGCCTTCAAAAGCTCATCGATCCGCTCGGGATTAAATTTCAAGATTAGCGCTCCCTGCCCCAAGACCTTCCTCTTTCCTTTTTTTGCTCTTTTCAGTTTTCGTCTTTCTTTCATCTGCAGCGCGGTTGCCCTCGATTGAATCGCGATCACGGCCCTCGTATAATAAATATGCTTTTAGAATGGGGAACCAAGAGGGTGTAGGGTGTGCCTCGGGGGGACCCTTTCTCAAAAAAAGGAGGGCTTTATGTCTACAAAAAAGATCATCGCCGTCGTAGGCGCGACCGGCGCCCAAGGGGGCGGCTTGGTTCGCGCCATTATGAATGATAAAGAGAGGGATTTTGCGGTCCGTGCCCTGACCCGCGATCCGAATTCGGACAAGGCCAAGGCCCTGGCGGCCTTGGGGGCGGAAGTCGTCGCCGCGGATATCGATGACGTTGAGAGCCTCAAGCGTGCATTCGCCGGGGCCCACGGCGCATTTTGCGTCACCTTCTTTTGGGCCCATTTCTCGCCGAAAAAAGAGTTCGACGAGATCGGAAACATGGCCCGCGCGGCCAAGGCCGCCGGGGTGAAACAGGTGATTTGGTCCACCCTGGAAGACACGCGGATTTGGGTGCCATTAAGCGATAACCGGATGCCGACACTCATGGAGCATTACAAGGTGCCCCACTTCGATGCCAAGGGAGAAGGCAACCGACTTTTCTCGGACGCCGGGGTGCCCACGACCTTTTTGCTGACTTCATTTTATTGGGAGAATTTTATTTATTTCGGTATGGGTCCCAAAAAAGGTCCAGACGGAAAACTGGCGCTTACCCTGCCGATGGCCGATAAAAAGCTGCCGGGCATTGCCGCCGAGGATATCGGGAAATGCGCCTTGGGGCTTTTTAATCGGGGCGACTATGCCATTGGCAATACCGTCGGCATCGCAGGAGAACATTTAAGCGGCTCGGAAATGGCCGCCGCCTTCACGAAGGCCTTGGGACAGGAGGTCGTCTACAACGCGGTTTCGTCGGCGGTCTATCGCGGCTTCGGTTTTCCGGGGGCGGACGATTTGGGCAATATGTTCCAATTTAATCAGGAGTTCAGCGCCGATTTTTGCAAAGTGCGCAATATCGAGCGCACACGGAATTTAAATCCGGCCCTCCAAAACTTCGAGACCTGGTTGGCCGAAAACAAAGATCGCATTCCGCTCGAATAGGATTTTCAGGAACCGATAAGAGATAAATCGGGTAGGCGATCTGGGTGAGAAACGAGTGAAACGATATGCATTCAGGTTTGGTGGAATCCGGGTGGGGCGCAGATACAGCGGTAGAGGCCGCCGATGGTCGCGCCCATTAAATCAAAGAGGTACTCGCGCTCGCCCGAATCGATTTGCGTGAAATAGGCACCCGCCCACCCTTGCATGTAGACCTGCCGCAGCAGGAAATACACCGGCATGTCGGGGGCGAATCCTTCTTCCGCCATCGATCGGTCCAGCCATTCGATGACGGCGCCCTGTATCGGAAATTCCTCTTCCTGCAGGGCGTCGTCGGCGCGACTTACGATTCGAATTAATTTAGAAAAGGCCTCGGGGTGCGCATTGAGATAGGCCGTCGTGACCCGTTCGAGCCCTCTGAGATTCGACCGTCGTTCCGTGACCGGGATCGCCGCGTACTTCGATTCTGTCTTATCGATCAACAAGAGCGGAGAGAGGAGCAGTGCGGCCAGAAAAAAGGGGAAGAGCTTGTAGAAGAGAGACGCCATTGCGAATGCCCCGCCACGCTGCGCCGTGGTTTTGGGGCGCGTGCGCACGGGTGTAGTTCGACTTTGCATAAGCGGACTTTCGTTATTTTCCGTCCAATCCCTCATTAAAATCCCCTGTCTTGTTTGAAATTGGGAATGAGAAGCCGTGTCTCTATCTTCAAGTGTAGCAGAACTTCAGCGTTATGGCGGGTGGGGCGAGGACTAGTCTGATTGAACAAATAGTTGGACATTGGTATACAAGAAGTTCCCTGCCCTACCGGACTCGCTGCTTGACTCCGAATGGCTCTTGAAGTTTCTTCTTGAAATAAGGGCTTTTCCTATTTATATCTCTTTATGGAAGATCTGATACCTCAAAACCACTTTTTAAATTTTAGGTCACGGGAATGAGTGCAAATATCACAATCGAAAGAGGAACTACTGATGACGCTCAAGAACTCGCCGAAATGGTCGGGGAGTTGTTAGCCGAGATCATGAGCGTTATCGGCACTCAAACCTTTCATTTTGATCGTGACGAGACAATAGGCAGACTCAAAGACTGTCTCGTCCTCGAAAAATATTTCGTTTTTATCGCCCGCAATAATGGGGAGAATGGGATCGGATTTTTCGCCTTGCATGAAAGTGATGCACTTTACGCCGAGGGTTCCTTTGGAACCATCCCTGAGCTATATGTTCGCCCCGAATACCGATCGAAAAATATCGGGCATAGCCTTGTGGCTCAAGCGAAGTCTTTAGGTACATCACGAGGCTGGAAGCGGCTGGAAGTCACAACGCCACCGCTTCCACAATTTGACAAAACTTTGATGTTTTATGAGCGTGAAGGTTTTTCTGTTACTGGGGGCCGAAAGTTAAAGATGCCTCTATGAGTGATTGCTCCAATGTAATGGGTCATATCAACTTTCTAAAAATCAATCCTGCCCTCCCTCTCCGCCGTTTCCGCAAAACGCTGCACAATTTTCCCGGCGGCCTCGATGCCTTCTATGCCCGCCACACTTTTTCCAGCCTGCCAATATTCTTTCGTTCCGCGTACATCGAGCGAAGCCCGTTTGAGTTGAACGAGGGATTTGAGGGCATAGAGGATGCGCATGAGGCCTTTGGTTTTTTGGTCCTTAAGCATCCAACGGGCCAGCGGTCCCGCATTCAATCCCATCTTTTGAATGTAGGGGGTGTTGATGAGGGCCAGCGGCACGCCGGTGATCCGTTCGCTTAAAACAATGTCGGCCTCCCGCGCCTTCACGATCGCGTTTTTATAAGCGTCGCTGGCGCGGCACTCCGTAGTCGCGATGAAGCGCGTGCCCATTTGTATGCCGTCGTAGCCCATCCGAAGCGCCGCTACAAAATCGGCCGCCGCGCCGACGCCGCCGGCGCAAATGAGGGGGACATTCAAATCCACTAAGGATTCGATCAAGGCCTCGGCGCTCAGTTCACCCGCGTGTCCGCCCGCGCGCCGGTTTACGGCGATGAGGCCGTCCACGCCAGACGCCAGCCCTATCTCGGCCCAGCGCCGATTTGTGACATCGTGATAAACAAGCCCGCCCGCACCGTGCACCCGTTCCACCACCCAGGTGGGTTTGCCGAGAGAGGTAATGAAAAAGCGGATGCCTTCTTCGAGGGCGATATCCACCCAGCGCGACATCTTGTTGTAATAACTTTTGGATGAGTGTTCGATCAGGGCGTTCATCCCGATGGGTTTTTGGGTGAGCGAGCGGATGAAACGGAGGCCTTCGCGAAAATCGAAGCCATGCACGTATGTGAGGGAAAGCGGCTGGACGATGCCGAGACCGCCCGCCTCGGAAACGGCAGCGACAAGTTCGGGATTGCTGCAAGGGTACATCGCTCCGCAGATGATTGGATGGGCGATGCCCGCGTGTTGTGTAAATTTGTTCGCGAGTGAAATGGGAGCGGTCCTATTCGACGACGCGGAATTGCGACATCATCATGTGGTCTTCGTGTTCCAAGTTGTGGCAGTGAAAGACGTAATCACCGGTGTAGTCTTCAAAGGGCATGATGATCTCCAGCGTTTGGCCGTTTAAGACATTAAAGGTGTCTTTCCACCCGAGCTCGGGATGGCCCGCGATTTGGTACATGCCGTCATGCGGGTGCATGGGATGAGGATTGGGGGAAAAGTTGCTGAACTGCCAGCGTTCGATGCTGTTTAATTTGGGCTGGGCGTCGGCGCGGTTGAGATTATAGGTTTGGCCGTTAACCGTCCAGTTGTTGCCGATGAGGGCGAGCTGCCAGCTTCGATTTTGTGTCGCACCGCTCAGTTCGGGGATGTCGCGCAGTTTCGCGGGAACGACGCTTGTGTCGGGCGCATCGGGGCCGATTTTAAACTGCATGAGTTGATGTGTGCCGCTGCCCGGCTGCGAAAAGGTGTTTAGGAGTTCGACCGTGCCCCCGATGGGATAATTCGTGAAGTCGATGACCAGGTCGAAGCGCTCTGCCTGGGCAATGCGAATTGCAGTTCGGGGCACCGGCGCGCGCAAGAGGCCGCCCTCCGTGCCGATTTGAATAAAGGCCCCATCGCTTAAGGTCAGATTGTATTGGCGGCCGTTGGAGCCGTTTAAAATCCGAAAGCGATATTTCCGCCGTTCCACTTCAAGGTAAGGCTGGATGGCTCCGTTGACAAGGATGGTGTCGCCCAGAAAACCGCTTTGCAGGGTGTTCATGTCGAGCGGGGTCTTCGGGTAAAAGAAGGAGCCGTCGGCATTGAAGGTTTTATCTTGAATCACGATGGAGATGTCGTACGCGCCGCTGGGCAGCTTCAGACTTAGTTCGTGTGGGTCGTGCAGAAGATAAAACCCGGCCAGGCCCATGTAGACATTCTCGCCCGTGTGTTCGTCCGCGTGGTCGTGATACCACAGGGTGGCGTGGTCCTGATGATTGGGATAGTGATAAACCTTTTCGCCCTTGGGATAAAGCTGATACTTTATGGGCAGAAGGGGTTTGGCTCTCCCCACGGGTTGAATCAAGTCGTTGGGATGGCCGTCGTCGATGGCGGGGACGTGCGCACCATGCAGGTGTACGCTGGTATCGACCTGCGTGCCGTCCAAATGCACGACACCGCCGAGCCGGTTAATGTGTTTGATATGCACCGCTTTGTCTTTATTCGCCACGATCGTGGGCCCGGGCACAATACCATTATAGACCCAAAAGCGGGTTGTCGGTTCGCCCTGGGGGAGGATTTGAAGGTCGGCCGGCTGCATGGCGATTTCGTAGTAGTCTTCCGACGGCGAGCTGAAGGCGGGTTTCAAGACAGGCGGGATGGGCATTGGCGATTGAAAAGGGCTTGGAACGGCGCGGCGGCGGCCCGATAAATCCAGGGGCGTCGCCGACAAGGATAGACAAGCGTTTAAGCCCGCAAGGCCCCCGAGCAAGGAAAGCTTAAGTACCTCACGGCGTGTTAAGCGCATGGGGACTCCCCAAGAACGGGTACAAGGCCCAAGTGGGATTTAAATGCGAGGCCCATTCGATCCATGGATTTGTGGTTAGGGGTTGATTTAAGTTATCTGATGTTCGTGGCCAATCATTGCATCGCTTAAATAAAGACCGACGGCAGCGGATATTGAATGCGGGATGGGGGAAGGGGTTTGCCCTTCTCCCATCCACGATTAGGAGATGTCGCGTTCTTTCACGGTTTTGCGTTTGTTCGCTTTAGCACGCTCGATTGCCTGTAAGCAAAGGGTCTCGACCTGTTTGCTTAAGGCCTCGATAAATTCGGCCGAGGTGTTAAACTGAGATTTTTCTTTGACAAATTTGCGGACTTTCGACCCTACGACGAGTACATCGGACATCTATCCCTCCCTGGCGATCAAGTTTAAATTAAAGATTAATACGACGCGTTGTCCTTGATGGTAAAATGACGGCACTTGTAATATCGGCGGCTGAAGCGCCCCACATGCCGGGATTGAAACCTATTTTATGGCTACGCTGCGAGATTTTTTTTCCGTGCCTCAAATTCTTCTTTGTCAATTTCGCCTTCCGCATAAAGCGTTTGAAGAAAGCTTAGCATGTCGGGATCGAGTTTTCCTTTTTCATGCAGACTTTTTTTTCGGTTGCCGCGAAGGGCCCAAACAAAAGCCACGATGGCCAAAAAGAGAAGAAGCCCCAAGATACACCGGTAAACGATCGGATATAACCTCATCGGAATATCCCTCTTTCTCGGGAAGACACTGCAATTATTTTATGGCAATCAAGGGTTAAACGCAAGTACAATCCCCTGAGAGCAGATCGATAAAACATGCCTTGGACGCCTCCGACCATAACGACAGACCGCTTAAGCCTGGCCGCACCGACGGATAACGATCAAGTCCGCTTCAGTCCGGATTTGAATCCCGGGTCGGAAAGCGAGCTGCCCGGCTTGCCCAGCAATTGGGCCATCCGTCTTAAACAGACCGACAAAGCCATCGGCAGCATCGGCTATATGCGCTGGAACCGAAGGACCTGCGTCGCGGAGTTGGGTTTTATCTTGGATGCCACGCATCGCAACCAAGGTTTGATGACCGAAGCCTGCGAGGCGGTGATTGCCTTCGGTTTTGAGAGCATGCATTTGGAGACGGTGGAAACCCGATCCTTTCCCCACAATTTGCCTTCGCTTCGTGTCTTCGAAAAGGTCGGCATGAAACCCTTCGATCAGCTCAAGGCTCGGATTTCGATGAAAGGCGAATGGGTCGACCTCCTTGTCTATCGTATCGAGAAGACGGCCGTCTCATAAACGATAAAAAAATAAGGACATAAGCTCCCGCATTCCCTCCGCAAAAAACGTCAAGCCCTATCGGCCTCTCCTGTCATCGCAACAAGGTTGCAATCGCCTCAAGGCTGACGCTTTCTTATTTCCTCCGTCCTAACCGATACCCATCGCGTGTGTCGCCCGCATTCGGATTAATTTTAGTCGGATAAAAAATAAAAATGGTTGATGGGGCCTTGTCCATGCCCGATCGAAAGCGGCTGTTCGATGGCCGCGCTGACATAGCGCTTTGCCGCTTTGACCGCGCGCACCAAGGGCTTGCCGAGGGCAAGCTGGCTCGCGATGGCGGAGGCATAGGCGCAGCCAGTTCCGTGCGTATGCGGCGTCTCGATAAACTTTCCTGCAAATCGCGTGATCTTCCCGCGCTCGAATAAGAGGTCGCAGCCCGGCGCTTCGGGAAGATGTCCCCCCTTAATCAGCACGGCGGCGCAACCGAGCTTTGAAATTTTTTTGGCTGCCGCCTCTGCGTGGGCGATGGTGTCGATGCGCATCTTCGCCAGGGTTTGCGCCTCTTCAATATTGGGCGTCAATAAAGTTGCCAAGGGAATCAGCTCGGTGACGAGCGCGGAAACGGCATCCGGCTTCAAGAGGGCATAGCCGCTTTTGGAGATCATGACCGGGTCGACAACGAGATGCCTAATTTTGATCCGGGACAGAAAGGCCGCGAGGGCCTTAACGATGGGTCTTGAAGAAAGCATCCCTGTTTTAATCGCCGCAATCTCGAAATCCGCAAAAACGGCTTGCAGCTGCGCCTTGATGATCGACAAAGGGAGATCGAATGCCGCCGTTGTGTTGAGGGTGTTTTGCGCGGTTACCGAGGTGATGACGGAGAGCGCATAGGCGCCGTTGGCCTCGATCGCCTTCATGTCGCCCTGAATGCCCGCACCGCCGCCGGAATCGGAGCCGGCGATGCTCAGGACTTGCGGCCGGACTTTTTTTTTCCGTCGGGAGGCTTGCCCTTGGCCTTGAGAAGCGGACTGTACTTTGTGTTTCATTCTATTGGGGGGTCAATCCCTCCATCGCGGGCTGCGTAGTGCCGCGATACGCTTTAGGGTCGGACTAAAGGGTAACGATGTCGAATTGTTCGATGTGAAGGTTCGAATCCGCCTTAATGATGATCTTTTTTTTGTACTGCCGTTCAAGGGCCTCGACATCCGAGCGGGCCTCGTCGTAAAGCAAAGCGGCGACGGTGGGGTGGACGCCGATAATAATTTTTTTATCCCGGGGAGACGAGCCGATGGCACGAATTTCTCGAAACAATTCGTGACACATGGTCACCGGCGACTTGGTATAACCCAGACCTTCACAATAGGGACAGGGAGCACAGAAGATACGAATGAGGTCTTCCCGCGTCCGTTCGCGCGAGATTTGAACCAGTCCCAGCTCCGTAATTTTGAGGATGTGCGTCCGCGCCTTGTCGGTTGAAAAGGCCTCGTTTAGGGCCTGCATGACCTTGTCGCGGTTCCGTTCTTTTTCCATGTCGATGAGGTCGATAATAATAATACCGCCGACATTGCGGAGCCGGACCTGGTAGGCGATTTCCTTCACGGCCTCCAAGTTGGTTTTAAAAATCGTCTCCTCCAAATCGCGTTTCCCGACGAAGCGGCCCGTGTTGACGTCGATCACCGTCAGGGCCTCGGCGCGGTCGATAACGATGTAGCCGCCGGATTTGAGCCAGACCCGCCGGTTCCTCGCTTTGGAAATTTCCACCTCGACGCCAAAGGCCTCGAAGATGGGTTCGCCCTTGTCCCAAAGCTTTAGCCGGGGTAAAAAGCTTGGCAAATAGGTGCCGACAAATTCGGTGATGCGGTCGTATTCCTGTTTCGAGTTGATGGTCAGCAGGCTGACTTCCTTGGTAAAAAGGTCGCGGACGGTTTTAAAGATGAGGTCGAGATCGTTGTGCAGCAATGCCGGCGAGGACACTTTCTCGGCCTTTTTCAGAATGCCCTCCCACACCACATCGAGAAAATCGATGTCTTGTTTGATTTCTTCTTCCGTCGTCCCATCGCTAACGGTTCGGACGATGTAGCCCGAGCCTTTCTTGCGCAAGCGGCGAATCATTTCTTTTAAGCGTTGCCGCTCTTCTTCATGGCCGATTCGGCGCGAAACGCCGACATTGCTGACCATGGGCATGTACACGAGATAGCGGCCAGGGAGGGAGACATAGGTAGTGACGCGCGGCCCCTTCGTCCCGATCGGTTCTTTCGAAACCTGGACGATGACGTCTTGTCCTTCTTTCAAGAGATCTTCGACGGCTTTATTCGATCTTTTTCGAGCGCGCCGGACGACGGGCGTCGGCGTTCTGGTGCTCGCTCCTGGTTCTAGAGTATCCGATTCTTCTTCGACCAGATCGAGGTCCTCTTCATCGTCCTCGTCCAGGTTTTCATCGAGGTCTTCTAAATCCGCCGCAGACCTCGCCGCTTCCGGTGCTCCCGTTTCATCCAAGACCGCGTCTTCCTCGGCGCTCGAATCTTCAGAAGGGGCGGCTTCTTTTTTGACGATGATATCGGCCACATAGAGAAAGGCGGCCTTTTCCGTTCCGATATCCACAAAGGCGGCTTGCATACCCGGTAAGACTTTAACCACTTTTCCTTTGTAGACATTTCCGATAATGCCGCGGTCTTTCTTCCGGTCGAAATAGATTTCCGCCACGACCTTGTTTTCTACGAGAGCGACGCGGACCTCCTCCGGTTCGGCATCGATAATAATTTCAGTTGTCATCTTGTCCTCTTTCTGTCCATGAATGCAGGGTTGCGCCCAGGTTTTCTCGTTTTACAGCGGATGCTTACCCTAGGCCGTAGGCGTTTCGCCTCATGAAGGCTTGGATTGTGTGCGTTGTAGGACACGAATATCCCAAAGCACCGGATCGTTTTTAGGGCGTGGCCCCGGTTTAAAAACTTAGTGAATCAACCTTCTGACTTTAATGTTGAGGAGTAAGCCCAAGAGGCCCAGGGTGGTCACCATGGCGCTTCCGCCATAGCTGACCAAGGGCAAGGGCACGCCCACCACCGGCATGACGCCCAGCGTCATGCCGACGTTCACAAAAAAATAGAATGAAAAATGGCCAACGATGCCGACGGCGATAATCGATCCTAAAGTATCTTTCGACAGGGTGGCCACCTCAATACCCCATAATATGACAAGAAAAAAGAGGATAAACAAGACCAATACACCCAGAAAGCCCCATTGCTCCGCAAAGACGGAAAAGATAAAGTCCGTGTGCCGTTCGGGTAAAAATTTCAGTTGGCTCTGCGTCCCGCCGAACAGGCCTTTTCCGAAGAAGCCTCCGGAGCCGATCGCAATTTTCGATTGAATGATCTGATAGCCCGTTCCGGTTGGGTCTTCTGCGGGGTTCATAAAGGTGAAGATGCGCTTTTTTTGATAATCTTTCAAATGGTTCCAGCCAAAGTGGCCCACGAAAGGGGAGATCATCATCGAGATCAGCGAAAAATAGATCAAAAACCGCGAGCGCAAGCCGAGGACGAAGACCATGCTCAAAAAGATGGAAGAAATCGACAGGGCCGTTCCCAAATCGGGTTGTTTGAGGATAAAAAGGACCGGGAGCAAGAGCAGGCCGCTGGCCGTAAGCAGCTGCCGCAGGTTTAGGCCCTTCTTCGGTGCTGCGTCCGAAAAATATTTTGCCAAAGCTAAAAGGATCCCGATTTTCGCCAATTCGGAGGGTTGAAAGGAAAACGATCCGAGGGTGAGCCAGCGCTTCGCGCCCATCCCCGTTCGCCCGATGATCGGGACCAGGGCCAGGGTCAGCACGGTGACGAGGTAGATGGGATAGGCAAAACGGGCGAATTCCCGGTAATCGATCCAGGCCATGACGAGAAAAACAAGCCAGCCTAAAATAATCCAATGGATCTGCTTGAGATAAAGGGGTGTGCCCTGCGTCCCTAGGCTTCCGGTCACGCTGTAAATCGAAAGGACACCCATCGCCAAAATCAGAAATAAGGCGATGAATAGGAGTCGGTCAAAGCCGCAAATCGTCCGGGTATCCACGCTTATCTGTTCCTTATCAGGGCTTGTATTCTATCGGGAAGGCCCCTTCGCTCGATCGGTTTTGTCGGAGAGGATTTTAATGTCGACTTCACGCGCCCGCTCCTTCGGACTCTAGGCGAAGGGCTGGCGCATTCTCGTTTTTTGCCAGGGGCGGCGGCCCTTCCTGTTCTAGAAAATAGGATTCAATCACGCGGGTGGCCAAGGGCGCGGCGGCTGCGCCGCCATGCCCCCCGTTTTCGACCAAGACGGCGACCGCGATTTCAGGGTTGTCCACGGGCGCAAAGGCGACAAACCAGGCGTGGTCCTGAAAGGCCTCCGGTAAAATGTCCGTCTCTTTTTCCGGACGCGCGACCACTTGAGCCGTCCCCGTTTTCCCGGCGATGGAGACCAAGTCCGATCTTGATTTCATCGCCGTGCCTTTTTTCTCCGACACCACGCCCGCCAAGCCGCCTTTAATGACACGCAGCGCTGCGTTTGACACCGGAATGCGCCGCCCCTGCTGTGGATCGATTTCCGAGATCAGGCCCGTTTTGTAATCGCGCCGCTTGATCAAGAGGTGAGGGGTATGCCATACCCCATTTGAGGCCACGGCCCCCACCATTGTCGCCAGTTGCAGCGGCGTGGTCGAGACGAAACCTTGTCCGATGGCCACGGAGAGCGTTTCGCCAGGGTACCACTGTTCTTTAAGGGCCTTAAGTTTCCAGGCTTTCGTTGGGATGAGCCCCGGTTTTTCGAAGGGCAAATCGATGCCGGTTAAGGCCCCGAGCCCAAACGAAAACGATGCGGCCGCAATCGCGTCGACACCGAGTTCGTGGCCCATCTCGTAATAATAAATATCGCAGGATTCGACGAGAGAGCGGTGCAAGTTGACGGTGCCGTGTCCACCGACTTTCCAATCCCTAAACTTCCGGTTTCCGAAACGGGTAAATCCGCGGCACTCGACCTCCCTCGCCGGACTGGCGGTTTGGGTCTCTAAAATGGCTGCGGCGACCACAATTTTAAACGTGGAACCTGGTGGATATTGTCCTTGAATCACCCGGTTGGTTAAGGGACGCTTTTTATCCTCCAAGAGCGCTGCCCAAACCTCCGAGGAGGCGCCTTTGGATAAGATGTTCGGATCGAATGCAGGATGGCTTACCATGGCAAGGACTTCTCCATTTCGCGGGTCCAGGGCGACGATCGCACCGGGGCGCGTGGCCAAGGCCGCCTCGGCCGTTTTTTGCACTTTTAAATCCAAACTCAAAAAGATGTCGTCTCCGCGTTGGGGAAGCCGCTCGCGAATCACTTGCCGCTCGTGTCCCAAGACATCGACCTCGATTCGCTTCTCTCCAGGCACCCCTTGAAGCATGGCGTCATAACTCTGTTCGATGCCATATTGGCCCACGATCGTGCCGGCCTTGGTGTCCTTGTATTTTTCGGAAGCGAGCTGTTTTTGGGTGACCTCGCTCACATAACCCAGCAAATGCGCCCCAAGCATGCCGGACACGGCGTGCCGTTTAAACTCCGCTTCTATTTTTACCCCCGGAAGGTCCAGTCCGTGCCCTTCGATTTGTGCAACCTCCCATAAGGAAAGGTCTTCCTTAATCTTCATCGGCCGATACGCGTCGCCCTTTTCTTTTTTCAACTTTTCTATAATTTGATCGGCTTCAATCTTGGAATAGAGGGCAAGGCGATTGACCACGGCTTCCTGATCCGGCATGTCGCCCCGCACCAAATACAGGTTGAAGCTCGGGATGTTATTCACCAGCAAGGCCCCGTTCCGATCGTAAATCCGGCCGCGCGGAGGCGGCGTTTCGACCACGCGGAGACGATTATTTTCGGAGAGATTGAGATAGTAGGCTTCATTCACGACCTGTAGATTCCAAGCGCGAAGTAGAAGTAACACGAGTCCCGCCACAATCAGGGCACAGAACCAGTGGATTTTATTTTCTAAGCCGCGATCTTCCTGAGGGAAAAATCGTCCCGCCATAAGCCAGTTCCCCTTGATTTCCGGCGCTCGGCCGGACTAAAAAAATATATCCCAATCCGAATAAACTATTGTATGCCGCGCGGGACAAGACCTCTCCAAGGCCGGCCTGGAAGAGGCTCAGATCGGCGCCGTGCAGAAAAAAACTTCCCGCCAGGTCGTGAATGACCGACACGGCCATGAAAATAATCAGATGCAAGGGGATCGACAAATGGAGAAAAGATTTCCCTAAAAGGCCGGCAACCAAGCCGACGAGACCCTTGGCCACGAGGCCGACACCGAGAATGCCCAGCGAAAATAGATCGAGCAATCCCCCTAAAGCCGCGCCCCAATAGAGGCCGTTCGCGACTCCAAAAAACCAGCCCTGAAAGAAGACCAAGACCAGGGCAAGATCCGGTTTGATCCCTCCAATCTGAATTTTTTCTAAGACGATGGATTGTAGCGGAATCACCGAGAGAACCAGTAGACCCTTGAGAAACCATTTCAACGTACCCTCCACCTCTCCCTAACCCATCGGATGAATTGACCCGATGGGGTCGATTTTATTCGATTCGAATTGCCCCGGACGGGGATCTGCAGATATCGATAGACCTTTAGGACTCGGGGTCCTCAATCGATAGGATGACCAGGACCTCTTCAATTTTTCCGACATCGACCCCGAAATCGACCTCGATTTTGAGGAACATTTCCGCCTCGCGACCTTCGATCGCTTTGATTTCTCCGATTTTTAACCCCTTCGAAAAACTGCCCTCCATGCCGGAGGTAATGAGCGTGTCTCCGACGGCGACCTTGGCATCGTGGGGAAGGTATTTCAGGCGGGCCGAGCCCAGGTCGTTTCCTTGCACGATTCCTTTTTCCCGCGTCCGCTGCACGGTGGCGCTGATGGCGCTGTTTCTGTCGGTCGAAAGCAAGACTTGCGCATAGTTTGCTCCGACGTGGATCACTTTACCAACCACGCCCTGCGGGGCGATCACCCCCATGTCGATTGCAATGCCGTGCGACTGACCCTTGTTAATCATAATGGTGTCGAACCATTGAGAGGGCTTGCGTCCGATGACGGCAGCCGCCGTGGTCAGAATCGTCGTATGTTCTTGGTAGTGTAGCAAGGTCTGGAGGCGATCGGCCAGTATCCCTTTTTCCTGGAGGCGGCTATTTTCTCCTTCCAGGGCGGCAATCGTTTTGCGAAGCTGGCGATTTTCTTTTTCCACGTCAATCAAGCGAATATAGCCCTCCCAAATTTCCCGGGCCCCTTTAAAAAAGGAATGCGTGCCGAGCTGCAGTCCATAAACGGCCGTACCGACCGGGACGCTGAGCCATGCGATGGGTTTTTTTTGCGTCTCGGGAGAAAGGAGGAGGACGACCACTACGAGGGACAAGAGGGAGGAGAAGATTCGCTTATAGAAAGGTGTAAAATGAATCATGGCGCCGCCTGGGCATAATGAGTAAAATCAATGGCGCATTCGATCGATGGCGCTCCCAAGGTCGGTCTGCCTCGGTTTCAAAGAAACTAGCCGAGGTGAGATTGTGAGGCGATCGCAATTTTTCGAAGAAGGCTCAATTGGTCCAGGGCTTTTCCCGTGCCCAAGACGACCGTGGTGAGCGGATTATCGACGGTGATAATCGGGAGATTGGTCTCTTCGCGGACCCGGACGTCCAAACCATGGAGCAGGGCCCCGCCTCCGGCAAGGACGATCCCGCGATCGATAATATCTCCGGCCAGCTCCGGCGGCGTATTTTCGAGTGCGACCTTAATGGCGTTGATAATGATGGCCACCGGGTCGGCAAGGGCATCTCGGATTTCTCCGTCTCCAATCACCAAGGTTTTCGGAATGCCCGAGATCAAGTCCCGACCTTTAATCATGTAGGTACGCTTTTCCGCCAAGGGATAGGCCGAGCCGATTTCAAATTTAATAAGCTCCGCCATGTGCTCGCCGATGAGCAGATTGTATTTGCGCTTAATGTAACTGACGATGGCCTCGTCCATTTTGTCGCCCGCCGTTTTAACGGATTCCGAATAGACAATACCCGCTAAAGAGATGACGGCGATATCGGTGGTCCCGCCTCCAATATCGACGACCATGTTACCCGAGGGTTCCGAAATCGGCAGCCCGGCGCCGATGGCTGCGGCAATGGGTTGCTCAATCAAGTAAATCTCCCGCGCGCCGGCCATCTCCGCGGAATCGCGCACGGCGCGCTGCTCGACTTGCGTAATTTTGGACGGAATACCGATAATCACCCTCGGACGGACAAAGGTCGAACGGTTGTGCGCCTTTCGGATAAAGTAGCTCAGCATTTTTTCGGCCACTTCGAAGTCGGCGATCACCCCGTCTTTCATCGGCCGAATGGCGACGATGTTTCCCGGGGTGCGTCCCAACATCCGTTTGGCCTCCGTGCCCACGGCGACCACCTTGCCCGATTTTTTTTCGATCGCAACAACCGAGGGCTCGTTAATGGTAATCCCTTTCCCCCGGACATAAACCAGGGTGTTTGCCGTGCCCAAATCGATGGCCAAATCGTTCGAAAACCATCCTAATATGCTATTCGTCAAACCCATGCTTCGCCGTCCCCTTTATTTTTCCTGAGATGCCCTGACCCTTTGATCGATGACCTGTGTGCCTGCAAGTTCGTCCCCAAGACGATTGCCTTTCGGATTGCCGATGAGGAGCAAGGACTCGAACCCGAGGACGCAGAGGCCGAGCGCCCAACCGATAAGGGGAATTTGAATGAGGAGGTAGGCGAGACCCAGCGGAAAATTTCGAAGGATCGATTCTCGAAAAGAAACCGCTATGCCAAAATCGGAGACCACTGCCTGAAGACCGATCAGCTGTTTGCCGAGGCTTCTTCCTCCTGAAAAACCGTCCGAAATAAGAAGGTAGGTGAGGGCGATAAGCGCACTGCTTCGCAGCGGAATCTGGCCGATGGCGGAGACAACCAAAAAATCCAGAAATTTAGCGATGAACCGGTTTAGATTGTTTGCCTTGGGATAGGCCGTAGAAATCGTAATCCCCCCCTCCTGGGCGACCAACGCGATTGCCTTTCTTTACAGGAAAAAATAGATCGTATTATAATCAGAATCGAGAAATCGTTTCAATACAATAAACAGCGCGATCAGCATCAGTATATCAAGGAATGGGCGATGAAGGGGAAAACAAATGCATATTTTTCTAAGGAAAATCAGGGCGCCAAGGCCCACTGGCCGAGGGACCCGTCGACGCGGTCCGGTCATATTCCCCTGAAAATTTCTCTAGTTGTCCCCATTTACAACGAAGCGGACGGGCTTTCGGCCTTTCTCAACCACCTAAACCCCTTTCCACTATTTGAAATGATCGTTGTTGACGGCGGAAGCAGCGATCAAAGTACCAGGATTCTTTCAAACTGGGAAAAGGACCCAAAGGCCCTGTGCCACCGAAGATTCGTGACCACTGCCCGCGGACGCGGCAGGCAGATGAATGCCGGCGCAAAAGAAGCGAAGGGCGAAGTCTTGCTCTTTCTCCACGCCGATACCCGTCTTCCTGCCCATGCCCTTCGACCGATATTAAAAACCATGGCTGATCGAGAGCATGTCGGTGGGGCTTTCCGCCTGAGTATTGACTCAGCCCATCTTATTTTGAAGATGATCTCGTTTTCAGCCAATCTCCGTTCGCGTTTTCTTCAACTTCCATATGGCGATCAAGGCTATTTTGTTCGTCAGACCGTTTTTGAAGCCATGGGTGGCTATGCGGACTTGCCCTTGATGGAAGATGTTGAGTTTATCGGACGTTTAAAACACCGAGGAAAAATAACGCTCCTGAACACGACCGTGAAAACCTCTGCCCGCCGCTGGAAAAGGCAGGGCTATGCTTTCACAAGCCTGCGAAATGCGATGATTCTCTGCCTCTATTTTCTCGGAATGTCTCCCCATCGGCTTGCCCAGTGGTATCAGGTCTCGCCACGGTCGATTTTTCGCAAGCGTTCCGTATTTTTCTAATTCGAAGCGCTGCGCTGAGGAATACAGGCCTGATGAGATTTTTGATCTGAGCACGATATGTTAAAACAACCCGCCAAAATCGTCCGAATAGACTTACCGATCAGGGGGATGAGCTGCGCCGCCTGTTCTGCGCGCGTGGAAAAAGGCTTGTCTTCGGTGTCGGGCGTAAAGACCGCCAGTGTGAATTTTGCCACGGGCCGGGCCACTGTGGACATCGATCCCGAGACGCGGCTGTCGTCCCTGGTCGAGAAGGTAGAGCAAATCGGTTATGGCGTCGAGGCCCAAAGTCTCAGCCTTAAAATCGAAGGCATGTCCTGCGCCGCTTGCGTCTCGAAAATCGAAGGCGCCTTGCTCTCGACGCCGGGTGTGCTGAAGGCCTCGGTGAATCTGGCGACGGAGCAGGCGAGTATCGAATTCATCCCCACGTTTTCCAATCCCGCCCAACTCGAGTCCGCGATCCAGACCGCCGGTTATCGAACGCGCGAAACGAAAGAGGACGCGGAAACCGAAGAGAAAAAAGAAAATGCACACGAGGCGGCCCTGCGCACAAAACTGATCGGAGCCGGCATCCTCACGCTTCTGCTTTTTGGCGTGATGCACGGCGGCCCCCGCGCCGGCCTCGATGCCTCGACGCTGAACTGGATGCAATTTTTATTGGCGACGCCGGTGCAGTTTTGGGCTGGGCTTCAATTTTACAAGGGCGCCTGGGCCGCCGCCCGGCACCGGACATCGGACATGAACACCCTCATCGCCGTCGGCACCTCGGCCGCCTATTTCTACAGCCTCGTCGGCACGGCTTTTCCGGGATTGTTGGCCCAAGGCGGCATTGCGCCGGAGGTCTATTTCGACACGGCTTCCGCCATTATCGCCCTTATTCTGCTGGGCCGCTTGCTCGAATACCGCGCCCGTCGGCGGACTTCTGAGGCCATCCGAAAGCTGATGGGGATTCAGGCCAAAACCGCGCGCGTGATCGGTCCGGCGGGCGTCGAGAAAGATGTGCCGCTTTCCGAGCTTGCCGTGGGCGACAAGATCGTTGTCCGTCCCGGCGAAAAGATCCCGGTCGACGGGGAAATCATCGAAGGCCGCTCCTCGGTAGACGAGTCCATGATCACCGGCGAAAGCCTGTCGGTGGAAAAAGGCGTGGGCGATCGGGTCGTAGGCGGGACTGTCAATCAAACGGGCCGCTTTATTTTCGAGGCCCAGCAGGTCGGCGCGGAGATGGCCCTTTCGCAAATCATCCGCCTGGTCGAGGCGGCCCAAGGCACCAAGCCCGCCATCGCGAAACTGGCCGACCAAATTGCCGCCGTCTTCGTGCCCACGGTCATCGGCATCGCCCTGCTTTCTTTTTTGGTTTGGTTTTTCGTCGGCCCGGAACCGGCGCTCACCCATGCCCTCTTTGCGGCCGTCGCCGTCCTCATCGTCGCCTGCCCCTGCGCCTTGGGCCTGGCGACACCGACTTCGGTGATGATCGGCATCAGCCGGGGCGCCGAAAGCGGGATATTGATCCGAAGCGGCGAGGTGCTCCAGGAGGCCCGCCGCATCGACGTCGTCGTCTTCGATAAAACCGGCACGCTCACCCACGGCAAGCCGGAGGTCACCGACATCGTTTGCGAAGACGGTGAGCGCGAAGCCCTGCTCACTTATGCGGCGAGCGCCGAGCAAGGCTCGGAACACCCTCTGGCCGAGGCTATTTTAAGGGCCGCAAAATCGGAAGAGCTTGACGGGGTCCAAGCGGAGGCCTTTGAGGCCCTGCCCGGCCGCGGCATCCGCGCGACGGTTTCGGGAAAGGCCATCCACCTTGGCACCGCCCGTTGGTTAGAGGAAGAAGGGATTACGACCGAGGCCTTTCAGGACGAGGCCGAGCGGTTTTCGGCGGCGGGAAAAACCCCGATGTTCGTTGCCGCCGAGGGGCGTTGTCTCGGACTGATTGCCGTCGCCGACACGGTAAAGGCGGGGGCGAAGGCCGTGGTGGAAAAGCTGCATCGCATGGGCTTGCGGGTTGTGCTCCTCACCGGCGATCGGAGAAAAACGGCGGAGGCCATCGCGGGCTTAGTCGGAATCGATCAAGTGATCTCGGAAGTGCTACCGAGCGAAAAGGCGGGCCAGATCGTGCGGCTTCAAAAGGTGGGGCATCGGGTCGCCATGGTCGGCGACGGGATCAACGACGCGCCCGCGCTTGCCCAGGCCGATGTGGGCATGGCCATCGGCACTGGAACCGATATCGCCCTGGCCGCGGCCGACATGACCTTGGTGGGCGGAAACCTGAACGGCATCTTGAGCGCCCTGAAGTTGTCGCAGGCGACGATGACCAACATCAAGCAAAACCTGTTCTTCGCCTTTATCTACAATATCGTGCTTATTCCGGTGGCGGCGGGCGTGCTCTATCCCCTCTGGGGCATCCGCCTTTCGCCGATTTTGGGCGCGGCCGCGATGGGCCTGTCTTCCGTCAGTGTCCTCGCCAACGCCTTGCGGCTCCGGTCTTTTCGCGCTGATTGAAAAGGACGCGAGGCCGTGGAGATTCAAGTGAAGATTCAAAAAGAACAGGTGCGAAGGTTTTACGAAGTGCTTTGGAACGGATACGATAAAAGGGCCATGCCCGCTTTATTGCACCCGGATTTTGAATTCCGTGGATCCTTGGGACAGGAAACACGCGGTCACGCGGGCTTCGCTGACTACCTCGATACGCTGCACAAGGCACTCGGTGATTACCGCTGCGCCATCGAGGACTGGGTCGCGGAAGGCGACAAAGTCTTCGCTAAGATGCGTTTTTCCGGCATCCATCGGGACCGTTTCATGGGATATGCGCCCACACAAAAAACACTGAGTTGGATGGGCTGCGCCTTGTTTACCTTTGATCGAGATCGTATTTCAAAACTTTGGGTGCTGGGCGATCTCAAAAACTTGGAAGCCCAACTGGAAGCGCAGCGAGGTCGGGCACCCGAAGACAAACAAGCAAGCTCTGTTAATCCCCGCGTCGAAGGCGTAAAATAAAATCACAAGACTTTGCCGCTTGCGCGGGATTCTATTTTTGCGATGGAGAGTTGTGATGACGAATCCAAAAGAGGCGCCTGTCCATAAGGGGGTGAGCGCCGGGATGCTTTTTCTCATCGGCTTATCGGGTGGTTTTATTTCTGCGGTCTTTCCGAGACTCATCACCTTTTTAACCGTGTCGTCGGAGCGCACCGAGATTTTCTCGAGGGATTTTTTCGTGGTGGCGGCCTTCTTCGGATTAATCATCGGTGTTTCCATGTATTGGCTCTATTTGGATACCAAGGAAAGCGAATCGTCCAAGAATTTATTCATGGCCGCCCTTGCGCTGCCTTCCATCCTGAGCGGCGGAATGAACATGGCCAACAGCACGCAAGCGGGCCAGAGCCAGATTGTCGAGCTTTCCTCGAAAAATAGAATGTTGGAGCAGCGCCTCAGCGAGGCCCTCAATGTGCCGACGCTGCCTTATGTGAGCTTCGATGACAGTGAAAATATAAGTTCTAATAGCGGCGATGACGATTGGATGGGGCCGAGCGCCGCCCATGCTGGGTTTCAATTTGCTGAAGGGGATACTCGGCAACAATTCAGTCCAGGCGTGAAATTTAATATTCCGGAGGACCAGCGGGATCACGTGATTGTGTTGGCCATCGTGCCTTCGGAAGCGGAAGCCAAAGACGGCGTGCAGCGTTATCAAAGCGAGATGCAGTTGCCGGACTTGGTCATCCGGCAGGCGAAGGACCAATACTATGTCATTTTAGCGACGCCCCTTAGCCGTTCGGATGCCCTGATGCGGGCGGACGAGATTCGAAAACAGCATCCTCAACTGACGCCAAAATTACTCCAAGTGAAACCAAAAAACTGATGAAAAAAAGATCGGGAAAAACACGAATCGAAACCGATTCCTTCGGTTCCATTACGGTGCCCGCCGCCAAATATTGGGGGGCGCAAACGCAGCGATCGCTGGAAAATTTCGACATCGGCGATGAGCGTCTGCCGCTTCCGCTCATCCGGGCTTTGGGCCGCGTGAAGTGCTGCGCCGCGCTTTCCAACATCGCCCTCAAAACGATCGATAAAAAAATCGGCCGGGCCATCGCCGAGGCGGCCCAAGAAGTGGTCGAGGGGAAGTGGGACGATCATTTCCCACTGCGCGTATGGCAAACGGGTTCGGGTACGCAGTCCAATATGAACGCGAACGAGGTCATCGCCAACCGAGCGATCGAACTGTTGGGCGGACAACTCGCTTCGAAGACGCCGGTCCATCCGAACGACCACTGCAACCGCAGCCAGTCCTCGAACGATGTTTTTCCGACGGCCATGCACATCGCCGTGGTTGAGCAACTTCATGTGCTGTTGATCCCGGCACTCGTGCATTTGCATAAAGTCCTCGAAAAAAAATCCAAGGCCTGGAAGGCCATCGTCAAGATTGGGCGCACCCATTTGCAAGATGCGATTCCCCTGAGCCTGGGGCAGGAATTTTCCGGCTATGCCGCGCAAATTCGCCTGGGCCTGGATCGAATCGACGATAGCCTTAAACGCCTCTATCCCCTGGCGCAGGGCGGCACGGCCGTGGGCACGGGCCTCAACGCCCCGGCGGGCTTCGGAGAACGCTTCGCAAAAGAAGTCGCCAAGGCCACGAAGCGTCCCTTCGTTACGGCGGCCAATAAGTTCGAGGCCATCGCGGCGCACGACGCCTTGGTGGAATGCTCCGGCGTCTTAAATACCTTGGCCGTGGGTTTGAATAAAATCGCCAACGACATCCGGCTCTTGGGTTCGGGCCCGCGCGCCGGGCTGGGTGAACTGCTCTTGCCCGAAAACGAACCGGGTTCGTCCATCATGCCGGGCAAGGTCAATCCAACCCAGTGCGAGGCCTTGACCATGGTTTGCGCCCAGGTCATGGGCAACCACACGACTGTCACCGTTGCTGGCGCGCAAGGGCATCTCGAACTCAATGTCTTCAAGCCGGTCATCGCCTACAATGTGTTGCAGTCCATCCGTTTGCTGGGTGACGCCGTCCGCAGTTTTACCGACCGCTGTGTTGCGGGCATCCGGCCCAACCGCGCGCGCATGGCCGAATGGGTGGATCAATCCTTGATGCTGGTCACGGCCTTGGCCCCACACATTGGTTACGATAAGGCTGCGAAAATCGCTCAGTCGGCGTTGAAGAACAACACGACACTGAGAGCAGAAGCCCTGGCCAGCGGATGGGTGAGCAATGAAGAATTCGATCGCTACGTTCGCGCGAAAGAGATGATTGATCCGAAATAAAAAAATAATCTTGTATAAATCATAAAAGGGCGGCGGGGAGGGCAGAGGAAAGATTTATGTAATTCGGAACCCGATTCAGTCTTGACTATTTCGCCTCAAGGCCATGACTTGTTAAAAACATAAGGCTTGAATAAAATAACCTGATGAATATGTATTGTCCATCGCATAAAAAATAGAAAAAACGGGTAGGGTCGAGATGTCGAATCAGGAAGCGATACAAGCACTACAGCAGCACTTCAGTAAACAAATTATCGGCCAACACGTCTTGGTCAATCGTCTGCTCATCGCCCTTTTGGCCGACGGGCATCTTTTGGTGGAGGGGGCGCCGGGCTTGGCGAAGACCCGCGCCATTAAAGTCTTGGGGGCGGGCATCGAGGGCGATTTTCATCGAATTCAGTTTACGCCCGATCTGCTGCCCGCCGACTTGACGGGCACGGATGTCTTCCGGCCGCAGGACGGATCTTTTCAGTTTCAACGAGGACCCATGTTTCACAACCTCGTCTTGGCCGACGAAATTAACCGCGCCCCGGCGAAGGTTCAATCGGCCTTGCTCGAGGCCATGGGAGAGCGTCAGATCACCGTGGGGGCTAAGACCTATGTCTTGCCTGAACTTTTTTTGGTGATGGCGACTCAAAATCCTATTGAACAAGAAGGCACCTATCCTTTGCCTGAGGCGCAGCTCGATCGATTTTTAATGCACGTCCGCGTGCACTATCCCGATGCCGAGGCGGAACAGGCTATTTTGCACTTGGCCCGCGACGAAGCACATCATCAAAAAGAAACCGCTCCGCGCTTCAAGCCTTTGCCCCAGCACATCATCTTCTCAGCCCGTGAAGAGATTCTCGACCTTTACATGGCCAAGAACATCGAACAGTATTTGTTGGAAATCGTCTTGGCCACGCGGAACCCCGCAAAATATGACGCCGCCTTGGGCCGCTGGCTCCAATTTGGCGCGAGCCCGCGCGCCAGCATTGCGCTCGACCGTTGCGCACGCGCCCATGCCTGGCTGGATGGCCGCGATTTTGTGGGGCCTGAGGATATTCAATCGGTGGCCTTCGATGTCTTGCGGCACCGGATCGTCCTCAGTTACGAGGCGGAGGCCGATGGGATTTCAGCCGATCGTTTTATCGAAACCTTGATGGCCCATATCGCCGTCCCCTAAGTTTTTAAACGACCATGCCTTTCGGATTAAAAAAAATAAAGCCTCGAGAAAAAGCGGCCTTTCGGTCACCGTCTTCCGAATTCGAGAAACCGGAAGAAAGCCCCGTGCGCGTCAGCAAGGCGGGTCTCATCGCCCTGCATCAACAGGCGGAAGGCCTATCGTTGCGGACGGTGAAAATCCGCGCGACGCAGGGCGGCCAGTACCTGTCGCCCTTTAAGGGGCGCGGCATGGAGTTCGACGAGGTTCGCCTCTATCAGCCCGGAGACGATGCGCGGACGCTCGATTGGCGCGTGACGGCCCGGACCGGAAAACCGCACACCAAGCTCTTTCGCGAAGAACGAGAGCGCTCGGTGTTATTTTGGGTGGATTATCGGGCCCCCATGTTTTTTGCCACGCGGGGCCTTTTTAAATCGGTGATGGCGGCCCGTGCCGCCGCCTTGCTCGCCTGGAGCGCTGTTCAGCACGGTGACCGCATCGGCGGACTGATTTTTTCCGAGGCCTTGCACCACGAAATGCGTCCGCAGCGCGGAAAAAAGGGTGTCCTTCACTTTATCTCTAACTTGGTCGAGCATCCGGCTTGGCAAGGCGAAGCGGGCGAAAAGGACAGCGGCGCAGCGGCCGCCGAGGCCTTACTCCGCCTCCGCCGTGTCGCACGGCCGGGAAGTTTGATTTTTTTGATCGGGGATTTTCGGGCGATAGAAGGCGAAGCGCAGTCCCACCTTGCGCAACTCGCCCGGAGCAACGATGTGGTGATGTTGTTCCTCTACGACCCTTTGGAGCAGGCCTTGCCACCGCCCGGTTTTTACCGGGTGCGCAACGCATCGAAGGCCCTGACGCTCGACACGCGAGACGCCGCGTTTCGAGCAAGCTATGCGGAAAATTTTCAGCGCCGTCACGAGGCCTTAAAAGCGCTCTGCCGCCGCAATCGGATTTTTCATCTGCCTTGCGCCAGCGCCGACAATTTGCTGCAGACCTTGCAGCGCGGGCTCGGCCTGGGGTTTAAGAGCGGGGCGGCCTGATGGACGAAACGCTCAAAATTCCACTGCGCGACATTCATCTCCCCGATCCCGTTTCTGGGTGGCCCCCTGCGCCAGGCTGGTGGGGGCTGCTCATTTTAGTGGGCCTGTTGATCTCGGTTTTTATGTTGATCCGGAAAGAGAAAAGGCGCAGACGGATGCGCGTGATGGCTTTGTCCGAACTCGAAGCCCTTTCCCAGGCGTTTAGCCGGACACATGATGCCCTAGCCCTGGCGAAGGGGCTCTCCGTTTTATTGCGGCGTATTTGCCTGAGCTACCTGCCGCGCGCGGAAGTCGCCGCATTAAGCGGCGAGCGCTGGCTCGATTTTTTGGAAACCGGGTTTGGGAAGGTGAAACTGCAAGGGCGTTTCAAGGAGGGGCCGGGCCGCGCCTTGATCAGTGCACCCTACCGCGCGAAAGCGGACATCGCCGTGGGCGAAGGCCAGGCCCTTCTGGATTTATGCGGCGAATGGATTCGAGGCTTACCTCCCTTGGATATGGGAGGCCGACGGTGATCGATTTCGCGTGGCCTTGGCTCTTATTCATCCTTCCGCTGCCCTGGCTGCTTCGCTGGCTGTTGCCTGCCGTCGCGCCTGAAGAGGATGCGGCCCTGCGCGTACCGTTTATGGAGGCCTTCGAAGCGGGCGGGGTTGGAAGCGGGCGCATCCTGTTGCGTCGACGCAGTCTGTGGTTTGCGGCCTTGGCCTGGCTGCTCTTGGTTCTCGCGGGCGCGCGTCCGCAATGGCGCGGAGCACCGGTCGAATTGCCGGTGAGCGGCCGCAACTTGATGTTGGCGGTTGATCTCTCCGGCAGCATGGAGGTCAAGGATTTTGAACTCAACGGGCGGATGGTCGATCGCCTTGAAGCCACGCAGGTGGTGGCCGGAAAATTTATCGAGCGGCGGGTGGGAGACCGCTTGGGGCTGATTCTGTTTGGGCGACAGGCCTACTTGCAAACCCCCTTGACCTTCGACCGGCAGACCGTGAAGACACTGCTGAACGAGGCCGTTATCGGCTTGGCTGGCAAGGAGACGGCCATCGGCGACGCCATTGGTTTAGCCGTTAAACGCTTAAGAGAACAAAAGGACGAAAGCGGCCAACGCGTCTTGATCCTCTTGACCGACGGGGCCAATACCGCCGGCGAGGTCGATCCGCTCAAGGCCGCGGAGCTGGCGGCGGCCGAGGGTTTGAAAATATATACCATCGGGATCGGCGCGGATGAAATGACCGTGAGGTCTTTATTCGGATCCCGCCGGGTGAATCCGTCTTCCGATTTGGACGAGGCCACGCTGACGGCGATCGCCGAAAAAACCGGAGGGCGCTATTTTCGCGCCAAAAATATCAGCGCCTTGGGAGAGATCTATCGTCTGCTCGACGAATTGGAGCCAGTGGAGCAAGAAACCCAGCTTTTTCGCCCGACCCGCGCGCTCTATCCCTGGCCTTTGGCGGCGGCCTTCGCGATTGCGGGGCTGATTGTCCTCGCCCGAAGCCGGTCAAGGCTTTCAATCGCAAGACTTGAAAGTTAAGAGGATCATCCCCTCTGCTGTTCTTATCGGGGGGAGAATTTGCGGGACAAAAACGAGATAAGAAAAGAACGAAATAAAAAGGGGAAGATGTACTTGTTTATTCGACACGTATTTTTTTACAAGAGGTTTTGACTCCATCGATGATGAAGGATTTTCATTTTTTGCGGCCCTATTGGTTTTTTGTCTTGCCTTTCATCGTGCTCGTGCTCTGGCGCTACCACAGGCGCCAAACGCAGAGCCGAAGCTGGCAGGCCGTCTGTGATGCAGAGCTCCTGCCCTACTTGTTGATCGGGAATGCGGAGGGCCGGAAAGGCCAAAAGGCCTTGCTCGCCTTTGTTGCGTCGAGTGTCCTGGCCCTCTTCGCCCTGGCCGGGCCGGCTTGGAAACAATTGGAGCAGCCCGTTTTTCGAGACCAATCGGCCCTGGTGGTGGCGCTCGACCTTTCGCGTTCGATGGATGCCGCGGATCTCCGGCCCACGCGCCTGATCCGGGCGCGACACAAATTGATCGATATCCTCAAATCGCGGCGGGAAGGGCTCACTGCGCTGGTAGTCTTTGCCGCCGAGCCTTTTGTGGTAAGCCCCTTAACGCAGGATTCGGAAACCATCGTATCTCAGGTGTCCGCACTGAAGACGAGCTTGATGCCGAAGCAAGGCAGCCGTCCGGACCGGGCCTTGGTTAAAGCGGGACAACTGCTGGCGCAAGCGGGCGTGCCGCGCGGACGCGTTTTGATGATGACCGACGGCCTTGATTATGTTCCGAAAGCGGATCTTGACGATGCACTTGCGGAACTCCGGGAAGCGGGGCATTCGGTTTATGTGCTCGGTGTCGGCACTGCGGAAGGGGCCCCGGTTCAGTTGCCCGAAGGCGGGTTTCTGAAAGACCGCCAAGGCGCGATTGTTATGCCCAAGTTAGACGAGGGGGACCTGATGCGATTGGCGCAGCAAGGCGGCGGGTCCTATGCCCGTTTGTCGGTCGACGATCAGGATCTCCGCCTGGTGCTGGCGGAAGGTCCTGCGGCGTCGCTTCAGGCCCCAACGACGCAAAGCGATTTTAAGGCCGACCAATGGCAGGAAGAAGGCCCCTGGCTCTTGCTGCCCCTCTTGCCTATCGCGGCCCTGGCCTTTCGCCGGGGACGCTTTGTTGTCGCCCTATGGATGGCCTTGTCTTTGGCCTCGCCCGCTTATGCCCTCGATTGGCAAAGTCTTTGGGCTCGGCCGGATCAGCGGGGCGCCCGTATTTTGGAAAAAGGCGAAGCCGCCGAGGCCGCGAAACTTTTCGAAGACCCGCAGTGGAAAGCGGCATCTTATTACCGGGCCGGACAATATCAAGAGAGCCTCGAGGCCTTGGCGGGCATCGACAGCCCAGAGGCCTATTACAATAAGGGAAATGCCTTGGCCAAACTCGGCCGGATTCCGGAGGCGATTCAGGCCTACGACGAGGCCTTAAAGCGCGCGCCCGGCCACGAGGATGCCCGCTATAACAAAGAACAGCTTCAAAAGCTGAGCGAAAATCAAGAGCAACAAGAGCAAGAAAATGCTCAAGAGGGAGAACCTTCCGAAAGTGGTGAAGGAGAACCCTCGAGAGAAGCGGGTCAAAATCCCTCTCAAGATCCGCCGAAAAATCAAAAGCAAGAGGAAGGACAAGATCGGGAGGGTTCGGCCTCCGAAACCTCGCGTCCGGAGGGCGCGGAGGAAGAACAGCCCGCGCAGCAGGCCCAAAATAAAAAAGACGCCGACCGGGAAGAAGATCCACAACAGGCCGAGCCTTCGGAAGCGGGAGAGGGAAAAAAAGAGGGAGTGCCGCCGCGGGTGACGCAGCTTGAGTCGCAGGAGCAGGACGAATTGAAACAGGCGAACGAGCAATGGCTGCGCCGCATTCCAGACGATCCGGGCGGCTTGCTCAGGCGTAAATTTTTACTGCAATCCAAACAACGGCGCGGCGCTGGCGATGAGGAGGCCGCATGGTAAGCCAAGGTCGAAGCCATTTATTCGGCCTGTTTTTCTCTGTTTCAGTCCTTGTTCTGTGCTTGTTTTTCTTTCCCGCCTTGGGGGAGGCGGCGACGATACGGGCGGAGCTCGACCGGAACCCGGTTTCGATCGACGAATCCTTTACCTTGGTGTTCGAGGCCGAAGGCAAGCTCGACGATAATCCCAATTTTTCTGCGCTTGGAAAAGACTTCGACCTGCTGCGGCAAAGCGAAGGGAGCAGCATGCAGATTATCAATGGAGAAGTCTCCCGGAAACAACAATGGACCCTTGTTTTGATGGCAAAGACGACGGGACGATTTACGATTCCTGCCATTGCATTCGGAAAGGATAGCAGTCCGAGTCTCGCCATCGAAGTGAAAGCGGCGGCGACCGCCAATGCGAAAGGGGGCACGGATGGGGAGCCCTTGTTTATAGAAGTATTCGCAGAACCCCAGTTGGCCTATGTGCAGGCGCAAGTGATTTATACCGCGCGGCTTTACCGCTCGGTCAACCTGATGAACGGCAGCCTGTCGGAGCCGACGCTAAGCGATGCCGATGCGGTGATCGAAAAGTTAGGAGAGGACCGGGCCTTTGAGACCACCCGGAACGGACAAAAATACGTGGTGGTGGAACGCGTCTACGCGATTTTCCCCCAGCAGAGTGGACAACTTCGGGTGGAACCCCTGACCTTCGAAGGACAAATCGCCGGACGCTCCCGTTCGATGTTGGAGCCTTTCGGTTCGGGCGGGGCGATGAAGCGCTTGCGTTCGGAGGCGATTGAACTGGATGTACGTCCGGTTCCGCAAGACAAAGTGAAGGGACGGTGGCTGCCCGCCCGAGACCTCCGCATTTTCGAAGCCGGGCCGGAACATGGGACAAAATCCAATTTAATTAAAGCGGGAGAACCCATGACCCGGACCCTGATCTTGGTCGCGGAGGGCTTGACGGCGGCTCAATTACCGGAGATTCCATTCGACCTCCCCGAAGGCTTTAAGGCCTATCCCGATCAGCCCGTGTTCGAGGATAAAAAACAGGGCGGCGGCCTTATCGGCGTGCGTCAAGAAAAGGTCGCCCTTATTCCCACGCGCCCGGGCAGCTATGTATTGCCCGCCATCGAAATTCCCTGGTGGAATACGACCACGAATCGAGCGGCGGTTGCCCGTTTGGAGGCGCGGCCCATCGAAGTCGCTCCTGCCGCCCTGGTGAAGCCGCCGCCATCGGGGGCCTTGCCGGAAGGCGCGGCCTCGCTGGAACAAAAGACCGAAGGACCTGTGTTGCCAGCAAGCGGAAAAGGAGGAGGATTTTGGTCTTTAATCAGCTTAGTCCTTGGGCTCGGCTGGGCCTTGACCCTTGTGGCTTGGTGGGGTTCGCGGCAAAAAACCCATCCCGCGCAAAGTGCCATGCAAGACCTGCTGCTTCCCTCGGAGACGGGGGCGATTCAAAAACAGCTTAAAAAAGCCTGCATGCAAAACGCTGCGGAAGCCGCAAAAGAGGCCTTGCTCGCCTGGTCGCGCGCGCTCTGGCCGCAGCGTACGCAAAGTTTGGGCGAAGTCCGTCATCGCGTGGGCCTGGACCTGTCCCGTGAGATTCAAAAGCTCAACACCTCGCTCTACAGCCGTGAGCCGGATGCATGGCAGGGCGGACCCGCATTATGGGCGGCCTTCGAGCAGGAAATAAAAAAAGAGAAGATAAAATCAGTTCGAAAAGCAGAGGGCCTTGCGCCGATGGTTCCCTGAGCGAAGATATAAGCAGAAATTAAGTAATGATGGCCTTACTGAAGTCGATTTCAAAACCGATTGGAGCCAGGACCTAAAAGAAGGTTGGTTTTTTGTGAAGTGAATCTGGGAAGGTAGGCTTTTAAAACACGGGCATTTTGTCAGAAGAATAGAGTAACAGCGGACGATGCAGATGTAATAGAGCCTATCCTACAGCCAATAAGCATCCCCAAAAAAATCGATGTCCCTTTAAGTAAATTATATGTAGAATGAAGTGTCCTTCGGCTATTAAATTTTTCATCTTCGGCATCAGGATAGAAATAAGGTGGGAAAAACCGTGATGAAGTCCATGATCCACCACATTTAGTTTCGATTATTTTGTTCGAACAATAGCGGTGATCTCAGAAAGCTTGTGATTTCTACCGACTTCTTCCTGTACGCGTGATTTTTTAATCACACCCATTCAGGCTGCCCTTCAGGTAGCGTCTGTGATTTGGAGGACTCGGGTGGTGTAGGGGTAAAATAGAAAAGATTCATAAGGTTCCTTTTTAATTTCTATACTCTGAGGATTACTCACAACGTAAGTACTTTCCCCTCTTCTATTCTCACTACTTGCCCAATGGTTTAATTTTACACGCCCGCGCAACGCCATCTCGATAAGCAAGCCAAAGAGAAAGGGAATCTGCAAGGGCCTTCAGAACTTTCCGCTGATGAGTAGGTGTAACGGTGTGATTGAGCACCATCTTCCATGCGGCGATTCGGTGTGAACCTTCTATGGCCTGATGGGCTCGATTCAGTTCCATATATCGAGGGTGTACCCGGTGAAATTTCACCAGGGGATGATCGCGGATTTTTTGGTTGATGTCGATAGGGTTCACGTGCGAGGCGGGATCCAACTCCCTTCGATCATTGATGCTCCCTTCTACAAAGATCGTGGTTACTGCGGCACCTTCGAGCCAGGTGCCGTCAGAAGTAATTTTATCCACCCAGTTTCGATAACGGCGGCTGGCCGGAAGCAAGCGTACGTTTATGAATGCCTCTTGCTTGAAACCCAAGCCCTCCATGAGATAAAGAAAAAGTTCCGGATGAGATCTTCCTACCGACAGCCCCCCGGTTTCTTCTTCGTACAAGTTTTCGGCGAGATCTTGCCGGACGTCCATGGGCGGATTTTTCCCATGGACGCGAGCGAGAAAAACGGGGAAATCCCGGATGTAAACGGCATATTCCTGCTGGAAATGAATCTTGAGCTGATCGCGCGTGATCGTCCCAGTGCTGAAGTGGCTCCAGGCCCAATGATTCTTCTGGTCCATGACCGAAAGAAGCTTTTCCTTGAATTTTTCTTTTTCGGAAGCGTTCATGCTCGTCTCACCGGAACTAAGCGCCTGTTATTAGGATTGAATTCTATCTTCTATATCTTATTGTTTGCGTTTTCTTTTAAACGACAGAGAAAAACAGGATTTGGTAGATATTTAACTATTATATCATTTACCTTTCTATATCGTTCTGTTAGGTATCGTTAATTCAAAATTAAGTGTATGTTTGAAAAATTGGGACATACACTCGATCACCATTTATTATTTCTCCTACGTAGGAAAAAGTATTTAAAATCTCATTTAATATCGCAGCTTCTTCCCGTATCAGTGATATTTATAGCCAGTCGGTGTATCCAAGCTTTGAAATGGAATTCGCGCTAAAAAGTTTAACAAGCTTACTTGTTTACTTTGTTCCATTTTTTACTAAAATCCGATTTATAATTTAAAGGAGGTTAATGAAGTAACACCTTCTATCAGGGCCAACTGCTAGAAATAGTAGGGCGCAAAGCTACGGATCTACTTTAGATAGCCGGGCTACCGAGGTGACAAGAGACGAATGTCATTTGGGTGGCTCGGCTTTTTTATTGAGTTTATGAGGTATTGAAATGAAATCAAAGGATCTTCGAAAAACCCACATTCGTATAGTAATGGGATCGATTTTATTTCTTTTGAGCGGTCTTTTGGCGTCTTGAAGGGGTAGGAGCGGGGATAGTGGTGGCGCTCAAATTGCCGGAGGGGGAGAATCATCTGCGGCAGCAAGATCGGCTCCCTTGCCTGCTAATGATCCCGACTGTCCCACGGGAGGAATTCAAGTTGAAACAGGTATCGATGAGAATGGTAATGGGTTTTTAGATGATGAAGAGGTCGATAAAACCGAAAAAGTATGTAACGGGTCAATCGGTCCTCCAGGCGCAGATGGAGCTGGTGGGGCAGATGGTATGGATGGATCCAACGCGGTAGTCCGTTTAAGCAATGAGCCGATCGGGACGAATTGTCCTTTTAGCGGAGTGCGGATTGACGCAGGCATCGATACGAACGGAAACGACATCCTCGATTTTGGAGAAATCACGGAAGCGAATTACATCTGCAATCCCGGACAAGCTGTCTTAATTGAAGTCAAAGAAAAACTCATTGCTCCTGATGGGGAAGCCCCTGACTTGTTTGGTCGCTCCGTTTCGATATCAGGAGACTCTGCCATTGTAGGTGCACCGTTTACAGGTAGCATCGGGACGGATTTTCCCGGTGGAGCCTACATATACCAGCGCATCGGGCCGACCTCCTAAGACACGAGAACCAAACTTACAGTCTCCGATAAAGAAGACATTCCCCCCTTCGGCCTTTCCGTTCCGACTCCATGAGACTGGGCCATTATCTGGGTAAATAAAATCAATACCAATGGAAAACCTAGTGCAGGTGCGGCCTGTATAGTGTGTCCAATTTTAGCTTTCTCACAGGCCCAAAGGATGTGATTGAACATAGAAAAAGAGAATAGAGATACTATTTTCTTATTCTCTATTTCTCTTGGTATTCAATAATTCTTGGACTTACTCAAAAGTCTGAATTTAAGATGTTTTCAAAAGACAAGATATTTCTAGGACTGAGAGTTGCGAGCAGCAACAAGTATCGAGGTTGAAAAACGCTGATTTCACCCGTTTCAGTGTAGATGGCCTTTTTAACTTCCTAAGCCGATTTGTCCAAGACCTGGGTATTGATATCAAACAAGCCAAGGATGAAACCCCGAATCAACGGATTGTCTATGTTGAAAGGTCATCCGCTTCGCTGAGACAGAATGAGTCATTCTGTCTCAGAAGGGGAAACGGTTTTCAATCAATTAGGCAAGCGGGCACAAATCTGAAGAGGTGAAATGAACTCCTTCATCGCAAGCAGCGGGGCATTCAAAACGCTTTTGGAAAAAGCTTGGCAAACCCGTAACTAGAAGCCTTGGAAGACGCCCGGAGGGGCGGGGTCTTAAACCCAGGCTGCCTAATCATCTAATGTAATGGAGTCTATCGTCGGTTTTAAGCGTGGTGACACCTCCACCGGGAACAGCGAAAAATAAATTGCATAGTAGCTCATGAGGTAGTATTGTACTTCACCTCATTTTTTATTCATTATTAACCAAGGAACAAGTCTATGGCGAACAACAACCAAGTGAGAAATATTGGCATTTCAGCCCACATCGATTCCGGAAAAACCACCCTGACGGAACGGGTTTTATATTACACGGGAAAAATCCACAAGATCGAAGAGGTCCGTGGAAAATCGGGAGTGGGCGCAACAATGGATTCGATGGACTTGGAGCGGGAAAAGGGCATCACGATCCAATCGGCCGCCACGTATTGCGAATGGAAAGACTACATCATCAACATCATCGACACCCCCGGCCACGTCGATTTCACCATAGAGGTCGAACGGGCCCTTCGGGTCCTGGACGCCGCCATTCTCGTGCTCTGCGGCGTCTCCGGGGTTCAGAGCCAATCGATCACAGTCGATCGCCAGATGCGCCGATACGGAATTCCCCGGATCGCCTTCATCAATAAATTGGACCGGGCAGGCGCCGATCCCTTCCGGGTCATTAAGCAGCTCCGCGAAAAGTTGGCCCACAACGCCCACGCCATCACCATGCCAATCGGCGCGGAAATGAATTACGAGGGTACAATCGACCTCACCAACATGAGGGCCTACTACTTTGACGGCGACAACGGGGAAAAGGTCCGAGAGGAAGAGATCCCTGCCGAGTTGAAGGACCAGGCCGAAAAACTCCGCCACGATCTAATTGAGGCGATCAGCGACTTCGACGACAGCATCGCCGAGAAATTTCTGGAAGACAAACCCATTTCAACCGACGCGCTTCGCAAGGGCATCCGCGATGCAACGATCTCCCTTCAATTCATCCCGGTGATGATGGGCTCCGCATTCAAGAACAAAGGCGTTCAACTTCTGCTCGACGCTGTCGGACACTATCTCCCCAATCCGACCGAGGTCACCAATGAAGCGCACGATCAGGACAACGAAGAAGCCAAAGTGATCCTGGAAAGCACTGCCGCAAAGCCGCTTGTCATGCTGGCCTTTAAATTGGAAGACGGCCGCTACGGTCAGTTGACCTATATGCGCGTTTATCAGGGAAAAGTCAGTAAAGGCGAGACCATTCACAATTCGGCGACGGGGAAGAAAGTTCGCGTCTCCCGACTGGTCCGGATGCACGCCGATCAGATGCACGAAATCGACTCCGCCGAGGCGGGGGATATTGCAGCGATCTTCGGTGTCGACTGCGCCTCTGGAGATACCTTCACCGATGGGACTCTCCACTATACAATGACCTCAATGCATGTCCCCGACGCCGTTATCTCCTTGGCGATCTGGCCGAAAGACAAGGCAGGCGCTGGAAATTTTTCCAAAGCGCTCAACCGTTTTACAAGAGAAGATCCCACTTTCCGCGTTCACCGCGACGAAGAGAGCGCCCAAACCATCATCTCCGGCATGGGCGAGCTTCACCTTGAAATTTACATCGAACGCATCAAACGGGAATACAGCTGCGAAGTGCAGTCGGGCCAGCCGCAGGTTGCCTACCGGGAAACGATCTCTCAGAAGGCCGAGTTCAACTACACCCATAAAAAGCAGACCGGAGGTTCCGGCCAATACGCCAAGATCGGAGGATATGTCGAGCCACTCCCATCCGATGCCGTTGAGACCTTTGAGTTCGTCGACGACATCAAGGGAGGCGCCATCCCTCGCGAATTCATTCCCGCTTGTGAGAAGGGATTCCGTGAACAGATCAAGATCGGTTCGCTCATCGGTTTTCCCGTGGTAGGTGTTCGTGTCGTCCTCAACGACGGCGCCGCCCATGCGGTCGACTCCTCCGAAATGGCCTTCAAGATCTGCTCGATGGCAGCGTTTAAGGAAGTCTATCCTCAAGGCAAGCCCATCATTCTGGAGCCGATCATGAAATTGGGATGCGAAGCGCCCGTTGAATTCCAGGGGGGTGTGGTCGGACTGCTCAATCAGAGAAGGGGCGTTATCCTCGGAACGCAAAGCAACGATGCCTTTGTGCAAATCGAGGCCGAGGTTCCGCTTTCGGCGATGTTCGGATTTTCCACTGAACTCCGAAGTGGCACGCAGGGGAAGGGAGAATTCACGATGGAATTCCTGAAGTATTCGCCGGTCCCCAAACAAATTTCCACAGAATTGATCAAGAACTACCAAGACAAAAAAGCCGCAGAGAAAAAATAAAATTTCGGCTTGAATTGAGTGCCCCCGCTGGTATACCTCTGCGGGGGCACTTTTTTGTCAAATACCCGAGTATTCTTATTTAACAAATCGTTTCCGTGTCATCTAATGATGATGGCATCAAAAAGAGGATGCTACCCATTTCTATGATCAGCTTTGTCATAAAAACAATGACAAACAGAATTCTCGAATTTTTCTGGAATTCAATCATTTACGTCCTTACCCAAAAGTGAGGGTTTTAAGATGAAAGCGAGCACACGCTGCCGGGCTTGATCAAGCTCCCATTGCTCGAAGTATAAGAATTTAAGGAATTCATCTTACAGTATATAGGCCCCTTAGGGGTATTGCCATCTACTGCGATGCGCGATTATGTCGCCTAACTTCTGATTCCAATCCCAAAGCGAAAGTTGGGAATTCTGGTTCCGATTTTCTTGAGGGCGTTCGTAATGATGACCCCTTTTTGCCGGGCGTGTCGCACTTTGAATTGAGGAGTGTTTCGAGGCTGGAGTAATCATTTTCCTCGAAGACGTCGCCCTGCCAGGCGATATCGAAAATCCGTCTAAAAAGGCAGTAAGCCTGATCAAAGTACCGTGTCCGCTTTAATTGCCCGGAGCGTATTAAATCGAGGGTGAAAGTAAAAGGCGGTCAGAAAAATCGGAGAGAAGGCGTCCGCCGAAACAAACCCCGTCAGGAAACCGTTTCCTTTATCCCCCTGATTCCTTCACGTCCAGCCTTCTTTTTTAAGGAGCGCGATCGATTTGCCCCGATGATCGCCCTGAATTTCGATGACGCCGTCTTTCACCGTGCCGCCGCTGCCAAACTGTGTTTTGAGGATCTTTCCCAGGGTTTTTAAGGTTTCGGGTTCGAGCGGAAGGCCGGTGATGAGCGTGACGCCTTTCCCTTTTCGACCCTGGGTTTCCCGCCGGACGCGCACAATGCCATCGCCCGCCGGGGCAGGCTTTGATTTTTGGCAAAGGCATTCGGACGAAGGCTTGCCGCAGGCAGGACATATCTTTCCCCATTCGGTCGAATAGACGCGGCCGACGTTTTTTTCGTTTTTAATGCTCTTCATTTGTTTTCAGGCCGCGATGAAAGAGAAGATGACCATCAAGCGGAAAGAAGCCTTGCACCACCTATTGCACCCAGTGCGCGAAGCGGTGGTTGCCGATATAGAAACGCAGATCGGCCGGGAGCTGAGCCCCATCCTGTTCCGGAAAATCACAAGATATTTTGTTTCTTCCGCTCCAAAGTCAATCGAGGTCCTTTGTGGAAAACAAATATTGTTCAAATTCCTCGCCTGTCATCACAGTGCAAGCGGTAGATAATTCCTTCGTCTTCTTGTATAGCCTCTTATCATTCGTAACCAGGATATCGGCCGTTCTCATAGCAGTATTTCCAATAAGCGCATCTTTTGAATGTGATTTAGTAGGGCCTTGGATAACTTCAATCGCCGGTCCACCATCGAGGCACGCCGCATCAAGCTTTGAAACATCAAGTATAAAACCAGATGTCAGGATTCTCGTTGTACGTAACCCCATAAATGCGTTCTTCTTCACATCGTTTTTAATCTGATTTATTTCATCTTCCTGTACATGTGTCGTGAGAATACAAAGCTTCCCAGCCCGCGTCAGTTGTTCGATTCGGGCAACGAGAGCAGGGACGATCGTTATTTCATCGTAGATGTTGCTATCAAACATAATGGTTTTCATTATCCAGGAGTCCTTGTGGCATGACCTTGGATTACGATTGTGTTTTCTTCCATTTTTGGAAATATATGATCCAGTTTGCCTTGGATCTCTATGGTCCTTCCCAGCGCCGTCGCCACCCGGCAGTAGTGCTGGATTTCCTCAAGGCTTAACACCCGCTTTTTCCGGTCTTTCAGCCATTTGTTCAGCACTTGATAGCCGCCGATCTGGTATTCCCAAACTTCTTTTTCGATCCCTTCAAAATATTGACCGGCGTTGATATAGACCCGTCGCTCTCCTTCGTCGTAGCGCGGCTTCTCCACGCGGTTATCCCCCTTGCCCTGGAACCGAACAGAAGGTGGATCAAGGTCGGAGGATTTGAGAAGGTGCAGGTCGACCAACTGCTTTCCGTATTTGCCCATCTCAAGAAAAATCTTTTGGCTTTTGGTGAACGGCACCCTTGGAAAATCTGTCTTCAAGAACTCGGCATATCGGGTTCTATAAATATTAGAATAGAGGACGGCATAGAGGTAGTAGAAAACCTCCTCCGGCGTCGGCTTCTTGCCATAGGTTTTTGAAAGCGCCGAAAACAAGTCGGGATTGATATTCGGGGTTTTGTGTTGTGTCTCCGTGGCGCTGAATAGATCCCTTTTGTTGGTGTCGGGATAGAGGTACAGAGGGAATTGTTGAATTATTCCTTTACTACTCGAAAAAGTTCTGTTATCGACAATACTCTCAGAGACTAAAAAATGTGTGTATTTTCCATCCAATGCGACTTGCCTCATGGCACACAAAGAAATGTTTTCCTGCATCATGTGGCGCATGACTTCCTTGCGTGAGCGCTCTATTACTTCATCATGATAGAAAATCCAACGGGTGTCGAAAGGCCGATAAAGAATTTGGGTTATGGCGCTTTCCCATTCTTCATCCTGGATGACTCTTGCTCTCGCCTCTTTCAGTTTCCAATTGCTTTTGTCTTTTAATCCAAACGTCGCACTTATAATTTCATCAAGCACTTTCTTATCGCGGAACATCATGATTCGTCGTCTCAGGGCATTTTTATCAAAATCAATGACAAACTCATCTCGGGCCGTTACAATTCCCACGCTATTCACTGGAAAGATATCGGTTATCTTGGGGTATTGGTTATATTGATCGAAGGTCGTCTCATCTCTCGGCACAAACAGGTAGAACTCCGACTTTGGCTTGATTGGCTTCCACTTGGTTGTGTTGACGTCATTTTTAAGCAGCCAGTCATATTTTTCTTCACGCAGCCCCCAGCGATCTGCATGAACCATCTTTTTCTTTAAGCCCTTCTGCTTGATAAACAAACCAATCGAAACGCCTTGTTGAATATCGAAAACATTCTCATCTTTGCTCCCATCCGAACACTTCTCTTTCTTCAGGCTGTTGCCGTGGAGATCGAGCAGATAAATATGGTCGAAGCTGTTCATCAGCGACTGCCGCATCCCCCGGAAGGTCGGGTTGTCGAGGTAGCTGTGGTTGGTGATGAAACCCAACACCCCTTCGCCGGCTTGGTCGATCTTCCACTGGGCAAAGCGGATGAACTTGACGTAATCATCTTGAAGCCATTTGGGATTTTTCTCGCCGAGCGGCTTTCCATCAACTTGATAGTAAGCCCGGATCTCCTTGGAAATCCAATCGCCGATGTTGGTTGAATGCCCCGAGTAAGGCGGATTGCCAAGGACCACCAGAATCGGCGTCTCCTTCTTCACCTTTCCGGCCAGCCGGGATTCCTCCGCCAGCGAAGACATGCCAGGCAGCTTTGATTGCGCCAACTCCTCCATCTCCAGCGTATTGGTCAGGTAGAGTTTGAACCGGTCTTCTTTCTTAAGCGGGTAGCCCAGCTCTTCCAGAAGAAACGACATCTTCAGATGCCCGACGGCATAGGGGGCCATCATCAGCTCGAAGGCGTAGAAGTTCTTGAGGATATGATCTTTGATTAGGGTTTGTTTTCCCCCTTCACCGTACTTTTCGGTAAATTCAGTTACGGCGAGCTTGGCCGCTTCCGCCAGGAAGGTGAGCGTTCCCGCCGCCGGGTCCAAGACGGTGACTGAAGCCGTGGCAAAGCCGTCTGTCCGGTTAAAATATTCCTTCAGGATGATTTGCAAAGAGCGGACGATATACGACACCACCGGCTCCGGCGTATAGTAGACCCCCCGCCGCTCTCGCTCTTTCGGATTGTAGGCCGCGAGGAAGGTTTCGTAGAAATGGATAATCGGATCGCTCCCCTTCCCTTCTCGAAAATATTTGTGCAGGATCTGGCCGACATCCGCTGCAGCCAAGACATGAGAAATTTCATCCACGATCCATTCCATCTGTGGCGGCAGATCTTCCAAGGAGATGAATCGGAAGACATCGCGCAGAATGCCGATGCTGGGCGGGATATTGTCGAAGGCGAGCCGCCGGTTAAACTCGTTTTGAGATCGCATTCGGGAGGCAAACAGGCCGTAGGTGATCGTCTGGGCGTAAAGATCGGCGAAGTCCTCTTGGGTCAAACCGCTGATCAGGTGCGTCTGAAAGGCTTCGTAGAAGCCCAAGATGAAGCCCGACCCTTTTTCTTCTTCCCCCTTCAGCTCTTCGGCGATGACCTGATCCCTTAAGAATCGGGTTCGCTTTGCCAATTCGACGGCGAGCGTCTTAGCCGAATAAGATCTTGGTAAAGAGAATGCGAAGAACTTCTCCAACAGGCCAAGGAAGGCTTCCTCTTTTTCGACCAGAGGGATGGTTTCCAGTTTGTGAACGATGAACGGTCGACCGATTTGAACCTTATCGATCAGATCGCCTTCTCGATAGAGCCGGAATTCAAAGAGGTTGGTAAGAATCAGATTTGGAAAGGTGTGGCAGTAGCGTTGAAGCTGCTCGCTTCGCTCGATGGGGTCGAGGTTCTCTTCGGTGGGACTCTTGGCCTCGATGTAACCGACGATATCTTGTTTGCCATCCCAAATGCGGAAGTCGGGATTGCCTGCCTCGGTCTTCTTTGGAAGGGTCGTGACGTGGACATTTTTCTTGCCGTGCGTGTCGCAATATGCCTTGAAGAGCGTTTCGAGGCTGGAGTAGTAACTTTCTTCGCGGGCGTCGCCCTGCCGGGTAATGTCGAAAATCCGTCTGAAAAAGGCAGTCAGCATGATCGAGGTTCTGTGTCCGGGTGGAATGCCCAGAGTATATTGAATGGGAGGTGAAAGTACAAGGCCGAGGGCCGAAGGGCCAGATCTTTTCCCTTAATGGGTTTGGGTCTTAGCTTGGGGAGTGTTCCGCAGCACCATCCGCTTGATGACGGACCAGCATAGGCCGCCGATTAAATAAATGCCCGAAAGGATAAAAAGACTTGAGGTCTGAAAAGCCAGGGATAAGGCCGCGCCGACGGCCGCGCCGGAAAAAAAGGAAAATACCAATAATGCCGGAACAACGCACTTCCACAGGGGGATCAATCGTCCTCTCAATTTCATGCCGACAAAGGCCCCGAAATCGGTGAGCAAGCCGGTGATGTGGGTGGTGCGGAGGATCATGCCCCGATAGTGTGAGGCGAGGGCGTTCTGCACGCCCAAGGCGAAACTGGCGAGAAAAACGGCCAGCCAGGGAGAGTGGCCGATGACCTTAGCGGCGACCCATAAAAGGCATCCAATGAATGAAACGGTCCGGCCGTAGGGCCGGGATAAAGTCAGGTTCTGCGTGTCGATCAAAAAGCCGGACAGCGCGGCCCCGAACACAAAGCCCGTGAGGGCCAGTCCGAGACTCAGGGCGGTGAGGGTGGACTCCTTTCCGCCGCCGAGGGTGTCGGCGGCGAATCGCGACAAATCGCCCGTGAGGTGGCTCACCGACATCCCGACAAGCACCAGATAGGATGTATTGACGGCTGAGGCTAGGAAGGCCAAGGCGCAACCGCCCGCCAACACCCACCTTTGATTTTCATGATCCATGAAATGCCCGGATAAAAATGGCGCATGCTATCATTAAAACGGTTTGTATTGCACTATCAAAATAGAGTGAAAAGGACGCTCAGGCTTTATCTACCTAACGTTTTACCGTCCAGCCTGTTTTTTGTAGGAAAGCGATCAGTTGGTCCCGGTGGTCGCCCTGAATTTCGATGACGCCGTCTTTCACGGAGCCGCCGCTGCCGCACTGTGTTTTAAGCGTCTTGCCCAGTGCTTTTAAGGCCTCGGGGTCGAGCGGGAGGTCCGTGATGAGCGTCACGCCTTTGCCCCTTCGACCCTGGGTTTCCCGTCGGACGCGTACAATGCCGTCGCCTGCGGGAGCGTGCTTTGATTTTTGGCAGATGCATTCGGAAGAAGGCTTGCCGCAGGCAGGACACATCTTGCCCCATTCGGTCGAATAAACGAGACCACTATTTTTTTCGTTTTTAAGATGCTTCATTTGTTTTCAGCCTGCGATATAAACGGGTGGGATCAAAAGCCGCCCAGGCCATCATACGACAAGTTTCCCGCCGCCCGCCATCATTCTTTTTTCTGCCTCTTCATGATTTTCAGCCTTGCGTTTGTTACCCCCCTTTGTCAAAGGGGGCAAGGGGGGATTTAAACAACGTCAAGATGGGGAACGTGAAAATCCCCCTCAATCCCCCTTTTTCAAAGGGGGAGGCATCGTGATGCCGTTTCTGAAAATAGTAAATAGGCATGTTCTTTTTTAAGGGAGGGCTTTTAAAGAGGGATCGTTTGCCCTAAAATGGCGGCGCACTCTAGTGCTCGCTCCATTTCCTAGAGTAGGAGAAACAACGATGATCCGGCTCACGGAAATCACCCTGCCCCTCGACCATACCGAGGAAGACCTGAAAGCGGCCCTCCTCAAAAAGTTAAAGATCGAGGCGAATGCGCTTATCGGATACACCCGCTTCAAGCGCAGTGTCGATGCCCGAAAAAAAAGCCAGATCGCCCTGATTTACGCGCTGGACGTGGAAACCAATGATGAAGCACGCCTGCTCCGGTCGCACCCACGAGACCCCCACGTAAAACCCACGCCCCACACCACCTATCACTTCGTGGCGCATGCGCCCGACCATTTGGACACGCGGCCGATTGTGGTCGGCACCGGGCCCTGCGGGCTTTTCGCCGCCCTGGTGCTGGCGCAGATGGGTTTCCGGCCGATTGTTTTGGAACGCGGCAAAGCCGTGCGGGAGCGCACGGTGGACACCTTCGGTTTTTGGCGCAAAAGAAAGCTTAACCCGGAATCCAATGTGCAATTTGGCGAGGGCGGGGCCGGAACCTTCTCGGATGGGAAACTCTACAGCCAGATCAAAGACCCGGCCTATCGCGCCCGAAAAGTGCTGAGCGAATTCGTCAAGGCGGGTGCGCCGCCCGAAATTTTATATGTGAGCAAGCCGCACATCGGAACCCTGAAGTTGGTGGGCATCGTGGAAAAAATACGGGCGGCGATTACCGCACTCGGCGGCGAGATTCGCTTTCAAAGCCGCGTTGCGGTAATCGACATCGACGAGGGAGTCGTTCAAGGGATAACGCTCTCGACCGGAGAGCGCATTAAAAGCCATCACGTTATTCTGGCCGTCGGCCACAGCGCCCGCGACACCTTTCAAATGCTTTTCGAAAAGGGCGTTTTTATTGAAGCAAAGCCCTTTTCCATCGGCCTGCGCATCGAACATCCCCAATCGATCATCGACCGCTGCCGTTTCGGCCCGCAGGCGGGACATCCCCGCCTTGGCGCGGCCGACTACAAACTGGTTTACCACTGTAAAAACGGCCGCTCGGTTTACAGCTTCTGCATGTGTCCGGGGGGAACAGTCGTTGCTGCGGCCTCGGAAGCGGGCGGCGTCGTCACCAACGGCATGAGCCAATACTCGCGTCACGAGCGCAACGCCAACAGCGCGATTGTCGTCGGCGTCAGCCCGGCGGACTACCCCGGCGGCCCCTTGGCCGGGATCGACTTCCAAAGACAGTGGGAGCGGCGGGCCTTCGAAATAGGCGGGAAAAACTATGACGCACCGGGACAGCGCGTCGGCGACTTTCTGGCCCGCCGCCCCACGAAGGCCTTTGAGACCGTTCTCCCCTCTTACACCCCCGGCGTGCATCCGGGCGACTTGAGCCAAAGCCTGCCCGATTACGCCATTGCGGCCATTCGCGAGGTGCTCCCCATTTTCGGCAAAAAGATCGAAGGCTTCGCGATGGACGACGCCCTGCTCACGGGGGTGGAAACTCGGACTTCCTCGCCGATTCGGATCAAGCGTAAAGCGGATTTTCAGAGCGTGAATACGGATGGGCTTTATCCCGCTGGGGAAGGAGCGGGCTATGCGGGCGGGATTCTCTCGGCCGCCGTGGACGGCATCAAAGTCGCCGAGGCCGTGGCCTTGAGCTTGCTCAAAAAGGCTTAAGGCCTCTGGGGGAAACACGGTCGAATCGAAGTCTTTTCCTTTTTTCCAGACTCGGTCGATAAGGGCCTTGATACGTTCTTCTCCCTCCGGCGCAGGTCTAGGGGCATCGACCAGCATCTCGCCCTTTCATGAGCGAGATCGATATCCGAGGCCAACAGCGAGGGGCAAAGGTTTTTGTTCTGCAAATCGGACCGGGGCTGGCTTGCGTCTAATTGTTTTTCCTGATTTAAAAAAAAGATTTTGATGACGGTGTTATGCTCTGATAGTTTAATCAATCCAGAATCGAATGGACGTGACCCCTCCGTTTTTGCTTGATTAAGCCTGCACAGTATTTATATAATTCTAATATACTTACTAATATACAATAAAATGCTTGTCTATCTCATTTTATTTTAATACTTTTTAATACTATTGAAGTTCATAGGGCTTTTCTTCCCCTCTAAGATCGATGGTGTACGCTAAATGTACTCATTAAAAAAAGGAAATAAATGAAACAGACCTTTTTAAGCGTATTCATATCCTTGTTATTTTTGGGCTCACTCTTGGAAAACCAAGCGTTAAAGTTTCGTATTATCCGGAACAGCGCTTTCAGCCGACATCGAAGTTAGACGTTTTTAAGCTGGACCCGCCTGAACAAGCCTTTGTTGAGCTAGCCGAACTTTCGATTCGCATTAAAAAATCGAATTCGGATAGGAATGTGTTCTATTTAAGTGAACAAGCCAAATTACTCGGAGCCGACGCCTTGATATTAAAAGGCGAACGCACGGAGAAATCGGGTTCTGTGCCGGAAGCCTCAGCGGCATTCAATACGGTCTATAATTTCGAGAATAAAAAACTGTATGCCATTGCAATCAAATATAAATCCACAATCAACATCCCCCCTGCGCCTATTCAACAAGCTCCTAAGCGCCCTGCCCCGGGGAAAAGTACCCGTTTTAATGCGACTTCCAAAATAATGGGTAAAGTGGTGGCGGTCTCGGATGGCGATATCATTAAGATCATGGTGTCGGGTGGACCCGTCAAGGTTCGCCTTGCGGAAATCGATTGTCCAGGAAGAACACAAGCCTATGGAAAAATAGCGAAGGAATTTACGACGGACATGGTCTTCGGTAAGGTTGTGGCTGTTCGCGTAAAGGAAGTCGATCGTTTTGGAACGACGGTGGGTGAAGTCATCTTAGACGATGGCCGGAGCCTGAATAGAGAGTTAGTCGGGGTGGGCCTTGCCTGGTGGGACCGAAATCATTCTGAAGACACTTCACTCTGGATTTTAGAAAAAAAAGCACGTGAGCAAAAGCTCGGTTTGTGGAGAGATTCCGATCCTGTCCCTCCGTGGTCATTGTCGCATCGCTAAGCCACCTCAGTCGTACGGACCTATATTTACTGGTGTAAATTTACCGGAAGTCGCCTCATGTAGGCAAATCCCTCTGTCTCGGTATGCCCTCCGATCTTCCCCCATCGTATCCCATATTTATTGTGAAATAAGGTACAGGTATCTCTCCCCCCCCCCCCAACATTCACTTATAATCTAAATAGTTGCGAAAATAATTATATATTGTAAGCTATTGTATAGTCCTTACTAAATATAATAAATAGAAAGTTCTATAGTTTCATTTGTATATTTTAAATTCATAGGATATGCCTAAGGCTTATCCGTACCCAAAGGGCCTTTTTTAATACATCGTTATTGATCCCTTTCCATATTCTTTTCAGTTGTAACAAATCGTTCATCTTGTCCAGCTCAATCTGACGCGATGAAGGAGGGTTATTATGCGCAAAAGAACGAAGAGCATATTGCTTGGAATTTATATTTTGAGCATTGCAATGGTTGGCACCGCGCAGATCTGTTCCGCTGAAGAGAAGTTTCAAATCAGCGGATACGGCAATGCGCACATGATGAAACACGATGGGCTCCCAAAACTGCTCGATCCGACAAGCGGATTGGCCAAAGACGATCCGAACGATGCTTTTATCCAAATCAGGGAGTTTTCCCTGTTCTTCGATTTCCCGGTTGCGGAAGGGATTCTCGCTTCCGTGGAGATTGAAGCGGGGAACGATGCAAGCACCCTGACGCCCAACTATGCCTATGTGGAACTCGATGTGCCCACCGTCTTTGGCATTTTGCAGACCGATAGTGTGAGCGGCCTCACCTTCCGCGTGGGTAAAATTTTGGTTCCCTTTCTTTCCTACAACGAGAACAAGCCAAATTTCAGGCAAAACCTCATGAGTCAACCTTTTACGGCGTGGAACATCTCCCCCGTGGTCGGTTCCCCGCCCGATTTCGTCGGTTTGGGATGGTCGGATACTGGGGCCATCGTCGATTGGTTTCACGAAGTGGGCAATGCCGGAATCGTCGATATCAAACTTGCGGTGATCAACGGCATCCAATCCGATTCCGCAGTCCTGGACGATAACGCTATCCAGCTTTCGACCGGTCCAATCGTCCGTCCGAGAGATGGCTTCATTCAAAACGGGCATGACGATGCGCGCGACAACAATCAGAACAAGGCCACGGTTGCAAAGCTAAGCCTACTTAGTTGGGTATTCATGGTATCAGGGGGCTTGGGACAGGGGAGGCAGCCAGGATCTGACCCTGCAAGGCATCCATCTTAACTGGCTCGAGTACTTTTGGACCTTAAAGGGCGAATGGGTGACTGCAGATGTGGAGCAGACCCCAGGAATAAATCCCGTCGTCGGCGTGACCGGTCCCAATCCAACAAGCAACCAAACCACTGGCGATTACAAAATGAATGCCCTCTATGTCGAGGGTTCGGTCATTCCCTTGCGCTACGGCCCGAACGGGGACAGATATCTCCGAGTCATTTACCGTTACGACGATGTGGATACCAACGACAAAGCCAGCTTTACCCCCTTCGATCGCTCTAGGCATACCTATGGGGCGGAGTGGCAGTTTGCAAAAAATACGCGCTTGCGCTACGAATACCAAGACCACACACTCGATGACTTCGACAGGGCCCCAGCTCCATTTATTGCTGCAGGGGGAGAGAGAAATGTCACCATGCATATGGCATCCATCATTTTCTGGTTCTAGTCAGGGGGAGAAAATATGAATGATTCGAAGACGCGTTCTCTACGGGTAAAAACAATCTTTATGTTTTTGTTACTCTCTCTCCGCTCCGCTTGCCTGGGGAGAGGTCGATGTCTATTTGATCTATTCCGGAAAAGATAAAATAGAAAAAACGGCTTTGATGAAGGCCTTGCCAAAAAATATCAATGTAAAGGCCTACAATGCCGATCTCTTGGCCGTTGCGGATTATTCGGGCATTCAAAAGGCCGTTTCGAAGTTTGAAAAAGCGGGCGTTATTGTGGTGTTGAGAGACCGGCCCATCGAGATGCTCAAAGCCGCAACAGTGAACAAGGATCTGATTATCGTCAATAGCGAGAAGCAAGGGATGAAGTCTTCCCGCTGGACCATTTACCTTTTAGATGGCGCGGCGGATCTGACGCCCTTTGGCGCCGATGCCAAAAAAAAGTCTGTGAGCACCTTGGACGATCTTTCAAATAGCGAAGATCTCCGATCGTCCCATGTGCTCGTCGTGGACCAGAAAAAGGTTCGCATTCAGCAAGTCGTTTCCAGTGTGATCGGAAAAAGTCTCAATCAATAATCTGCGTCAGAAATGGAGAGGGTAAGGAGGGTGCCATTCTAAAGAAAATCCTGATCATCGTCCTCGGTTCCCTTGTGATCACCGTGGTCGCGGTCGTTGTCGTGTTGACCAAGGCGCAAAGGGAAGCGCGGGTTCAATCTTTTGCAGAACAGCAGACGAGCATCATGCAGTTTTCCGTCGACAATGTGGAACTCGGTCTTTCTACCGGTCGAATGGTGCCGTGAGTAAAACCCTGCACCAGCTCGAGTCCTATTCCATTTTCGCCGGATCCGTCGTTTACGATGAAGACATGATGCCGATCCTTTCCATTCCCGAATCTTTCGGGCTCCCTTCGGAAATCGGAAAACGGATTGCGGATGGGATCACGATCAGCGAGGGGCAATTTCTTATCAACGAAGAATGCTCAGGGACGAAGATGGAGTGCCCATTGGCCGCCTCTTGATTGCCTTTACTTTTGAACCGGTGGAGGCGGCCATTTTTCAAGGTCTTCGTTATGCCTCCGCCGCAGGCGTCTTAACGCTCCTCCCTGTGATTGTCTTCTCAATCCTATGGGTGCATAAAATGTTAAAACCCCTAAGCCAGGGGGTCTCCGTCCTTGAAGGCGTTGCTCAGGGAGATCTATCCCACCATCTCGACATTCACGATAAAGACGAAACCGGACGAATCTCGATTGCTTTGAATAAGGCCATCGATGAGATGCACCTCGCCCTCGAGAAAATAAAATTAGCCGGTGAAAGAGAAAAGACTCAGGCCGAAGCCCTTCGGGTAAAAGTAGACAACATATTAAAAGTGGTTGAAGCGGCATCGAAAGGAGATCTCACCCAAGAAATTAAGATACCGGGAGATGATGCCGTCGGCATGTTGGCAAAAGGCGTGGGAGTCTTTTTTTTCAAACCTAAGAGGGAACATTAATACAATCGGGGGCTATTCCCAAGCGCTTTCGGATTCTTCAGCCACGCTGATAACGATTAGTCGAGAGATGGGAACCTGCGCAAAACGCTCTTCCGAGAAGGCCTCAAACGTCGCAGACTCAGCCTTTGCGATGACGGGAGAATCGGACGCCATTATGGTTAGACTCGGGCAGAATAATAGCGAAATTAAAGACGTTATCAAAGTGATTGCCTCCTTGTCTGAACAAACCAATTTGCTTGCACTCAATGCCACCATTGAAGCCGCACGTGCGGGTGAGGCAGGAAAGGGTTTTGCCGTCGTTGCAAGCGAAGTGAAGAGCCTCTCGAACGAAACTGCCAAAGCTGCGGAGGAGATCGGGATTAAAATCGCCAAGATCCAAGTCGATACCGAGAAAGCCGTCCATGCCATCGGAGAGATCGGCTCGGTAGAAATAACGGAAAACATCAAGCATGTTGCCGATGCCGCCACGGATGTCGTCGAAGGGGCGTCCGATACAGAAACGGCGGCATCGAAGGTTTCAGAAATGGTTTCCGTCCTCCAAGATTTTGTAAAGCAATATCGCGTTTAGCCGAATGGCCTTAAGTTTTTCGGTCCCCTTCCAATAAACGAGTCTCCATGCCTGCCAAAGGTTTTCGCTTTATCTTGAGTCGATTGGGCTTCGCGTTCTCCGAAGGTCAATAATGCGCGATGGCCGCTTATACCGTCGCTACAAAGACAACCGCTCCCTAGATCCCTTCATTCGAAATCTTATAAATCGCGCACGGAAAAAAACACACAAGACCCTGCTCCGGCCGTGACCGTAAAGCCCTACATCTTTGGCAAGAGGCGATCGAAATCGGATTCTAAAAACGAGAAGATCGCCTGATTATTCGATGTGTAAGATGGCGAAGGGATCGAGGCCGCGATTTTTTTTCATCCAATCCCAAAAAGGCGAAAGCGGCGGTGGGCCGACGACGCCCTCTTTTTTTTGGGCCGCTAAAAATTCCCCCATTTTTTCGGCGACCAAACGTTGCGCTTGCTCAATCTGTCCCGCCATCGACAGTGCGTAGACGCGGTAGTTGAAGGCCTCGGCCTGAACTTTCGGGTCGGCCTCAGCCCTCGCAAAGGCTGCGGCCGCCGCTTCATAATCTCGTTCCGAAAGCTTCATCATGCCGAGACGGGCCTGGACGATCGGATCGTTCTGCATCGCGTCTTTTTGTATCGAAACAATGCGCGAATAATCGGCATCGCTGCCCAAGAGCCAGAGGGGCAGCGTCTTCAAAGGCGTTTCCGTTAACACTTGATGAAGGTCCGCAATCGGCGGGCGCATCGGCTGCCGCAATCCGAACCACTTTTGATGCAACAAAGCCTGATATTCAAAATAAGGAACGGAGTCTTGCCTCAAACGTTCCGGCCAGAGCTTTCGGATAAGCGGGCTTTGTAAAAAACGTTGTTGCGTTTCGGTCGTGTCGGTCCATCGATCGAGGAGTTTAACCAGTTCCATACGCGGTCCTCTCGAAACCGCGATCCGTTTCGGAAAGTTGTCCACCAGGGGCCAGGTGCCGCGGGTGAGCCCTTCAAGATAGGATGCATCGCCAATGAACAAGGCGCCCAGTTGTTCCGGGATCTCAATGCCGATGTCGGAGAGGGCCTTCGAAACAAGGGGGTCTTCCCATTGGCGGCGAAATTGGGATTCGGAGACGGGACCTTGGGCCTCGCGCGTGCCGATCATGATCAAATCCAGCATTTGTCCGTGCCAGAGCGAGCAATCCGAGAAGACCTTACAAAAGGCCTTGAGGATGGCCTTGGCGCTTTCGGCGTCGATGGCGTGGAGCGGCAGCCAATAGCTGACGATGCCGCCGGGATTGAGGCGATCGTACAAGAGACGGAAGTATTCCTCCGTATAAAGATTAACGACCCCGGCGAGCTCCGGGGGCGGGGGTTCTCCGGTAATCAGGTCGAAACGCGCAGCCGTGGTTTGCAAGAAATAACGCGCGTCCTCGATGTGGACGCGGACGCGCGGATCGCGCAGCGGATGGCCGGCGGGGTTGGGGAAGACGATGTCGTTCATTTCCAGAATGTCTTTGGAGATATCGACGACGTCGATCCGTTCCAGGCCCTTCGCCTCCGTGAGGGCCTTGGCCGTGCTGCCGATCCCGTAGGAAATTAAGAGTGTGTATTTGGGGTCGGGATGGATGGCCATAGGCAAATAGACGAAAAGTTTCATGTAGCGTTTGGAGAGGATGTCCGAACGCGACATCGAATAAGAATTCGTCACAAGCCGATAGGAAAGCGGCTGCCCTTTCCATTGCTGTTCTAAATAACTAATGGTTTCGATTTGCCCTTCCCGCACCGCAACAATCCTTCCCTCTTCGCCTGGAGATAAAAGGCGTTGGCTCGGCAGGGGCAAATAGCGTGTTTCCATTGCACCCGTGGGAAAGAAAAGGATGCCCAAGGCGAAGGCGCTGACGGCGGCGGCGGCGGTCCTGGAAATCCCCGATCGGGCTCCGAAAAGCAGCAGGCCGGTAAGGCCATAAAGGGCGGCGATAAAAAAGAAACCCCGCTCCATCCCGAAGTGGGGCAGCAGGACGAAACCTGCCGAAAAGGCCCCAAACGCGGCGCCTAAGGTGTTCGCGAAGGTCAGTGCGCCGGTGGCTGCCGTTTCGGAGTCGAGATGGTCCTTGATCGCCGTTCCGATGATGGTAAAGAAAATCCCGGAGACCCAGGAGACGGGCAGCATGAGCGGAATGCCGACGCTGAGAATGTCAGCAACGCTTGTGATCACCGCATCGGCATGCTTTGCGATAAAGAAGGGAAAGAGGGCATAGCTGAGAACGGTCAGCACCCCCATGAGGAAGACGACGGCGGCGCCTTCCGCTGCAAACGAGGGGCGGCGCTTCAGTGCAAAAGATGCGATCAAGCCGCCGAAGGCGATCCCCCCAAGCACAACGGCCAACATCAGCGCGAAGGATTCGGAGTGGCCGGAGACAAAGAGCATGAGAAAACGAAACCACAGCACCTCCAATGCAAGCAGGCAAAAACCGGAGAGGAAGGCCGCAGTCAGGTAGTAGCGAAGGGGGCGTTTCGTCTCGACTGACGGGGCTGTTTTCGCGGACGGCCTTCGATTGGAGGTGGCCGGGCTCGATCCCGCTAGAGGCGATTTTGACAGATGCCACGCGGCGGCGGCGACACTCACATTTAAAAAACAGGCCAACCCGGCGCTGACTCGGACGCCGAGGGCGCCGATAAGGACAAACTCCGTCAATATCACGCCCAAAAGCGCGCCGGTGGTATTCCACCCGTAAAGCCGGCCCAGCACCCGTCCAAAAAGGGGGTCGTTTGCAGAGAGCGCCTTTGTTAAAAGGGGGAGCGTGATGCCCATGGCTGTGGAGGGGATCAGCAGGAGGAAAAAAGCCAGGAAGAGCCGTAGGGGGTTTAGAAGCCAGGGACGGTCGAGGAGCGGCAGAAACCAGGGGGCCAGCCCTTCGCCCAAACGGGGGAGAAAGATCACTAAGAGCAGACCCCCGATCCCGATGACCAGTTCGAGTAGGGCATAGAGCCGAATGGGGTTTAAGATCCGGCTCCCCGCCCGCGCGGCGATGGCGTTTCCCATCGCCAGCCCCGCCATGAAGCCGGAGAGAACAAGGCTGGAGGCCCAGACGCTGTTGCCGAAGGCGAGCCCCGCCTGCCGGAACCAGAGGGTTTCGAACATCAGGGCCGATGCACCCGAAATCAAAAAAATGGTGCAGAGCAGACGCGCCATCAGAAGCGTATCATGAAAAAGAAGAAGGCGAGCTTGTCCATGGCGTCGGAGTCAATCATCAGGTCGAATCGGGTTTTTGCCCCCAGTGCGGGCTCGGGGCGATTTTAACACCTTTTGTCCCCATCGTCGAATGGAGAATAGAGTCAATCGATGCCTCCTGCGAGGCCGGTTTGACGAAGGATCGAGCCTTAAATTGGGGTCGCGTTACGATGGGGTGCGCGAGTGCGCGGGTTTCCGGGGAGCGCGTTTTTTTTCGGCATTTTGTTTTGCGGTTTTCTTCATTATCGGATGGAAAAAATAGTGCGTATTGCGTCCGGTCGTCTTCGATCGATACATGGCCAAATCGGCATTTTCAATGAGGGTGCGGTGCTCTTCCCCGTTCTCTGGGACCATGGCGATGCCAATGCTGGCGCCCAGCGCCACTTTTCGTCTATTGACGATGAAAGGCGCGGAAAACTGCTCAAGAATTTTTTGTGCAACGATCGATGCTTCTTCCTTGCTGTTGATATTGGTCAGGACGATGAGATATTCGTCGCCTCCGGTCCGCGCCACGGTATCGGTCTCCCGTACGCAGGCGAGAAGGCGGTCGGCGGATTGTTTTAAGATGGCGTCGCCGGCGGTGTGGCCCAGGCTGTCGTTTACCGCTTTAAAGCGGTCGAGATCGACAAATATCAGTGCGGCCTTTCCCTGGTTTCGCCGGGTGAGTTTGATGGCCTGGGAAAGCCGTTCTAAAAATAGCGTGCGATTGGGAAGACGGGTCAGGGGATCGTAATAGGCCTGGCGTTCGAGTTTCGCCTGACCGGCCTTCCGTTGCGTGATATCGCTGAACAAGGCGGCATATTGCACGCTGTGATCTTCTTCGTCCTTGACTGCGGTGATCGAGAGCCATTCCGGATAGATCTTACCGTTTTTTCGGCGGTTCCAGATCTCGCCCTGCCAATGACCGTGTGCGTGAATCGCCCCCCACATCTTTTTATAAAAAGCCTTGTTCTGCCTGCCCGATTGGAGGATTCTTGGGTTTTTCCCCAAGACTTCCGCCGCCGAATAGCCGGTAATGCGCGTAAAGGCCGGGTTCACCGAAAGGATGGTCCCTTCGGCATCGGTGACGAGGATGGCCTCCGTCGCGGCCTCAAAGATTGCAGTTGAAAGGCGTTTGAATTTATCGGACAGCTTGCGCGCCGAGATCTCCTGGGCGTCGAATAGGAGCCATGTTTTCTTTGCGTGCGTCATCGCTTTGATGCGGACCCGTACATCGAGGAGCGCGCCTTTTTTAGTCCGGTACTGGGTTCTAACGTCGCCCTCGCCATTCTTGTTAAACGGGCGGAGAGGGCGCTTTTCTGGTCCGGAGGTATCACCGGTGGAGAAATCGGAAAGCTTGAGTTTCGAAAAAGCCTTGCGCGAGTACCCGAGTTGTTGGTGTGTTTTGTTGTTGAAGGAGACCACATGACCGGTTTCGACATCGACGGTAAAAAGCATGCGGTCCGTTTGTTCGAAGACTGCGCGAAAATATCCTTCCGAAAGTAAAGACGGTTTTTCCGGAAGGGTTTGTTTTGGCTTCATTCGATTCCTTTCACCCGTCGCCCCGGCCGCATCAAGCATCGCGCATTCATGGGCGATGCTTCCTATACTACCGACAGCTTTCAAATTTCATCTCGTGTCTCAAAGGCGGTCTCCCCCGGTACCTGGCCCATCGTGTTTTTTCAGAAAGGAGAAGACCTTTGGCCCGCACTGAACCGGGGGCGGACTCGGGAGATCTTAATCGCTTAAAAAGGGGATGGCCTTGCCGAGGCGGGCCGAAGGCCCGAAAAACCTACTTATTGAAATCGATTTCATGCAGAGAGGGTGATCGAAAGGAAAAGGTGGTTTTGCCTCCCGCGTTCGATAGGGCAAAGTCGCCCAAAGTAATGATATCCATGCCGATCAACACATCCGCCCCTTTCACCAAAGGAGCCTCCGTGACTTTTAAGTCGGATACGCCGACACGGCTCACCAAAACCAATGCAATTTGATAGAGGGCCGATCGGATCGGACCTCCCGATGTATTCACCTTCACGCTTCCTTTCGCCGGGAGGTTCAAATCGTCAATGACGCGGGGGGTGATGACCGTGCTGGTCGCCGCCGTGTCCCAAATCGCCCAATACTTTTTACCGAGCGGGAGCGCCTTGACTTCTTCGACTTGAAAAGCCGGGTAAATAAAAACGGTGGTCGAGATGACGCCGGCGATATGGTTATACCGACGCGTAAAACTGCGGGATGTGGACCGGTTTGTAGAATGCACGGTGGTTCCTGGTTATGCGTGCGAGGCGAGGCCTAAGAAACCTATTGACAAGGATGAGAGGCCTTTGGTGCAGGTCTAAAAGGATAGCGAATTTTTATGTTGTCTTAGCGCCTTTAGCAAAACTCCTTCGATCGGAGACCATCATAGTGGCATTTTTTTTTATGATCAATATGTTTTACATGAGGGTATGGAATTTAAACCTGAATCCCCCTGTTTTTAGCGTGAGCGTCGGGTTATAGGAAAAACGGGTTTATAAACGGGGAGGGATACTTGAATATACGCGGACCTTCCGGGGCCTTATTAGATCCTGAACGCCGCCGTCTAAGACCGGTTAAGTTGAAGGTAGGTGTATTAAAAATGAGTGGATGATGGTGAGACAGCCAAAATAAAGAAGGAATGATCCTCCTTCCCTCGGTCCTGAAGTGAATAAGGAGTCGGTTCTTCTCTTTGTTTCGGCTTGGTGGAGCTGAGGGGGATCGAACCCCTGACCCCAAGACTGCCAGCCTTGTGCTCTCCCAGCTGAGCTACAGCCCCATCTTTATGCCAGTGTCAATTGATTTTGGAGGATAGCATCGGCCTCGATGGATGTCAAGATCATCAACGCAAAAGTCGAATTGAAGGGAAGGCCTCGATTTCGCAGAGGTCCTGCCCTTCATTAGTCGAATTTGGGATTCTTCCCGCCGTCGTCTTCGTCCAGGGCTTCGAGGCTGTCCTTTTCTTCTATCATGTCTTCATCGAGGGTGAGTAGAAAGTCCGCCAATTTATCAAGCGCACCCACCGTAAATTTCCGGCTGTAATCGGTGGGCATGCCGTCACGAAACCCCGAGACGATAAAGGCACCGGGGTTTAGGATGGATTCGATCACGTATTCTTTTGGTGTTTTCGCGCTGGCACGTCCTTCTTGAAGGGCCTGCTGGTATTCGGGAGAGGCTAGACGAAGGGGGGCATTTGTTTTTAAAGTTAACAGGGGGGCGATCAAGCCCGTCTGCGCGACCGGAACGGAGGGGATTTTGTGGCACACAAAACAGCGCATCTTTTCGACGATGACTTCGATCGGGTCTGTAATGAGCGCTGTCGTTTCGATGGATTCTGCCGAAGCGAGGTCTGGCGCATCGGGCTCGGGAAGCATCAATTCTCGGTTAAAGTAGCGTTCCCAATCCTGTTTCGCGCTAACCTTGGAAAAATCGCCAGGGTGATCCATCGCCTGTAGGTAGGCGGCCACGGCTACCATTTGATAGTCGTTCAAGGCCCAAGGCATCCGTTTCATCATCGGCATTTCGCTCTCTTGATCCCCGCTTCCGGGGAGGCCATAGCCTTCAACGACATAGCAGTTTGGGCAGTAAAGCGATTCAATAATGTATTCGCCACCGGTTTTGGCACTGGGCTTCAAACCCGAGTTGGCCTCGGCTTCTTGTGTATATTTTTTTGCAAAATCTTGATACCGCGTTTCCTTTGGGCGAAGGTGCGAGCGGGCCTCGATGCCTCGTAAATCGGGGCATCGGTCCGATTTTTGGTCCGCGACAAAAAGATGACAGAAGGCGCATTGGCCTTGACCCAGGGGCAGTCTTCCTCCTGCGTTCAATTCCGGCCGATCCGTTCCAAAAATAATCAGCTGGCCTTCGGCAACCAGGGATTCCGGCGAGAATGGGTTTCGGGTGGCCGTTTTGAGTGCCTCCTTTTTTTCGATGGGAACGATTTCTTCTTTAGGAGAAATAAGGCGATTGCGTTTGAAGATCAGCAGGCCGACAAGGGCCAGGGTTAAGACCATTGCGGAGACCTTCCACATCGTCATCAATTTTTTAGAGTTGATGTTCAGCATGGGTGTCAGCGGTCTCTCTGTCTTTCGATGGGGCTCTCGATTGCGATTTAGGGATCAAAACCAGGCGCTTCCGATTTTTAGGGAAAGGCGTTTTATTTAAATACGACATCGCTGAGAATCTATCGGGAGGGGCGCCCTAAGGCGACTGCTTACTCACGACAAAAAGGGCGGAAGGTTGCTTGAGGCCTGTATTGTCTCCTGCAAGGCTTTTGTGCTCCGCTTGCCCCTGCACCGTGCTGGCATTCGGAAACATATAAACCGCCTCCGCGCCCGGATCCGCCAGATAGAGCAGGTCCAATATCGGATCGACAAATAGGGCCGAAGGTCTGACCATGAAATTGTTACCGCCAGGATCTCCTGTTACATTGTTAGCATTCAAGTCCCCGCCTCTGATCACCCTACTGGGGGCGACATTTCCACTGAGGGCGGCGGCCGATTCGAAAACGAGGATCTCCGTCGCGCCGCCATTTAAAACATAGAGCAGGTCACGGGTGGTGTCGATGGCGACGTCGATGGGGCTTAAGAGTTTCGTATTCGGTCCGCTGAGGACGGCATCGAAGAGGGCCCCTCCATCGACCTTGAAGGCCAAGACCGAGTGGTTTCCCGTACTGGCAACATAGAGACGCTTTTTTGTGGAATCCACTTTCAAACCGCGTGGGTTGTTCAGCTGGGCATGCGTGATCGTTTGAGAGGGGCTTGAGCCGTCGGCAAGTTGATCGGCCCCGTTAAAGGCCAAGATCGAAGAGGCGTTGGATAGGTAGAGACGGTTTTCCGTGCTGTCGATAAAGAGTCCGGCCGGTCGATCGAGTTGAATATTGCCGAGGTCGGTCTTGACCGACGTCGTGATGTTGACTTGGTGGGTACCCGTCATCCTCGAAAGGGTGTTTGTCGCTTGATTCACAATGTAGAGCACACCCCGCGTGGTATCAATACCGATACCCGTAGGGGCGGAAAAGGCGCCGCCGCCTCCGGACCAAATTTGGTTCGGGGCGATTCTGCCTTCGAGACCAAAAGCCATAAAAGCGCCCGAAGGACATGAGTTATTCGGGAAGGCTGTTTTTACACAGAGCGGACTTTCGGGTTGTCCTATAAAAAGTGTTTGTAAGCCGTTGTCGTTTTTTACATAAAGCGCCGAGCTCGTTCTGTTCAGTTCTCTGGGCGAAGAAAAATCGAACAATGTGTTCGCCCCCGATATCTTTTTATCGGGGATTCTTTCGTTATTCAGGTCGTCTCCTAAAAGATCTGCGTCGTTGTAGATGAAGACCGCATCTTGGGTCGCGCTGATCAGAAATAGCTGGTTGGTGTTCGCATCGACGTAGGGCGAAAGGGGTTTTTTCAGCTTATCCGCATCCGGGACAGAGGCGGTCTCTGTCGTGAATGTCCTATCCGGAGCAACATTATCATCCTTTTGACTGGCTCCTTTTTTTGTGTCATCCGAGCCATCGCAGACGAATGGGTTTCCATTTTTAAGGGTTGTACAGCCGAAGGACAACAGGGTGTTATTCCCGATATTGCTTACATAGAGAATGTCGCGCGTTGGATCGTAGGTGAGGCCCGCCGGCTGGCTAAGCTTCGTGTTTCCTCCTGAAATCGTTCGGGTGACTGTCAGGGATATGAGATTGTAGACAAATATCGCGTTGGAGTTTTTGTCCGCAATGTAGACGTCTCCCCGCGTTTCATCCACGGCCAATGCAGAGGGGCCGTTGGCCGTCAGGCCGGCGGTAAAACCGTTGAATCGCACGGGTGGGGTCAGAGGGTTTGGATTCTGTGCGTTGGAATTGTTTACGGGAAAGCCGATCCAGTGTGTCGATGGATTGGTGCAACTGGCATTAAACTGACCGTCCGGCAATGGGATGCAGTAAACGGAGAACTGAGGACTCGACGCGTTTAAAACAAGCAAGTAGCCTCGCTGCTTATCGATATGGAATCCCCTGTTGAAGTCAAAGTCAGGATTCGTATCGATCGACCAATCGGGCTTCGTATCGTTAAAGTGTTTTGTGCCGATTTTATCGTATACGACGACAGAAACATTAGCCTTTCTACCGTTCGCCACGCCAAAATTACCGATATAAAGCCGATCGATCGCCTCATCGTAATAAAAAGTGCTGGGTTCTTCTAATCGAACGTTGGTGTTATCGTTGCCGCCAGTGGTGATGATACTCGCGTTTAATTTTATGGGGGTGCTGTTCGTTCCCAGGAAGTAAACGAGGATGTTGTTTCCCCCCGTGTTGGCGATGTAGGTAATCTCTCTGTCCGGATCGATCGCGATCCCGATCGGGCTGGCTAAAGTGGTGCCCGCGCTTGAATGAACATCGCCTCCGATCCGGTTGTCGGGGGTAATATTGCATGGAGTCGGCGCAGCCGGGCATGCCTTGAGGATGTCGTTATAAACCACCAAAGACGGACTGTCGACGTTGTTGCCGGCCGATTGGTTCACGTTGTTCGGGCTGTTGTTGTTGACGACATGAACCCGGCCTGCGGCGACATCGACATCGATCCCGGCTGGAAGGGTCAGTTGTGTGTTGAGTCCGGCGATGACGCGTTCGGGGACTTCCTGATTAACAAGGCTGTTTCGCGTGCTTGCATTTTCGTAAATAAAGACAGCCGGTTTGTTGAGCCCGGTATTCGCAACGTAGAGCCGGTCGTTTTGGCTGTCGATAAAAATGCCGAAGGGGAGCTCGAGCTTGCTGGCGTCTTCCGGCCCGCTGTGCGGACCGATCACGCGATTGGGGAGGCCACTGCAGGGGCTGAGGTCCGTCAAACATTGCGAGGGCGATCCGCCGAGGGTCCCAGGATTTTCATAGACCAAGATGGAGTCGTTGCCGGTCGTCGAGACATAGAGGAGGTTTCTATTCGTGTCAATCGCGAGCGACCGCGGAAAACTGGGCGGGGTTTGTCCGGCAATGATGAGCCGTCTGGAAGGGGCGATGTTTCCGGCCAGGCTGCCCGCGCAACTTAGTAGATCGAAGGCGACGACGGAATTGGAATCGCGATTCGCGACAAAGATCCGATCGTTCACCGCGTCATAACTGATCCCGAAGGGTTTGTCGAGCAGGGTTTTGTCCCCGGCAATAACGCACGTCGCGGAAACGGGAGGGCTGAGCGTGCTCGCTTTTTCGTAGATGGCGATCGCGTTTTGACCCGTATTGGCGACGTAGAGGGTGTCGTTTGTTCGGTCGAGAAAAATGCCGCTGGGCGCCGCGACGGATTCGGGAAAGCGCCGTGTGGGCGAGATATTGCCTTCTTGTAGGCGCGGTGTCGGCGTATTCACGGCTTTAACGAATGCCTGCGTTTTTCCGGCGGATTTAGTTTCAGAGGCAGCGCAGCCTTCGGAATCCACCGAAGCACCGGCCGGCGTGTTTGGGCAGGCGTCATTTTGATTGACGATCCCGTCCCGATCTTCATCTTGACTGTCGAAGACCAGGAGGCTGCCGTCGCCGCTGTTGGTTACGTACAGGGCACCGCCGAAGGTAAAGGTTTCGGGCGCAGGCGCTTGTCCGGCGCCCGGGATATCGCTACAGCCCGAAAGGCCAAGAACCAGCATAAGGCCAAGACAGGGAAAAGAAGCGAGAAGGGCGCAGGCCCGTTTCTTAAGGGGGGCGGTTAAGTGGCGATAGGACGTCATCTTGATCCGATTTCGCAAAACGACCCTACATATTGAATAAAGGCCGGGAGGGGCCGAGTCCCGCGATTGCCGAAGGGGGACTATGCAGCCAGAGGCTCTTAGGCTTCGTCTTCTCCCAAGCGATATCGAGTAAATCGGCGAACTTGAATGTTTTCGCCGGTCTTCGCAATTTTTTGCGCGATGAGTTCTTTAATCGTAATCTTTGGATCTTTAATAAAGGGCTGTTCCAGAAGACAGATGTCTTGAATAAATTTTTTAACCTTCCCCTCGGCAATCTTTTCGATGACCTCAACCGGTTTTTTTGATTCGCCCGCCTGGGCGATGTAAATTTCGCGTTCTTTAGCGATAAGGGCTTCTGGCACGTCCTCTTCCTGTACGTATCGCGGCACCGGGCTGGATCCGGCCACTTGCATGGCGAGATCTTTAACGAGCTCTTGGAATTCCGTGTTCCGCGCGACGAAATCGGTTTCGCAGTTGACTTCGATCATCACCCCGATTGTCCCGCCGGAATGTATATACGACCCGATGCTGCCTTGATCCGTGGCGCGCCCCGATTTTTTCGTGGCGCTCGCGAGACCTTTGCGCCGGAGCACGTCGATGGCTTTTTCTAGGTCATCTCCGGCTTCCTCGAGCGCATTTTTACAATCCAAAATGCCTGCGCCCGTTCTCTCTCGGAGGGTTTTAATCGAATTTACTCCCAATCTCGAATCTCCTTAATAATAGACGATAGCGTTAATAGACAAAAGCGCAAATACTATTTGCGGCGGTTTCCCCCCCTCATGCCGGCGCTTGTATTTCGAGCGCTTCGGACGCAGCGGAGGGCTTATCGCTCTCATCCGGTGCTGCGGAGGCCTTGGCCTTGTGCGGTTTGGAGGGCGATGGCGAAGAGACGGTTTCTTTCTCCCGGGCCATCTGTCCTTCCAAAACGGCGTCTGCAATTTTTTGAGTCAGTAATCGAATGGATCGGATGGCATCGTCGTTTCCCGGAATGATGTAGTCAACTTCGTCTGGGTTGCAATTGGTATCAACAATGGCGATGACGGAGATGCCAAGCCGCCGAGCTTCTAATACCGCCGTGTGTTCTTTAATGGTATCAACGATAAAGATGGCCGCGGGGAGGCGAGGCATGTCTTTGATTCCGCCTAAGGTTTTATCCAATTGCACGCGGTCTTTTTCGAGCATGATCACTTCTTTTTTAGGGAGCTTATCGTAGGTGCCGTCTTCTTGTGCCGATTCGAGGCGTTTTAATTTTTTAATGCTTTGCTTAATGGTTGTAAAATTCGTGAGCATGCCGCCCAGCCAGCGGTGGTTAACGAAAAACATATTGCACCGGGTGGCCTCTTCCTTGACGATGTCCTGAGCTTGCCGCTTTGTGCCCACAAAAAGGATGGCTTCTTTTTTAGCCGCTAAACCACGTACAAACTCATGGGCGTTGTCGAAGAGGTGAACTGTTTTTCTAAGGTCGATAATGCAGGCGTTGTTTTGTTCTCCGAAGATATATTTCGCCATCTTCGGGTTCCATCGTTTGGTCTGGTGGCCAAAATGCACCCCGGCCTCCAAGAGCTCTTTCATTTCAATCTGTGCCATTGTGTCTATTGCCTCCTTGTTAGGTCTCATCCTCCGCTCCTATTGTGTTCAATGACCGGACGACCTGTGTTGTAATAGCTTGATCAGCCGACAGGGACCTTGCCCGGTGACGGAGCGTGTGTATTTGTTGATCGATTGCTAACGCGCACCCAGGTACGCGAACTCGGAACCATACCATAGCCTCCCACAATATTACAATCCCAAATCGATTGTCCCCTGAGTGTGGGGTGATGGCATTTTTGGGGGTATTGGGGTGCTCGGACAGCCCTTTCGATCCGATTGAAGCTCCCCTCAATCCGCCGACCCGGAGGCATTGCGGCGTGATCGGAAGGGCAGATATTGTCTGTGTTTTTAAGTGTTCAATGTGAAATTTATAGTATAGCTCAATATCAATTAGATGGAGGTCTTTGAGTAGATGGAGGTCTTTGAGTAGATGGAGGTCTTTGAGGGGGGGAGTCTCAGCCTCGCCCGAGGGTCGGGCCGGGGCGGGGCGGGCAAGGCGAATTAGAGCACGGCGCCGACAATGGCGGCACGCTTGGCCTCGTATTGTGCGATTTTATCTTGTTGTGCGACGGTCAGGCCGATGTCATCGAGGCCCTTCAGCAGGCAGTCACGCCGAAAAGGGTCGATCTCGATCGGGAAGCGCAGGCCCTCGTCCGAGCGGATCTCCTGTTTTTCCAGATCGACACTCAGCGTGTATCCGGAGGTCCGCCGTACCCGCGTAAAAAGCGTTTCGATATCCGATTCCGAAAGACACACCGGAAGGATGCCGTTTTTGAAGCAATTGTTGTAAAAAATATCGGCAAAGGAAGGCGCGATAATGCAACGGAAGCCATAGTCGAGCAGGGCCCAGGGCGCGTGTTCCCGTGAGGAGCCGCAACCGAAGTTCGCGCGGGCGACCAGGATAGACGCCCCTTTATAGCGGGGCGCGTTCATCTCAAAATCGGGCTTGAGCCGCTCGCCGTCAATAAAGCGCCAGTCATAGAAGAGGAATTGACCAAAGCCGGTTCGCTCGATCCGTTTGAGAAATTGCTTCGGAATGATTTGATCGGTATCGACATCCGGCAGGTCGAGCAAGGTCACGATGCCCTTTAAGGTTTTAAAAGGTTCCATGGGCTACTTTCCTCTTCAATAGCTATTCGCGTACATCGACAAAATGTCCGGCCAAGGCTGCCGCTGCGGCCATCGTGGGGCTGACGAGATGCGTCCGTCCGCCTTGGCCCTGACGTCCTTCGAAATTTCGATTGGATGTTGATGCACAGCGTTCGCCGGGCTTAAGGCTGTCGGGATTCATGGCGAGGCACATGGAACAGCCCGATTCGCGCCATTCGAACCCGGCTTCTTTAAAGATGCGATCGAGTCCTTCCGCTTCCGCCTGCTGCTTCACGGCAAAAGAGCCGGGCACCACCATGGCGTTTACGCTTGAAGCGACCCGTTTGCCTTTGGCCACTTGAGCCGCACGGCGCAGGTCTTCGATTCGGGAGTTGGTACAAGAGCCGATAAAAACGTGGTCGATTGCGATGTCCTCAATCGGCGTGTTTTCTTTTAGGCCCATGTATTCCAGTGCACGCGCGGCGGATTTTCGGGCATTTTCGTCCGCCATCTCAGCGGGTAGGGGGACACGGCCATCCACCGAAACCACTTGACCGGGATTGGTACCCCAGGTGACCTGGGGGGCGAGCGCGGTGATGTCGAAATGGAAGCGCTTGTCGAAGGTTGCGCCGACATCCGTCGGAAGCGTGTTCCAATCTTTGCAGGCCTTTTCGTAATCGTCGGGCGCATAATCCCGATCCTTCAAGTAGGCATAGGTGGTTTCGTCCGGGGCGATGAGCCCTGCCCGCGCTCCCGCTTCGATCGACATGTTGCAGACCGTCATCCGTTCTTCCATGCTGAGGGCGCGTACGGCCTCGCCCGCATATTCAATCACGCTGCCACTGCCGCCATGGGTGCCAATCTGACCAATGATATATAGGATGATATCCTTGGCTTCGACACCCTGGGTCCGTTTGCCCGCAATCTCGATCAGCAGGGTCTTTGGCCGGCTTTGCTGGAGGCATTGGGTGGCCAGCACGTGTTCGACTTCGCTGGTGCCGATGCCGAAGGCGAGTGCCCCGAAAGCGCCGTGCGTCGAGGTGTGGCTATCTCCGCAGACGACCGTCAAGCCGGGAAGCGTCAGGCCCAGTTCCGGTCCGATCACATGGACGATGCCGTGGTGCGGGCTTTTTAAATCGTAGAGCGTAATATCGAAATCGCGACAGTTTTTCGTCAGGGTCTCAATCTGTTTTGCCGAGATTTGATCCCGGATCGGTTGAGAACGGTCCGTGGTCGGGACGTTGTGGTCCATGGTGGCAAAAGTCAAAGCAGGCTGCCGGACGGGTCGTTTGGCCATGCGAAGTCCTTCGAAGGCTTGTGGGGAAGTCACCTCGTGAACCAGGTGCCGGTCGATGTAAATCAGTGCGGGCTTGCCGGCTTCTTCATGGACGACATGGGTCTCCCAAATTTTTTCGAATAAGGTCTTCGGCATGGCGTATTACCTAATTTGTAAGAGCTCGACCTCGAAAATGAGCGTGGCATTGGGCGGAATCAGCGGACCTGCGCCACGGTCGCCATAGGCCAGACGCGGGGGGATAATCAGCCGTCGTTTCCCGCCCGCCTTCATGGTTGCGACGCCCTCATCCCATCCTCGGATAACGCGCCCTTGACCCAGTCGAAAGGCAAGGGGTTCGTTGCGGTCGAAGGAGCTGTCGAACCTCGTCCCATCCTCGAGCCATCCGTTGTAGTGGACCCAGACCATCTGACCCTTTTTGGGCTGAGCCCCCGATCCCTCGACCAGGTCGACGATCTTCAGCCCTGTAGGTGTTTCCGTAATTGTTTCTCCTGAGACGGCTGCCGAGAAAGGGAGGGCGATTATGGCAATCGAGAAGAGCTGCAAGAACAGGGGGAAGATGAATGTCAATCGCATGGCCTTGTGATCCCAATGAACGGGCTCAGTATAAATTGAGGGCTGCGCTGGAATCAAGGGTTCTTCTATTGCGCCCAAAGATCATTTTGCGTTGCTGAAGATCGTTTTGGGTTTATTGCGAAGCGACAGGGAAGCCAGAACGCTTCGGTGCCGGGGCAATTACGTATTGACATTTTTTGTGGAGAATGATAGTTAAGCCGTGATTTTATAACGGATTCTCTCTGCTGCGTTCTTCTATATATTACGGATCGGAAGATGCGGCTTGCACTGTTTTGTTTTTTTTCGAGGATAGGAAAAGAGATTGTCAGCCAAAAGAATCGGTATCTTTTTATTCCTGGTCTTCATTGCGGGCATTTTGTCCGGCTGCCTTGAAGACAAGACCGCCCCTCAATCCGACGTGACCCCGACCGAGGTCGTCGTCTCCGTGAGCCCAACGACACTGACTTTGCCGACCGGTGCGACGAAAGCCTTCACGGCCTCGCTGACGGGCAGCGGCAATACCGCTGTGCGCTGGAGCGTGACGGAAGGCGCATCCGGAGGCACCATCTCGAGCACGGGCGTTTATAGCGCCCCGACAATCTCCGGGATCTTTCATGTCGTCGCGACGAGTTTGGTTGATGAACAGAAAAGTGCGACGGCAACCGTCGTGGTTTCCTCCGCGCTCGACGGCGCCTTCGGCGTGGGCGGCATCGTCCAAACCGGATTTGGCGGGAATGACCGGGTCAATGCCCTCACCCTTCAAGCGGACGGCAAGATCCTCGCCGCCGGCTTTGCCTTAAAGGGCACAAAAAACACCTTTGCCTTAGCCCGATATGCCTCGGACGGATCGATCGATACGGGCTTCGGCGAGAACGGAAAGGCAACAACAGCCATTGGCAGCGCCAGCGAAGCCCAGGCCTTGGCGCTTCAACCCGACGGCAAAATTGTTGTGGGCGGATTTGCCTTCGACGGAAATAAAAACATTTTTGCCCTTGTCCGATACCACAGCAATGGCACGATCGATACAGGCTTCGGCAACGGAGGTATCGTCACCACTGCTGTCGCCGAAAGCGGAAAAATAAAGGCCGTGGTGGTTCAGTCCGATGGCAAGATTGTCGTCGGGGGATTTTCCTTAAGTAACTTTTCGAATAAATTTACCCTGGCCCGATACAACAGCAATGGGACGCTTGACACTGCCTTTGCAACAAGTGGCATCGAGATTACCGCTTTTAGTGGTGCGAGCGAGATCACCAGCCTGGCCATTCAATCTGATGGAAAGGTCGTCGCGGCTGGTTTTGCGAATGGGGCGCTTAACGATTTTGCCCTGGCCCGATACAGCAGCAACGGTATCCTGGATACGAGCTTCGATACCGATGGAAAAGTATCCATTGTGGAGGTCAGCGCACAGGAAATACATGGCGTGATTGTTCAAAGCGACGGCAAGATCGTCGCGGGCGGCTTTGCGGCGAACGCCACCGATAACGATTTTGCCGTGTACCGATTTACGTCGACGGGCGCGCTCGACACCACTTTTGGAACCGGCGGCAAGGTGATTACCCCCATTGGAACAGGCAATGAAAGGATCACCGGCCTGGCGATCCAATCCGGGGGCGAGCTCGTCGCCGCAGGGTTTTCTTTTAACGGGACCGACAACGATTTCGCCTTGGTCCGCTACAATTCCAACGGCAGTCTCGATACCACTTTTGACGGCGATGGCAAACTGACGACTGCCATTGGAAGCGGGACGGACGAAGCCAAGGGCGTCCTAATCCAGGGCGATGGTAAAATTGTCGTCGGGGGATTTACCTCCAGTTCATTACGCTCGGAGTTCGTTTTGGCCCGATACCTTACGGCGGGCACGCTTGATACTGATTTCGATGCCGACGGCATCGTGGTGACTCCGATTGAAGGCGGGAACGATGAGATTAAGGCCATTGGGATGCAATCAAATGGCAAGCTTATTGCGGCAGGTTATGCCTTTGGTGTGAACGGCAACTTGAATAACGATTTCGCAATTGCGAGATATAATGGCGATGGCAGCCTCGACGGGCGGACTACAACGGCCATCGGCACGAAAGACGATGCCGCTCACGCCCTTGTTATTCAGCCCGATGACAAGATTGTTGTGGGGGGGGCGGCTTTAATAACGGTATTTTCGGAGACGACAAGCGACTTCGCCCTTGTCCGTTACTTGGCGAATGGGTTCTTGGATACAAGTTTCGGAACCGGCGGCCAGGTGACGACCCCCATTGGGACGGGCAACGAGTCTGTGAGTGCGCTCGCCCTTCAAGCCGACGGTAAAATTGTTGCCGCAGGGACGGCGTTCGTGGGGACTAACAATGCCGTGGCCGTGGCGCGCTATACCGCAACGGGGGTCTTGGATACGACCTTCGATGGGGATGGCAAGCTTACCACGGTGATTGGCACGGGCAGCAGCTTTGGCAAGGGGGTTCAGATTCAAGCAGACGGGAAGATCCTTGTCGGGGGCATGGCGTCTAATGGGAGCGATTTCGACTTTGCTCTTGTGCGTTACAACGCAAATGGCAGCCTCGATACGGGCTTCGGCACCGCCGGAATCGTCACAACCCCTGTGGGCTCGGGGCATGACATTGCCAATGCCTTGACCCTGCAATCGGACGGGAAGATACTTGTGGTCGGTGGGACGATTACGGGGACGCCTTCGGGTGCTTTTGTCCTCGTTCGCTACAATACCGACGGTAGCCTCGACACCGGTTTCGGCGGCAGCGGGATAGTCATCTCCGTGATTGGCGCGGAGGGGGGCAGCGATAGCCAGGCCCTGGCCGTGGTCACGGATGCAGAGGGCAAAATTGTGGTCGGCGGCTTTGTTTACAGCGCGGGGAATAATCGCGACTTTGCGCTGGCGCGCTTTTTGGCCGACGGGAGTCTGGATCCCACTTTCGGTGTCGACGGAAAAGAAATCTCCCCCTTGAGTGCCGGAATAGACGAAATTCACAGCCTCATCATTCAAGCGGCGGACGGTAAAATCGTGGCGGGGGGTACGCTGTTTAACGCCAATAACGAGAACGCGGATTTTGCCCTCACCCGGTATCTTCCTTAGCGCAAGCGTCCTCGTTTAATAGCAAGGCCAATTTCAAGAGATACGATTTGCTTTCTTCCTTTTTTCACCGATCCCCTTTGATAGGATTGAACGCCGTCTTGGAAGAGCGCTTCGAACAGTTTTAGAAGAAGGGCAAGGGCTTAAAGGAATGCCGAGGCGGGCGCAAAACGGAAATCAGAAAAAAGGGCCGCTCGTCGGGATTGTCGGCGGCAGCAAAAGCGACTTTCCTGTTTTGGAAAAGGCGGTCGAGCTCTTGTCGGCTTTGAAGATCGACAGCGAATTGAAAGTGGTTTCCGCCCATCGCACCCCGGACCTGCTTTTCGACTATGCCGAAGCGGCACGAGGCCGAGGTATTGAAGTCATCATCGCTGGCGCCGGTGGCGCGGCCCATCTCCCCGGTATGTTGGCGGCTAAAACAGTGCTTCCGATCATCGGCGTCCCCATCCCCAGCGAGCATTTGCGAGGCCTCGATTCGCTGCTTTCGATAGTACAGATGCCCCGAGGCATTCCCGTCGCGACGGTGGCCATCGGCGGGGCGCAAAACGCCGCTTTGCTGGCCGCGGAAATCCTTGCCCTGAAATATCCCCTTATTTTAAAGGCGCTGCTCGCCTATCGGTCGGCGCTTACCCGCTCGGTCCTCGAAGAGGCCTAAGCTTGATTCCACCCGGCCATAACATTGGTATCTTGGGAGGTGGGCAGCTGGGCACTTTCTTTTGCGCCGCGGCCAAAAGGCAGGGCTACTTTGTTACCGTCTGGGACCCGGACCCGGAGGCCCCCGCCCATGCCTGGGCCGATGCCCGCATTATCGAACCCTTCGACGATCCCGCTGCACGGCGTCTTTTTATGGGGTGCTGCGAGGCGGCGACCTACGAATGGGAGAATATTCCCGTCGAGATCGTGGCCGAAATCGAGGCTAAAATCCTCGTACGTCCGGACAGCCGGGTTTTATCGCTTCTCCAAAATCGGATATCGGAAAAAGACTTTCTCTCGGAACACGGTTTTCCCGTGACGCCTTATCTCCATGTTCGCGAGATCGCGCAACTCCATGCCGCCGTGAAAACCCTAGGACTCCCCGTCGTGTGTAAGACGGTGGTTTCCGGGTATGACGGACAGGGGCAATGGCGCATCGCCCGGCTTGAAGAAATCGCCCCCCTTGCCCCTCAGCTTCGCGCAAGCTCCAGTGGATGGATCGTCGAAAAATGGGTCCCCTTTTCGAGGGAACTTTCAGTCGTCGCCGTTCGGAGTGAAACGGGCGCGGTTGCGGTCTACCCGCTGGTCGAAAATCGCCATGAAGAGGGGATCCTTCGTGAATGTCGAGTGCCGGCGAAAATGGACTCGGGGATTGCGGACAAGGCGTCTATGCTTGCCGAGGCGGTTTTGGCCGCCCTGGAAAACGTGGGTGTTTTTTGCATCGAGTTTTTTCTGTTGGAAGACGGCGCGCTGATGATTAACGAAATTGCCCCGCGTCCACACAATTCGGGTCACTATTCCCTGGATGTCTGCTCGGTGTCCCAGTTTGAACAACAGTTGCGGGTCCTTTGCGGACTTCCGCTTAAGAACCCGCAACTGTTTTCTCCTGCAGTAATGATCAATATCTTAGGCGAAGAAATTAGGGTCCTTTCTTCCGAAAAAGATCTGGCGACGCTGTTGGAAATCGAAGGATGCCGGCTTTATCACTATCGAAAAAATACGATTAAAGCGCGACGCAAGATGGGGCACATTACCTTGACCAATGCAAAGCCGGAGGCCTTGGAAACGCAGGCGGATCTTGTGCGATCCCTCCTCGAGCGGGCGGCACGGCCTGCGGGGGTGGAGCCATTTTGAGGGGGACTGGTTTTTCTTGTCCGGGGCGATCCTCTAAAAGGAGAAGGGGGAAAACGACATAGAAGGTTACAGACGTCTGCGGGGGATTCGGCACCGGAATGTAGCGTCTGACCGTGGCCCACAAGGTTAGCGGGCCGTGATAGGCGATGGGGATCTCGAGGGTCCATTCATAGGGCATCGACGAATCAAGGTGGGCCTTGATGATTCCCCGATTCGCGCTTAACAAAACGCCGAATAAGGGCGAAAGGTCTCCCGGGTCGATTTTGACCTTTAGGGTGCTTCCGGCAACGACGATACGGCCTTCTTCCGGACTGCTGAATCGGAAGGCCTGCGCGTCGGAAGCCTTTAATCCAATAAAGGCCATCAGAAAAAAAAGGAAGGTCCACTTCATTATTCACTCTGTGCTAAAATGGCGAACCCAATCGAAGATAGATGACGATGGAGCGGGGCCTGACCTTCTTTCGCCTAAAAAATATCGGTCTGAAATAAGGGGATTTTGATTTTAAATCCTAATCGCGAGTATCGGCTTTCCGCGACAGTTTATCAAGATGTTGGCAGGCGCTTCAATCGTCCGGTGGATTGGGGGCTTTTATTTTTTATGCAGGACCACTCGGTTGCGACCCTCACGCTTGGCGAGATAGAGCGCTTCGTCCGCGCAACGGATGAGTTCCTTGGGGGAGAGGGTCGATCCGTTCACCTCTCGAAATGAACAGACCCCGAGGCTGCAAGTGAGCGTGGATCCGTCGGGGAGCATGCGGGCGGTTTCCGTGGCATGGCGAAGGCGTTCCGCAGAGGCGAGGGCTTCGACTTCGTCGGTTTCGGACATGAGGATTAAAAACTCCTCGCCGCCAAAGCGGGCCAGCACATCGTAGGGCCGAATTATCGACTCGAAGCAGCTGGAGAGGCCTTGCAAGACTTGGTCGCCAAGCAGGTGGCCGAATTTATCGTTGATGAGCTTAAAGTAATCGATGTCGATCAATATGACCGAGAGCGGGCTTTTTAAGCGGGAGGCCCGGCCAATTTCGGAGACCATGACTTTGTTGAGGTAGCGCCGGTTATAAAGTCCGGTCAGCGGGTCGCGAATAGAGAGTTGTTTGATTTTTTCGAAGGCCTGCTGTTTTTGAATGGCGATGACCGCTTGCGCCGCGAGCATCCGTAGGCTTTCGAGTAAAGTGGCGGAGGGGAAATTCCGCGGTTCGAAATCGTCGGCGTATAAAATACCCACCGGTCCCTTTTCCGAGACGAGCGGGATGGCGATGAGCGAGCGGATGCCTTCTTTTAATATGATCGGGTTATTAAAGGCGGGGAAATCGGAAATATCAGGCACGAGGATGGGTTCGTTCCTGGAAAGGATGTGTTCGGTCAGGCCTCCGGGCCGGACCGGATAAACGGCGTTTTTATAAAACTCGGATGAAAACCCTTTAGTTGCGACGAGGAAGAGTTGCTTTTTTTCTTTGTTATAGACCGAGAGCGAGCCGGCCGGCATGCCGGTAATGCGAATCGCTCCGGCCACAATCGCCTCAAAGATTTGATCGGGGGTTTCTGAACTGGAGAGCATGAGGCTGATATCGAGGAGAATCTGGTGTTCTCCGAGTTGTTGCACGATTCGGGCCTCTTTATCCTCGAGTTCCAGAATCACATTCCATAGTATTTGGGTGACCTCGCCCGTCGCGACATCGAATTGGGCGTCTGGATAGTTGAGGAGTTTGGTCCCGATGATCGGATTTCCAGTCAGATCGAAAACCAAGTCAACGGAGAGCTTTTGGAGAACGGGAAATGGATCCTCCAAAAAAATCGGCAGGTTGGCCTTTCTTGCCATCGCAATAGCCGAGGCCTCAGGGTTGAGGTCCGACACCCCTACAATTTCGATCCAGTTAAATTGGAGTAGTCGGCTCAGTACGGCTTTACCGCCCTTCCCGGCGCCGATGATAAAGACCTTGACCATTGAATTAGTCTATCTCGGGGCTTATTAATGTCAAGCGATTGTACTCGATCCGTAAAGAATTAAGAAAGTTGGAACGAATGAGATAGTCGCCCTCGACTTAGGGCAAGAAGTTATATACTGGGAAAATAAGCGGGTCGCCTGCGCCTAATACTTGAAGGGCGATCGCCAGGAGTAATGCACGAAGACGCGATTTTTTTCGTCTTTATTTTTTCGCATGAGACGATCTTTAAATGGGAACATGCCATCTATAATATTAGGCGATATGTTCTTTGCAGGTAACACATGTATCTTGACTTGTCAAGATACATGTGTTACCTTTTTTGACGCTTGTCCGGAGTCAGGGATGGGGAAACCTCAAACGTCTTATACCGTCGTAATCTTTCCAGGCTCTACCACATCTGAGCCATACCGCTTCTCTCTTAGAAAAGGGGTATTTAAGTTCCTCCTGGGATTTTCAGCCCTATTTATGTTGGTCTTTGTCGGGCTTTTCGTTTGGCATTTTCAAATGCGCGGACAGCTTGCAGAGCTCAAAGACCTGCGGCGAGACAATAAAACCCAAAAAATCCAAATTCAAAACTTTTCGAGTCAGATAGATGGCTTAACGGATCAGGTGGTTCGTTTGGTCGAATTCGACCGCAAGTTGCGGGTCATGACCGATATCGGTCCCCCCAAAGGAACGATTAAGTCTTATGGCGTGGGAGGTGCGGAAGAGTTGCATCCTTCTTTTGCGGCCTCTGACCTCGGCGATGCGGTTAAGCAGGATTTATCCTTCCTTCAATCTCAGGTTTCTAAACAAGAACAAAGTTTTCAAGAATTGGAAACCGTCGTACAAAGTCGTCAATCCCTCTGGGCCTCCACCCCATCCATTTGGCCGACCTCTGGTTGGTTGAGTTCGGACTTTGGAAAGCGCATTTCTCCATTTACGGGTCACCGTGCTATGCACCGCGGAATCGATATCGCCGCGCGTTCCGGAACGCCGATTATCGCCCCTGCGGCTGGCGTGGTAACTTATTACCGCTTTAATGGCGGATTCGGACGTTATCTTAAGGTGAACCACGGATATGGCACGGTAACGCATTACGGCCATCTATCGAAATCAGAAGTAAAAGTTGGGCAGAAAGTGAAGCGGGGAGACATTATCGGATATGTTGGAAATACTGGACTTTCTACCGGACCACACCTCCATTACGAAGTTTATGTGAACAACGTTGCGATCGATCCAATGAAGTTTATCTTGAACTAAGCACTTACCAGGAGAGTCCTTTTTCTCCTGAAGCGAGAGGGAAGGGTATAATTTCTATGAAATAGAAATTCGATGTTCCTCTTGGATTATCAACGCCAAGATGATGTACCGATGTTGTTTGTCATTTTGGAAAAAGGGAGGTTTGCGGGTCCGATGGCGGTAAAAGGGAAAGTAAAGTGGTTCAACGAAAAAAAAGGATATGGTTTTATTGAACGAGAAGAAGGCGGGGATGTTTTCGTTCATTTCTCTGCAATCTCGGGGGAAGGTTTTAAAACATTAACGGAGGGGCAGGCTGTCGAGTTCGAGGTGATCCAGGGTGAAAAAGGACCACAAGCAGCCAATGTTAATCCCCCAGAATAAGAAGTGCCGTTTTTTGAATCACTGAAGCCCCGGCAAGCACCATCTTGTCGGGGCTTTTTTACAATAGCAAGAAAAAAAAGCCTATGTTACAATGCTTCTCGGGTTTAAATGTGGGTTAGAGGAAAGACATGTTGGGCGTAGGAACACTCGTCAGAAAGGTCATTGGAAGTCGAAACGACAGAGAACTGAAGCGTTTCGAGTTGATCGTCGCCAAGGTCAATACATTTGAAGCGGCGATCGCCGAACTCTCCGACGCGGCCTTGCGCGAGAAGACATTTGAGTTTCGCAGACGTCTTGATGTCCTTGGGGGCGAAGACCTTCCCGATCCCGAAAAGTCCAAAGAACAGACTGAAACGCTAGATGACATCCTGCCGGAGGCCTTCGCCGTTGTTCGTGAGGCCGCGCGGCGGGTTCTCGGCATGCGGCATTTCGACTCTCAAATTCTCGGCGGAGTTGTTTTACATGAGGGCAAGATCGCCGAGATGAAAACCGGCGAAGGCAAGACCCTGGTCGCAACGCTCGCCGTGTATTTGAACGCCTTGCTCGCCCAAGGGGTCCATGTCGTCACCGTGAACGACTACTTGGCCCGCCGGGATTCGCAATGGATGGGCAAGGTTTATCAATTTTTGGGTTTGACGGTTGGATTGGTGCAACACGACATCCCGGATGCGGAACGTCTCCAGGCCTATGCCGCCGACATTACCTACGGAACCAATAACGAATTTGGATTCGACTATCTCCGCGACAACATGAAATTCGACCCGGCGAGTTTTGTTCAGCGAAATCATTGCTATGCCATTATTGACGAAGTTGACAGCATCCTCATCGACGAAGCCAGAACCCCACTCATTATCTCCGGCCCTTCCGAGGATTCCACCGAACTGTACTACCGGATCAACCAGATCATCCCGCAACTTAAGTTCGAAGAAGACTACACGATCGAAGAGAAAAGCAAAACGGCCACGCTCACCGACGAAGGCAATATCAAAGTCGAACTTTTATTGGGCGTCGAGAACCTCTACGATTTGGCCAACATCTCACTGGTTCACCACGTTCTCCAAGGGCTCAAGGCGCACACCCTTTTTAAACGCGATGTCGATTATGTGGTGAAAGACGGAGAGGTCCTCATCGTCGACGAGTTTACCGGACGGCTCATGCCGGGGCGCCGGTGGAGCGACGGTCTTCATCAGGCGGTGGAGGCGAAAGAAGGCGTCAAAATCGCCAACGAAAACCAAACCTTAGCCTCCATTACCTTCCAGAATTATTTCCGGCTCTACGAAAAATTGGCCGGCATGACGGGAACGGCCGATACGGAAGCGCCCGAGTTTCACAAGATCTACAATCTCGAAGTCATCGTCATTCCGCCCAATCGTAAGATGATCCGCGAAAATTACTCGGATGTCATTTACCGGACCGAAAAAGAAAAGTTCAATGCCATCGTGGAAGAAATCATGGAAATGAATAAGGTGGGCCGCCCGGTTTTGGTCGGGACGATTTCTATCGAAAAATCGGAGAGAATTGCCGCCCTCTTGAAAAGACAAGGGATTCCGCATTCTGTGTTGAACGCCAAATTTCACGAGAAGGAAGCCGACATTATCGCGCAGGCCGGACGAAAAGGCGCCGTCACCATTGCCACCAACATGGCGGGGCGCGGCACCGACATTCTCTTGGGCGGCAACCCCGAATTCCTTGTCGAGCAATATCGGCGGCAGCATCCGGACGCCACGCCCGAGGCCTTGGCAAAAATAGAGGAACAATATAAGACCGAGAGTGAAAAAGAAAAAGAAGAAGTCCTCCAACTCGGCGGCCTGCATATTATTGGAACGGAGCGTCACGAATCGCGTCGCGTCGACAATCAGTTGCGCGGACGATCCGGTCGCCAGGGCGATCCCGGCTCTTCCCGATTTTATCTCTCTCTGGAAGACGACCTGCTTCGCATCTTCGGCTCTGACCGCATTTCAAGCCTAATGAGCCGCCTTGGCATGGAAGAGGGGGTGCCGATCGAACACCGCATGGTGACCAAGGCCATCGAAAATGCCCAAAAACGCGTTGAAGGACATAACTTCGATATCCGTAAGCAAATCCTCGAATATGACGATGTCATGAACAAGCAGCGCACGGTGATTTATAATCGCCGCCGCGAAGTGCTTTCTCCCGAAGACATTAACCAAGATATTGATGAAATGATCGAAGAGCAACTGGATTTCCTCCTCGAAACCTTCTGTCCCGAGGGGAGCTATTCCGAGGCATGGGATGCAGTGGGACTACTGGAAGGACTTTCACATCAGTTTTCCCTTGGCCTCAGCGAAGACGCGCTTGGCTTTCCTGAAATCGGCCGGGACGCCTTGAAGGAAACCCTGCTTCAAAACGTAAAGGCACTTTATCAACAAAAAAGGACGGCCTTTGGCAAAGAATTAAGCGATACCCTCGAAAAACAAATTTTTCTGCGCATGATCGATACCCAATGGAAAGACCATCTGCTGGCCATGGATTCCCTCAAAGAGGGCATCGGCTTAAGGGGATATGGTCAAAAGGAGCCCTTAAGCGAATATAAGCGAGAGGGCTTCGAGATGTTTAGCGAGATGATCGATCGCATCAAGCGCGACACGGTTGAGCACCTATTCCGCGTCCAGATCGTCAATGAACACCGGAATCCGACGGCCACGCTTTTTCCGCGGGAGCAAGCGATGCAGATGAATCGGGGCGAATCGTCAGCGCCGTCCCGAACCCTTCATCGCGAAGGGAAGAAGATTGGGCGAAACGACCCTTGTTCCTGCGGCAGCGGGAAAAAATATAAGAAATGCCACGGCAGGTAGCATGCGAGCGAAAAATCCTAAAAAATCACTGCTGCCGTCCGCTTCCCCCTCACGAACGCTTCAATCCATCCGTAAAGAAAACAGTCAACTCAAGCGAGACCTTCAACAAAGGACACGAGAACTTTCTTATTTTATGGAGGCTGGCAAAGCACTGGGGGCCACCCTCGAATTTAAAAAAGTCCTCCGAACCATTCATACGGCGGCCCGGAAGCTGGTGCGATGCGAAGACACCTCCATCCTCTTGTGCGACGAGCTCCAAGAAGTGCTCCGCTATGAGATCCAAAAAAAAGCCTATATGAAAACAGCCAAAAAGATCGAATATAAAATCGGCCAGGGTCCGTCCGGCCGCGCGGCCGAAAAGGGCGTTTCGGTCCTCATCTCGGATGCAGAAAAAAAACATGCGGAACTCAAAAAACACTATCCTTTTCTGGCGGTGCGCTCGCTTTTATGCCTACCCATCCTCAGTAAAAATCGCGTTATCGGCGTCCTCCAGCTATTGAATTGTCTCGGCCAGGACGATTTTAACGAACACGACCAGAAGCTCTTAACGAACTTGGTCGACCAGGCCGCCCTCGCCATCGAGCGTTCCGATTTGTATCAAACCATGTCGGACCTTGCGGCCACCGACGATTTAACCCAGCTCTATAACCTGCGATACTTCGGCCGGGCCTTGGATGTCGAGCTTAGCCGCTCTCGTCGGTACGGTCTTTCTCTCTCGCTTATCTTTATCGATATCGATTATTTCAAGCGGGTCAACGATCGTCACGGCCACCTCGCGGGGAGCCGGGTGCTCGTCGAAATGGCACGCATTATCCGGGACAGCTTTCGGGTTGTTGATATTGTCGCGCGCTATGGCGGCGACGAGTTCGTGGTCATCCTTCCCGAGACCCATATGAAAAGGGCTTGCGAGGTGGCAGAGCGTGTGCGGCAGGATGTCCGTAACTGTAGCTTCTTAAAAGAAAAGGGGCTCTCGCTGAAGATTACGGCAAGCTTTGGCGTCGCCGGTTTTCCCGAACACACCGAAAACAAAACCGAATTGATTCACCTGGCCGACCAAGCCATGTACCAATCCAAGGTCATGGGGCGAGATCGCACCACGCTGGCTTAAGTCCGATTAAATGGCCTTAGCGGAAAGGGGCGTTCCCCTTCGACTCCGTAGAAGCCGTTCCAGCCGGTCGGCTTCTACGGCAATATAAAAGGCCTTTTCCTGTGAACAGATGACGGTCCCCGGTTTCCCCCCTTTTACCTTTCGCAGATACTTTTTGTAGGTGTAAATCACCTCGCCTTTTCTTTCGTTTTTAGAGGCGCTGAAATGGAGCGCCAAGGTCGCCGCATCGAGAAGCGTTTGATAGGGGATCTCTTTTCCGCGCAGCATCCGCACAATCAGATGCGACCCGGGCACGCCGCTGGCGTGAAACCAAAGGTCATTGCCCCGTGCGATTTCGAAGGTTACACGGGCATTTTCGGAGGCATTCCTCCCGACGATCAGCTCAATGTCATCTGTAGACCAATAACTCGGCGGTCCGGCCTTTTCTCTCTTCTTGCTCTCTTGCTTTGGGGCGGCCTCCGGCGGTAAGGCAGTAAGCGGAGGGAGACCTCCGGCTTCGACCGTCTTACTCTCGACCTGCAGCCGATCAATCGTCCGCCGGATTTTTTCGATTGCCGCCAACAAAGCCGTTTTGGCTTGGCCGCTTTGTTTATATTTCTTAAAAAAAAGCGCCATATTTTCTGAGGGCGATAAAGCGGGATCGAGCGGAACGCCGATGGATTTTCCAGCCCGATCCTTTGGATCGACATATTTGAATTGAGTGGAGCCCGCCTCAATTTCATGAAGGTGTGCTTTTAGGAATTCCGCGCGATCGAGCATGCGCTCAGCGGCCTCGGCCTCGGAGAGGCGCAACGCAAACCGGGATAAACGGTTTTTATTTTTCTGAATTTCCTGACGATATCGAGAAAGCAACAGGTGCTTGGCCGAGGCCTCCGCTTCTTTTTCTTCCAAATTCCGAAAAAAATGATCGACGGAGGTATTCAAGGTGCCGACTCGGGGAATTTCGGTTTCCCGGAACGACGGGCGAAGCTTTATTTCTGGAGCACGATAGGCCGAGCCGATGGGAAGCCTTCGGTTTTTTGAGGCATAGAGTGCCCCGAAGACGACATCCTCCGCATTGACCAAAAATAGATTGGCATGGCTTCCGGTGAGTTCGGCGATCAAGGAGATTTCCGATGCGGCTTCACCCCGGGTCCAAGCGGTGCGGAGGCGAACGATGCGATCCGATTGCATGTGTTCCAGCGAAATGAGGGTCTTATATCGAAGATGCGCCCGTAACAATTGGCAAAACCGAGGGGGCGTTTTTGGATTGGGCTCTTTTTTTGTCACCAAATGGCATCGGGCATACTGCTTGTGAGCGGAAAAAAGAAGATAGCGGCGGACCCCATTTTTTTCGATTTCGAAAACGATACGCCAAGGTTGCGGCTGATCGACCCCGCGTATCCGCCCGTCGACCAGCTCCGATTGCATCTCGCCGACCAGCGCCTTAATCTGTGAAATACTCAGTCCCATGCGTTTACGCTCAGCGTGTTCTTTCGTGGCAATGCCTCATCGATAGCTGTTCTTCGAAACACCGCTGTGCGTCCGATGATGAGGGCCTTGCCGATTTTAAGAACGATATGCTAGTCTCTTTTTTCCTGGAATGATTTTAGAGGTCTGTCTTGGAATCCGCAAGAGGAAGCCAGCGCATTTCGACAACTTGGGTCTATCAGGATGTCTGATTCGTTTGAGCCCCGTATCGATCTGCATGGAGAACGTGTGGAAGAGGCCCTTGAGCGATTGGAGCGTTTTCTCGATCGTGCGATGTTATCCGACGAACGGGACCTGTCCGTAATTCACGGCCATGGGAGCGGCCTCCTCAAAGCGGCGGTGCGGGTCTACTTAAAAGGCTCCCCTTATGTGTCCGACTATCGTCCCGGAGATCCCTGGGAAGGCGGCGACGCCGTAACGATCGTCTCCTTAAGAGCGTAAAGGATTTTCTTCCGAGCCTCCTTCAGTCTTTTCCGCCGAGGGGGAGATCTTCTATTTGGATTCGCTCACGAAATTCAGGTCTTTGTCCACCCCCTCTTTCGGGGGGGCTTGATCTTGTCTTCACTCTCCTGCTATTTTCTCACTACTTATGATGACGGTCCAAAAAATATTTCGAATGGAATCGAAAGCCTGCTTTCTTTTTCTCGCGGTTACCGGCCTCTTCACAATTTTGTTGACCGACGAATTGGCGATTCCCGGCCCGATCTCTAGCGTCCCGAAGAGGGAAAGCGCTGTCGTGTCGCAACCCGTGCGATTGCGGACGTCGCGCGAAATGAAAATGGATACGATTTTATCCGGCTTCAAAACCGGATTGAAGTCGATCGAGAATCGGCGACTCATCGATTTTATCCATCTGGAAAGTCGACGCTACGGTTTCGATCCCGAATTAATCCTCGCCCTGATTTACACGGAGAGTTCCTTTTATAATTGGTCCGAATCGAAAAAAGGCGCCCTCGGAATGATGCAGATCATCCCCTCGACCGGAAGGGAAATGGCGGAAATCGATACCATTTCTTGGACGGGAGAAAAGGAGGGGCTTTTCGATCCCTTTCTGAATGTGCGCTTGGGGATTCGATATCTGCACTATTTAACGCAACAATTCCCCGATCTTTATACGGCATTGACGGCCTACAATTATGGCCCGACCCGGGTGAAGCAATGGATTCGCCACGGTGAAAAAATGCCGACACGATATGCAAACCGCATCTTAACGACCTATGTTTCCTATCTCCAAATGAAAGCTTCTCCCGAAAACGCCACATAAATTTTTCAGCGCTGCAAGCGTTGAATCGCCTTCTCGAATCCCTTGTCATCCTCCCGCCGTTTTGACATAATCGCAGCATGGAAATCCCTTGGGCCGCGCCGCGCGGTCGCGCTCTCGATTCGAACCCTCCTTTGAATAAACACCAATTTATTGCGCTCGTGCGTCCCGATGACGGCGCTCCCGTCGATATCGGCCTTCTCGGTGTTCCGGACGACCGCGCCGTCATTCAAGGGGGCGGCCGCGCCGGAGCGGTATTAGGACCCGCATCGTTTCGAGAGGTCCTTCAAAGATTTGGCACGCCATACAACATAGAGCGGGATGCCGATCTGTCGACCTTGCGCATCGCGGATTTCGGCGACCTGATGCTAAATAGTGAGTCCGTCGAAGCGACCCACCAAGGCCTTTCGGATGCCGTGGCCACTATTTCCGCTACCGCTGCGCTTCCGATTCTCATTGGCGGCGGACACGACTTGACCTTCGGGGGCGTCCGTGGCCTTTGTCAAAATTTAAACGGCCCGATCGGCGGCATCGCCATCGACGCCCATTTCGATGTGCGTGAAACGGTAGACGGCCTCATCACCAGCGGCACGCCTTTTCGAAATATCCTCGATCGCATCGATGCGATCGAGGGAAAACGCTTTGTCGAGATCGGCGTGAACGGCTGGGTCAACACCAAGGCGCATCAAGATTATCTCGAGGAGAAAGGGGCCCGGATTTTTACGCTATTGGAGACGCGGAGAAAGGGGGTCGAAACCGTGGTCGACACGGCGCTTCGAATCGCCGGGCAGGGTGCGGAGCGGATTTTTTGTTCCATCGATCTCGACGGCATTGCCCAGGCCTTCGCCCCTGGCGTTTCCGCACCTTCACCCGCGGGCTTAAATCCCGAGGAGGCCGCGCAGGCCGCCTACTTGTTCGGCCTCGATCCCAAGGTGGCCTATTTCGATATCATGGAATTGAATCCGAATTTCGATCAAGACCATCGGACGGCCCGGCTGGCGGTCGCATTGTTCTTGAATTTTTTGGCGGGCGTGGCGCGTCGGAAGAATCCGCAAAGACGAGCCGTCGGTTTTCGAGGCAGACGACCATGACGCGGCACCTGTACGCATCCTTGCGCCCCAAGCGGCCGATCCAAGCGCCGCAGGGCCGAAAAAGATCGTGCAAGAACTGGGACAGCGAAGCGGCGCTCCGGATGTTGATGAACAACCTCGACGCGCGCGTGGCGGTCGATTGGGAAAACTTGATCGTTTACGGCGGCACCGGGCGGGCCGCGCGCAATTGGCGGGAATATCATCGCATCGTCGACGCGCTGCGCACACTGGAAGCCGACGAGACCCTCTGCATTCAATCGGGCAAAGCGGTTTATATTGCAAAGACCCATCGCGAGGCCCCGCGCGTGATCCTCGCCAATGCGAACCTCGTTCCCCAATGGGCGACGCCCGAAACCTTCGATCGGCTCGATCGGATGGGGCTCATGATGTACGGCCAGATGACGGCGGGCAGCTGGATTTATATTGGCACCCAGGGGATCTTGCAGGGCACCTACGAAACCTTCGCGGCGCTCGGCCGCCAGGTTTTTCGGAGGTCATCGCTCAAGGGAAAATGGATTCTCACCGCAGGCATGGGCGGCATGAGCGGGGCGCAGCCCTTGGCGGCCACGATGAACGATGCGGTGATGCTTGATGTCGAGGTCCGTCCCGAACGCATCGAACGCAAAGTAAAAGAGGGTTACTGCGACCGGATGACCCATGATCTCGATGAGGCCCTCGCTTGGGTCGCGGCGGCACAGAAAAAGAAGGTCCCGCTTTCGGTCGGATTGGTTGGAAATGCGGGCGTGATATTTCCCGAATTGGTTTCCCGTGGCAAGATCCCCGACATCGTCACGGATCAGACCTCCGCGCACGATTTATTGTCGTACGTTCCTATTGGCGATCTCATTCAATTGGACACGCTTCGAGACCATGATCCAAAGGTGTATCGAAGCAAATCGCTCGCGACCATCGCCAAGCATGTATCGGCGATATTGGCGATGCAGGAACAGGGTGCGCACTGTTTCGATTATGGAAATAATCTACGGGCCCAGGCCGAACTGGCGGGCTGCGCCGTCAAAAAGCAGGATGGGGCCTTCAAATATCCCGGATTCGTCCCCGCCTACATTCGCCCCCTTTTTTGTGAAGGGAAGGGACCTTTCCGATGGGCGGCGCTTTCGGGCGATCCCCAAGACATCTATCGGCTCGACCGCGCGCTTCTGGATTGCTTTCCAAAGGACAAGGCCTTGAAGCGCTGGGTCAAACTGGCCCAAGAGAAGGTGCCCTTTACGGGCCTTCCGGCGCGGATCTGCTGGCTGGGCTACGGCGAGCGCGCGAAATTTGGAGCGGCGATTAATGCCCTCGTCCGCAAAGGGGAAGTCTCCGCGCCGATTGTCATTGGCCGGGATCACCTCGATTGCGGTTCCGTGGCCTCCCCGCATCGGGAGACTGAAGGCATGCGCGACGGATCCGATGCGGTTGCCGATTGGCCTCTATTGAACTTTGCCCTCAACGCCGTCTCGGGGGCCTCGTGGGTTTCATTTCATCACGGCGGCGGTGTGGGGATAGGGAACGCCCTCCATGCCGGGATGGTGATTGTCGCCGACGGCACCAAAAGCAGGGCGGAACGTCTCGAACGCGTTCTCACCGTCGATCCGGGTATTGGCGTCGCCAGACACGTCGACGCGGGTTATGAGATTGCGAAAAAGACGGCGAAGAAAAAGGGGCTGCGCATTCCCAAGTAAAGCCAGGCTTGATAGAAAGTAAGCGGATGTTTTGGGAAGGTTCCCAAGGTGTTTTGGCCAGAGAACACCTTCGACATGAAGCATACTCCCCACTATTTCATGTTTGCGGACACGACGACATAAATTCTTTCAAACAGCTAACACTTCGAATTTTAAACCACCCTCCTCGCTAAAGTCTTTGACGGGCTTGGATTCCAATCATCTTATTCGATCGTTTTAAAGCTTTTTCGTTATCGATGGGGAAGTATCAAAAAGGATTTCGCTTTCTTCCGGACGGAAGACTGTGATACTAAACACTTGTTGAGCTCAAGCCGCATTGCAAAAAAGAAGTGAGATTTTTAGATGAAACGCTACAACGCGAATCTTTCCGTTCCCCCTTGGAAATTGGTCTTCGTCCTCATCGTCGCGGTCGGTCTGACGGTCGTGGTCTTAAAAGGGACCATGACCTCAAAAGGAAAAGGAACGAAAACGGCAACAAAACAGAACGAAGCCCCTGAGCTCAAAAAACTTTACTCTCCAGCCACATTGGTTTCGGAAGGCGAATTCGTCATCTTCGGGACCAGCCGGCCGGAATTAGAAATCAGCCTTTCGGGCCAATTCGACCGAATGCCCATCGGAAAAGGGAAGTGCGCCTTTTGCCATCTCTTTGTGGAAGGCCACAAACAAGACCGCTGTCCCGACCTCCGAGGCCTCGAACAAAGATCGCACGCGCGGCCTCAAGAAGCCCGTTACAAGATGTTTTCGGAGAAATATGCTGCCGTCCCCGAACCGGCCTCCGGTTTCACCCCAAAAGCCAAGACGGGCGGGGAATATATTATTGAATCCATCTATTGCCCGGACTGTTATGTGGTTGAAGGCTTCGGCCTTCCCGAAAGCGGGGACCGCCTCAGCGAAATGCCGGTCATGAATCACATGCCCTATCTTTTAAGCGATTACGAAATTATTGCGGTCACATCCTACCTGCAAACCAAAGACACACCCGGAGATTTCAGCAAGCTCACGGCGGTGGAAGACTGGAAAAGTTATTTTAATAAGGCCTTGCCGCTGCCCGACCCTTCGCCCAAGGTTTTTGCCTCCATCGAGAGCCTGGCCGAGACCGAAAAGCTGACACGTTCCGTCGAAGAAATTATCGAAAAAAACGGCTGTTTTGTCTGTCACAAGATTCCTGGAATCGCAATCGCCAAGAGCGGCCTCATCGGGCCTATCCTGGCCATGAAAAGCACGGCCGCGCTTCGCTTAAGCTCGCCGGAATACCAAGTGGCCCTTGCAGAAGGACGTGCAAAGGCGGCAACCGCGCGGGAATATGTCATGGAGTCGATATTGGACCCCGCCGCGTTCATCCTTCCGGGTTTTGGGAGGGGAGACGGCATGCCCACCGATTACAGCCGGAAAATGACCTTGGGAGAAGTGGAAAAACTGGTGAGCTATCTCTTGACGATTGATGAATCGAGGGTCGAAAAAGAGGACCTCTTGTCCCCCGTGGGTTTAAGTGGCGAGACACAAACGGCGCAGTGAAAAGCGGATGTGCGGCCTGCTCCCCGGCAAAGGTCACACAAAATAAATCGCCTCCAACCTTTAGGCAAATTTTATCGCAAAACCCAAAAAATAGAGACTTCGCCTTGCCCATTCAAAAATCCCTGTGCTATAATCCACAGTCCTAAATGGATCGTCCGACTTGAGGATTGAAACCTCCCTTTGATTTCCGATTTTTACGTTCTCATATTATTAACGGCCCCTTTTTAAGGACCCCTTTCCATGCGTTTTTGTGTTGTCGTCTTTCCCGGATCGAACTGCGATGCTGATTGCTACGATGTGACGCAGCGCCTCTTGGGGCAGCCGACACAGTTTATTTGGCATCGGGAAAAAGCCCTGCCGGATTGCGATGTGGTGATCGTGCCCGGCGGATTTTCCTATGGCGATTATCTGCGCGCCGGGGCGATTGCGCGCTTCTCCCCCATTATGGAGGCCGTCAGCGCTTTTGCCCATCAAGGGGGCTACGTGCTCGGCATCTGCAACGGCTTCCAAATCCTTGTGGAGGCCGGCTTGCTGCCGGGGGCGCTTTTGCGAAACCGTTCCATGAAATTTATCTGCCAGTGGACCACCCTTCGGGTGGAAAGCACCGAAACCCCCTTTACGGCCGACTATCGGCCGCAACAAGTGATCTCCCTGCCCATCGCCCACAACGACGGAAATTATTATATCGACCCCGAGGGTCTGGCCGCCTTAAAGGCCAAGAAGCAAATCGTGATGCGATACGCCACCGAAACGGGAGAGATTACGGAGAGGGCGAACCCGAACGGATCGCTCGACAATATCGCCGGGATCTGCAACGAAGCCGGAAACGTCCTGGGCATGATGCCCCATCCGGAACGCGCCGCCGATCCGATCTTGGGCGTCCCGAACGGGATCACGCTTTTTCGATCCCTCCTCCACCACGCCGGAACGCGCCACACAGGAAAGCATGCCCGAGCTTAAGCCCGAAGACATCGCGAAACACCCGCTGACGAAAGAAGAATACGAGAAGATCTGCGCCCTTCTGGATCGGAAGCCGAACAGCTGCGAGCTGGCGATCTTCTCGGCGATGTGGAGCGAGCACTGCAGCTACAAAAGTTCCAAGGTCCACCTCAAGCGTTTCCCGACCGAAGGCCCGCAGGTGATCGAAGGTCCGGGCGAGAACGCGGGCGTGGTCGACATCGGCGAGGGTTGGGTCGCCGTCTTTAAAATCGAAAGCCATAATCATCCCTCGTATATCGAGCCCTATCAGGGGGCCGCGACGGGCGTCGGCGGCATTTTGCGCGATATCTTTACCATGGGGGCACGGCCCATCGCCCTTTTAAATTCCCTGCGCTTCGGTCCCCTCGATCAGCCCAAAAACCGTTACCTGCTTGAGCGCGTGGTGGAAGGCATCGCGGGCTATGGCAATTGCATGGGCGTGCCGACCGTGGGCGGCGAGATCGTATTCCACGACATCTATTCGAGAAACCCACTGGTGAATGTCTTTTGCTTAGGGATTGCGCGGAAAGAGGAAATTTACCGAGGGACGGCGGGTGGCGTCGGCAATCCCGTGATCTACGTCGGCTCGAAAACAGGGCGCGACGGCATACACGGGGCGACGATGGCCAGCGCGGAACTGACGCAATCCATTGAGAAACGCCATACCGTGCAAGTTGGCGATCCCTTTACGGAAAAAAGACTGCTGGAAGCCTGTCTCGAATTGTTTAAAACTGACGCGATTGTCGGGATTCAAGATATGGGCGCGGCGGGGCTCACCAGTTCTTCCTCCGAGATGGCCGACCGAGGAAAAACGGGCCTCGACATCGATCTCCTCAAAGTGCCGCGCCGGGAGGAAGGGATGATTCCGGAGGAGATCATGATCTCCGAATCGCAGGAACGGATGTTGATTGTCGCCAAGAAAGGCCGCGAGGCCGAAGTCGAAAAGATTTTTCTGAAATGGGACCTTGATTTTTCCGTCATCGGAACCGTGACGGACGATCGAATTTTGAGGGTGAGAGAAGGCGATAAAGTTGTGGCGGAAATTCCCGTCGAGGCTCTTACCTCCGAAGCGCCCCTCCTTGAGCGGCCCATTAAAGAACCGCAATTTCAAGAAATGATCCAAGGGCTGAATGTCGATACCCTTCAAGAACCGGCTTCTTATTCCAAGGCCTTGTTGGAACTGCTGGCCTCACCCAACCTGGCGAGCAAGGAATGGGTCTATCGGCAGTACGATCATATGGTCCAAACGAATACGGTCGTGGGGCCGGGCGCGGATGCCGCTGTGATCCGCATTAAGGGCACGAATCGGGCCCTGGCGATGACGGTGGACGGCAACAGCACCTACTGTTTGCTCAACCCCTACTATGGCGGGGCGATTGCCGTGGCCGAGGCGGCCCGCAACCTCGTGTGTGTCGGCGCCAAGCCCCTGGCCCTGAGCGACTGTCTCAACTTCGGCAGCCCGGAGAAGCCCGAGACCATGTGGCATTTCTCGGCCTGCATCGAAGGGATGATCGACGCCTGCACGCGTTTTAACATTCCCGTGGTCAGCGGCAACGTCAGTTTCTATAACGAGGCCCTCGACATGGGGATTTATCCCACGCCCGTGGTCGGCATGGTGGGACTGATCGAATCGGTCGAAAACACCTTAAGCGCAGGCTTCAAAGAAGCCGGCGAGCATATTCTCCTCATCGGAGAAACCCGCGAAGAGCTGGGCGGGACGGCCTATCTAAAGATCATTCATTTTCAAGAACGGGGTTATCCGCCCCTTCTCGATTTCGGCAAGGAAGCGGGTGTTCAATCCGTGGTGTTGGCCGCCGCGCAATCGGGCTTGTTGACTTCGGCGCACGATTGTTCCGAAGGGGGTTTGGCCGTGGCCTTGGCGGAATCTTGTCTCTTGTCCCCGGCTCGGGTGGGTGGTATGATTACCCAACAAGCCCAAATGTTCCGGATGGATGGCTATCTCTTTGGCGAATCGCAATCCCGGATTCTCGTCACCGTGAAAGACGAACATCTCGCTCAAGTCAAAACGCTCATCGAAGAAAAATCGCTGCCTTACAGCCTCTTAGGAAAAACCGGCGGCGACGCACTGCGGATTTATATTGAAAACCAAAGCGCGCCCATTATTCAGGTTTCGATGGAAGCGATGCGGTTGGCTTACGACGGGGGCTTAAAAGGATTTTTCGAATACTCTAAAAAATGATACTCCAGGGAATGAATCGAGTACTAGAGCGAGTACCCGCTTAGGGCAAAGGACGGTTTATGATTGACGAAGACCCTCTCGACAAGATGCATGAAGAATGCGGGATTTTTGGGATTTACGGCCACCCCGAGGCCGGGAACCTGACCTATCTCGGGCTCTATGCACTTCAGCATCGCGGCCAGGAGGCCAGCGGCATTGTCACCTACGACGGCAAGTCTTTTCATCAAGAGCGTGGCACGGGTTTGGTCGCCGATATTTTCTCGGGCCAGCGCTTAAGGCACCTCAAGGGCCACGCCGCCATCGGCCACAATCGCTACTCCACGACCGGCGGCAACCGCCTAGAAAACGTGCAACCTATTTTGGTGAATTATGCCTTGGGCACGCTGGGCATGGTGCACAACGGCAACTTGATTAACGCCAATCACCTGCGTGACGAACTCGAGGCCTACGGCGCCATCTTTCAGTCCTCCACGGATAGCGAGGTGATCGTGCACCTCATCGCGCATTCGATGCGGACGAAGATTGCCCTTCGCATCGTGGAAAGCCTGCATCGCGTCCGGGGCGCCTATTCCCTCCTCTTCTTGTCGGAAGAAGGTCTCATCGGCGTGCGCGATCCCTATGGCGTCCGTCCCCTGTCGCTCGGCAAGGTGAAAGGCGGCGGCTACGTCCTCGCCTCCGAAACCTGCGCCTTCGATCTGATCGAAGCCGAATTTGTGCGGGATATCGAACCGGGCGAGGTGATCCAAATTAACGAGAAAGGCGTCTCCTCGTTTAAGCCTTTCCCACAAGTGGCTCCGGCCCAATGCGTCTTCGAATATGTGTATTTTTCGCGACCCGACAGCCACGTTTTCGACAGAAACGTTTATGGTATTCGAAAACGCTTGGGAAAAGAATTGCACAAGGAAGATCGCATCGACGCCGACGTGGTGATCCCCGTCCCCGATTCCGGCGTGCCCGCGGCCCTAGGCTACGCCGAGGCCTCTTTAATCCCCTTCGATTTCGGACTGATTCGAAACCACTATATCGGCCGCACCTTTATCGAGCCTAGGCAGTCCATCCGCCACTTCGGCGTGAAAATAAAATTGAACGCCGTGCGTGAAATTATTGAAGGCAAGCGGGTGATCGTGGTCGACGACTCCCTCGTGCGCGGGACCACCAGCCGGAAGATCGTGAAGATGATCCGGGCGGCTGGGGCGAAAGAGATACACGTCCGCATTAGTTCTCCGCCCATCGTCTCGCCCTGTTTCTACGGCATCGATACGCCCACCCGAAAAGAGCTGGTCGCCTCGGATCACAGCATGGAAGAGATTCGAAAATACATCACGGCGGACAGCCTCAGCTACCTTTCTAACGAGGGCATGTTTCGCGCGGTCTACAACACCAGCCCGGCGGAAAACAAACATTTTTGCACCGCCTGCTTTTCAGAAAATTATCCCATCCCCTTTACCGGAGAAGAGATCATCCAGATCGGCCTCTTCGATGAGCACGGCGCTCCAAAACCCTAATCGCCGCCGATGCCCGGGACGCTCTACATTGTTAGTACGCCCATCGGCAATCTGGAAGACATTACGTATCGCGCCGTCCGCATCCTCAAAGAAGTCGAGACCATCGCCGCCGAGGATACCCGGCACACCCGAAAACTTCTGAGTCATCTTCAAATCAACACCCCCCTCACCAGTTATCACGATTTCAATAAAGAAGAAAAGACCGCCGTCCTCATCGAAAGGCTCTTGGCCGGGGCTTCCTTCGCCCTCGTGAGCGATGCCGGAACCCCGACGGTTTCCGATCCCGGCTACTATCTTATTACCCAGGCCATCGCGGCGGGCATCGCCGTGAATCCTATTCCGGGCCCGAGCGCCGTGACGGCGGCCCTGGCCGTGTCCGGCCTGCCCACCGACCGATTCGCCTTCGAAGGTTTTCTGCCGCGGAAAAAAGGGCGAACGAAAAAACTGGAGGCGCTTTCCAGTGAGGAGCGTACCATTATTTTATATGAATCCCCTCACCGCATCGTCTCTCTCCTCAAGGCCCTCCAATTGCGCATGGGCGAGCGGCGCGTGGCGGTGTGTAGAGAAATGACAAAGGTTTACGAAGAAGTTGTCCGGGGCAGCCTATCGGAAGTTATCGAGCGGCTTGAAAAGAAAACTGTTAAAGGAGAGATCACACTCGTGCTCGAAGGCTGCCGCCCCGAAAAGAAGCACAAGGTAATCGCTGATAGTGAGACCGTAAGCAGAAAGGGTTCAAAGCATTTGCGCTTTCTGCTTTCAAACCCTCAAGATGAGATGCCTTAGGCGCATTAGGCCGGTGGGTGCGGCGTCCTTCCGTTCAATGTTGGGATGAATGAAACCGGGTGTCTCTGGAATCCCAGAATCAAATCCGAAGCCATCCCCGACCACCGCCTCGACAGAAAGAGCTTGACGGGCTCGGTGATCCCGAGCACAATTGTGGCCTATCCTCAAGTTGAAAGGCTCGCAATTGAAATTGATTTCGCAATGCTTTCGCCTTTTTGCCCTCCTTTTGCTGCACACGTTTTCGATCCCCGAGGCCGTGGCCGCAGCGCTACAGCATGAATGGATCGCCGCGAGTCCGGAGGTTTATGCCGAGCCCCACGACCTCGTTCTTTCGCCGGACGGGAAACATCTCTATGTGGCCGACAACGGAAACGACCGCGTTGCCGTGCTCGATCCCATGACCTTGGCCTTGTTGGGCGAGTTGGGTAAAGGCGAGCTGTCTCAACCGCACGATGTGGCCTTCGACCCTTTAGGGCGGTTGTTGATGGCGGATACGGGCAATGACCGCAGCGCGATTTATCGCATTGAAGGTTTGAAGGGCCGATTGGTGGGCGCGCTGAAGCAAGGGCTTCGCCGTCCCGAGGGCGTGGCCGCGCATCCGGACGGCCGCATGGTTGTCGCCGACAAATACAGCCATCGGATTCAGGTCATCGCCCCCGGTGGGCCATTGCGACAAGTGATCGGGGAAGGCAAGGCGGGGAAGGGGCCGGGGCGCTTCGACCGCCCCGAAGGCGTGGCCATTCGCGGCCAAGACATCTGGTTTTCCGATACCTATAACGATCGGATTGTGCGGTACCGTTTGGTAAATGAAAAATAGGCATTATCTAAAAAAAGACCGACTCTGAACTATCGAGATGAATCGGTTGTCCGAGTAGGCCATGTGAATCCATCGGTCATAGAAAGCGGAGTGGGTGAGTTGAGGCATAGCGATGCGCCGTAGGGTCCTGATTTGACAAACCTTGAAATTTGAACCACGCTTTTCTTTGAATTGATTTTCTCTGCGCTCGATTTTGCTAAACGTGCAGTCCAGTTCCTCCTGAATTTAGGCATATATTGTCTATCATGTGTGTTCTGCCCCTCCCCTGGGCATCTAGGGGAGATCCCTTTGGTGTCCTTGGTGAATTTGGAGCCGGATTGAATTGAACATTAAGACAAAAATCCTTTTTTCAATTATTCCGGTTACGCTCATCGCCCTTGTTTCGACCAGTCTCTTATCTTATATTAGCTTCAAGTCCGCATTAACGTCTCAGATTCTAAATCATTTAGAATCTGTCGCTTCCATTCAAAAAAGCCGTATCGAAGCCATTATTTCACAACATATTGAAAGGCTGGTGTTAATTTCGAGTCGAACGCAATTAAGGATCAGCTTAAAAAATTATAATCAAGATCGCGGCGGCGGGTCGCAAGAAAAAATAATAACGATATTGAAGGATGCCAGAAAATCGATCCCGTCATTTGAGGAAATTTCGGTCCTCAATACCCAGGGTGTTGTCGTTGCATCCACAAACGCAGAACGCATAGAGAGCGATCTTTCCTCCGAGTTATTTTTTATCGACGGACTAACCAAAAATAAAGTCGATTATCTCTTTTTGAACGGCAAGCACGAATTAAAAACGTATTTTTCCGGTCCGCTTGAATTAGAGGGTGTGCTCTTAGGCGTTATCGTCGTCACTTCAAATGTGGATCACCTTCGCACCGCCGTCGGCGATTACTCGGGTTTGGGAAAATCCGGGGAAACGGTGCTTGGTAAAGATGGGAAGCCGGGAGAAATCATTTTTTTAATGCCTATAAGGTTTGATCCTGAGGCGGCCCTGAAAAGCGTGTCCTTAGAACCGAACCATTACATCCCGATGATACAAGCCTTAGAGGGCAAAGAGGGATTAATAAGCGATGTGAACGATGAGAGGGGTGTGGCCGTTTTTGCCGCCACGAAATACATCGATGCCTTGTCCTGGGGCTTGGTGGTGAAAATCGATCGCTCCGAAGCGCTCGCTCCCACGCTTACATTAAAAAATGAATTAGTCGGCTTTATTCTTATCTCCCTGTTGTCTGTTACTTTTATTGGATTTTTCATTGCAAGGCAGATTGCTAAGCCGCTATCGAACATCACGGACGAGGCCCGTTTTGTGACGGAAAAATACTTATCCGAAAAAACGATCAAGCATGAAAAAAACGAAGTAAAAAGTTTGGAAAGTTCTTTTCGGCAAATGACACAGGGTTTGCTCAAAGCCAATCGCCAATTAAAAGACACCCAAGCACAATTGGTTCAGTCCGCGAAACTGGCCTCCTTAGGGGAATTGGCTACGGGGGTTGCCCACGAATTAAATCAACCCTTGCAAATCATAAAAATGTCTGCCGAGATCGGTTCACTCGATTTGCAAGCGAAAGATCTAAATAAGGCGGATAGCTATTTTCAACAGATTAATGCCCAAGTGGATCGGGCGGCGGAGATTATTCAACACTTAAAAGTTTTTGGCCGAGATGCTCAGTTGCAAAAACGGGAAAGCATCGCGCCCAACGCGATCGTAAAATCGTCATTAATTATGCTGAATAGCCAATTGGAAAGCGAAGGGATTACGTTGGTTTTGGCCTTGTCCGAAGACCTGCCCACCTTCCTGGTAAATCCCGTCGAAATTGAACAGGTGATCGTCAATCTCATTGCAAATGCGCGGGATGCGCTTGAAGTCGGCCGGGAGAAAAAGATTATTATACGAACCGCAAAAAAATATCACTGTATCGTTTTTGAGGTCGAAGATTCTGGGGTTGGAATATCCCCGGTCGTTCGCGAGAAGCTGTTCGACCCCTTCTTTACAACAAAACCCGTGGGCAAGGGAACGGGGCTTGGGCTCTCCATCTGTTACGGTATTGTGCAAGCGTATCATGGGACGATTGAGGTGAAGAGTGAATTGGGAAAGGGATCTATTTTTACAGTAAAAATCCCCATCCCTGTTCAGGAGAAACCATGAAGATCTTAGTCGTTGATGACGAACCACAAATCGCGACGATGGTCTCCGATTTTTTAAGGGCAAAGGGCCTGAGGGTCGAAATTGCGCATAACGGGGAAGCGGCATTGTCGAAATTCCGGGAAGACCCGGAAGGGTTTCTGATGGTCATTAGCGATGTCCGGCTTCCGGACATCGACGGCCTATCTTTGTACACGCGCATCATGCAGAAAAAGAAGGGACTCCCTTTTATTTTTATGACGGGCAATTTAGATCAAGAATCATCGATCGCTTCCTTAGGCAAAAGTGGCGGTATCGAACTTTTATTAAAGCCTTTCTCCCTCTTCGAACTTTATCGCTTAATCATGAAATACTTGGAGCCCTCTTCTTAATCGACAGATTTTCCCTTGTTCCGGTCTATTGTTTCGTGACCGCCCCCCCAAATATGCCTGCATTTGCAACAGGCGATTGGATCGTGCCAGGTGGGCAAAGGGCCAGGCCGCTTCGGCCGGCCTGAAGGCGTAGCCATTCGCGGCCAGAACATCTGGGTTTCTGATACCTATAACGCTCGGATTGTGCGATATCGCGTGATTGAGGGGAGAGAGGAGGGGGTTACTCTACGACGTGCAATTCAGAGGATTTTTTTGAGAGCGAGGGAAAGTGTTTTATATCTGTTCATCCTTCTCATATATTGCCGCGTAGGAGCCTGGGATCGCTCGGGAGACAGAATAAGTAATCCTTCTGTCTCTAAGTAATCCTTCTGTCTCATAGATGTGTTCTCTACATTTAGAGACGCTCTAACACTTAATAATCCGCAGTTTCTTCCCGAAAGTGTGAATTGAAGAATTTCTTTTAAAGATGTAGATTATGCTTGGAAATCGATAGTGTTGAGAGTCGATGATGTGGGAGAAGACAAGGCTGCCTTCCGGCGATAGCGCTTTTATTTATAGGTTTTCAAAAAAGTACGAAGTCAAGATCCGACCCTCTTGGTTCCCTTAGCCTCCACATAAGGTTTTAAAATGGCCCATTACCTACAAGCTTTTTTTTGACTGTGCTGATTGGAAATGCCATAGCTTTTCCGTTATAGGGTCTCTTGGGCTTCATATGCGGAAAAGGACAGAACGACAAAAACGTAGATGTGGTTTTAATAGGGGTTTTCTTTATAGGAGTAGTATCCGTAGTGATCTGTCTCTTAAGGAATAAAATCCTAGATGGAAGAACCACGTACGGAAAAAAAGCATATCGGATGGTCGGTTTTATATTGTTTGGCCTCTTTGTGTATTTGTGGGTGCCGGTCGTTGGGTGAATGAGAACGCAGGGATGTCATTCGATATAGCAGCGGACTTTCTAAAGGGTACTTGTATGCTCGCTGGCGCGATGACATTGGAGCGCTTATCCTGGTGGCTTCGATTACGCTAGTCGAAGGAGAGCTCCATTAGAAAAGGGAATGCCACCCTTTTCTAAAATAAAAAATATGAGAATACTATACTTAATTGAGGTAATAGGAAAAAAACAATATTTCCCCATTCTCTATCTCTCCTCGAAATTGCCAATTCTGACTCTCCTCCAAAAGTGAAGCTTTGTAGGCGTATTCGATAAATTTCGAAGTTTAGAATTTCATTAAATCTAAGATGCATCTCTAAGAATCATTTGGATGTTCACTCCGAAGCCCGCCTCAAGCTTTGGGAGATTTTGCTCATCATGATTTCATCCAAATTGGGATCAACCCATCCCTCCTTCCCCTGCCGATGCCCCACAACTTTTCCGCCGAGATAAGCCACGGCGTTCGAGGCCGAGGCCGTCACCTTCGCTCCCGGCGTGACGATGCCGGCAAGGTTCATCGGGTCCGAGGCAGAGAGGATGCACAACTCCTCTTTTGACTTTTCCTGCGCGCTTTGTCTTAAAAGCGGCACGACTTCGGGGAGGGCGAATTGTTCTCCGCTGACGCCGGTGATGAAGCGGCCGCCTCGGATTTCGCCTTTGGCTTCCATTCTCCGATAAACGGGAAGCAGCATTCGCCACGGCGGTGCGCCCGATTCCCGCGTCAAGAGATCGCGGAAAAAGACGCCGTAGCGTTCCAAGAGTTGGTCCGCCCAAAGTCGCAGCCCTTCTTCCTGATCCGACGATTCCTGTCCCGGGCCTTCCATTAACCACCAACGGCCTTTGCCTTGGGGTCGGGTTGCCGGAGGGGTTCCGCCCCAAAAACGTCTTCCGCGTTGGCGGAGAGCGTCGCGCTCCTTCCTCTTGGGTGCAATCAATGATCGAACCGCGCCGAAGCCGTCGCCGCTGACGCGGCCCGCCGCCGCCAATTGCCAAAGCGCCCTTTCCAACTGGGTTTTTAGGAGCTTGCTTTTAGTGAGGAGCTCATTGAAAAAAAAGTGCGCCGTCGCGCTCCAAACATTCAAAAACGGATTGCGCTTCGGCACTCAGTCGATGTTCCGTCCCCTCTGTTTGAAGAACGCCGTTCGTGCGAAGCCAATGTAAATCTTCCCGGAGCATCAGCGAAATCGGGAGCACGCGCGTCGCCCCGCGTACCGCGCCGGTTTTTAATCTTCCCCAAACCACTTCTCCGGAAAGGGACAACTCATCAAGCCATTGGCTTTTATAATCCGCGATGCGCGAGGGTAGAATCTGCCGTTCCCAGGCAATGGCCGGAATCTCAAAGCCTTGTAACTGTGCGATCACAGCCATCACGCCCTCGCGGCCTTGAAGTTGTTTACCTTTTTTGAGATGATTCCAGTCGAGGAAAAAAGACATCAGCGCTTCCGGTGAAATCGGCGCCATTTGTTTGCGGAGATGATTGAGCGTCAAGCGATGGATGCGGGCCAAGAGATGGCGGGCGCACCATTCTTTCTCGTCGGAGCCACGGGCCTCCGTGGTAAAGCGCCCGCGCAGCACTTCGCCTTCGGTTTCTAAGGCTTCAAGTGTGGCTTCAATGAGATGGATAGGAAAACCGAGTGAAGACGAAAGCGCCGCCGCCGTCGTAGGGCCGGCGAGGGCCATGCGTCCCCGCAACAGCTCCAGCCGGGCCTCGGTACTTTCCCATTCGGTGCGGACACCCTCCGGTACCCTAATGATCGGATCGATCACAAGCTCGGGCCGAGCCGCGCGCACCATCGGCCAGCGTTCGGTGGCGATCCAAATGACATGACCGTCGGCATCGCTTCCTCGTGTCGCGCGGCCGGCTTCGATCAAATCTTCGAGCCATGGCGTCCACGCATTGCTTTTCTGTTCTTTCGGTTTCTCTAAAAAGGGTGATATGCTTTGCCCCTCCGCTTCCGGCAGCAGGCCGACGGTCAGTAAGGTATCGTGCAGTTCGTCGGCATCGCGCAGCAGGGGCCAGGCCTCCCGCCGCACTTGGCCGATGGCCTCCGGATCGAGATTACCGAGGTCGCGGAGCGATTCCACCGAAAGCGTTCGGCGCGTCGCCACCGCGCGGGCGCGCCGCTCCTCCAAGGGCGCATCGTCCAAAAAGGCGTAGGGCTGTGCGTTTAAGAGTTGATAGGAAAAGGGCGAAGGCTCCCGCGTGTCGATACAGGTTATGGCAATCCGCTTCTCTTCAATAGCCTTCAAAAGATCGATCCAGCCCTCGACGTCCATCGCCTCGTGCAGGGTGTCGTGAACCGTCTGCCGGATAAGAGGATGATCGGGAATGGGAATGTTGCCCACGAAGTTGCCGTTTTCTGCGCAGGCGGTAATGGCAGGAAATAGGTTCGTGAGGAGATCGTCGGCGCGGAAACGCTGGAGCGGCGGCGGAACGCGTTTGCCGCCGCGTTGACGAAGGACGACCAATGCGCGCGTAAGATTCCATCGCCAGCGATTCGTAAAAAAGGGCGAGGCCAGCAGGGCCTGCTCTAAAGTTTCTTTTGCGGACTCGGGGCGGATCATCCGCGTGACCTCGTCCAAGGGGAAGCTTTGTTGCGGACCGAGGGAAAGGACGAGGCCGTTGTCGTCGGCGCTGGCCTGCAGCTCGAAATCGAAGCGGCGGCAGAAGCGTTTTCTTAAGGCCAGGCCCCAGGCGCGATTGACGCGGCCCCCGAAGGGCGAATGGATGACCAATTGCATCCCTCCGGATTCGTCGAAGAAACGCTCGAAGAGGAGGTGATTCTGCGTCGGGATCATGCCGACGGCACTTTTTTGCGCCAATAAATAATCCACAGCCCCTTGCGCCTTCTCTTCCGAAAGACGCGCTTCGCCCATCAACCAATTCGAAGCGGCTTTCAAATCGTCCAAGCGCCCGTCGATTTCTTCGCGGAGACGTGACACTTCTTGCGAGAGTTCGAAGGTCCGCGAAGGCGCTTCGCCGCGCCAGAAGGGGATGGTCGGCGGCGCGCCCTGGGCATCGGTGACGACAACCTCACCCGAGCGAACCTGTTGGATGCGCCACGAAGTATTTCCGAGCAAAAAGATATCGCCCGCCATGCTTTCGATCGCAAAGTCTTCATCGACCGAACCGACGCGGATGCCCTCCGGTTCGGCGACCACTTTGTAGTCGGCCAATTCCGGAATGGCCCCGCCGGAGGTGAGCGCGGTAAGCCGCGCGCCGCGCCGCGCCTTTAATCGGCCTTGCACCCGGTCACGGTGGAGATAGGCTCCGGCTTTTCCGTTTCGGGTGGAGAGGCCTTCGCTCAGCATCTCGATCAGGGCCTCAAAGTCGTCCCACTTCAGATTTTTAAAAGGCGCGGCCTTTCGGAGCAGGTCGAACAAACCTCGCTCGTCCCATTCCTCGCAGGCCGTTGCCGCGACGATCTGCTGGGCAAGGATGTCTAAAGGCGCTTGTGGGATTAAAATTTTATCGAGACGCCCTGCACGGATGGCGCGGATAAGGGCGACGGCTTCTAAGAGTTCGTCGCGCGTGAGGGCGAATAAGCGTCCCTTTGGAATTTGGCCGAGCGCGTGACCGGAACGGCCGATGCGCTGAAGGAAAACGGCGATGGAGCGCGGGCTTCCGATTTGAATCACCAAGTCGATAAAGCCGATATCGATGCCCAGTTCGAGTGATGCCGTCGCCACAACGGCCTTGAGTTCGCCCGCTTTCAAACGCCGCTCCGCCGAGAGGCGGAGCTTTTTCGAAAGACTCCCGTGATGGGAAGTGACCTGTTCCGCGCCCAAGAGTTCCGAGAGGTGATGGGTAATACGTTCGGCCATGCGGCGTGTGTTCACGAAGATCAGTGTCGATCGGTGCAAGGCGATCATCTCGCCGATTTGTTTGTAGACTTCTTCCCACTGTTCGTTTGAGCAAACAGCAGAGAGCGGCGTCTTCGGCGTTTCAATCGCCAAATCGAGTTCGCGTAGATGGCCGACGTCGACGATGCGGCACTGTGTTTCTCCATTCGTATCGCCGCTCCCGTTTCCAACGAGAAAACGCGCCATGTCCTCCATGGGACGCTGGGTGGCGGAAAGCCCGATTCGGACCGGCCGCTTCAGACAAAGATGTTCGAGCCGTTCCAAGGACAGCGCAAGATGCGATCCGCGCTTATCGCGGGCGACGGCGTGGATTTCGTCGACGATGACGGTCTCCACCGACATTAACATTTGACGGCTCGATTCCGCCGTCAACAAAAGATAAAAGGACTCCGGTGTGGTGACGATGATGTGCGGGGGCTTGCGAAGCATGGCCCGCCGTTCCGACTGCGGCGTATCGCCGCTGCGGACCGAGGCTCGAATCTCCGGCAAGTCCATGCCTTCGGCTTTGGCCAGTGCGCGGATCTCGGCGAGGGGGATTTCCAGATTGCGTTGGATGTCGTTGCTGAGGGCCTTCAAGGGGGAAACGTAGAGCACACGGCATTGGTCCGGCAGCGTCCCGGACAATCCTTCGCGGATGAGGCCGTCGAGTGCAGCAAGAAAGGCGGCGAGGGTTTTGCCCGAACCCGTCGGCGCGGCAATGAGGGTGTCTTTCCTTTGGAGAATGGCCGGCCAGCCCTGGGCTTGGGCCTCCGTGGGCGGGCCGAAACGCTCCGCGAACCATTTTGCAATCAGGGGATGAAAGGATGAAAGCGGCATGGGGAGATTATAAAGGAAACCGTGAAAAGGAGAAAGGGCCGCCTTGATGTCTTAAGGCGGCCCTGAAAACGAACGGCCGCGGGAGTGATGCATGTGGACGTATTTCCAACCGTCGCGATCCTTCCGCAGCACGCAGGTCCAACGCGATTCAAAGGTATCGCTTGCGGGGCCGCTTGCTTCACCATAGCGTAAATCGTAGGCCGCCCAGGCCAGGTCACCGACCACCGACACCGTGCTCGCGAGGACTTCGGACTGGATCTCTCCCGTTTCTTGGAATTGTTCTTCAAAAGAGGCCTTAATGGCCTTCCATCCCACCTCTTTGTCTCCGGCCTGCGATCCATAAAAAACGATCCCCGGTTCGTGGGCGATCACCTTTTCCATGGCCTCGATATCCCCTTGCCGCACGCCATTGATAAAGGTGTCAATCGCCGCGCGCACTTCAGTTTCGGCTTGGTCTCCCATGCTCTTCCTCCGAATTAGATGTGCCTTTACCATTCCTGTTGCAGCACTCTATAGAAGACTGCGGTTTTAATCAACCCGGCCGACAGGCAAAAAAAATGTACTGGCATTGGGTCTGCGCATTCAAGTCGATGTGAGGCTTGGCGATGCTCTATTTTTGTACCGTTCTTTTTGACGGGTTACGATCACGATGCGCCAAATGCGATACGGGCGTGTAAACGCCCATTGTCTTCGAAACCCTCCGACTCCAAATCCGGAGGCTTGTCCAGTCTTCATGCTCAGTCATTTTATCGCCATTTCTCCCGGCAGTTTCCTTGTCGTCTCTTTGACAGATGCTTGACCCTCCGGTATATTTTTAGAGCGGATCGTAGGAAACCTCATGCCTCAACCCCAACAGAAAAAGAAGCGTTTAGGCCAGATGCTCCTCGCGGAAGGTCTGGTCACCGAATTGCAGCTCGAACGGGCCTTGCGGGAACAAAAAACCTCCGGAAACCGTTTAGGGAAAGTGCTCCGGGACTTGGGCTATGTGAACGAAGAAGGCATTATCAAAGTGCTGGGGAAGCAGATGAACATCCCCCACATTGCCTTGAACAATATTGTCGTCGATCCTGCCGTGGTGCACCTCGTCCCCGAAATGGTGGCCCGCCGTCATCAAGTGATTCCCCTCTACAAAAAAGGATCGAACCTCACCTTGGCCATGGTCGATCCTTTGAATGTATTTGCCATCGACGATATCCAACAAATCACCCGCCTCGAAATCAGCCCTGCGGTGGGGACGGAACGCGAAATCCTCAAGGCGATCGAGCGCTTCTATAGCGGCACGGGGACTATGCAGCAGGCGATACGCGATGCCGATCTGAAGGCGATGGTGGAAGGAGAAGCCTTTTCGCCGGAAGAAGTCGAGCAGGCCGAGGATTCGCCGGTCATCAATTTTGTGAACTCCTTGATTGGACAAGCCGTGAAAGAAGGGGCCAGCGATGTGCACTTCGAGCCGGAAAAGGAAGGCATTCAGATCCGCTATCGTGTGGATGGCCTGCTTCACGACGTCATGTCCGCCCCCAAATCGCTCCAAGCCGGCGTGATTTCCCGCATTAAAATTTTGGCGAACATGGATATCGCCGAGAAACGCGTGCCCCAAGATGGCCGCTTCGAAATCAAAGTGGGCGAAAAAGACATCGACATCCGTATTTCAACGCTGCCGACTGCTTACGGCGAAAAAATCGTCATGCGCCTGCTGGATAAAGTCAGCATCCTCATCGGCCTGGAAGAGTTAGGCTTTAAGAAAGAGACCCTCGACGATTTCGACCGCTACTTTCGTAGGCCCTATGGCCTGATCTTGGTGACGGGAGCGACCGGAAGCGGGAAAACCACGACCCTTTATTCCGTCCTCCAAACCATCAATACGCCCGAGAAAAATATCGTCACCATTGAAGACCCGGTGGAATACCAGCTTAAACGGATTACGCAGGTCCAGGTGAATACCAAGGTCGGCGTCACCTTTGCCACCGGGCTTCGCTCCATCCTGCGTCAAGATCCCGATGTGGTGATGGTGGGTGAGATCCGGGACAGGGACACCGCCAACCTGGCGATTCAGGCGGCATTGACGGGTCATTTGGTCTTAAGTACGCTTCACACCAACGACGCCCCCGGGGCGGTGGCCCGTCTGATCGACATGGGCGCAGAACCTTTTTTGATCGCCTCGTCGCTCACTGCCGTGGTATCCCAAAAATTGATCAGAAAGGTCTGTATCGGCTGCGCCGCGCCCTATGCCCCACCCAGAGATCTGGTCGAAAGCCTGGAATTGGACAAACACTTGGCGGGCAAAGCCCTCAAGCTATTAAAGGGAACAGGCTGTGCCGATTGTCGAGGGAGCGGATATGCGGGCCGCATCGGGCTCTATGAATTTCTTCCGATCACGGATGCCATCCGGGAACTCATCGTCCGCCGCGCCTCGTCGGTCGAAATTCGGAAAGGCGCCAATCGGGCACAGTACCGCAGCCTTCGCTCGGAAGGCATTTTAAAGGCGCTTGAAGGGCTAACCAGCCTCGAAGAGGTCCTTCGTGTCACCCAAGAAATTGAGCTCTAAAGTAACAATAATTGGCACCGCCTTCCATTTTTCGTCAGAAGTTTAAACTTCTACAGTTTGTCCCGAAAAAAAACATCCTCGTAACGCCTTAATTTAAAATAAGATTTTCATAGCCCAACTCCCGCCCTGCCTTGGCATTCATATTGCTCTCTCTCCGAGTGGAAATCCTTCGGACCCGAGTTCACTATGCCCCATTTCAAGTATCGCGCACGAGACAAATCCGGGACGCTATTTTCAGGCACACTTGAGACCGCCGGCCGCGAGGCCGTGGCCGCACACTTAGGCGAACTGGGTTACTATCCGGTTTCGATCAAGGAAGAAGGCCCCGGCTTCGATCTCGATATCTCGCAATTCCTACGCGGTTTCCGCCGTGTGGGGCCGCATGAAATGATATCGCTGACGCTCCAGTTGGCCACCTTGGTGGGCGCGGGCGTTCCTATCCTTTCCAGCTTCGATTCCTTGATAGAGCAAACCACCAACCCGAAGTTGAAGGAGGTCATTCTGAGTATCCGAAAGGATGTGGAGGGGGGGAGCGCCTTTTCCGATGCGCTCGAAAAACATCCCGATGTCTTTTCCAATCTCTTTGCGAGTCTGGTGCGCGCGGGAGAATCCGCCGGTGTATTGGATGAAATTCTTTTTCGATTAGCCACACTCGCCGAATACGAAGAGGAGACCCGGTCGCGAATCAAATCGGCCACGCTGTATCCGCAGATCGTCGTCGGATTGCTCGTCGTCGCTTTTGGGGTGCTCGTCACCTTTGTGCTGCCGAAGCTCACCGGATTTTACGCCCAGTTTAATGCCACCCTCCCGCTTCCCACCCGTATCTTGATCGGTTTGAACGATCTGGTCCAGCATTACGGCCTGCTCGTCCTCGCCCTGATCGTAGCGGCTATTTATGGGATTCGGAGATACATTAAAACAGAATCGGGCGGGCTCTTATGGGACCGGTTCAAACTCAAGTCACCCGTTTTTGGTCCCATTTTTCTAAAAGTCGCCCTCTCCCGTTTTGCCCGAATTTACGGCACCTTAAACAAAAGCGGCTTGCCCGTGCTGCAATCCCTCGAAATCGTTGAAAGCACGGTCGGAAACAAGGTCATCGCCCATGTCGTCAGCAACATTCGAGACGGGGCCCGGGAAGGCCGGGGCCTTGTGGAACCCATGAAAATGAGCGGGGTCTTTCCACCCAGCATTATTCAGATGGTTTCTATTGGGGAAAAAACGGGACAAATGGACGAAATGATGGCCAAGATTTCGGAATATTACGACCGGGACGTGGATTACGCGATTCGAAATCTGTCCAAATCCATCGAACCCTTCCTGCTGGTGGTCATTGGCGCGGCGATTTTATTTTTGGCCTTGGCCATCTTCATGCCCTGGTGGAACATGGCCTCGGTATTCAAGGGCGGATAGCAAACAACCGATAAGTCTTTAATCGGATTCATTTTTATTCAGATTCAACGGGAGAAAAATAAAAGGGGAAAATAGATGAACGCATTCGCAAATACAAAGGCTTTCAGAGAAAACGAAAGAGGGTTTACCTTAATCGAGCTCATCACCGTTATTGTCGTGCTGGGGATTCTAAGCGCCGTCGCCGTGACACGCTTTCAAGATTTGGCGCAGGACGCGAATATTTCATCGACCAAGGGAAACTTGGGGTCGACGCGCGCGGGCATCCACTTGCTGCATGCCAAAATCCTCCTCGTCGGCGTTTCGGCAGGCAACCCCGAATGGCCCACCGTGGCGGAGCTCAATAACAACGCCTTGGACGGCGCCTCCCGGCCCGCCCAGCTCGCCAACCTTAAGATCATCGAAGGGCCTTCGGGCGGCGTTTGCGCCTCGATCTGTCTGCCTGAAGACCTGGTTTCCACCCAAGCCACCTTGGCGGCGCGAAAAACCGTCGTCGTCGCCACCACAGTCCAAGCCGACGCGAGAACCCCACCGGGCGGCGCGGGAGGCTGGGCCTATGATCCCGCGACGGGTCAGTTCTTCGTCAATCAGGTACTCCCCAATGACAGCAAGGGCGTCCCTGCGAGTCAGTGGTAATTAAAAAGGAAGGATGTAAACAGACAACAACAAAGGAGAGGGAAATGATAAAAATGCTTAAAAATAATAAAGGTTTTACCTTGGTCGAGATGATCGTCGTCATCGTGATCCTGGGGATTCTCGCCGGGGCCGCGGTGCCGGCCTATATCAATCTGCAAACGGATGCCCAGGCCGCTAACAATATGGCTTATGTCGGGGCTTTGAGAAGCGCCTTGGCGATGCGCTTTAGTCAACAATTGATTCGGGAAGGCGATACGGCTCCTGGGCTGACCGACGTGATTGGTACTGCAGTAAGTTCTAGCGCCACACAAGTTTATTTGGATGGTTTGGTGGCGACGGCAATTCCTGGAACACTCACTCCCACTGCCGGCATCTGCGGCACGGGACAATGGGATGGCCTAGCTCCGGGGAATCCACCCGCCGCGGCAACCTGGACCATCGACTGTGGGGCGACAGATACGGAGCCCTTAATCATATCCGGACCCTAAACCGTCAAGGCCATGCGGTTCAAGGGACAAGCAGGCTTTACGCTGGTTGAAGTCGCACTGGTCATCTTGATGGTCGTAGCCTTAGGCACGGCCATGTTGGTTACTGGAGATTTAGGGGGAAACCGCGCGGCGAGCCTTTCTCATAAGTTCGCCGCCGATCTCCGCTACGCCCAGCAATTGGCCAATGCGAGCCGGATACGCCATGGCGTCGAGGTGACGAACGCCACCGCTTACCGCGTCTTCCGGGACGACGGCGGAGCGGGGACGACGGTCACAAACCCAATGACGGGATCGCCCTACATCGTCACCCTGGGGGGCGATTTTAGCGGGGTTTCGTTGACGACCACTTTGGGGGGCGCGCCGCCGAAGGCCCAGTTCGATTCCATCGGACGGCCCTTCGATGGGACCAATGTTGCGGTTACGGCGGGGCTCAATACGGTGAACCTCATCGCCGGGGGGGCGGTGGTTAAAACCGTGAGCGTGGCGCCCGAGACCGGCATGGTGCGGGTGAACTAAAAAAAGGAAGGACAGAAATGTTGAATCCACAGGCCCATCGCGCGCAGCGAGGGTTTACATTGATTGAAGTCATCCTCGTGATTCTGGTGCTGTCGATAGGACTCACGGGTGTCCTCACCTACGTGACCCAAGCCGCGCAGGACAGCGCCTATGCCCATAATGTCTCCGTTGCGACCACCCTGGCCCAAGACCTGATGGAAGAAATCCGGTCGAAGTGCTGGGACGAGTCGGCGACAGCGACGGTGCCCTGCGCGGGCGCCGTCGCGCCCTCGGTTATCGGAGCGGACGGCGGAGAAGGCCGCGCCGCCTACGACGACGTGGACGACTACAACAGCCTGCCGGCGGGCGGAAACACCCCGCCGCAAAATTCCCAGGGGCTTGCGATGGCGGCCTTTCCGTATTTCACCCAACGCGCCGCGGTCTGTTACGTGGCTTCGGCGGCACTCGATACCTGCATCGCGGGTCCGACGAATTATAAGCGTGCCTCCGTGACGATTGCCTGGTCTGCCACCGATCAGGTTCAATTGGTGAGTGTCTTTTCGAACCACCCGCTATAAGCGATGGAACGTATAAAAAACGAAAAAGGATACACCTTGATCGAACTGGTCATCGTCATCGTCATCTTGGGCGTTCTCGCGCCCGTGGTCGCCACGCCGATGATCGAAACCGGTATTGGATGGCGGCAGATCGCTTCGCGAAAAAACGTGCTTCAAGGGGCCCGTTTGGGGATGGACAGAATGGTTCGCGAACTTCGTAATATACAACGCTTGGCGAACGACACCCCAAACCTATCGATCAATTCGACGGTCAACTGCCTCAGCTTTACGACGGGAGACAATCGCAGACTGACTTTCAATTTAAACGGAAACGTTTTGGAGAGTTGCAGCGCGTGCGATTGCGGGGCCGTGGCCGCGCCCAATCCGTTGGCCGTGAAGGTGTCCGGATTTACGGCGAGCTGTTACAACGCCGCGAATCTGGCTGTCGCTTGTAATACGGTCGCTACGGTTCGACGGATACGCTTGCAACTTTCGGTGACGGAGAATGGCGAAGCGGCCACGCTCGACTCCGAAGTCACCCTCCGGAATTTGATCGGGGTTTAATGTTAAGGCGCTTCGGCGAAGAGGGGGTCTCGATCGTTGCGGTGATCGTCATGATGCTCCTGGTCGCCGTGATGGGACAGGTATTGGTTTCGATGGTGGGTACGGATAACTTTTCAACGGTCAATCAAATGCGAACGAGCCAAGCGCACTATATTGCCGAGGCGGGCATCGAACGGGCGAAGTACGAATACGCTAACGGTACGGTCTGCGCCGCCCTCACCTACAACGATGTCCTTGGTGCGGGAAGTTACGCCATCACCGGCATCGTCTACAATCCGGCGGCCACCCTCAACGTGCCCCTTGCGCCGCCGGTGGCCGCTCTGACCCAGGCCTTTGTCACCTGGTCGAAGACCCCAGCGTCAACGAGTAGCGATTGGGACACCGCCGGCCCCATTCTGGGGGAACTTACCACCCCATCCAATCTCCAGTTTCGCGTTAACGCCGCCGATGCGGCCCACACCATTTGGTCGCAGGTGATCGAATTTACAAATCCTGCCGACATCCTCGTGCAAAAAGGGTCGACGGCGGCCTTAAATGGCGGGGCGGTGTCCACCACGGTGACCTTGGGAACGCCGGTGGATGTGAATAAAACCTTTGTCTTGGTCGGATACCGCACTGCGGGCAGCGGACCGGACGTCGGTTATCGGATGCTGCGTGCGCAACTCATCGATTCGACCACGATCCTCATCGACCGAAGCCTGGGGGCCGCGAGCGACCCCATTACCGAGGTCGTCTGGCAAGCCGTTCAGCTCAACAATGCGGTGGTGCAGCGGGGCTCGCTGAATTTTCCGGCGGTGACCTCCCCCCCCATTGTCGTGACCCTAGGCGGCCAAGTGCGTGAGGTGAATGCAGGGGCGATTTCCATTTCGGGCGCCCAGGCCGGACTCACGGCAACCCAAACCAACACCGGGAACGCCGCGTCGATTTCCACAGGCATCTCAACCCCGGCGAGCAATTCACGGGTCGTCGATGTCGTGAGCGCCGACCGTGCGGGAGCTTTTACGCCGGGCGGAAGCCAGATTGAGCGCTGGGATCAAACCAGTGGACGGGCGACGGGGGCCTCCAGCACAAAATCGATCCCCGCGCCAGGCCCCACCACCATGACCCAGACCCACAGTAGCTTTTCAAATCTCGTCCACGCCCTTGCCGCGATTGCGGCTAATCCCGCTGCGGGGACGATCACATTCGATGGGCAAAGCAGCGTCAGCCAGAGGGATGTCTCCAGCATCAGTTGGCCTCATGCCAACCTTGGCGATAGCAACAGGAAACTGGTGGTGGGCGTGGCCACGGATATCAACGGCAACGGCAGCGGACAGGAAGACCTGATCAATGTTACCTACAACGGCCTTCCCCTTACTTTTGGCGCCGAAATCAGGCTGTTTCAGGGCGGCGAGACGCAGCAGGTCGAGATCTGGTCCATGGACGAAGCCACGCTGCCGCCCAGTACAAAGACCCAGATCGTCCCCATTGGAGCAGTGAATACGGCGCGGGCCGTGGCCTTCGCCGCGGTGCAGCCGGTGGGCGGCCAAAACATGGGACGCTCTCCGTATTTGGGCGACGACATCATTGGCGTCGGATCCGCCGCCATGGAGCTCGCCACAAATCAACTCACCTTGCGGAGGAGTAACGCCGCCGACAGGGCCGACATCGGCTGGTTTGTCGTTGAATTCGGCAACGGGGGCGGCGGCATGATCGATTGGAAAGAGGTTTTTTAGCACAAAACCCTAGAAAGTTAAATTTGGATTTCACGGTTTATTTGGAATGATCAACAGGAACATGAATGTATTCATTTAATTGAAAAAGCGGAGGCCCCACGCTGGATTCCTGGGGGCGGCAGGGGTTTATGTGAAATCGATTGAATGGGTCTCTTGCCAAGAAGGGTCGACGATGAAGGGCTTGGAAGCGGGTAAGGAGAAGCGCAGCTTCAATTCGAACGGATCGGTTTTAGAGGCAGGCAGCGCTTGCGCCTTCGGGCCGGCCGCCGGGGCAAACCATCTGGCGGTCAATGTCTTTGGTTTCAGGATGGCCGGTTCTGAGGCTTCGAATCGCTTCGATACGGAGGTTAACCTTCGAAATCTGCGGGGTGTGCGATGACGATTTTCTCCAGTGAACACGGGGTCTCGATGATCGCGGTGATTCTCATGATGCTCCTGGTTTCCGTGATGGGGCAGGTCTTGGTGTCGATGGTGGTTACAGAAAATAGGAGTGCGCCGAAACAGATGAAAGCAAAGCAGGCACACTTTATTGCGGAAACGGGCCTCGATCGGGCCCTGCGCTACCTCCTAAAACGGGAGGACGGCGCCTGCACCACTTGCACCTGTGCTTCCATCAATGGACATGTTGCGATGACAAACATCACCTCGGGTGCAGGAACGTTTACGGTGACGACGGTCTTGGATGCCCCCGTCGTCCTGACCACGATTACCGGCGGATTGAACAATACCGACCTTACTTCGGACATTCCTGTTCTCGCCTTGGGAGGCTATGGTCCCTACGGGCGGGTTATGATCGATCGCGAAATGATCGATTGTCAGGATTTGAGCGTAAATCCATTTTCAATTTGCCGTCGCGGAGTGGATCTCACACAAACGACATCCCATGCCGGACCCGCGGTGGACACACGCGTCGCCCAAAATCAATGCCGGATCACCTCCACCGGAACGGTGCCTTCCTCAAGCCTTCCAGCGGTGAGGGTCGTCACGATCGCCGTGACAATCCAAGAAGCTTGGACTGTCGGCCAAGACGGTGGGGGCGCCGGACCCTGCCCGAATACGAATGGCCGTATCGTTCAATGGAATGGCAGCAATTGGACCTGCGCCTTTTCACCGGTGAATCAAATTCTTAAATCGGTGTCGATGCTCTCGTATGCGGATGGCTTTGCCGTTGGCGAAGACGGCGGAGGCGGGCCGGGGGGTTGTCCCACGCCCAACAACGCCAGAATGATCCGCTGGGATGGCGTGAATTGGAATCCGCTGTGTTCCCCTTCCAATCAAATTTTAAATTCCGTGTCCATGATTTCCTCCCAAGAGGGTTTTGCCGTCGGCGAAGATGGGGGCGGCGGACCGGGGGGCTGTCCGAGCCCGAATAATGCGAGGATTGCACGTTGGAATGGCGCCGCTTGGAACTTGCTCTGTTCGCCCTCCAATCAAATCCTCAAATCGGTGTCGATGTTGGACGCCGACAACGACGGTATTGCTGAGGATGGCTTCGCGGTCGGCGAAAGAGGTGGGGGCGGTGACGGGGCGTGCACGAATAATCGGGCCCGCATTATCCGTTGGAATGGCGCCGCCTGGAATTGTGTGCCTTCACCTTCGAACCAAGACCTCAATGGGGTTGCTATGCTGTCGGTCACCGACGGTTTTGCTGTAGGAACACGTGGCGGCGGAGGCGGCGGGGCTTGCACCAATGGCCGGGCCCGCATCGTTCGCTGGAATGGAGCGGTCTGGGATTGCCTGCCCTCTCCAAGCAATCAGAATCTCAACGCCGTCTCGATGCTGGATATCGATGGAGATGGATTTGCCGAAGACGGTTGGGCCGTCGGCGATCGCTTCGGTAACAACCCCTCAGGATGGCACTTTATCCAATGGAACGGCGCCGCCTGGACGCCAGTGGCGGTCAATACCCCCGGAACCAATGCAGAGAACTTAAGAGGTATCGACATGGTTTCCGCCACCGACGGCTGGGCCGTGGGCGATAACGGCGAAATGCTTCATTGGGATGGCTTAAATTGGACACTCGATCCGCAATCCGGAAATGTGAATCGGGATTTATACAGCGTTTCCGTCGTGTCGCCGAACATCCCGGTCACCGACTGGCGGGAGAATTTTTAAGGTGGGGACTTTTAGAAAGATAGATTTGGATTTCACGGTTCATTCGGCATGATAAGGGGATAATAGAAAAGGACGCATGAATACATCCGAAATGATCGACAAACTGAAGATCCCGCGGCACAAGCTTTATTACTTGGAGCAAAAGGGATATGTCACCCCGAAGCGAATCCCGATGGGCGATTTGGAAGTCCGGGAATTCAATACCCAGGATCTGCTCAAGGTGGGCCTGATCTGGAAGTATCTGCAAAAGGGCTTCAAGCACAAGGTGGCCTTCGAGAAGGCCATGGAGGAGCTGGGTCTAGCGGCTCGGGAGGCTTAGGCGTGTTTTTTGGAATTGGAAATAGTAAACCTTTTTGGGGAATCGATATCGGCTCGCGTTCGATAAAAGGGGTTCGCCTGGGGCGGACCCGGCGCGGGGTTCAGATTTTGGATGCGGCGATGTTCGAATTTAGCGACGACAAGATCCCTTTAAGCGAAGGGATCGCGGCGCTGCTTGGAAAATCCTTGGACAAGGCCCGGGCGGCCGTTCACTTTTCTGGGCGGATGTCCCCGGAGGTGCGGACCCTGATGCTTCCGGTCATGCCCAAAAATGAACTGCTTGAGGCTGTCCGCTGGGAGGCCAGAAAATGGAGTTCGCTTCCCCCTGAGGAAATGGTGGTCGACTATTTAATCATGGCGGAACATTTGGAAGACGCGGTCAAACAGTATGAAATCGTCGTGGTGGTGGTGGAGCGCGCGGCACTGGAAGAACAACTCCAAGCGATTAGCGCCTCCGGTCTGAAGGTCACCGCAGTAGACCTAGCGGCAACGGCCCTGCTGAATACGGCGCGGCTTTATTACGAAGACCACCTCCCCGAAAACCTGCTCTATGTCGATATCGGCGCCCAAAAGATGGAGATCAACATCGTGAAGAGCGGGGTGATCCGCTTCACCCGCCAGGTGGCGATGGGAGGCGATACCATTACCCATGCCCTGTCGCGGGCCGCGACCTTGTCTTTGCCCGAGGCCGAGGGGAAAAAACGAAAAGAAGGCATTCCATTAGACGGCCCCACCCGCATTGCCGTACTGGAGCAGGTCGACCGCTTTATTGTGGAGATCCAGCGCTCCGTCGATTACTACCGCGCGCAATCGCGAGAGCGCGGGATCGATAAAATACTGTTGATGGGCGGCATGCCTCTGCTCCCCGGTTTCCTGGAGTATTTCAAAGCCTTTTTCGATGCGCCTGTCGAGCTCGACAACGCCTTTTCGAAAGCGCCTTGGAAAGATCCACGGAAATCGATACTTCTGGATATAGCCCCGCGCTTCTCCATGGCACTCGGTTTGGCTTTAAGGAAAGGTTAATGCATTCTCAACAAATTAATTTGCTAGAGGCCATGGCCCTTGCGGAGAAGGACGGTTTTCCCATCCGGGAGGGCTTCCTCGCGTGGGGACTCGCCATTTTGATCCTCGTTACCGGGTTTGGTATTTATCGAAGCGGAACCGAGATTGCTGCCTTGCACAAGGAAATTGCAGGTCTGCAACAAAAGAAAGTCTTCATGAAGGAAGCGTTGGGTACGGCGGAAGCCGCGATGAAAGACGTCGTCCAGATCCTGGCCCAGACCTTATCGGAGCGGACGCATTGGTCGAAGCTGATGCGCGAGGTGAGTTTGGTTATCCCAGAGGGGGTATGGATTACCCACTGGGAATCCCTACCCCAAACAGCAGCGCCGGCGAGTACTCTAAAAAATGGGTCGAGTACCAGAAAAAGCGGTCCCAAGATTAAGATGATCGGCGAGGCCCTCACCCAAGAGAAGTTGACACGCTTTTTATCGACGCTCGATCGCTCCCCCCTGCTCCTGTCCTCTCGGCTCGTCCACGCCCGTCAGATCAACGGCGAGGTTCAATTCGAGGTGCTCGTGATCCTGAAGGCGGAGAAAGCACCATGAGGGAACTGATGACCCGCCACAAGATTTCCATCGTTTTATTCGCGGTGTGGCTGGTGGGCGGCACTGTCTTGTTCCTTCGCATTCAAGAGGGAAAAAGGCTCGCACAGCAAGTTGCGGCACTGCAACAAGAAATTGCCGCCCTGCCGCCACCGGCCCCCGATCTTAAATTACGGGGCATGGGCGAGGCCTTTTCCTGGATCGATTCGATGCCCGACTTTTTAATGGACCTGACGCTTTGGTCGAAAAAGCGATCGATTGCGATTGTGTCCATCGAGCCGGGAGAGGCTGCATACAAGGCGGGATATACCGAACAGCCGGTGAAACTGCTGCTGCAAGGACGTTTTTTGGATGTCGGCACTTACCTGACTTTCCTCGAAGACTTGCCCCGGCCGATGCAGGTGACCGGATTACAGCTCACGCGTTCGGCAACGGAGGCCCCCGATTTGTTGGCGCACCTCGACCTCGTGGTGTACATCAGGGATCCGAGATGAGCCGCATTCGCGCCATCGGCCTTATACTCGCATTCGCTTTACTGTTGACGCATCTTGCCTATTCCGGGCCGTCGGCGGGCGCGGACTTAAACTCCGTGACGGCGCGACCGGACGATGCCCGATGGGGGCGCGATCCTTTTTACAGAGAGCGGGTTGCGGGGATTGAAGAAACCGTTGTTGTTGCGCCCTCGATCCCGGCCAAGCTTTTCCTCTCCGCCATTATCTTCCGAGAGGGAATCGGAGTGGCCATCATCGACGGCCGCATTGTCCGCCAGGGAGATTCTATCGGCAAAGGCTTCGTGGTCAGCGAAATATTGACCGATAAGGTCTTCCTCCTGAAGGGAGAACAGATTCGGATGTTAGAGGTTCAAGCCTTTGGGGGCCACTAAGGAGGTCTGCATGAAACGCACTTCTGGTACTCGCTCCTTTTCCTGGAGTAGGGGAATATTCTTCCTTTCACTCATCATGGCAAGCTATTCCCTGGCCGGTCCGGGCATCGGCAAGGCCGATACTCCAAAACCAGGATCGAGTACGAGAGCGCCCGTCAAGGGCGTCATCTTCGACGGCTTCGCGGCCCAATCGATTCTCGCCGATACTCTAGAAAATGATGCGAGTACCAGAGCGCAGGCAGGGATCGTGGAGGCTTTGAGACAGCCCGTCTTGATCGCTGCCGTGGAAGAGGCGCCGGAAATACAAGTAATCCAAAACCAGGAGCAAGTCCCAGAGCGCGAAGCCCCAGACGAAGGACAGACGGGCTTCATTTCATTGAAAAAGGAAGACGATCTTTTTTACTTGGAACTTCGCAATGCAGAAATTAAGGATGTCTTGCGGGCCTTGTCTCAGGAAAATCACATCAACATCATCATTGGAGAAGGGGTTGCGGGCGAGATCACCTTAAGCTTTAAAGCGGTCCCCTTCGACGAGGCCTTCAATGCCATTCTTCAGATGAATAATCTCACTTCTTATCGCGATGGGGGCATTATCCGGGTGATGCCTTCTCCTTTTTCCGCCGAAGAAGCGGGACTGGTCACGCACATGCTCGAAATTAATTTTGCACTCGCCGAGGATATTCAAAATACGGTTAAACCTCTTTTGAGCAAAAACGGCGCCATCATGGCGGACGTCCGGACCAATACCCTCGTCGTTCGGGATTTTCCTTCGAACTTGGCAAAGATTGTAAGCGTGGTCAAACGTCTCGACAGCAAAACGCCTCAGGTCGTCATTGAGGCTAGAATCGTAGAGGTCAACACCAACTTCTCCAAGGAGCTCGGCATTCAGTGGGGCGGGCTGCTGGCCTCGCGATCCGGAAACACCACCACTTCGATTCAGGGCGGCGGATTCAAAAACCAATCGAGCGATCCCTTTGCGAATCCTCTCACCGGTGGCATTGGGGTTTCCGGAGCACCCTTTGCCGTAAATTTGCCCGCCAATGTCGGACGGGGTTCTGGCGGAGCCTTCGGATTTTCCATCGGAAATGTCGCCAACACCCGGCTGCTCGACGTGCAACTCTCTGCCTTAGAGGATTCCGGAAAGGGCAAGATTCTTTCTAATCCGGTGATCATGACCCTCAACAACAAGGAGGCCAGAATTTCCAGCGGTACCGAAATTCTTATTCCAACCACCTCGATTCTCACGACCTCCGTTTCTCCCACGTCGGGGGCCTCCGGCGGATCGGCCAACACCGGCGTCACCACGATCAACGCGAAGCTTGAGCTGACCGTTACCCCTCATGTCACCCCCGACGGCCAGATCCTCATGCATATTCATGTTGATAAAAAAGATCCCGATTTCAGCCGAGAGGTACAAAATATCCCTCCGCTCACCACCCGAACGGCGGAGACCTATCTATTGGTGAGAGATCGGGAAACCGTGGTCATCGGTGGGATTTACACCCGTAGCGAATCCTCGGGCGAGTCGGGCATACCCTGGCTTTCTAAAATTCCTCTCCTCGGCTGGCTCTTTAAAAAAGAGGTCAAGCTCGATACCCAAAACGAATTGATGATTTTTATCACCCCCACTATTCGCGGCGAAAACGAAAAACCCAATAACGACTTGTTCAAACAGCACCGAAAATAAGTCGGGTCGATTTTTCTGCGCTTGAACTCCTAGATGGGGCGTGGCGTGTTGAGCTAGCTGCCGGAGGCTCCAATCTGTCCTGTAGGACGCTTGGCCACCACACTATGGGCGCCATCCGATTGAGACGCACCCGCCTCTCAGATGATCCCGTCAATCCATACCGCTCTCTAAACTTTCATATAGCGTTTTCCAATGATCGAGGTCGGCATCTCGCTATCCTCAGCGCCGCCGTCTGAATAGATTGCCGTAGAGGATGGCGTTGATCGAGAGGACGAACAAGCCGATCGCAAATTGAATGAGTGGCGTTAAGCCGGAGGGGTAAATCAGAGGAATGAAATAGTGTTCGATAAAACCGCCGCGATAGCCCACTTCTCCGGCGGCCCGCCTGAGCCCCTGCTCCCAGGGCGTCAGCGGACAAACCCAGCCTTTAAATTCAAGGAGCACGGCCCAAGCGGCGGCGGGCAAATGGATCGCGATCAGCCATCGCCATCGAAAAATCAATAGGCCGCCCAAGACGACAAACAAGATGAATAAGGCGTGAAAGACGACCAAAAGGTCGGCGGCGATGCGATAAAACATATTCGAAAAAGTGGGTTTTCGGCTTATGCTTTTTTATTGCATGGGATTAAAAGAAAGCGCCAAGATTACACGTTAAACCGGAAGTAGACACAATCCCCGTCTTGCACGCGGTATTCTTTTCCTTCCAATTTAAGCAGCCCTTTTTCCTTTATCGCTTGTGCGCTCCCGTGTTCGACAAGATCGCGGTAGCGAAAAATTTCGGCGCGGATAAAACCGCGTGCGATGTCGGAATGAATTTTCCCCGCCGCTTCGACGGCCGGCGTGTCTTTGTGGAGGGTCCAACCCTTGACTTCGTCCTCGCCGACGGTGAAGAAGGTGATGAGTCCGAGCATTTGATAGGACGCGCGAATAAGGCGGGCCAGGCCCGTCTCGCGCAGGCCGAGTTCTTCCAAAAAGAGGGCGCCTTCTTCCGGAGGCAGAGCGGCGATTTCCGATTCGATTTTTCCGCTGATGATCAGGCATTCCGTCCCTTCTGCTTGGGCCAGCGCGGTCAGGGTCTCCGAGAAAGGATTGCCTTTTTCGATGTCGGATTCGGGGACGTTGCCCACATAGAGAATCGGTTTTTGGGTGAGCAGCGAGAGCTCGTTCATGAGGGCGCGATCTTCCTCCGCGATGGCGAGGCTGCGGGCACTGGCCCCAGCCGTGAGGGAGTCTTTGAGGCGAATCAAGAGGGCCTCTTCGCGTTTGGCGTCTTTGTCGCCCGAGCGCGCCTTTTTTCCGGATTTGAGCAGGCGTTTTTCGATCGTGTCGAGGTCTTTTAAAATCAATTCCGTCGTAATGAGTTCGACATCGTTTTTAGGATCGACCTTGCCATTCACGTGAATGATTTCGGGATCGTCAAAGCAGCGGACGATGTGGACGAGGGCATCAACTTCCCGGATATGCCCCAAAAATTGGTTGCCGAGTCCTTCGCCTTTGCTGGCCCCTGCGACGAGACCCGCAATGTCCACGAAGGCCATGTGGCTCGGCGTCGTTTTTTTGGGTCGGTAGTGCTGCGTTAAAAAATCCATTCTCGGATCGGGGACGGCGACGATGCCGGTGTTGGGATCGACGGTGCAAAAAGGGTAGTTGGCCGTCTCGGCGCCGGCCTGAGTCAAGGCGTTAAAGATCGTCGATTTTCCGACATTCGGCAAGCCGATGATACCGCAATTTGTCGCCATGATTTTAACCTAAGTGTTGTGACATTGCCTCGTCGATCCGCCCCGCGATGAGCAAGGGCAGGAGGCCCACGCTCAAATCCACCGCTTCGAGAATCGTTTTTTTTTCGTCCGCGCGAAAGACCGACAGGACATGATCCGAGGTGCTCTTTACGGGGTCTCTCCCAATGCCGATTTTCAGGCGGATAAATTCATTAGACCCAAGTTCGGTGATGACGGAGAGGACGCCCCGGTGTCCTCCGGCCCCGCCTTTTTTTTTGATCCGGATTCTTCCGCAATCCATATCGACATCGTCGTAGACGAGGATCAAATCCGATAGGGCGATCTTGTAATAGTCGAGAAGGGAGCGAACCGACCGCCCGGACAGGTTCATGAAGGTCTGCGGCTTTGCCAGCAGGTAGTCGATGGCACCGTCAAGGCCGGACCCGATGCCGCGGCAGAGGAGCGCCTCCCCTTTTTTAGCGGAAAAGCTCAGGCCTTGTTTGCGGGCGAAGGCATCTACGACCCAGAAGCCGACATTGTGCCGCGTCTCTCCGTAAGGCCCGCCGGGGTTGCCGAGGCCGACGATCAGTTTCATGCCGCATTCCGAAATAAGGCATCGGCCATGGGCGTCCTAGGGTTTTTTCTGTTCCTTGGGTTCTTTGGAATCTTTTGAGTCTTTCGTTTCCACGGTCTCTTCGCCGACCTTTTGGGCGGTGACTTCAGGGGCCTTCCCTTCATCCGGCGCTGTGGCCAGCAAGGCTTCGAGTTTTTCCTCGGACATGGAGGCGCTGACCGAGACCACTGCCAAGTCTTCCGAATCGAGCACCTCGATCCCTTTTGGAAGGACAAGGTCTTTGACGTGAATCGTATCTCCGATGCCCAAGTTCGACGCATCGACCTGAATATGATCGGGGATGTCGGAGGGTAGGCAGCGGATTTCCAGCTCCCGGAGTTGCTGGCGGAGTGAGCCGCCGTCGTTTTTGACGCCGAGGGGAACGGTGCCAATGATCTCAATAGAGACATTCACATCGATCTCTTCAGACATTGAGATTTCGAAAAGATCGGCATGAAGGATCTTTCCGGTGAGCGGGTCTTTTTGAAAGTCGCGCAGGATGGCGACGTGCGTTGCGACCACAGCCTGATTTTCGTCCAACACCTTCAGGGAGACCATCGCGTTTTCTCCGGCACTGGAGTGGCGCACGGCATCCACGTCTTTGGGGTTTAAGATCAGGGGCTTTGAACTGCCTTTGCTGTAGATGACGGCTGGGACTTTTCCTTCTCTCCTGAGCTGACGCGCAACGCCTTTGCCCGAATTATTGCGGTACTGACCGCTAATTTCTATCTTTTCCATTTTATTTCTCCATTGAAGTAAGCCTGGGGTCTGCCCTTGGCGTTCATCGGGCGCCAAGGGCCTAAGACCGTGCTGACTCGCGTAAGTAAATACCTCGTCCCGTTTATCTTTTAAAACCTGCTTCGCCGCTTGCCCGGGTTTGCCTTCGCTCACTGCGATGCCGAAGGGCTTTTTTGTCGCTACACGAAGAGCGAAGTAACCGATAACTCTTCATTGATTCGCTTGATCGCTTCGCCAAGCAAAGAAGCGACCGAGAGGACGGTGACTTTTTTGCAGGCGCTTCCGGCTTCCGTCAGGGGGATGGTATTGGTGACAACAACCTCATCGATGGGCGCTTCCGTGAGGCGTTCGATTGCCGGACCGGAAAAGACCGGATGCGTGCACCCGACGAGAATGCGTCTCGCCCCTTTTTCTTTGATCGCCGCAGCAGCCTGGCAAATGGTTCCTGCCGTATCGATCATGTCGTCAAGAATGAGGATGTCGTGGCCGGCGACCTCTCCGATAATGTTCATGATTTTCGTCTGATTCGGTCCTTCCCGCCGCTTGTCGATAATCGCCAGACCCACTTTCATGCGTTTGGCAAAGGCCCTTGCCCGTTCAACACCGCCCGCATCCGGAGACACGACGACGAGGTCGTCGAATTGCTTTTTTTTGAAATAATCGAGTAGCACCGGACTGGCGTAGAGATGATCGACGGGTACGTTAAAAAAGCCCTGGATCTGGCCGGTATGCAAATCGACGGTCAAGGCCCGATGGGCCCCGGCCACACCCACAAGATCGGCGACGAGTTTGGCCGTAATGGGAACCCGGGGCTGGTCTTTCCGATCCTGGCGTGCATAGCCATAATAGGGAATCACTGCGGTGATTTCTCTTGCGGAGGCGCGCTTTAAGGCATCGATTAAGATCAAGAGTTCAATTAAATTGGTATTGACGGGATTGGAGAAAGATTGAATGACGAAGACATGGTTGCCGCGGACGTTTTCTTTTATTTTGACGTAAATTTCGCCGTCGCTAAAGGTGGAGACTGTGGCCTGGCCGAGCGAAATACCCAGATAGTCGCAGATTTCCTTCGCAAGGACCGGATTCGAATTTCCGGAAAAAAGCTTTAACTTCTTCATTGCGTGTGCTCCTTGATGGAAGTCTGATGGGCTAGCGGATGATATTAACCTGGTTTGGAAGCCGGGATCCTACACGATCTGAGCGACGAACACGTAAACGGGATATCAAATCGGATTTCAAAGGGGAGCTTCGCCGCCTTTTCGTTCGGAATCAATCGGCTTGCGGAAAGAAAAGATCGGGTGGGCGCGGTTCCTCTCTATTCTTCTGTCTTGGGCACAACCTCTATTTTTATCGATACCGTCACGTCGTGGTGTATTTTAACGGGAACTTCGTGGCTTCCCGCCTCTTTAATCGGTTTTTCCAAGTGGATCTTGCGCTTGTCGATCTCATATCCTTTGGCCGCAAGGGCTTCGGCGATATCTTTTGAAGTGATCGACCCGAACAGTTTTCCTTCTTCTCCCACCGTGGCTTCAATGCTGAGCGTCAGATCGCTCATCTTTGTGGCTTGGTCTTCGGCCGAACGCACTTCTTTTCGGATTCGGTCTGCAATCACCCTCTTTGCGTGTTCGAGCGTGCGAACATTTTTGAGGGTTGCGGCCGTCGCCAGTTTTTTCGGCAGGAGAAAATTCCGTGCAAAGCCGTTCGCGACTTCGACAAGATCTCCCATGCGCCCTAAGTGATCGACATCTTCTGCAAGGATGACTTTCATAGTGTGTTTCCCTTTCTTCTCCGATGCGGCTTATAAACACGCCATTCTATTGGAGCCTGATCTGCTTGTCAATCTCTATATCAACTTTGGAAGCGGAGCGCTTGACCAAGTCATAGAGGGTCCAGCCTTCATTGGAGACGGTCAGGACCACTTGCCTTTTGAGCATGCTCTGCTGGGAATCGACCGTGGAGGGCGGTTCGTTCAAACCATTATGAAAATGGAAGAGCCCGAGGAAGCGCTCCGAGAGGGGAAGCTTCCCGAGGGCGTTTTTGAGCTGGTAGGGGGAAAGCAGGTAGCGCGATTCCGAGAGGGCCTCGAACATATCGATAAAATTTTCAACCGCCATTCTTCTGCTGGTCTCGGGAATGTTCATATTTTCCATCAGAAACAGGGTGTCTTGCGACCATCGTTTTTCAATGCCGACGGTTTCTAGAATTTCCTGAGCGTCCTCTGAAACCAAGAGATCTCGAAAAACGGTGGGCGAATCCTGGGCCGACCGAAGTTTGGCCAAATACCCTTCATTTAAGGAGGGTATATCATGAAAATAGAGGACCGCCTTGCCTTCTATATGGGAAACACTTAGGATTCCGCCGCGTTCACTCACGCGATGGCTGCGTGATTCAATCAAGCGGCGGTAAAGCGCGTTTTTGACCTCGGGAGAGGACAAGCCAGCGATGAGGTCCTCGTGAGGGATCTGCAGGAGGTCCGATTTATAAAGGGCATGAGTGCCAATTTCATAAAAGTGGCCGAGCAAGGTAAAGGGAAAATCGTCGGAGGCAATCTTGTAGGCGATCGGAATGCCCTTAAAAAAGGCATTGTTCCCTTTCGTGAGGCGCTGAAGTGGGGGGTCGGCCGGATAGATCACTTGGGTCAACAGCTGCAAATAACAGAATATAAGTGGAATTAGCCAATAATTGTTAATAAAACGACGGAAACGATTAAATCCTGATCTACGGCGACGGTCCTCCGATCCTGGAAAAACAATTGTCTGTTCAGCCATGCCCAGCGCTCCTCACCCTCTTTTGATTTCTCATCTTTCCTTCGTCCTATTTCCTTTATTTTTTAGGGTTTGTATATTTATTCGATTGCCCAAGTCCGCGAAGATTAAACAAGATGGATGGCTTCCATCCGCATGGATAGTGAAAAAAGTTCCTTACTTTAATCCATACCATATGGAAGGGTCAACCCCCCTCAAAAGGGGGGGGCTTCGAATGATTTAACCGCCTTAAAAAGGAAATCGAAAAAGTACGGGTTTGGGGGTGCCTTTCGCTCGGACCACGATTCGCCAAACCGGGTCTTCGAATGCTTGTTCGTCCGACGAGCTTTTTTACGAGATCCGATTTCTGTTCGAAAAAACATCGGATCGTTTTGGATTTTCATCAAACCGCGGTGCCGACATCTCCGCTTGTGTACGTAAATCTTTTTTCCCGAGATCCCTGATTAGGATTATCTTTTTAACTCCTTACTATTTTCTGACCGGCAGCGGTGTCCATTTGTCCTTTCCTTGACAATATTTTTGAGTGGGCTATATTTCTCTAGAGTGGTGTTCCGTGTGGCGCAAATTTTAAAGAGGAGGTTGACGATGGGATTTGGAAGAGAAGAAAGCATGAAAGCGACATCCGACGAGCTCGTCATTTATATGGGAAAAGGGGTGGAGATTAAGGGAGAGATCAGCTTCGAAGGTTCCGGCCGCATCGACGGGAAGGTCGAAGGCAAGGTCCGCGTGAAGGGGAGCCTGATTTTGGGGGACGGAGCGGAGGTGTCTTCGGAAGTGGTGGGTGATACGATTATTGTCGGTGGCCGTGTCAGCGGAAGGATTACCGCTCATCAAAAGGTGCAACTCCTAAAAACCTCCGTCGTCAGCAGCGATATTCACACACCTTCCCTAATTATCGAAGAGGGCGCACAATTCAATGGGACCACGAAGATGGGAAAAGTCCAAAAAGAGGCGATCCCTTCAATTCATCAGCAAAAAGACCCGCTAAAGCCGACGATTCAAGCCGTCGGCTAGTCTGGATTCGAACCCGTAATCGATCAAGCGATCTTCGAAACGATTTTCTGTTTTATTGGATTGAACTTGTCGGCAGTTTTTACTAATGGGCTGGGATTTCGGCCCTTACCCGGAGAGGGCAAGGGATTCATTGAAAACCAGTGCGGCGCCTTGCCATAGGTTCCATCGGGCCGAGATCAATTAGACAGACTCGTCCGCAAGTGCCCTGGTACTCGAACTGTTATTTTAAGAATTCGAGATCGTTCCCCCGCCGATGACCGTCTCTTTTTGGTAAAAGACCACCGCCTGGCCTGGCGTGATTCCGCGCTGAGCGGTCTTGAATTGAAGACGGACGTTCCCGCCCGCGAGGGGGATGAGCAGGGCCTCTTGTTCGGGCGTGCGATAACGGATCTTGGCGCGAATGGAAATCGGACCGTCGGGAAGACCCCCGCCGCCCCAAACAATATCCTTGGCGACTAAGGCCTCTTGGAGCAAGTCCGTTTCATTTCCGATAACCACCTTCCGGTTTTCCGGATCGAGGCGGGTGACGTAGGCACGCTCGCCGAGTGCCACGCCCAGTCCGCGGCGTTGCCCCAGGGTGTAAAATGCAACACCTTGATGTTGGCCAACGACCTCACCTGATTCCGTAACGATTTCCCCGGGGGCTTGCGCCTCCGGACGGTTTTCGTTCAGAAAGACTCGGTAGTCCTTCTGCGTCACAAAACAAACCTCTTGGCTCTCCAGCACTTCTTCGTAGGGCAAGCCTAAATCTGCAGCCACTTTGTAGACCGCCTCTTTCGTCATACCGCCCAAGGGAAATAAGGTATGAGAAAGCTGGGCCTGGTTGAGCCGATAGAGAAAGTAGCTTTGGTCTTTCTCCGGATTGGCGGCCTTCTGTAAGGAGTAGCGATTGTTTTCGGGATGCCATTGAATGCGGCTGTAGTGTCCCGTGGCAAAGTAATCGGCCTTCAGGCGAGCGGCCGCCTTAAGAAGGTGGCCGAACTTGACGCGTTCGTTGCAGCGGACGCAGGGATTTGGGGTTTGGCCGACCAAGTAGGTGTCGCAGAAATCGTCGATGATCTCTTTTTGAAATTCCTTTTGCACATTAATCGAATAATGCGGAATCGCGAGCATCTTCGCCACATGCCGGGCCAGGCCCACTTTGCAACATGAGCGATCCTGCCAGGCCTTCTCTTCTTCGCCTTCGTCTTTCCACAGCGTGAGCGTCAGGCCGATCACTTCGTAGCCTTGGTCTTTGAGCAGAGAGGCCGTCACGGTGGAGTCCACTCCCCCGCTCATGCCCACAACGACACGCTTTTTAGCTTGAGCGGCGGGCTTCATTTTTCCTCGTCTCGTTTCGGATAAGCGTTCTTTTTTTTACCTGGGGCTTCCGTCATTTCACACTGGCCATTAAAGGCTACCCCTTGGTCGATGACAAGATTGGGCGTGTGGATTGCGCCTGTGAGCGTGGCCGTGGATTGAAGATGTACCCTGTCGCTGGCCTGAACCTTGCCGTTAATCTTTCCCGCGCAGACGAGGCTGGCGACCGTGATATCCGCCTGAATGTCGGCGAATTCCCCGACGATTAAAACCCCTTTGGAAATAATTTCTCCTTCGACCTTTCCATCGATCCGAATGCTGCCCTCATAGGTGATAATCCCTTTAAAGGAAGCGCCTTTTCCTAAAAAAGCGGCGATATCGTCGTCGGAAATTTCTTTTCGCGCCATCAAGCCTCTACCCTTTTCTGCAATATCTTTTAAACTGAGGCCTTAGGATAAGGCCTCTAAAATGCGATCTAAATCGTCCAAACTATAATAGGAAACCCGAATCTCCCCGCCCTTGCCTTGGGGAATGAGCCGGACCTTGGTGCCGAGGGCGCGTCGGAGCCGCTCCTCCACCACTAAAACTTCTGGAGCACTGGAAGCCATCAGGGGCTTTTTTTTTGTCTCCCCCTTTTTAATCTCCTGCGCGGCGGCTTCGGCCTGTCGAACACTCATCTTTTTGGCGATGACTTTAGCCGCGAGCCGCAACTGCTCGGCCTTTTTCTCCAAAGACAAAATCGCTTTGGCATGTCCCATCGTCAGGCGTCCTCCGGCGATTTCGTTCCACAATTCCTTGGGGAGCTGCAACAGCCGAAGAAAATTGGAAACAGAAGAGCGATCAATACCCATCCGAGTGGCAATGGTTTCCTGCGTGAGTGAAAATTGAGAGATGAGCCGCTCGTAGGCCTGGGCCTTTTCAATGGGATTGAGGTCCTCCCGCTGCAGGTTTTCCAGCAGAGCCCACTCCATTAGCTGACGGTCTTCAGCCCTTTTGACGATGGCCGGAATCTTCAAATATCCGGCAAGTTGGGCGGCCCGCCAGCGGCGCTCTCCCGCAATGAGTTCATAGGTCCCGTCATCGCCCTTCCGAACCACGATCGGCTGGATCAGCCCATTGCTTTTAATGGAGGCCGCCAAGGATCCGAGCGCTTTTTGATCGAAGACCTGGCGCGGCTGAAAACGGTTCGGCGCAATGTCGCCGATATTGATTTCGAGGACGCCTTCCTTCCCTTTATCCTCCGTGGGGACCAAGGCCGACAGACCCAAGCCCTTTCCCAAGGCCTGACGCGTCATTGAGTCGTCCCCTTTTTATCGTTATCGCGAGATGGAAGCATGTTGTATTCCTTTGCGTGGATGCCTGTTTTGACCGTGCAACAGGGTATAACTGGTTTCCGCGCTTGTCAACTCCTTAGTCGGTGTGTCTTACTGAGGCATGGAATTGCTGGCGATGTCCTCCAGCCGCTCCTTTGCCTTAGGCGCGACGGAGGATTCGGGGTAGTCTCTCAAGATTTCCTTGTAGAGCTGCTCGGCATGCGTAAAATTGTGCTGCTGTTCCTCGAATTGGGCCGTCTCGAAGAGTGACTGACTCGGCCCTTCCGGATGGGGACAAGCGCTCAAGGCCAATAAAAACAAAGCGGCGAAGCCCGCTTTCCATCGTTGACTCGAATACCACATCTTATTCCCTCGGATTCGCTTTGTGTTTCCCCTTCAATGCTTGGCGCTGTTGCGTCTCGGATTACCGCATCCCTTTATGACAGGGCCAGCCGGGCCATCAAAAAATCTCGGATGAGGCCTATTTCTTCTGGAACGATCTGATGTCCCATGGGGTACTCCTTGAGTTGAACCTCGTAGCCTTCGTCATCGAGTGTGGACTGGGCCTTACGCGAACCCTCGACGGTAACGATCTCGTCTGCCGTACCATGCACCAATAGAATGGGCACTTGTTTAGACAAGGGCGCTTTCTCGTCGTGGAGATTCTCGGGCCTCGCCAAAAATCCGCTCAGCGCGGCGATCGCGCCGAGACGCAAAGGATAGCGAAGCCCTGCATCAAGCGCCATGACGGCGCCTTGAGAAAAGCCGAGCAGAACGATTTTCTCGGGCGGGGTCGGGCCCTTCTGAATAATTTGATCAAGTAGGGCGATGAGCAGGTTTCGGCTGGTTTCGATGCCCGCCAGGTCCTCTGCGGCGGTCCCAAACCACATCCGACCGTTGAAGAGGCCAGGACAGGGAAAGGGGGCGTGCGGAAAAAGCCATCGCGTATGAGGCAGGCCGATTTCGTCGGCCAAGGGCATCAAATCTTCGCCATGCGTGCCGCGGCCGTGCAGAGCGATGACGCAGGCCTTCGCCTTATCATCGGCCGGAATCCCTTCCCATTGCAGCGAACTGTCCATACGCTCAAGACCCTTTGAATAAAGGGCGATCATACGATAAATAACGCAGGGGTTCAAGCCGACGCAGGATCTACGAACCAGGATTGAATGTTTACCGACTTCCAGGCACATTTTAAAATAATCAGAGGTTCTTGATGCTTGACAAGGGCTATGCGCTTTGTGCAGAATATTAAAAATGAGAATGATTCTCATATTCGATATAAAAGGCAAGCCCATTGGAATGCACAACATAAGGATTGGAAAATGAATAATTCATCTCAGCCCGGCCTTCTCCGGACATGCGTCATCCTCCTATTGATGATCTTAGGGTTCTCTCTACCCAAAATTCTCTTTGCCGCCGAAAAACTGGTCGTGTATTCCGCGCGCAACGAACATCTCATTAAGCCGGTCTTCGACCGATATTCGAAAGAAACGGGGGTTCTGGTTGAACTCTTAACAGATAAAGAGGCCGCACTTTTAGTCCGACTCAAATCGGAAGGCAAAAATACGCCCGCCGATCTGTTTATTACGGTCGATGCGGGGAACCTATGGCAGGCTGCGGAGGAAGGCGTATTGAAACAGATCGATTCCGAGGTCCTCAAAAAGAACATCCCAGCCCATCTGCGCGACGCCAAGGGCTATTGGACGGGCTTGTCCATCCGCGCCCGAACCCTTGTCTATAACACAAAGCGGGTCAAGCCTGGCGACCTTTCCACCTATGAAGCCCTGGGTGATCCGCAATGGAAGGGAAGGCTTTGCCTGCGCACCTCCAACAAGGTCTACAATCAGTCCATGGTGGCGATGATGATCCACGCCCTGGGCGAGAAGCCAACGGAGGACATCGTCCGCTCGTGGGTGGCGAACTTGGCCGCGCCGGTTTTCTCGGACGATACTCAGGTTTTGGAGGCCGTCGCCGCCGGGCAGTGCGATGTCGGCATCGTGAATACCTATTACTTCGGACGTTTACTCAGGAGCAAACCCGATCTGCCTTTAGCGCTATTCTGGCCCAATCAAAACGACCGCGGCGTGCATGTGAATATATCCGGGGCGGGCGTTACCCTGCATAGCAAACGTCCCGAAGCCGCGCAGCGCCTGCTCGAATGGCTCTCTTCCGCCGAGGCCCAAAACCTTTTCGCTGACGACAACCTCGAATACCCCGCGAACCCACGGGTCAAGTCCGCCCCCGAAGTTGCGGCCTGGGGTTCTTTTAAGCAAGACCAGGCCAACCTGGCCAAGGCGGGCGAACTGCAAAAAGATGCCATTCGATTAATGGACCGAATGGGTTATAAATAAGGAAAGGCTTTTGCTCATTGGGTTTGTCATCGGTCAAGAGGGGCGGGGCTTATCTTGTGCCTCATCAAAAAAGAGAGATCGCAATAGCTTGCCCCAAACTTGACACCTTCTCGCATCTCCAACCATAATGAGATATTCGAAGCAAGGAGATGGCCGCAATGCGCAAGCTGGTCTTTATTTTATGGATGATGGTTTGCCTGTTTCTTCCCTTGGCTCAGGACGTCCGGGGCGACGAATTCGGGCGGAACGGCCATCTCATCATGCTCATTAAATCGAGCAAGCCGAAGTATGAAATCGGCGAGCCTATATCGATTATCGCCGCCCTCAAAAACCACACCGATGTTCCCCTCATCGTCAACAATCGCTTCCATCCCGGCCGCGATCTCGAATGGGATCTCTTCCATGACGGCTTCGGGTACGTTCAGCTGAAAACCCTCCCGGCGGACCCCTTGAAGGCGGAAGATTTTGTCCGTATGGAGCCGAGTGAAGAAATCGTTCAGGTGCTGCCGAATTTAAACGAAATTTTTTCAGCGCCCTTGAAGGCGGGCCGCTACGCCTTGCGCGTTCGCTATATGAATAAGGAAACGCCAAAGGGCAAAGAGACCTGGACGGGCTTGATCGTGACCAACCTGCTTTGGTTCGAGGTCAAGGCCTCCGAGAAAATCTGAGCCTTCTCTTTAGGTTTATTTGACGACTTCGAGTGGGTTTCGATTGGCGGTCTCCAGTTCGCCGACCTGTTGTTCGGCGTGGTAGGAACTTCTCACCAAGGGGCCCGATTCCACATGGCCCAGGCCCATCGCTTCTCCCCGTTTTTTGAGATCTAAAAATTCCTCCGGGGGTACGAAACGGGCAATCGGCAGATGCTTGGCCGTCGGCTGAAGGTATTGCCCCAAGGTCAGGATGTCGCAGCCGATCTTCACCAAGTCGGCCATCACCGTCTCGACTTCTGGAATCGTTTCTCCAATCCCCAACATCAAACCGGTTTTTGTGCGAAGGCCCGCTTGCTTTGCGCGCACCAGCACATCCAGCGAACGCCGATACTGTGCCTGTGGACGAACGAGGCGATACAAAGACGGCACCGTTTCGATGTTGTGGGCGAGGATGTCGGGCCGCTTTTCAAGCACGATGTCGAGCGGGATTTGCTTGCCCAGAAAATCGGGGATGAGGACCTCGACGCCGCATTGGGGCGATCGTTCCCGGATCTTCGCGATGGTCTCGGCGAAGATCTCCGCCCCGCCGTTTTCCAATTCATCCCGGTTGACCGAGGTGATCACGGCGTGACCCAGGCCGAGCTTGAAGACCGCTTCGGCCACATGCGCGGGTTCCTCCAAATCGAGCGGGCCGGGCTGGCCCAGCTTCACGGCGCAAAAACCGCAGCTGCGCGTGCAGATTTCCCCGAGAATCATAAAGGTCGCCGTCCCCGCATTCCAGCACTCCCAAATATTCGGGCAGCGCGCCTCCTCGCACACCGTGTGCAGATTCAAGTCCTTCGTCAATTGTCGAATCTTGAGGTAGCGCTCCCCGGTGTGGGCCTTCACCTTGAACCAGGGGGGCAGCCGCTCGGTCCGCGGCTGGGGCGGCGTTAAATAATGTTGTTCGGGCATTTCTGTTTAGGGTCCTGTTTTTTTCTAAGGTTCATATGCCGCGATAGTGGCGCGGTTTCGACGGCCTCATGTCGATCACCACTAGCCTAACAACCGCAGGCTATTTAGTAAAGCCTACTATCGCTTTAATTTTATTCTATCTGACCCACTGGGGAGGAAATGGAACCATGGACGTCTATGGCGATCGATTTTTGGTCTCAGACTTTTGTCTGACTCAATATGCCAATTCGCAAGCCAGGTCTTTTCCTTCTCTCTATACCTCTCATGAGAAGTCGCATACGGGCAATCCGGTGGGGCGTGAGGCAAGCGTACGGGTGCTCGCTCCATTTCCTAGCGTATTGAATGGTTTGATGGGTGTACGCTGATTGAATACCTCATAGGCAATTGGTTCCTCGTTTTCGTAACCGATCTGTTTTCGGCGCTTCTCATCCAGCAGGTGGTAGCGCACCACCGCTTCAACCGCCATCTCCTCCGATAATGTTCCGGCGTCAAGCGTGAGGCTTAAGTGGCGCGGTTCGCCGAAGGGCAGTCGGCTGTCCCACAGGTCGATGATGAAGGGGCGCCATAGGATCATCCGTTTCAGCGTGTGGCGTTCTTCCTTGAGCATCGCGCCGTTCTTATCCAGCAGCCGCAGTGCCACGGTGAGATGGCGGTCGGGCGTACCGGTCGGCAGGAAATGGGCGGCGCCGACATTGGTGAGTGTCAGCGTGAAACGCCTTTTGTTGCCGGAAGAGGTGGGCTCCTCCGACAACGCAACCTTCAGGCCCTGCTTAACCCTCTCCGGATCGTGCCCGCCGCGCCACAGGTGGCGGCGGGTCTGCCGCACCTCTCCGCCGGAAACGATGTGCCGCTCGACCAGGGGCATATGGCATTGGACGCAGCCGAATCCCTTCAGGTCTTCCGAAACGATCTCGCCGGCCCTGCCTTCGAAGGGCACGAAGGTCCCTTCGCCGGTTTCATTTTGTGTCCCTGCACCGGCCCGAATCTCCGCGACGGTGCCGCAGGGCGGGATGCGATAGAAGGTGTCCCAGCGATCGCCATGGACGATGTGGCAGCGCAGGCACATCTGGTTTGGGTCTTCCAGTTTTTTGACGGGATGCGGCGCGTCGTCGATACCGTAAGGGCCGAGGATCTGTCCGTCTCGAAAATGGCAGGCGGCGCAGGTTACGCCTTCGTGTTGCAGCACGGGATCGAAATCGGGATTGGGCGCCAGAATCGGATCCCACTTTTCCTTGTCATGAAAACCCAGGACCCGGTGTTCCTGTTGCCTGTCTAATGGAGTGTGGCAGTTCTTGCAGATCTGCTGTTCGCCGTCGAAGCGCCAATCGGCCTGGAAATAGGGATCGGTCCAGGCCTGGCTGTGGATGGAGGTCCGCCACTCCGCATAGAAATCGGCGTGACACGCCGCGCATTCCTCTGCGCTCAGGGTCTTGAACATGCCTTTGGCCCGATCGGTGGGGATTGGCCGCTCGAAGGCCTCCGACACCACGAAGATGTTGATGGGCCGTACAAAACGCCAGCCCAGGAATACCGCCAGGGCAACGAGAATTGCGGTCTGGTACTCGCTCTTGTTTCTAGAGTAGGTGATACCGGTCTTTCTTTTCACCCGACTCTCTTTCTTATACTTCGCAAGGATTTCCACCTCTGTCGCGGAAAAAGGGGAAACCAGCGGCCGCTGCGACCCAGGGCGCTCCCATGATCACTCTGTTACGATTCTTGCATCAAATATTCGTCCTGACTAAGCCGTGGTAGGACAAATAACCACATCCCGAATCGTGCCAGCTCAGGAATGAATGGCTTCGCCGAAGAGGGCGCCGCCGGCTTCCATGACGGCTTCGCTGAGGGTGGGGTGGGGGTGGATGCTTTGTTTGAGTTCGGCGGCGGTGGACTCGAGGGTTTGGGCGAGAACGAACTCGCCGATGAGTTCGGTCGCTTCCGCCCCGATGATGTGCGCGCCTAAGATCTCGCCGTATTTTTCGTCCGTCACAATTTTTACGAAGCCCTCAGTTTCGCCGAGGGCGAGGGCCTTGCCGTTGGCGCTTAAGGGAAACTTCGCGACTTTCACGCTGTGCCCCGCGGCTTTGGCTTTTTCTTCCGTCAAGCCAACGGAGGCAACTTGCGGATGGCAGTAGACCGCGCTGGGTACGTTGAGCAGTTCAATGGGTGTGCGTGCGATGCCCGCCAGCGATTCGACGACGAAGACCCCTTGCGCCATCGCGCCGTGGGCCAAGGCCGGGCGGCTCGATACGTCGCCGATGGCAAAAATATTGGGTTTGTTGGTTTGCATCTTTTCATCGACCTGAATGAGTTTTGTTTTTTCGTCCAGACTCACGTCGAGGGTCTCGAGGCCGATGCCTTCGACATTGGGCGCGCGTCCGACGGCGACGAGGATGACTTCGGCCTCGCGCGTCTCGCTCTCCCCGTCTGCGGTTTTGACTTCAATCTTAAACATACCTTTTTCATCTTTCACTGCAGCCACTGAGGTATTCGTCAGTACGGTGATCTTTCGTTTTTTGAAGGACCGTTCCAGAAGCTTCGAGACCTCGCTGTCTTCAAGCGGCAGCAAGTTGGGCAAGGTTTCCACAATCGTCACCGGCAGGCCGTAGGCGGCATAGATATAGGCGAACTCGCAGCCGATGGCCCCGCCGCCGACGATGAGCACGGACTTGGGCAATGCCTTTCGAAGGAGGGCCTCGTCGCTGGTGAGGATGCGCTTGCCGTCGATTTTAAGATGCGGCAGGCTGCGCACCCGGCTGCCCGTCGAAATGATAATTGATTTGCCGCGGAGGGTCTTCGTTTCTTTTTCGCCTTTGACTTCGAGGGTGTTTGGCCCCGTGAGTTTGCCGAAGCCCGCATGAATTTCGACGCCTCGTTTTTCCATCAGATGCGTGACGCCTTTGTGGAGTTTGCCGAGGACCTCCTGGCTGCGGTCGATGGCCGCGCCGAAGTCGGCCTGGACATTATCGACTTTAATCCCGAATTTTTCGGACTCCCGAATTAATGAAAGTACTTCGGCGTTGCGGATGATGGCCTTCGAGGGGATGCAGCCGTGGTGGAGGCAGGTGCCGCCGATGGCTTCTTTTTCGACCACGGCGACCTTCATGCCGAGTTGCCCTGCGCGGATGGCCGCGACATATCCACCCGGCCCGCCGCCTAGAATTAAAAGATCGTACTGGTACTCGCCCGATTTTTCAGAGTATTCTTTTTCCATGCCTTAACCTTTTACTAAAGCGCGAGACTCAAAGGGTTTTCCATCGTCGCTTTCAGCGCCTTTAAAAACTCAGCGGCTTGCAGTCCGTCTGCGACGCGGTGGTCGGTCGAGAGCGTGACCTTCATGATTTTACCGATGACGATTTCTCCGTTTGAAACGACCGGTTTTTCGAGGATAGATCCGATGGCCAGCACAGCCGCTTCCGGTGGGGTGATAATGGCACTGAAGGATTCCACATCGAACATGCCCAGATTTGAAATACTGAAAACGGCCCCCGTGTATTCTTCCGGCTTGAGTTTTTTGACGCGGGCCCGCGCGACTTTGTCTTTCACTTCCAGCGAAATTTGACTGAGCGTCTTTTGATCGCAGTTGCGGATGACCGCCGTAATCACGCCTTCCGGCATGCCGATGGCGAGGCCGATGTCAATTGCATTGGAGACCTTAAGATGATCGCCCGCGTAGCTCGACCGGAAGGCGGGGAACTTGCGCAGGGTCAGTGCGGTTGCTTTGATAAAGAGATCGCTCATGCTGGGTCTGGGTGTGTCGCCGTCTTTTTGCAGGGCTTCCCGCAAGGGAAGGACCTTGCCCATGTCGATCTCTGAGGTCACATAAAAATGCGGGACAGGGGCCTTGCTTTGAATCATGCGGCTGGCGATGGCCTTGCGCAGCATCGTGAGTTCGACCCGCTCGGCTTCGTTCAAAGGCGCTGCGCCCGTCGAAACCGGCGCGCTGGCCGCAAGGCCTTCCAAATCGCGCTGAATAATTCTGCCGGCGGGGCCACTGCCTTGAATCTGGCTCAGATCAATCTGCCGTTCGGCGGCGATCTTTTTTGCCAAGGGCGAAGCCTTGATCTCGCTGTCCGTATGCGCGATGGGCACAGAAGGGGCTTTTGCAGCTTTGGGTTTTGCCTCAGGTTCAGATGTCGTTTCAGATTGGGTTTCTTCTTGTTGAGGGCTTGGACTTTTGGTTTTAGCTGGCTCTTCCTCCTCTGGAGCCGCCGCTTTTTCTTCATCGCCCACCTTAGGGGTCGGGGGCGTCTTCTCCTTCGCAATCTCGGCTTTGGGTTTCGCCTCAGGTGCAGTTGCCGTTTCAGATTGGGTTTCTTCTTGTTGAGGGCTCGGACGCTTGGTTTCATCCGACGCTTCCTCCGCTGGCGCCGCCGCTTTTCCTTCCTCGCCCACCTTACGGGTCCGGGGCATCTTCTCCTTCGCAAGCAGGGCTTCGATGTCTTCGTCGTCCCGAGCGATGAGTGCAATGAGGTCGCCGGAGGGAACGATGTAGCCGGGTTCAACGAGGATTTTTTTAAGCGTGCCGGAGGCGAAGGCCTCGAGATCCATCACGGCCTTGTCGGTTTCGACCTCGGCGAGGGCGTCTCCGCTTTCGACGGCATCGCCCTCTTTTTTATACCATTGGAGGAGCACACCCTCTTCCATGGTATCGGTCAACTTCGGCATCACCACGCGGTTTGCCACGGTACACTCCTTTTATTTGAGATACAGCACTTTTTTAACGGCGGCGATAATTTTTTCGGACGAGGGCAAGGCGGCCTCTTCGAGGTTCTTCGCATAAGGAATGGGACAGTCCTCGCCGCAGACCCGTTCGATGGGGGCGTCGAGATTGTCGAGTCCGCCGTAGTAGATTCGGTCGGAGATTTGAGCGCTGACGCCGCCATAGGGCCAGGCCTCTTCGACGATTACCACACGATGCGTCTTCTTCACCGATTCCAATATCGTTTCCATGTCGAGGGGCCGCAAGGTTCGGGGGTCGAGGACTTCGGCATTGATGCCTTCCTTGGCCAGCATCTCGGCGGTTTGCAGGCAGAGGAGCAACATCTTCGACCAGGCGATGAGGGTGACGTCCTTGCCTTCCCGCTTGATATCGGCCTTGCCGATAGGAATGGTATAGTCGCCGTCGGGGACCTCGCCCTTGGTGCCGTAGAGGGCCTGGGCCTCGAAGCAGATCACGGGGTTGTTGTCGCGGATTGCCGATTTCAGGAGGCCCTTGGCGTCCTTTGGTGTGGAAGGGGCGATGGCCTTGAGGCCGGGGATATGGCAGTAAAGCGATTCGAGGCTTTGGCTATGCTGGCCCGCCAGGCGCTTGGCCGAGCCGTTGGGGCCGCGAAAGACCATCGGCACCTTCAACTGCCCGCCCGACATCGAATGCAGCTTGGTTGCATTGTTTATGATTTGATCCAAGCCGAGGATGGCGAAATTGAAGGTCATCATTTCGATAATGGGCCGTAGTCCGACCATGGCTGCGCCGACGCCGACGCCGGTAAATCCCGCCTCGGTAATCGGCGTATCGACCACGCGCATCGGGCCGAATTCCTTCAGCATGCCTTTGCTCACTTTAAAAGCACCGTCGTAAAAACCGACCTCTTCTCCCATTAAAAAGATAGACGGGTCGCGCCGCATCTCTTCGGACATCGCTTGATTTAAAGCTTCCCGGTACGCAATAGTCGCCATGATCATTCCTTAATAAGACGGGTTTCCAGTTGACGGTTGACAGTGAGCATAAAGACCTTTACCGCCAACCGTCAACCGGTTTTAGTCCACATAGACATCTTCGGTCAGTGACGAGAGCGGCGGTTCAGGACTTTCGTCGGCGAATTTTACTGCCTCTTGAATAATTTCGTCGATCTCATTTTCCATTTCTTGAAGGGCCTTTTCGTCAATTTGTTTTTCGTCCAATAGCGCTTGCTTCAGGCGTTGAATGGGATCGTTCTTTTTTTGGGCGTCGATCTCTTCCTTGGTCCGATAATGCCCGTGCGACGGATCGGACATGGAATGGCCCATGTAGCGATAGGTGCGGGCCTCGACGAAGATGGGCCGCTTAGAGGCTCGAACGCCTTTGATAATCTGATCCATGTTCTTATAGGATTCGGCGATGTCCATGCCGTCGATGTGATGAAAGGGCATGTCGTAGGCGTGGGCGACGTGGGCGATATCGTAGAGGGCCGATGAGCGCTCGACCGGCGTGCCCATGCCGAAGCGATTGTTCTCGCAGATATAGATCACCGGGAGGCGCCATAGGGCCGCAAGATTAAGCGATTCGTGAAAGGCCCCCGTCGGGACGGCCCCTTCGCCGAAAAAACACAGCACCACTTGATCGCGCTTTTCGTACTTGATCGCAAAGCCCAGCCCGGTTGCCAATGCGATATGTCCGCCGACAATGCCATGGCCGCCCATGAAGTGGCGGGAGACATCGAAGAGGTGCATCGATCCGCCCTTGCCCTTCGAGACCCCAGTGGCCTTGCCAAAAAGTTCGGCCATGATGCGCCTCGGCTCCACGCCGCGCGCAAGGGCGTGTCCGTGGTCGCGATAGGTCGTAATCACGTAGTCATCCTCCCGGGCCGCACCGATCGCGCCGACGGCGACGGCCTCTTCACCGATATACAAATGGCAAAAGCCCGCGATCTTGGCGAGCGCATACATCTCTGCCGTCTTCTCTTCGAAGCGGCGAATGAGGAGAGCGGTGCGCAGGAGAGAACGATGCAAGTCCGCTCGATCGCGGTCACCTTGTTTATCTTCTTTCGTTTTCGGCATAGGGAGATTTAAAAAGTACAGATTATGGATATCCATCTTAGCATTGCATTTCCTAAAAAGTAAAGCGGATCGGGAATAAGCGGACCGAACTCGTTGACCGAAGTTGGGAGAGGGCGCTATACTCGCCCCGATTCCTGAATAGGGAGAAAATCGTTGGATCCAAAAGTGATTTTAAAGATTTTATCTTTTAAGCGTCAAGCGCAATGCAGATGAAACGTTCTAAAATGGAGGCTGCCACAGCAATCGAAGTTTGGCTCCGAGCAGCGGGCTGGGCGATTCAAGACGCCGACGATCTCAAAATTCCGAAGTCCGGAGGGATGGCAGCCCGAGCCCTGCCCTTGACACGCGATTATGGCCGGATCGACTTCCTGCTCTACGTCGAGGGCAAGGCCGCGGGCTTCATCGAGATCGATACCGAAAGCCATGTTTTACCGGGCGTCGATCCCTTCGCCGAAAAATATCGCCGCGGGCTTCCGATTATATTGCCGGTCCATACCCGGCCGCTTCCTTTTTTGTACCAAAGCAATGGCGTGCAAATACGATTTATGAATCTCTTCGATTCCGAACCGCATTCCCGCCCGCTCTTTGCCTTTCACCGCCCGGACACCTTAAAGGCATGGCTTGAAGACGGCATGATCGGAAGCCTGCCGCGCGACATGGCCGCTGCGGACTCCTTCGAACATGGCCGCCGGGGTGCAACCCTTCAAGAACGCCTGTGGATCAATATGCCGCCGGTGGAGGAGGAGGGCTTGTCGCTGGAGCAGTGTGATGCGATCGCCGCCTTGGAGCGTTCGCTTAGAAAAAATAATTCGCGGGTGCTGATTCAAATGAAAGACGCTTCGCGAAGAAAGGCCACGGCCCTTCATCTGATTGATCGCTTGCTTCGCTTCGCCGATGCGCGGCGGGTGCTTTTTCTCGTTAACTCCGCAAACATCGACCGCGAAGTCCACCATGCCTTTCAGGAATATCGTTCGCCTTACCTTAAAGCGGCATCGACCTCAATCCATCCTGTACAACTCATCGCAGACGCAATCGATACGAGCGCAAAGGTGTGCATCACGACCTTGCCGCGCATGCAGAGCTTGCTCAACACGGCATCACGACCGAAGCCGACAGAGGCCCTCTCCCCTGAAGAAATCTTCGAAACGGTTGCCCCCCTTCAATACAATCCCGACCTCCCCATCGAAACCTTCGACATCGTCGTCATCGACACCTGCAACGCGTCCCTCACGCGGCACTTCCGCCGCGTGCTGGATTACTTCGATGCCTATGTGATCGGGCTGACGGCGGAGGCGGATGAGGCGACGCTTGCGTTATTTGATGGGAATGTCGTGGGGGGGGATGGAGATCAAAGATTGGATGTGATTTCTGGGTAGGAGTGATTTTTCTTAAAATTACTGGAGTTTTTGGAAAAAAGCCTATGGCCAAATTGTCTATCGGGTTCCAAAATTTAAAAAAGTTTCTCAGCTAATATCAAATGAAAATGCCTGATTACTATACTTACCCTCATGACCGTAGCTTCAATGACTTCTTACTACAAGCAAAAGCTATATTAAATGAGTTCAGAAAAGATGGGTACCGAATTTCCAATTCGTGCCGTTTTTCTAGGTTCATGAGTGCGTTTTCGAATTTAATTAGAGATGATCGTAGGTTAAACAATCAAAAACCTGACATAGCTCTCCTTGCAGAAGGGATCAGAGATTTTTCTGAACTTGAGGTAATAGCTAAATCAAATAAAATAAGGGAACAAAATAGGCTTGGTCTTCAAATAATATTTGGAGGTTCAGATCGACCATCAGATGATTCTTCGACGAAATCCAGGGATTTCCAGTTTGAACTCTATCTTGCAGCCTTATTTGATCTGTCTGGTTTCTGCATTGAAGTTACTGAGCCAGACTTCTGTTTCAAATACGCAGGATCAACCTATAGCGTGGCTGCAAAACGTATAAACAGTGAGAAAAAAATTAAGTCAAGATTTTCGGAAGCAAAAAAGCAGATTGAAAAAAGTGGAATTATGGGATTCATAGCCGTTTCTTTAGATAGAATTGTGTGGAATAAAATTAGAAAAGATCCCTATGTTGTAACAGACAATCCAGATTCTCTCTATAAAGCTGGTTATGCAATACTTAACGATTTATTGAGAACAAAAATTAAAGACGCCGCTTTGGAAAATACCGGTCCAATGGTAATTGGGCTTATTCCGTCTCTAGTCATTCCTGCCATTCTCCCAAGCTCGTTGAGCTTTGGATTCACATCTACTAAATTATTCCTACCATCATTTAATGTCCCAGTAACGAGTGAAACTTATAAGTTTATTAAAGATTTACCTCAAAAATTAAAATGGCCACCCGATAATATTACCCGACATAAAGCCTGTCAGTAAAAGGACCCTCCTCGCGCCTGCCTCGTTTTATCCCTTCTGCATTCCGCCGACTCAAGGATGGCACAATAAAACCGATAGTGGGTGTAGGCATATGTAAATATTCTGGGGGGAGCAAGATGATTCGTTTCAAAACAGTGCTCTGGATCTTGCTTGTGCTCTCGGCCTGCAGCGGGGGCGGCGGCCTTGCTCCTGATCAGACCGCGCCGTGATCACCCTTGGGGGAGCGTCAGTGTTGAGCCACGAAGCCGGAACAACATACACCGACGCGGGGGCTACGGCGGCGGATGACAAAGATGGCGACCTGAGCGCCAGTATTGCAATCGTCAACAGCGTCAACGCCAATATCGTGGGCAGCTACACGGTCATCTTCAATGTCGCAGACATCGCAGGCAATGCCGCAAGCGAAGTTACGCGCCTGGTCAATGTGGTCGATACGACGGCGCCAGTGATTGCCCTGACGGGTGCAGCTAGCGTGGTTCACGAGGCGGGCACGAGCTATAGCGACGCCGGCGCGAGGGCCACGGACAACATCGAAGGCGATCTGAGCGGGGGCATCACTGTCGTCAGTACGGTCAATACCGCTAGCGTGGGCAGCTACACCGTGAGCTACACGGTGTCGGACAGCCGCGGCAACGCGGTCACGGCCACAGTCCGCACCGTGAACGTGGTCGACTGGGTTCCGGCGGACTTTCGGGCAAAGGCGGAAAGTGACGCGAGCGGGACATTGAGCTGGACGATCGCCGGCGGCCTGATCTACAATCTTTACCGCTCTACCGATACGAATTGCGATATCAACACGCTCTCGCTCTGCGCGAACAATGCTTCCTTTTTAGATAAAACGTGGGGCTTTTCCGACACCGGCCTCACTGAGGGGCAACGCTACTATTACTGGATTGAGGCTGGCCAAAACGCGCAAGCCACGCAGGCCGCCGACCTGACGAGCTTTGACGAGACTTTAAGCGCCCTGATTGCACGTGTGTTATACACCGCTAAAACCCAGGCGGCCACCATTGATTATGAGCTGATTCATGTGGTCGATGCCGTCAACAATGCCGCAGGAGATCAATATTGTCTGCGGGAGAGCGCCGTGCGCGGCCGGGGTTTCTTTTGCGTGGATTACAACAAGGGTAATCCCAAACATATCGCCGCGCCCCATCCTTTATACGATTCCCTCACCCGCGGCGAAGCCGTGGACCTGCTCTTCGGAACCAATGCGAAATACCTGTCCATTTCCACCACGCACCGCTGCGCCAACGCCGCGACCTCCAGCTGCTCCGGCACCACCTCGGCCTGCGGGGCCTCCGGGCCGTTTAAGGTCTCGGACATGGCCCACAATGTGGCCACCTTTTTTCACGACTTTTCGAGCAAAATCCACAACCAAGCGTCGACCCTGATGACCTTGCAAGCTTACGGCTGCGGATCGACCGCTTGCCCATCGAACGGGAACAGCGGCGACATTGTCGCCCGCCTCAGCGCCGGCACCACGCAGGATTTGGGGGCTTCGGAAACGGTCAATCAATTGAAAACGGAATTGGCAACCCCGGTCGCGGGCCTGACCGGAGCCAGTGTGAAAAGCTGTAGCGAAGCGGGCGAACTGGATCGGCAGCTTTGCGGCACCCCCAATGTCAGTGGCCGCTACATCAATGGCGAAACGACCGACCCTCGCCAAACTGCGGCCACCGTTTTTACGAACTCGGGCTTCCTTCACATCGAACAAAATTCGGACCTGCGCACCGACAGCGGCGGGGCCGATGTCATCAAACCGAGCCTCCTCATCATGCGATCAACGCCGTCCTGCCTTGGCCCTAGCCGGCAAGCGCATTTCCTTCCTCGGTCAAGCAGCCAAAGGCCGTCGAAGGCGCCTAGGCTTATTGATTATTGGGCCTGCTTTATCAGAACAAAATCGATTACCCTCGATCAATTCCCTAATAAATTTCCTCATCGTGGTTTTTTAAATCGTTAAGCAAGATCAATGTCTGGCTTAAGGTGGGAGAAATCGATGGCAAACCCTATCCCCCTCTAAAACGACAAGCAAAGACAAAAAAACAAGAGCGCCCTATTTCCAAGAAACCACTTTTTATCTTGATTTACCCTAAAATATCTATTATCTTTGCCTGGCATTCTTGGGTTTCACATTCACCAATATGAGTAAAAAAGGAGAACAACATGTTTAAGTGGGGAATATATCTGACTGGCTTCGTGCTGCCTATGGCTTGGGCGATCAGCCCGATTTGGGCGGCCAGTATCGATTTTGAAGGATTGCCGAAGGGAACGATTGTTGACGAGTTATCGACAGGCGCGGGATTAAGTGGAAATGTGAGCGGGACCGTTAAGGTATTTGGGAGAAACGGTTTATTCGGCAATAAAAACGTCGCGATTATTTTCGATTCGATCTGCGCCCAAACTTCCCTGGGCAAATGTACCTCCATCGACCCGGATCTTCGTACGCCTCATGTTGATTTTGGCGGATATGGTTTAGGAGACGGCGGTGCGGCAGGGGCCCCATTTCAGAACGATACACCCCTGGGAAATACCCTTATTTTGGCCGAAAACCTGATTGACAATAATGGGGACGGTCTCGTTGATAATCCCAACGATGCCGATGTGCCCGGTTTTTTTAATTTCGACTTTAGCGGTATGGGTGGCAAAGGGAAAAAAGGCGGAACCGTTACTATCGACAGCATTACCATCATGGATGTGGAAGTCGCCGAAGGGGAAGTCCCTGCGCTGATAGAGCTGAGTGGACCTGGGATACTGCCTTCGACGATCTCCGTTTTCGATATGGGTGACAATGGCGTCGCGACCGTCAACGGGATTGGCGTCTCCGGCGTGAGCAATTTGCGCGTGAATGTCAAGGGCTCCTCCGCCTTGGTTGGGGTGATCTTTAACGAAAATACCCCGCGGCACTGCTGGATTACGACCGGTGGTTTCCAAAATGCGGGCGTTCAAGCGGGGAGCAAAGATTTTACATTTGGCGGGAATGTCGGCCCACCTCCCTCGGGATCTTGGCAAGTCGTTGATCATAATACAGGCGATAAATTCCACTCGAATGATGTGCATATCGTCGACTGTATCGTGATCGATGGGACCGGACCGGGTCAGCCTGGCGGGAAGAAGGGCTTTAAAATCAATCAGGCCTTCTTCGAGGGCACGGGCAGGTTAAACGGCGTGTCGGGTTATCCCTTCACCGGCTTCGTAATCGACCGAGGGGAACCCTCAGGGAAGCAAGGAAACGATAAAGACGAGTTCCAGATCGTTGTGCGCGATCCGAATACGGATGCCGTTGTTTTTGAAGCGAGCGGACCATTAGATGGGGGGAATGTACAAATTCATCCACCCAATCCCAGCTCTTAATTTTAAGGGCGAAGCCTCTTCAGGCTTCGCCCTTTTTTATTCCCTCGATAAAACGCGACCCTGCCAACCGTTTAATGGCAGTGACGCGACAATCCTTGTTACGTTGTCCCTTTCCTCTTGCCTATCTAAGTTCTGGCGTGTAGAAATGGGATAATACTTCTCCTAGTATAAAAATCATGAGATGCAAAGGTTTAAATCATCTTTCCGCCTATATTGGAGAGCTTAAAAATCGAATCGATCCATCGTCCCGGACAAATCGAATTTACCCCTGCCTGGTGGTGCCGGAACCCACACATTCAAACCGTGTGGCGCAAGCTTTTCGGCGAGACGCCAGTGCTTCCGCTCCGCCGCGAGCGCTGGGAGACGCCCGACGACGATTTTCTCGATCTCGATTTTCTCGATCCCCCACCTCAAAAAGAAGAGTTAAGTAAAACCCCAACGGTTCTGCTCCTTCACGGTTTTGAAGGCTCATCTCGGGCAAAATATATCTTGGGAATGCTGGGTTGGATTGGCCGATTAGGATGGCGCGGCATCGCGCTTAATTTCCGATCTTGCAGCGGGGAGATCAACCGTCAGCCCCGGTTCTATCACTCTGGTGAAACAAGCGATCTCGATTGGGTGATTCGAAAATTAAATGAGCACACTCCCTTACGTCCGATTTTCATTATTGGGTTTTCCCTGGGCGGAAACGTGCTTCTCAAGTGGTTAGGCGAAGGGGGTGATCAGGTTCCCGATTGCGTTCGAGCGGCAGTCGCAATATCGGTACCCTTCGATTTAGGCATCGCCGCGAAAAATATCGATTCGGGCTTCGGCAGGGTCTATGGGAGGAACTTCCTGTCCACTTTAAAACGGAAGGCGCTTGAAAAAGAAACGGCTCATCCCGGCTTGATCGATCGGAATCTCATTCAGCGCATTCGATCCTACATCGATTTCGAGGATCGGATCTTTGCGCCGATGCATCAATTTAAGGATGCCCAAGATTATTGGACGCAATGCAGTGCGAAATATTTTTTGGAGGGGATCAGACGGTCCACGCTCATCCTCCACGCGATGGACGATCCCTTTTTGCCGGGGGCGTCAGTGCCAATCGATCGGATTGGACGCGCTCATTGCCTTCTTCTGGAGATGACCGCCTTTGGCGGGCATGTTGGATTTGTGGAAGGGACTTGGCCTTGGCGGCCGCGTTATTGGGCCGAAGCCCGGACGATGGCGTTCTTGTCGGACTTTACACATTGCGAATAAGAAAAAAACCGGCCCCGATGCGCTAAGTAATCAATCGCGCACCCGAGGGCCGGTTGCATGTTTTCGTAGTCACCTATTGTCTGACTCGAATTAGTTCATTTCGCTGGCGTGGGTTTGGGCTTCCATCGCGTGCATCATGGCATCATTCCCATGATCCATCATCACGTCGGGGTGGCCCTTTTCGCCGTGATTGATGGCCGATTTTGCATGGGCGATGGCTTCTTTCACGTGATCCATGGCCTCCGGTCCGTGCATCTTCGTCGCCTTGCTTGCATCTGAGGCCCCGATACCTTCTCCCCCGTGCTTGAGGCATTCTTCTGCTTCGCTAACCATGGCCTTGAAATGCTTTATGGCCACGTCGGCATGGCCTTGGCCCCCATGATCGAGCGCCTTCTCTCCGGCAGTAATCATATTGGTGCAATTTTTTTTCGCAGCATCGACATGCATTTTAGATCCCGCGACAGCAATTCCAGACAAGGTGAAAATAGAAACTGCCGCCACGAAGGCGGTGAAGATCCGTTGACGCATCATTCCTCTCCTTTTTTTAATTGTGCTGCCAGGGGTATCCGTTGCTCAATAACCGGAAGACCGGCAGACTTTATGCCGCAGAAACCTTTTTCGGATAATCGATCTGACACAGCTAAAACATCCCTTCATCAGGAGAAAGGGATCTTTGAAAACTAGCATTTAGGCATTGCACTGTCAAGAGAGCGTCCTTTATCATTGGTATGACAGAGAAGGCCTTCGAAGCGAATTTTAATGTCGGGTCCGAGCCAAGCAAAAGGAGTCACTATGGACGCAGGAGCATTTGTTCCAGTTGAAATTGAAAAGAGGGAAAAAGAGGCGATCCGCATCCGCTGGCAAGACGGCCATGTCTCAAACTATACCAACGCCTATTTGCGCGAGCAATGCCAATGCGCTTCCTGTGTCGACGAATGGAGCGGGAAGAAGCGTATTTTTCCCGACCAGATTCCCAAGGATATTGTCTCGACGGAGATCAAAGCGGTCGGGCGCTATGCGGTGTCGATTCATTGGAGCGATGGTCATAACACCGGGATTTATCCCTTCGACCTTCTGAGGAAAATCTGCCCTTGCCCCCTTTGTGGGCTCGCAAGCAATGGCAGTCCCGGCGCGCCGCCGGCTTGAGGGTCGCCGAGAGGGCACCCTATTTTTTAGGAAGCACACTTTCCGGAAGCGACAGGGCGCAGCGGAAGCCGTTATCGGGTCCGGCGTGGTGGGGGCGATTATAGTTACGAAAAGTCGTTTGCGCGAACATTTCATCCGCAAAATGCTGGTTGGCATTGAAGGCCCCGCCGCGGACCACCTTTTGAAAAATGCCGTATTCTTTCGAGGCGTAGGTATTGCCGGGATAGGCGCGATACCAGCTGTCGGTCCATTCCGAGACGTTGCCTGCCATGTCGAAAACCCCATAGGGCGAGCGGTCTCCGGGGACCGCTCCGACAGGTTTGGGTCCGGGTCCCGTATTGGTCTTGCCGGGGTCGTAGGTCATGCCCCAGGGATAGGGGCGTCCATCCTCGCCGCGCGCCGCTTTTTCCCATTCCGCTTCCGTGGGAAGCCGCCTTCCGAGGGATCGGCAGTAGTTATCGGCATCGGTCCAGGTCACCTGGGTCACCGGCGTGTCTGAGCTCCGATCCGGGAGAATATGATTGTCGTCGAAGCGAAGATAGTCCCCATAGCGCACTTCGTAGCGGTCAATGAAGAAGGCGGGTAAAGTGACGCGGTGTTTCGGGCGGGCGTCTTCCTGGCCCCAAGGACTGTCCGGCGGGAGTTCATCGATCCCCATCCAAAACGCGCCCGCCGGGATAAGCACCATGTCCTCGGGTGCCGCGACCGACTCCCCAGCGGCGGAGGAGCGGGCAACGAAAGACAGGCTCAAAATCCAGACCCAGGCGAGGGTAAGAAACGCGTTTCGGGCGGAAAAGCAGTACGGGGTTATCATTTGGCGATTCTAAATTTGATAGCGGTGGAAGTCAATCCTTCTCCTGCCGCAGTATTGCGCTCAAGGCGCTTTGCGTCCGAGCGCGATTGGCGTTATAATTTTAGTAACGATTCATACGAGAACAAACCATGAACGACTCAAAACGATATTCTTTTAACGATCCGGTCATCGATCGGCTTCTTGAAGTCTATTTTAAAGGGAATGAAGCCGCGCGGATTTTTGCGGCGATGACCGAGCGGGAAGCTTGGCCGCTGAACATAGACCATATTGCCTTTCGCTGCCTCGATATCGACCGGCGTGCCAAAGCCTTTTTAGACGGCGGCTATGTCTTTGAGGGTGAAACGGTTTCCTATCCCGACCAAGGCTGGTGGGCCAAAATCTATCGAAAACCAGGGCGGCCCGCACTCTTTGTCGACCAGGCTTTCGACGATGTCCGCGGGGAAAAAAGCATTATTCCTCAGTGGGTCGCCAAATTCGGCGAGGAAGATCTACATCATGCGGCCCTGTTGGTTAAGGACATCGACCCCGCGATTCAAGTCCTAAAGCAAGCGGGCGTGGAATTCGCGGGGGAAACCGTCGGCAACCCCGGATCGCGCCTGCGGCAGATTTTCACAGCCTCCGAAATTCGAGACGGCGCGGCCTACACGGTGCTCGAATTGACCGAGCGAAACGGCTATACCGGGTTTTATCACGATCAAGCCAATCGCCTGATGCAGTCTTCCGTCAAGAAAAAGTCCACCTAAGGACTCGTTTCGGCATCCCATTTCTTCCGGTCTCTTTCTTCATTCTCCAATTTTAATCGCGTGACTTCACCCGTCCACCCTCCGATGAGATTGTACTCGGAGGGATGGACACGGCACATCGTCATGGAAACAAAAGACGCTGCAATTGCCATAACGCGGCTTGAGCACCGTGCCGCATCCTGCGCAGGCAAAAGACATTCGGCGGATATCCAGCGGCATGTTGGCTCGTATCCCCTCCCGTAACGGGGACACGTCAGCCGCAATGCGAAGACGAGGTCCGCGGAACCATCTCACGGCGAAAACGGGTTTTAATCTGGCGATGGGCGATGCTCACCGCGCTTAGGCGTTTTCGCACTCTTCTATTTTAACGATCTTATCTTTCGGGAGGAGGTTGATTAAACAATGCGAAGCTGCCTTCAGGTAGGTAAGATCCTTCGATTCCAGGGTCAAGAGCAGGGTGTGCTCCGGATGATGCAGTTTTGGATAGGACCCAAGCAAAAGCGCAGGATAGTGTCTGAGCGCTTCCCGGAGGGTGTCGGCGAGGACGTATTCTTTTTCGGCCAAATAGATTTTAGTGAGATAAAAGGGTTGATCGCGAAACCGCTCTTTGATGGCCTCGAATTTTTGAACAAGCAGTTCGGGAATCCCGGGAAAGATATAAATCTTGTCGAAGCGAAGGACGGGAAATCGAAGCGCTTTACCAAAGAGCAACTCCGTTCCCTCCGGAACCTGTGCCATTCTCCCTTGCGCGGCATTATAATTCGGACCGTGGGCCTTCTTGATGATCTCAATGAGGAGAGGGTGCGGGACCAGGGCTTTGCCCAGGCCTAGAGCAATCCCTTCCATCGTCACATCGTCATGCGTCGGTCCGATGCCGCCGCTGGTGAAGATGAGATCGAAGCGCTCCAGACTCGAGCGGATTTCTTCGGCAATGACCTCGATATCGTCCGGTATGATGACAACGCGCGAGACCTGTACGCCGAGGGCGCGGAGTTCACGGGTGAGGAATACGCCGTTCTTGTCCGCCGTTTTCCCCGATAGGACCTCGTCCCCAATAATAATCAGCACCGCCCTTTTTCCTTTATCCGTCATCTCCCTTTCCTAAAGACATTCAAAATAGTCATGCAAGGCGCGCCCTTTAATCTGGAGTATCGTCAAAATCGTCCCAATGTCCCTTCAAGGGTGCGTCGCACTTTTCACAGCGTTCCGCCGAATAGGGATTGGAATGCTTGCACTCCGTACAGACCTTCGGCTCGAAGCCGGGCGGGGGCCTCTTCAAACCTTTGAGCATGAACAATATCACCCAAAAGGCGAGGAAGGCGAAGAAGAGCGCTTGGAAGAGGGGACTGCCCATCGGACCTCAAGACTCGGAGGGACGAATCATATGGATGAGGTGCGGGAGGTCGGCCAGGATCACCTCGAGGTTTTCGCGGGCGGGGCCGGGGCTCCCCGGCAGGTTGATGATCAAGGTGTCGTTTCGGATCCCGGAGATGGCGCGCGAGATGATGGCCTTTCGGGTCTTTTTTTGAAAGACCTCGGTCCGCATGAGGTCGGTTATGGATGTGACCTCTCGGTCGATGACATCGCGGGTCGCATCGGGGGCGCAGTCCTGCCGGCCCAGGCCCGAGGCCCCGGCGGTGAGGATGAGGTCGAGCTTCGCCTGGTGCACCCAGGCGATCAATTTATTGCGGATCCGTTCTTTATCCGCATCGATCAGCTCGGTGACGATCACCTTGCCGCCGGTGTCCGTAATCATCTTCGTCAGCTCGGTGGTGACGCGGTCTTCACCCGGCAGTATGCCTTTTTCTTTAATCGATAAGATACCAACCGTCCACTCCATGGCTTGTCTCCCTTTAAAATGGTTTCAATATAAACCAGAACTGATTAAAATCCAACTCTTTTGTCCTCCACTGTCGTCCCGAAGAGGCCCCCGGCTTCGGCTCCCCGCGTTTCGCCGGAAAGGGCGATTGGGTATCCCGAAAACGCTGGATTTAAGGGCCTCAGGGGCAAGGGTGCCTGAGCGGCATCTTGAATAGAGGCCTTGTTCATGATATGAATTATAGCCATTTTTTTTGATATAACCGAGCGGAGATTTTTCTCCCCACGATGAGAGGATGCTTGCGAAAAATCTGCTGGTGTCATTAAGGAGGTCATGCGATGTCCGAGGCCGATCCGGTTCAATCGAACCTGAAGCAATTTTTGAAAGAAGTCCCAAGGGGACCCAAAGCCTTAGAAACCGTTCCCCTTTCGGCGGCCTTGGGCCGAGTGATCGCCGACGAACCCACGGCCGTGATCGACGATCCGCCCTATTCGCGCTCAATCATGGAGGGATACGCCCTCTGTCCTTCGGACGTGGTTTCAGCCTCCGAAGCGGCTCCTGTGACTTTAGAGGTGGTGGGAGAAATCCGGGTGGGCCAAGACCATGCCGAGGGCCTGGGGCCAGGCAAGGTCCTGCGAGTGACCACCGGAAGCTTCATTCCCTCCGGTGAGTATACTGTCGTTCGCGCCTGGGATGTCGAGAAAAAGGGGAAGCAAATTGTCGTAACGAAGCCGGTTTCGAATCACGATAATATCGAAATTCGCGGGGAGATCCGAAAAAAGGGTGCGATCCTTTTGAAAAAAGGGAAGCGGATCGGGTCCGACGACGTGTTCCTTTTGGCCAGCCAGGGGATTACGGAGGTCTTCGTCGCCGCAAAGCCCAAAGTCGCCCTCTTTTCTTCGGGAGATGAAGTGATTCCGGCGACCGCCCCCTTTAAAATCGGGGCGATCTGGGATTGCAACCAATATGGCCTGTCGAGCTTGATCGAACTCTCGGGGGGCATACCCCTTTTTAAAGGCATCGTCAAAGACGATGCCGCCTCGTTTCAAGAAAAACTCAAGGCCGCCCTTCGAGAGGCCGACATGGTGGTCATTTCGGGCGGAACCGCAGCGGGAAATCGGGATTTTATGGCGGAGCTCCTCAATGCCGTTGGGCCGCCGGGGGTCTTGATCAACGGCATTCCCATGCGTTCGGGAAAGCCCATCCTTCTCGGCTTGTCGGATAAGAAACCCATTGTTTGCGTGGCGGGACATCCCCCGGAAGCGGCGCGAGGTTTTAGTCTTTTTGGCCAACCCACCCTGAGTCATTTGATGGGAGAAAGCTAGTTAGAGGCCGATGGAATCCTGGGGAAGTATGATAGAAGCCGCGAAGCGGGAGATTAAACTGCTTCAGCTCGCGCAGGTTCGAGAGAAAATGGCCTTGAGCGAGGCCATGACCTTGATCGATTGCCGCGAACCCGACGAATACGAGAAGGGCCGGATTCCGAAGGCCATTTTTATTCCGCGCGGCATTCTCGAAATGACCATGGAGCGGCATTTTCAAGATCGCGACCAAGCCATTGTCGTTTATTGCGCCGGGGGCGGCCGCAGCGCGGTGGCCGCCCATGCCTTAAAGAAAATGGGATACACGGATGTCGCCTCGATGGAAGGCGGCTTCGAGGGCTGGAAGCACTTCGGATACCCGATCGAAAAATAAGTATGGGAAAATTTCAACACCACGTGTTTGTTTGTATGAATGAGCGGGACGCCGAGGATTCGCGGGGCTGCTGTTCCGCAAAAGGGGCTTCGGAGATCAGAGAGGCCTTCAAAACGGAGATCGCCAAGCGCGGTTTAAAAGGAAAGGTCCGGGCCAACAAGGCGGGCTGTCTCGATACCTGCGAGTTCGGCCCCTCTGTCGTCGTCTATCCCGAAGGCATTTGGTACTGCGTGAAAAATAAGGAAGACGTGCTTAAAGTAGTCGAACACCATCTCGAAGGCGGGAAAATCGTCGAAGACCTCTTGATTCCCCGGACCTGGGCGAAGGGATGATTCGAACAAACAGCACCACAGGACTGATCGACATCGGTCCCCTCAAAAGCGAATTTTTAAAGAGGGATTTACCGGTCTTTCGCGTCTCCTTCCACACACTCGGTTGCCGCCTGAATCAAAGCGAAAGCGCGGCTTTGGAAGGGGGTTTCGCTGCCGAAGGTTTTGGGGTGGTCGCGGAAGATGCACCCTCGGATCTCTGCATCATCAACACCTGTTTTGTCACTGGCCAGGCCGAAGCCAAATGCCGCCATCTCATCCGGCGTCTGCTCCGGCAAAACTCTCGCACCTTTGTCGCCGTGACCGGCTGCTATGCCCAGGCGGGGATGGAGGCCCTGAGCCGAATCGCGGGCGTCGACTTGATTGCCGGGACGGATCACAAGATGGCCCTGCCCGCATTGGTTCGAAAGGTGCTCGAAGACCAGGGCGCCTTCGAAGACGGCGCCATTCAAAAATCCGAAACACCCATCGTCTACCATTCGCCCCGTATCGCCCGCGACGATTTTACCCTTTCCAGCCTCTCGGTTTTGGGGGAAGCGACCCGGCCCAATGTGAAGATTCAAGACGGCTGCGATTTTTTTTGCAGCTTCTGCATCATCCCCACCACGCGGGGGCGCTCGCGCAGCCGGCACTTTGAGGACGTGCTCCGCGAGGCCCGCGACTGGGCGGCGCGGGGCCATCTCGAAATCGTCCTCACCGGCGTCAACTTGGGCGAATACCAAAGCGAGGGCCGCGATCTCGCCGATTTGATCGAGGCATTGGACCGCGTCGATGGGCTGGCGCGTATTCGGATTTCTTCTATTGAACCCACGACGGTTTCGGATCGGCTGGTCGATCTCATGGCCGCCTCGAACAAGCTCTGCCCCTATCTCCACCTTCCCCTGCAAAGCGGCAGCGACCGCGTCCTAAATGGCATGGGACGATTTTATACGCGAGCGGATTATCGGACCTTTGTCTTGGAGGTATTTGAGAAGATTCCCCGCTTGGGACTCGGCACGGATGTGATGGTCGGCTTCCCCGGCGAAGACGAGGCAGACTTTGAAGAGACGGTGTCCTTGATCGAAGAACTGCCCTTCTCCTATCTTCATGTCTTTCCCTATTCGCGCCGGGAAGGCACGCGGGTGACACGCAGCGAACTGCGGCCCGTGCATCCGAGCGTGATCAAGGCCCGCGCGGCGCGGCTTTGCACTGTGTCGGATCGGAAGCGAAGCGCCTTTTATCGTGAGGCGGTTGGAGAGATTGTCCCGGTGTTGTTCGAATCGAAAATGGCGGACGGGCGATATTCCGGTTTAACGCCGAACTTTATCCGCGTGGCGACGCGGTCCGATGTCGCGCTTTCGGGATGCATCGAAAAAATCCACATCGAGGCGGTTTCGGGGAAACGTGCGGAGGGGGTGTTAATCGCATGAAGGTCTATCTCGAAACCTATGGCTGTCAGATGAACGTGGCCGACTCGGAATTGATCCGGTCCATCCTTGTCGAAGCGGGACACGAACTGTCTCCGCAAGTGGAGGGCTCGGAGGTCGTGCTGGTCAATGGCTGTGCCATTCGAGAGAACGCCTACCGCAAAACCTACGGCCGCCTCGACCTGCTGCGCCCCCTTCGCTTGGAACGCCAACGGGAGGGTCGGCCCTTTGTGGTCGGCGTCCTGGGCTGCATGGCGCAAAATATGAAAGAGGCCCTTTTCCGGCATCCCGTCATCAACTTGGTCGTCGGTCCCGACAGCTATCGCGCCTTGCCCGATTTAATCACGAAGGCGGGCAGGCCGAAAGAAGGCGGTCATCGCGCTGGCCGAAGGGCGAAGATTAAAAAAGAAATAGATGCCGACCTGTCCATCGTCGAAACCTACAGCGGCGTCGAACCCCTGCGCTTTGACGGCGTGAACGCCTGGGTGGTGGTGATGCGCGGCTGCGATAACTTCTGCACTTTCTGCGTTGTGCCCTATACGCGCGGGCGCGAGCGCAGCCGTGCGAAGGAAGAGATTCTGGAGGAGGTCCAGCGCCTCTCCGAACAGGGTTTCAAGCAGGTGACTTTTTTAGGACAAAACGTCAATTCCTATCGCACCGAAGGCGCGTCCTTCGCCGACTTGCTCTTGGGCGCGGCGGAGGTCCCGGGCATCGAACGCGTGCGTTTTACTTCGCCCCACCCGAAAGACTTCCCGGAGCCCTTATTGAAGGCCATCGCCTCGCATCCGAAGATTTGCAAGCACATCCACTTGCCGCTTCAGGCCGGCAGCGACCGCATCCTCGACTTGATGAAGCGGACTTACACGCGCACTGAATTTTTATCCCTGGTCGATAAAATCAGAAGGATTATTCCGGCTGTGGCCTTAAGCACCGATATGATCGTCGGCTTTCCCACGGAGACGGAGGCCGATTTTCAAGACACCGCCGATGTCGTGTCGCGTGTGGGGTTCGACAGCGCCTTTATTTTTAAATACTCCGAACGCCTGGGCACGATTGCGGCCCGTGACTTTCCCGACGACGTCGCGCCGGAGGTGAAAACCGACCGAATTATCCGCCTCTTCGATGTGCAGCATCGGATCGCCCTCGAAAAAAATCGTGCGAAAATAGGCCGGACCTTCGAGGTCTTGATCGAGGGCGAGGACGAGAAACGGGCGGGCCATCAAATCGGAAAAACCGAGGGACACATGACCGTGACTTTTCCGTCTTCGGGACAGCCGCCAGGGTGCTTGGTGCCGGTTGAGATTACGGAGGCCTCCCCGGCCGCCTTGTTCGGCGAGCCCCTTCGCCTGTCCGTGCTGAACGCTTCATAAGATGGAAGCCCCGCCCCACTTTGAAGATGGGACGGTTCAAAGCGGAGGGTTTCGGTTATCCTATTCGCGCCTTCGACCCCAGGCCTCAAAGGCCACGCTGGTTATTCTGCACGGCCTGAACGATCACAAGGGGCGTTATCGGCAACTCCAGGAAGAATTGGCCGCCGCGGGTTACGCCAGCATGGCCTACGATCAACGGGGTTTTGGTCGCTCAGAGGGCCGCCGGACCGATGTCGCCGATTATCACGACTTGCTCGACGATCTCAAAACCCTCGTTGATTTGGCGCAGGCGGAAGCCCAAGAAAAAGTGGTTGTCCTCGGTCACAGTTTGGGCGGCGCGGTGGCGGCAGCCTTCTTCATCGCCTCTCCAGAGGCCGCAGAGGCCTTAGTGCTCTCTTCTCCGGCCTACGATTTTCCAGGGCTTCCGATGCGGCTAGAGTTGCTGACCCGCCTGCTAAGCCGAATTGTACCGCGGGTGTCGATACGCTATCCGAGTGTGGGGAACCAGCGCAGCCGCGATCCCACGATCGATATCGCCGTGGCGAACGATCCCTTGATTTTTAGGGAAGGCACTCCGCGTTTTTACCGCGAATTCCGGAAGATGAATCGCTTGGTGCATGAAGAGGCCAGTAAAATCACGGCACCGACCTTAATATTGCAAGCTGGCGCGGACAAAATCGTTAGGCCCGAAGGGGCGAAGGATTTGTATCGCCAGTTGAAGCATCCAAAAAGCAAGCTGATTGGGTATGAAGGTTATTACCACGAAGTATTTCACGACATTGGCCGCGGGCGTGTTGTTTCCGATTTGATTGCCTGGCTTGCAACCGTAATCCCCTAGGAGTGAAGAGCGGATGATGCGAAAAAAAAAGACTTGGTTTTGGATTGTCCTTTTTTGGATGGGCCTTCAATCCGGAGCGGCTGGGGCGGCCTCGCTTGCGGAGGGTTTTGGCAAGGCCCGCTGGGGCATGTCGGAGGAGGATGTTTTAAGCAACTACGGCATTACCCTAAAGCCGCCGGAACGCTCGGACCCGGGGGGAGTGTGGGCGGTGTCGGGCCCTGCCGAAGGGGAACTCACGGTCTCGGGCGAGGCTCTAGGTGAACCGGAAGTGCGCTCGGTCAGTTTTGGCATCCACCCCCGTTGGGGTCTGGCGATCATTCACGTCCGATTCAACGATACCAACGACCCCGGCGCGCTCGATATTCTTCTTCCCAAATGGACGGCCCGCTTCGGTCCTCCGAAAGAACGCAAGCCCGGCCCCAAGGTGATTTGGGAAGACGCCGAAAGCCATGTCGAGCTTACCTACCATACGGTGTCGCCGCGCCATCCGACGCCTTCGGATCACCTCGCCATTGTGCTTTGGAGTATTCCCCTCATGGACAAAATTGAGGCGGAAGAACGAGAGCACCGCCTGCCCGATGTGGAGATGCTGGCCCCCATGCCCGCGCCCCACAAGGAAAATTAGGAAGCTTTTTGCTGGCACGTACCTTTTTCACCTGAAAACGGAAGCCCTTTACTTCGTCTAGGTCTCGGGGTATGATGAGGACTACTCAGTAATGGACCTTCTTATAAAAGACCGCATATCCTTCCCAAACCTTATCCGTCTTGATGTTCAGCGGCGAAGCGGCGGCTTTTCCGCTTGAAACGACGCGGGTCGCTTCTTTTGGGTCCCCCTTTCGTTTGAGAACCAGCCCTAAAATCTGTTAAAGGGAGATTTCATGAAAAGCATTGCGCAACAAAACTCAGCGAAGACTTTTCACTTCATCATGATCAAGCCCTCGCACTACGATGACGAAGGCTATGTGATTCAGTGGTTACGCTCTTCCATTCCGTCCAACACCCTCGCCGTGATCAATGGCCTCGCCTTGGACTGCATCAAACGCAAGGTCTTGGGCGACGCAGTGAGCATTCACGCGCAAACCTTCGACGAGACCAATATCCGTATCGATATCGAGGGCTTAAGCCAGCGGATTCTCGCATCGGGAAACCACGCCCTCACCGCCCTCGTTGGCGTGCAGACCAACCAGTTTCCGCGTGCGGTCGATATCGCCCGCCAATTTCGTTCCAAGGGCATCCAAGTCTGCATCGGCGGCTTCCATGTCAGCGGCTGCCTGGCGATGCTGCCGGAACTCCCAGCCGATTGCAAAGCGGCGATGGACATGGGGATTTCCCTCTTCGCAGGCGAAGTGGAAGGCCGGATGGACATGCTCCTCAAGGATGCCTATGGCAAAGAGATGAAACCGCTCTATAATTTCATGGACGATCTGCCGGATATGACGGGCGTGGCCGTGCCCTACCTCCCCTTCGACATGGTGAAGCGGACCTCCGGCCTCCGGACCAGCTTTGACGCGGGTCGGGGTTGTCCCTTTTTGTGCAGCTTCTGCACGATCATCAATGTGCAGGGTCACAAGTCGCGCTATCGAAGTGCGGACGACGTCGAAGCCATTATCCGAAAAGGCGTCGAAGAAGGGATTACGAATTTTTTTATCAGCGATGATGACTTCGCGCGCAACCGCTGTTGGGAGGCCATCTTCGACCGCCTGATCGAACTGCGAGAAAAAGAAGACATCAAGGTCCGCTTGGTGATCCAAGTCGATACCATGTGCCACAAGCTGCCGCGCTTTATCGAAAAGGCGGGACAGGCGGGTGTGTCGCGGGTGTTTATCGGTTTGGAGAGCATCAACCCCGAGGCCCTCAAGGGCGCGAAGAAAAAACAGAACAAGATCTCCGAATACCGGATCATGCTCGATGACTGGCATCGGGTGGGCGCGCTGACCTATGCGGGCTACATCTTGGGTTTTCCCACCGACACGCCCGAGAGTATTTTAGAAGATATCAAAACGATTCAACGCGAAATCCCCATCGACCTGCTCGAATTTTTTATTTTGACGCCGCTGCCCGGATCGGAAGATCATCAAACCTTGTTCAACAAAGGCGTTGAGATGGCCGCCGACATGAACACCTACGACGTCGTTCATGTGACCACGGCGCATCCGAAGATGTCGGAGACCGAATGGCTGGGCATCTACCAGCAGGCCTGGGACGCCTATTACACCCCGGAACATGTAGAGACCGTCATCCAAAGGGCAAAAACCTGGGGCTACAACTTGGATGACATGATGCAAAAGCTCCTGCATTTTTATGCCTGCCCCAAAATCGAAAAGGTGCATCCCCTTGAAGGGGGACTCATTCGCCTGAAGTCCCGGAAAGACCGGCGCTACGGCCTGGCGCTCGAAAGTCCGCTCGTGTTTTATCCCCGCTATGCGGCGGAAACGCTCGGCAAGGTCCTGCAGTTTTTTTTCTTGTGGCGGCGTTTTAACCACATCCTCAAGCGCGTGAAGAATCGGCCGGTCGCATCGGTACGCGACGAAGCCTTGGACGAGAACTTAAACGTGGTGGCGGAATCTTGATCGGCCTGATCTTCCCCATCTCTGCTTGCTCGTCGCACAAATTCTAATCTTCCTGAATAGCATCCCGTGAACGCACGATCCGAACAACCCGCCCCGCTTTCCGGTTTCAAAAAATCCATGCTCATCGGTCCCGGTGATCTCAATGCCTTCTTTGGCTTGGTTGTCGACAACATGACCCAATTGGTTGTCATGGCGGCCATCCTCGTCAACGTCTTTCAGTTCCCAAAAGAACTCGTCTATTTTAAAATGATCCCCGGCTCGGCCATCGGCGTCTTTGCGGGAGACCTTGCCTACTCGATCATGGCGATTCGCTTGGCGCGCCGGACCGGCCGAACAGATGTGACGGCCATGCCCTTGGGCATCGACACGCCCTCGCTCTTTGCCTTTCTCTTCGGCGTGATCGGTCCGGCATACGTGGCCACCGGCGATCCGGTCTTGGCCTGGAAGATCGCCATGGCCGTCGTCGTCCTCGTCGGCATCACGAAGACCGTCGGGGCTTTTCTCGGGCCCCTGATTCAGCGCGCTGTCCCGCGCGCGGCCCTGCTTGGTCCCATCGCGGGCGTCGCCCTTATGCTCATCGCCTTTTTGCCGATGATTAAAATCTTTCACGCGCCCCTGGCCGGTTTTCTTTCCTTGATTGTCATCCTCTGTTGTATCGTGGGCAAAGTCCCCTTTCCCTTTCGCATCCCCGCCGCTTTTGGGGCTGTGGCTTTGGGCGTGGCGGCATCCTATTTTACGCGCCTCTTCGGCATCGGGGCGGCTTTGCCGAATCTTGCCGAACGGCTGCAAGAGATGACCTTCGTTCTACCTTTTCCGAGCTTGGCTTTTTTAGAAGGTCTTCCCTATACAGTAGCCTATTTACCCTTAGCCCTTCCCTTTGCGATAGTGGTGATCATCGGCGGCATCGACGTGACCGAGAGCGCAAAGGCCGCGGGCGACCCTTACGAGACCTTGCCGATTTTACTGACGAGTGGGCTTTCAACCATATTGGTGGGGCTTTGCGGCGGCGTCGTGCAGACCACGCCCTACATCGGCCATCCGGCTTACAAAGACATGGGCGGCCGGGCCGGTTATACCTTGGGCACGGCCTTATTTATTGGCCTGGGAGGGATCTTCGGATATCTGGGTCTAATGGCCGACCTGCTGCCCGAGGCCGCCCTCGCGCCGATTTTGATTTTTGTGGGTTTGGAAATCACAGCGCAGACTTTTAGAGCCACGCCCGAGCGGCATTACAAGGCCGTGGCCTTTTCCTTTATTCCCGCTATCGCCACGCTAGTCTTGATTGAACTGAACGGCCTACTGGCGAACCTCGGCAGAAGCCCATCGGATTTAAGCGGCGAGATGGCCGTGAGTTTCGAGATGATCGTCCTCATCGCCAACGGCTTCATCATCTCTTCCCTGCTGTGGGGCGCGGCCTTGGTGATGATCATCGATCGAAGGCTGCGCCGCGCCGCGGCCTTTCTCGGCGCCGCGGCGGTCTTGAGCCTCTTCGGCATCATCCACTCCCCCTTTCCGGACGGGCGTCTTTTTCTCCCCTGGCAGGTCGATTCGAAAATGCCGCTTTTGCTCGGCATCGGCTACGGGATGATGGCGCTCTTTCTCGTTCTGATGTCTGGGCGAACGTACAGCCAAACTGACGAATGAGGCGGAAATTCCTTCGTCCGAAAGATTAGCTGTAAGTGCGGACGACTTCTGCCAGGGCCTTGATGAAAGAAGGGTGCGTGTTGAGGGATTCGGTTCGGCGAAGTGCGATGCCTTTTGCGGCGGCCATGTCTTTGTAGAGGATGTCGATGTCGTAGAGAATTTCGACGTGGTCGGAGACGAAGCCGATGGGCGCGACCAACAGATGTTTTTCGCCCCTATTTCCCAAGTCTTCGATGATTTCATCCACCTCCGGCCCCAACCATTCGCCGGGCCGGAAGCCCCGGCTCTGGTAGCCGAATTGCCATCGTCCCCCCTGCGGCCCAAGATCGCATTTTTTGACGATTTCGGTAATCGTTCCCGCCACCTCGTTGGGATAGGGGTCTTTGTCGGCGAGCACTTCGGCGGGGAGCGAATGCGCCGTAAAGACGATTTGAACCTGCGAACGTTCGCCCTCCGGGTAGTGGGCCAATCCCGCTTTTAATCGATCGGCAAAGGCATCGATTAGATCGGGCTGATTGTGCCAGCTTTTCACCCAGCGTACCGGCAGCGTGCCCTCCGTTTCGGCTAAAGCTTTCTCCAAGGTTTCATTGTAGGCCCCCACACTCAGCTTCGAATATTGCGGCGCAAGACTCAGGGCGATCAGTTGCTCGGGCGGGTCGGCGAGGAATTCTTTGACCGTCTCGGCGATAAAGGGATGCCAGTGGCGCATGCCGATATACACCCGGTACTGAGAGTCTGAAGCCGCTTCATTGAGCTGTTTTTCGACCGCATCGGCCTGTTGGCGCGTGATGGCGAGCAGCGGAGATTCCCCCCCCACCAGGCCGTAGCGTTCCTTCACCTGGTCGACGATCGCTTGCGCGGGCGGGCGGCCCTTCATAATCTGCTGCAAGTAGGCGGCGATGTCGTCGAGCGACTCGGGCGCCCCGTGGGCCATCAGCAAGACCGCGATTTTTTTATTCATCGTCTTCACAAGGCCTTGAGAAAGCGAAAGAATGATGAGTATATCTTGAATACGGAGGTGAATCAAGGAAACTTAAGCATGAAAAGACCTTGAGTCACGGGAAATGATCGCGCTATACTTGCTTCCCCAGGCTAAAAATGCCGATCGCTTATGACAGGCCTTTAGAAAGAACAAGGATTCAGCCCCCTATCCGTTCTGGGAGATCGATGGCAGCCCATCGCATCCATGCTGAATCTTTGGAATGAACCCGAGCAGGAGCTTCATTGAAGATCCTGCTCTCTGTAAAAAAGGAGAGCCACATGTCACTACGATTAGGAGATGAAGCGCCGAATTTTTCGGCGGAAACCACGGAAGGCAAGATTAATTTGCACGAATATCTCGGCGACGGGTGGGGGATTCTTTTTTCGCATCCCAAAGACTTCACTCCCGTCTGCACCACGGAGTTGGGCACGGTCGCCAAGATCATGCCCGATCTCAAAAAGCGTAATGTAAAGGTGCTGGCCGTCAGCGTCGATCCCTTGGATTCGCATATTGGCTGGGTCAAGGACATCAACGAGACCCAGAACACCACGGTGAATTACCCCATCATCGCCGACCCCGAAAAGAAGGTCGCCAATTTATACGACATGATTCACCCCAATGCCCTCGACAACATGACGGTCCGTTCGGTCTTTATCATCGGCCCCGACAAAAAGATCAAGCTGACCCTCACCTATCCGGCCTCCGCGGGACGTAACTTCGACGAGATCCTACGCGTGGTCGATTCGCTGCAATTGACGGCCAAGTATTCGGTCGCGACCCCGGCCAACTGGAAAGACGGCGACGACGTCATTATCTCTCCCGCCGTCACCGACGACCAGATTCCCTCGAAGTTTCCCAAAGGGCACAAGGCGGTCAAACCCTATCTGAGATACACGCCCCAACCGAACAAGTAGAACCTTCACACGATCTTCGATCGGGAGCCGCTCATGCGGCTCCCGATCAGGATTATCAAAGCTTAGCGCAACCTTCAGCCATTACTTTTGAATCGTCCGAAATTGCCCCCCTAGGGAATTCTCATGACAAACCGGCGGCCATTTCACGCTGATGTCGTTATGTGAGGGCAAGGCGCTTTCCAGAAAGTTCAGAGGGCAGCCCAATTCAATTCGGGTAAGACCTCTCGGGTGCCGAGTTTAGAGAGGGGGCTTGCACACAGCCAATCTTGGAGTTTGTGGGTTAATTTGGAATGGCCCAATACTTCGATATCCCCATTTTTTACGGCTTGTCGAAAGCCTTTTTGGCAGGTCCAAATCTCCGTCATTGTTTTTAGCGCGCAGGTAATGACAATATCGACCTCATAACCGGGATCGTCGAGGCATAAGTCAATTTCACCGTTTTCGGAAACCAACCACCAGACTTTTGCCCCTTTTTGTGCGTCCGGATATTCAAATTGGACAACAATACGATGCTTCGGGAACACTTCAGGGTTGACCGTGCGGCGCATGTCCCACATCAATAAACCCGCATCCAAATCTCCCTGACTGAGCTTGGAGCGGGACCAGCGATGCCCCCATGCCCCCAGCAGCTCGACAACCGGGCGCAATTCCAATCCCGCGGCGGTCAGGTTGTAGGTGTAGTTTCCTTTGCTTCCGGAGCGTTTGATCACCCCCGCATCCACAAGCCGTTTTAGCCGCTGCGATAATAGGGTCGGCGACATCAAGGGCACGCCTTTTTGCAGCGCGTTGAAGCGTGTACTTCCCGCCAGCAATTCACGGACGAGTAAGAGCGTCCATCGCTCGCATAACAATTGGCTGGCCTGCGCCAAAGGACAAAATTGACCATAACTTTTCATGCGGACCTCCCCATCGGATTGCAACAATTTTATCGTAACATCGCTACAGATTCTGCACTTCTCATTCGCCGGGGTCAATGCTAAGGTAGGCTGGCTTCATGGATCAAGAGAAATATAAACGCTGTTCAACTAAGGAGAATAAAGATGAGTACATCACTTTTTGAGAGACTGGGCGGTACCGAAGGCATTACCAGTATTGCAAATGATACGGTCGATAATCATCTCGCAAATAAAGCGATTGCGGTGCGGTTCGCCAAAAGCGACGTTTCCGCCTTAAAAAACGCGGCCGCCACTTTTTTTATTACAGGCACGGGCGGCCCCAATGTGTACAAGGGAAAGGATATGTTGGCGGCGCATAAAGGCATGAACATCTCCGCCCTGGAATTTATGGCGGTCTTGGATGACGCCTTAGCCGCTTTGGAAAAAAACAAAATCGGGCAACGCGAACAAGAGGAAGTCTTGTTTGTCCTCTATAGCATGCGTTCTCAGATCGTGCTGACTTAAGGACGCAGAGGCGCATTTTCTGAGTTCTTATCGCGCGGCCGCCAAAGCTGCGACCGTGACCTTGGCCAAGGGGAAAAAGGGCGACCCGTAATCATCGCCCCCGCCATCGCCGCTGACCCTATTCCTGCCGATACGCCCTAACCGGGAGCCGCCTAACTCGGCTCCCGGTTGTTTGTATCAAGCCCTTTTTACCCCGCCTGGCTTTCCCTGAGCGAAGCCCGACCCATAAGCATTGAGGGAAGCGGGCGCCCTGCGCACACGCCATTCTGAATCCCCACTTGAGGGAGATCCCCCCTATGTGTATATTTTAATCCTTGAGGAATACACGCACGCCATAACACAACAAGCCAATGCGTCTGGGGGGGAAAGATGAACAAAACAGTGATCGCGATCCTTCTGCTGAGCCTGCTGGCCTTCTCCGAGGTTTATGCAGAAGAAGAAGAGAATGGAAATGGAAGACATTTAACCGGAAACGAGCCTTCCTACTTTATCCATGCCTTTGACGACGAGTCGCATGAGGAATTTTATATTTCGATCAAAAATCCATTGTTTACGAAATCCTTAGTGTGGATGGATCAATACTTCAGCGGGAAAAAAACCATCTACTTCGCCTACAATGGCAAGTTCGACTTTTTTTTAAATTCTCGGATTTCGGCCCCGGTGATCTCAAGGGGACAAAACCCAGGCCTTTTCTTTGAGAATGCCTACGACGACCGAGACGTTTTTTCATTAAAGAGCATCAGAGTCGGCTGGTACCACGAATCGAATGGGCAACATATCGAGACGCAAGAAACCTTTCTAACAACCCAAAACGCCGAGGATTTTGTGAGCCGAGGCTGGGACTACCTGGGCCTCGATTTTAAACTCTCGAATAACCGAGAAAACGCCTTCGATCTTTATTTGAGAGGGAGGGTGTTTTGCGATTGCCAGGGATTCGGCCTCATCGAGGGGAAGGAAGATAAAATTTTTTGGAAGACCGTCACTGAGCAGCCCGATGTCCGCGATTTCAACGGATTGAGCACGATATTTAACTATGCCTACGCCGATTATATTCGGGTGTTTTCCGTCTTTCGCTTCGGAACTTCCCGCCTCGAAGCTTTAGAGAATATGTCTTATAAAATCGGGGCAACGCTTGGAAGCTATTTTGACATCCCCTTAACGGTTTTTTATTTCAACGGTTACGGAAAGGAGATCGCCTCCTATCATGAAAAGGGAGAGTATTGGGGGATAGGATTGGAATTGTGGTAGTTTAATAAAACCGTAAATTCCGGGGACACCCTACAGAATGCGCAGTTTTTCCCTTGGGTTCTGGTTTATGGCGATGAAGTCTTGGCCCCGACAAAAAGATCAAGCTGACCTTCACTTACCCGGCCTCCGCCGGTCGTAACTTCGGCGAGATACTGCGGGTGATCGCGCGGCAGTTGACGGCCAAATATTCGGTCGCGACCCCGGCGAACTGGAAAGACGACGACGTGATTATCGCCCCTGCTATTACCGATGCGGAAATCCCCAAGAAATTTCCAAAAGGGCACAAGATGGTCAAGCCCTATCTGCGATACACGCCCCAACCGAACAAGTAAGGCCCCTTCGTACGACCTTCAAATCGGGAGCCGCCGCTGCGCGGCTCCCGGTTAAGACGCTCGAAGCCTTTTACTGGTTCCACTCTCAGACGAGATAGCTGACAGCACATGGAACCCGGCAGGGTTTCCACACTGTGCTGTGCCCTAGTACATTTATTGAAGAAATCTAACCCGTCTATTCTTGGCCTTGTATTTTTCTATACGTTCTCGTCGCTCAAGGATGCCAAGGCTACGCATAACTCGCCTTTCGAACTCCATGCGGGGATTACCTCGCGTCAAAACTCCCAACTCTTTCAGTACGCGTGATGTCATTGAATGTATCGTGCAGGATTGATTCGGACATTTCGAAAGAGCCTGAAGAATAGCATCTTGAATTCCCGACATTGTCACTTCTTCAGCTCGTCGACCAGAAGGGCTATCCGTACCTTCTGGGTCATCAGCCGATAGCGCAAAAATATCGCTGTCCTGACCATCGTCCTCTGTTTCATCGCAGTCGTCGTCATCATTATCATTCTCATCCTCATCAAGCTCAGCCCCTTGATCGTCTCCCGATGCTCCAGGGAAAATTCCCCTTTCCTCCAGCGCTCGCCACAGCCCCTGCAACGCACCTTCCTTGTTTGAATAGAAGGCCGATTCTCGAACCGGAAAGAATTCCCAACCACAACGCTCCAGTTGCCGCTGGCGCTGCATGTCTGCCTCGTAACGATCTACCCCATGCCATTCATCACCATTGCACTCGACTGCCAGACGCGCTTTACCGCCCTCAACGACGAGGTCGATTCGCTTGCCCGCAATTTCATACTGCGGAAGAACGTTGAAGCCTTTTCTCACCAAGTCTAATGCAACGTCAATCTCGAACCAGCTTTCGAACGGTGTCGGCGGTTTGACGACGCTCCGATTGTCTTGCAATGCCCTGCGCTCCAGTTCCTCTCGATTGATCCCTGCGATCTCCTGCGGCGTCGTGTTTTCAAAGAATTCTAGTAAGCGCCGCCTCAGACATGATGTGCTCAGGTCTTCGCTGCTCACAGAATGAAAGAGAACCATTTGATCGCGAGCGCGGCTTGCCGCGACGTTGAACCGCCTCTCATCCGCTGGCCTCGTGAACGGACCAATCCTCTCATTGGTAGCTGCGACCATCGACAGGAACATGATGTTGCGTTCGTCACCTTGGAAACTGTCTGGATTTCCGCAGACAAGACGCCTCCGTTCCATCTCTTCCGCGCCCAGTCGTTTCAGTAACTGCTCCTCAATCAAACCCGCTTGTACTTTGCCCTGGAGAACAACGACGCCCATCGTTTTGCCGGAATACCGCACATCAGCACACAACTCGGCAATCTTTTCGCAAATGGCATTGGCCTCTGGTTGATTCACCACGCGGTTGTTGGAACCTTCGCGATACCCGCCACTAATGAAGACATGCTCAAGCGGAGTCAAGCGATCAGGTCCATATTGCCTCAGAGGGATTAACGGCGTGTCGGAATAGCAAAGATCATTGCTGAAGCGGATAATCTCCGGCATACAGCGAAAGTGCTCGCGCAAGGTGATTCGTCGTGTGCCATATCGAAGTTTTCCATGATCAAACAAGCTGCTCTCAACATCGAAGGAAGATTTGAAGCGAAAATCGTGAAGGAATTCCTCCATCAGGCGATGGACGGCATCGCGAGGTAGACCAACCGCCTCCGGGCTGATCTGCTTGTCGTCCCCTACGATCAGTATCTTTTTCCCCAGATAAAAGAGCGGAAGCGCCTCTACTCCACATTGCGATGCTTCGTCAACAATGACGACATCAAACATCCCCGGCGCGGGATCCACCGTATCCCAGACGCGATGCAGCGGCATGACCCAGGCTGGAACCGCCTCGCGACATTCGTTCAGGTGCTGCTGCGCCTCGCGCCGATGCCCGGGGGCGTGTTTTCCCGTTCCTCTCCCAAGGCGTCGCATTGACTGCTGCCACGCTTCCATGTGGCGGCGATGGTTCTCTTTGAGCCTGGAAAAACAAAATGACCAGGCATGTAGCGACGCAAGTTTCGTAATGGTTGCGTTGATCTCGTCCTCAATCTGCCTCGCGGGCTTCGCAAGGCTTGGTGCATCTTCCTTTCGAATGTATTCTTCAACCCAGAATCTGGCTTGAGCCCAACGCCAAGCGCCTTGTATCTGCTGAATGCGCGTTTCCCAGCCAGAGTCGTCGCAGGTCTGTTCCAATTCCTCCGTAAGTCTTGGCACATTGCGACGCAGTTCCTTGATATCTTCGTCCAGCTTTTGAACGTTCTGACGTTCTCTCTCCAGATCCTGCATCGTGCGGCTGTATCGTGTGAATCCATCAACGTCACGATTGCGGATTGCCTGATGCAACTCGCTCGTTATGGGGTGGGCGTTGGCCCTCCCCGCAAGGGGCAGCAACGGAGTCTCAATGCTGCGAATTTCCTCAACTGCAAGACGCTGGGCGTGACGGGCCAGCGCAAGCCTGCAAGAGGCTATTATTCTTTTAACCTGCGATTCGTCGGCCCAAATGGGTTCGCCCAGAGGTGGGCAATGCTGTAAAGTCTTGCAGCATTTCTCAATGAGAGTCTCAAGAAACAGAGCACCGTTGAGGGTATCGCATAGCGCCTTCAACGCATGCAATTGCAGGGTATAAGGTCCCTGGGTCTTATCACACCGGCCTACCCAGAATCCCCACGCCTTTTCGCATACCACACGGACACGCAATCCATCGGCCAGAACAGAAAGATGCTCAAGATTAGAGCAGGAACGCCCGTTCACTCGAACAGTTTTGAGTACTTGAATACGCTCTTTGACCGGCTTCGGGCGGAACGGACCCCAGCCAAGTTTGCCGCCATTCTCCATGTGCTCTTTCAGTTTGCAGGCATCTTCGAATAGCGTTCTGATATTGGCGTCATCTGGAAAGTCAATGCTCGTTTCATCCGCCACGGAAACTAGCGTTTCGATAGAGATGATTGCATCCCGCGTAACACTATGAAGCTCACGCCACATGGACGCATTGCCGCCTGTAACATCGCGCAAAGCGTCGCGCATCCACGCATGAGGCGATGCCAACAACCGTCTGCGCGAATGGTTGAAAGCAGTAAGAGAATCACGGATCGCCTCTATGCTGGCGTCGGCGATACTTGATAGAATTTCTGCGATTTGTTCGTCCGCTCCTTCGGTCGAACGATCGTGTTCCTCAATCGCCCTTTGCTCGGACTCAACGAGATTGGCGAACTGCTCAGCAGATGGCAAATCGTTAGGCCATACAAGGCTCAACTCTCGCCGTTTTTCTGGCCTGAAGCGGCGCAGATCTGCAAGCAGACTTCGCAATTCACTTTCAGTGACTGGACAAGTTTTGTCCAAAGGGGCAGTGTCCGTGAACCATTCATAGGCGCTTCGATCCCGGTTAACAGCTTCCGCTATTCGCGCGGCGGTACCTCGATAGGCTCCTCCCGCAATGGATTGCGAATGAGTTTCGGATTCCATGATGTCGCGCAACCGCCTATCGACTTTGGCCTTCCCTTCTCGTAACTCGCTTAGCTTTTGCTCAAAGTTCTCGCGCTCCTTGGTCGCCCGACCCTCGTTCCATTCCCCGTTCTTGCGGAGTATTCCGCCAACGCTGGATTCCAGCGACCGCTTTTCTTCAAGTCCGCTGCCAAGCAGGTTGATACAGAGCGGACGAAGTTCATCTGGAACAAGTCCTTCAAGAACCTGAAGCGCGCGCGGAGTTTTGGCGGTGATGAGGGTTCGCTGTCCCGTGGCAAGCAGATGACAAATTAGATTCGCAATGGTGTGGGATTTTCCCGTACCGGGAGGTCCCTGTACAAGGACGCCACTAGCCGTTCGGATTTTTCCCACGATGCGACGTTGCTCTTCATTCGAAGGCTTTGGAAAGAATACTTCGCCATCGAAGCCGCTATTCGTTTCACCCGGATCGTTCTCCAAATCGGCATCACTCCCCGACCGAATTTCGGCGAGGTCCCCGAATTCACCGGGAATATCCCCACCCTCCTCAATCCTTTCCTTAATCCGCCTCAATGTCTCAGTAAGACCTCTTGCGGATCGCTTTCTCAGGATAAGGGCAGGCGCATACTCAAGGATGGGTTTATCGGATACTCGGACACTCTTCGCTTCCAATGCGCTGTCATATTCTCCCTGCGAATTGATCGAGCGCACGAGGGCTTGTAGCACCCCTTCGATGCAATCCTTATCCCATGGATCGTCCCCAGCATTAGCCAGCGAAGACTTTGCGGCTTCCTCGGCGCGCGCCGGTTGCTCCTCGATATCCAACATATCGAGTTCTGGCCGAACGCTCGCGCCATCCGGGAGCGGCCGGACAGTGAACTTGCCCAAACGTGCCTCAAACTCAAGAGCGGCGTTTGCTACAATCAAGTGACGGCAGACGCGCTGGCTACTCGGCGTTTGCCAGGTAAGAAGCCCGAGCGCTAGAACGAGATCGTATTCTTCACCAAGCCGGAGTTGTTCCTGGTGGATGGCAAAGAGCTTTGAGTAAACCTTATGGACACTTTCCCAGTTGTTATGCGCTTCCGCCCATGGCAACCAGCGTTCTTCGACATAGCACTCCCATTCTCTTTGAATTTCGGGATGATCTATAAGATGTTCAATATGAGGAACGAACTCCTGCAGGTCGGAACCTTCATGCCATGAAGGGTTTTTGACCTGCCGTGTGATTTCAGGCAGGGGTTCGGGCAAATCGGTCTTATTTCGCAGTGACGACTTGTCGATCCAATCTTTACAGGATGCAGGAACGCTGGGTAGCTCGGGCTCGCGCTGCGTTTGGACTTCAATCCACACATCCGAATCGAAATCTTCGTCACGCCCCCACGCCTGAGTGAAGCAACCTTTCTGCCTTGGAATATCTTTGATCCAAAGCACGTTTTGGTACTCACTTACGTCTCTTATAGGCTTGGTTCGCAGGGAGGCAAGTCTAGTCAAGTAATCGAGAAGACGGATGGCTTTCTCTCTCTCTGTACTATTTTCATGGCTTTTTCCCATGAGTTGCCTTTCTAACTTTATTGTAGATAGACTCGTATTTATGAGGAATTTCTGGCAACGCTGTCCGAGGCCAGGCGTTTCGCAGTGTTGAGAGAGAAATTATATGACATACAAGAAATCAAAAGTCAAAGAGAGGTGTTAGCTTATTGTGGAAGGACGTCGGTTTTAAAACCATCATTTAGAAAATGACTAAGATCGCGTATAGTTGTCATCAATGAAGCCCCAAAAAATCCTCATCCTCGGCTATGGCGCCTTCGGCGCCTCCTTCGCCCGTCTTTATCAAAAGCGATACGACATCCGAGGGATCAAGCGCAGTTCGCTGCCCAATCAACCTTGCCTTATCGCCCTCATGCCGATTCAAAGTGAGGCCCTCCGCGCGCAATTGGACTGGGCCGATGTCGTGCTCTTTTGCCCCTCCTCGGGTCGCGGTGATCTTGACCGCTATCGTGAGACCTATCTCGACAATATGCGTTTTTTGATCGAGACGATTCGGGCCCACGATCTTTCCCTCCGGTCCATTATCCTCATCGGCTCGACGGGGGTCTATCCGCGAATGTTGGACCAGTGTTGGCAAGAGGACGACGCGATTCCAGTGGAAAACGAACGGCAACAGATCCTGCGCCAAACGGAAGCGGCGCTGGTATCAAGCGCCCTGCCCTACGTCATCCTGCGTTGCGGCGGACTGTATGGAGAGGAACGGGGACATTTTTACCGCTACATCCGCGAGGGCAAGATTCAACGTTCGGAGATGTCGAATCAATGGCTCTTGTTGCTCCACTTCGACGACCTTTGCGGCCTGATCGACCGCGTGATTCAAAAAAAAGTCACAGGTGAAATCTTCAATGCCGTGGACGATTCGCAACTGCGACGCTCCGAACTGGCCGAATGGATCGCCCATCGCTGGCGGCTTCCGATTATCGAAGACGGCCCGCCGCCCGCTTCCCCCGAGCGCCGCATTTCGAATAAAAAACTCAAGGCGGTCTTAGGCTATACTTTTCAATATCCTTCCGTGAAAGCCTTTCTCGGAGACCGCGCGCCTGTGAAAGGAAATGCTTCGCAGCGCTGAGACGGGGTGGCGGATAAACAGGGCCAGGACTTTAATCGATGCCAAGCGATTCCCGATTATTTCTTGCGATAGACCAAGGCGGACACGCGAGTCGCGCACTGATTTTCGACGCGCAGGGAAAGGTGCTCTCCAAGTATTTTTGCGACATCGCCACCGAGACCCCAAAACCTGGCTGGGTCGAGCACGATGCCGAGGCGCTTGCGACCTCAGTTCAAACCGCCATCGACCGCGCAGTAGAGGAATCAGGCGAAGATAAAAACCGGATTGTCGCGGCGGGCTTGGCGACGCAGCGATCAAGCATTGTCTGCTGGAATCGTATCGACGGCCGCCCCTTATCGCCTGTCATCAGTTGGCGGGATGTTCGCGCCGCCGATGCGATGAAGGCCTTCGAAGCGCAGGCCGAATCCATCCATCACAAAACAGGCCTTTATCCTTCGCCCCATTACGGCGCGAGCAAACTCCGCTGGTGCCTAGACCACCTTCCAGAAGTCCAAGCGGCCATGGAAAAGGGCCAACTTTGTTTCGGTCCCTTGGCCAGTTTTTTAAGCGCGCGAATAACCGAAGAAGGACAGACCTTCGCCGACCCCTCGAACGCGGGCCGGACCCTACTGTGGAATATCGCTTCGCAGGATTGGGATCCGCACTTGCTCGAATCCTTTCAAATTCCAATCGACGCCCTACCCCGGTGCCTGCCCACGCGCCATGCCTTCGGCCATCTTTCCGTCGCGGGACAAAAATTTCCTTTGAAGATTGTCACGGGCGATCAAGCCGCCGCCCTTTTTCACGACGGCAATCCGCAAGACGATGCAGTCTACATCAACCTGGGCACCGGGGCCTTTCTGCAGCGCGTGATGCCGAAGTCACATTTAAACACGGGGCGCTTGCTGTCGAGTGTTGTATTGAGCCAAGCTGACAAGACCGTTTATGCCCTCGAAGGCACGGTCAACGGTGCAGGCGCGGCCTTGGCCTGGTTCGCCGAAACCTATGGCGTGGAGGCTTGGCCCAAGGAAGCGGGTGCGTGGATTGAAAGGGAAAAATCGCCGCCGATTTTTATCAATGGCGTGGGCGGGCTCGGCTCTCCTTTTTGGATACCGCGGATGGAAAGCCGGTTTATTGGCGAAGGCAATTTGCCCGCCCGCTATGTCGCCGTTATCGAAAGCATTCTTTTTCTCATCCGTGCCAATCTTGATGAGATGAATCAGGTCATCGATGCACCCAAAAAATTAATGGTGAGCGGGGGGCTCTCGACTCTGGATGCGCTCTGTCAACGACTGGCCAATTTAACAAATCTGCCCGTCCTCCGTTCCCTGGAATCGGAGGCCAGCGCACGGGGCCTGGCTTTTTTGTTGGGGGCCTCTGTCTCGGGAGAGGCGGGACACCGCTTTTTGCCCGTGGGAGATGCAGGGCTGGCCCGGCGATATGAACACGGGCTCCAAGAGACGAAAACGGCGATTCGCGCACTCTGAATTTTTCGAGGATAGCTCATACGGGCGCTTCTTCAGGTAAAATTAGAGTTGAGCTAAGGATGACATTTAACGCAAAGAGCGTTTTTACCTCCCTTTGCAAAGGGAGGTAAGGGGGGATTTCACAGGGCCGCACTTTTTAAATCCCCCTCGGTCCCCCTTTGATAAAGGGGGAAGAAAAGTGGAGATATTTTTTTGGGAGAAAAAGAGATGTCCCAATCAATAAAAGTTCCACAACTGGTCGCCCACCGGGGTTATGCCGCTCGTTATCCGGAAAACACCTTGCTTGCCTTAGAAGAAGCCCTGCGCCGTGGCGCGCCCTTTGTGGAGTTTGATGTCCAGCTTTGCGCGGACGGGACGCCGGTGCTCTGCCACGATGCGAGTCTTGAACGGACGACGGGCGAAAAAATCGACCTACGCGAGGTTCCTTTTTCATCCATCGAACACATTCAGGCCTCGGAACCGTCACGCTTCGGCAATCGCTTTGCCGGGATGGACATCCGCATCCCGACCTTGGTTCTAGCGCTTGATCTCATGAAGCGATGGCCGAAGGCGCGGGCTCTCGTCGAGATCAAAACCGAAAGCCTCGATCGTTTCGGAGTTGAGTTTGTCGTCAAGGCGGTTTTGAAAGAGGCTGCGGCTGTCTCAAAACAATGCGTCATGATTTCCTACGATGAAGTGGCCCTTGCCTCGGCACGGGCGCTCGGTGCCGAAGGCATCGGCTGGGTGCTGACACGGTGGTCCGAGGCGACCCGCACTCAGGCGGAGGCCTTGTCGCCCGACGTCCTCATCTGCAACTATCGAAAAATCCCTTCCGCCAAAACGCCCCTTTGGCCCGGCCCCTGGCAGTGGTGCTTTTATGAAGTGACCGATCCCAACCTGGCTTTGGTGCTATTCGAACGGGGGGCGGCCTTGATCGAGACGATGGACATCGGGGTGATGAGGGAAGACCCGCGTTTCCAAGAAGGGAAAAGCGGCGATGCCCGCTGATTACGACATCGTGGTTGTTGGCGCGGGGATTCACGGTGCGGGCGTGGCGCAGGCTGCGGCGGCGGCAGGCTATTCCGTGCTGGTGCTCGAACAAAACCAAGTCGGCGGCGGCACCTCCAGCCGATCCAGCAAGTTAATTCACGGGGGCCTGCGTTATCTCGAAACTGGACAGCTCGGCTTCGTGCGCGAGTCACTCCGCGAGCGGGAACTGCTGATTCAAAATGCGCCCGACTTGGTGAAGCGCGTTCCCTTTTATATTCCAATCTATCGTCATTCGAAACGCGGACGATTCCTGATTGCCCTCGGGCTCTCCTCATATGCGGTGCTGGCGGGATTAAGTCCTCAGGTCCGATTTCGACGTGTGCCTCGATCCGAATGGTCTGGTTTGGATGGGCTGGAGACGAAGGATCTCAAGGCCGTTTTTCAATATGGGGACGCACAGACCGACGACCGGAAACTCACTCGCGCGGTCATGCAGTCGGCGCTGGAGCTCGGCGCCATCCTGCATCTCTCCGCGCATTTCCAATCTGCGGTGCGGGAGGACGATGCCTACCGAATCACATACGCGCACGAAGGCGTCATCAAAACCGGCCTCGTTTCCGCCCTGGTCAATGCGGCCGGACCCTGGGTCGATACAGTGCTTAATGGGATCACTGCGCCCGTGTCAAAAATAAATATCGATCTGGTGCAGGGCACGCACATTCTCCTCTTGGGCCGGATCGACGGCGGCATCTATTATTTGGAATCTCCCCGCGACAAGCGGCCCGTCTTCGTGATGCCTTGGAAAGAGCAAACGATGATCGGGACGACGGAAACGATGTTCAAGGGCGATCCCTCCGACCTTGCGCCCTTGGAGGACGAGAAGCGCTATCTCTTAGAGGTCGTGCACACGTACTTTCCGAAATACCGCGCGACGACCTTGTCGCAGATTCAGTCGTCTTTTGCCGGCCTCCGGGTCCTCCCCTCCGCCGGCGGATCTTTTAATGCCCGCTCCCGCGAAACCCTGTTGTCGGTCGATCATTTTAATCAGCCGCGCTTGCTCACGATCTACGGCGGCAAGCTGACGACATACCGGAGCACGGCGGCGGAGGTCATCCGTCTCTTGGCGAAATCCTTGCCTCAACGACAAGCCAAGGGCGATACCCGAAGGCTGTTCCTCAAACCAGTTCCGGAGGATTCGGACGAAAAATAATCGCGGAACAGCCGCTATATTCAGAGCCATAATGCGCCGTCCGATTTGACTTGAAATGCGCCCTTAGGATATTTTAGATCAGACGATTCTTAAGGTGCCTACCGGCGGGGCGCGTTTTCGCGCTGGATCGAGAATAAAAACTTTCCTCTTCCTCCCCATCCAGGACAGCCCTATCTTCCAACGCGCGTATAGGACTTTTTCATGAAAAACCTGCTCAAGACCTACGCACCCGAACTGTTTTTCGATGAAATGTTCGATGCCGAGGGGGAGCCTCGCCCACACTACCGCCAATTGTGTACGCGTCTTTCCAAACTGAAGTTGGACACCTTTGAAGAGCGCCGGAGTCAGGCCGATCAGGTGTTTTTGAATCAAGGCATCACCTTCACCGTTTATGGTGATTCCGAACAGACCGAGCGCATCTTCCCCTTCGATTTAATCCCCCGTATTATTCCGAACAGCGAATGGCAGCGGGTCGAAGCCGGCCTGCGGCAGCGGGTTCAGGCCCTCAATCTTTTTCTGGGCGATCTCTACGGGAAGCAGCAGATCTTTAAAGATAAAATCATACCCCGTGAACTCGTGGAAGGCTCAAACCCATTTCAAGCCGACATGGTTGGCTTTCTTCCGCCCAAGGGGATCTTTACCCATATTTCGGGCATCGACCTGATTCGGGATGACCAAGGCACCTACACTGTTTTGGAGGACAACCTCAGGACCCCCTCCGGTGTTTCTTACGTACTTGAAAACCGCATCGTGATGAAACAGGTCTTCCCCAACCTTTTTTCGAAGATGCGGGTGCGGCCGGTCGATCAATACCCCACCCAACTCTTGGAAAATCTGCGCTACTTGTCTCCCCATGCGCGGGAAAATCCGCGCGTGGTCTTGTTGACGCCGGGGGTCTACAATTCCGCTTATTTCGAACATTCCTTTCTCGCGCTGCAGATGGGGATAGAGCTGGTCGAGGGGCAAGACCTGGTGGTGGAAGGCGACCGGGTCTATATGAAAACCACGGAAGGGCTTCAAGGGGTCGATGTGATTTACCGCCGCGTGGACGATTCCTTTTTGGATCCCGAAGTTTTCCGGAAAGATTCGGCCTTGGGCGTACCCGGCCTCGTCCGCGCCTATCGCGCCGGCAACGTGGCGCTCTGCAACGCCATCGGAAACGGCATCGCCGACGACAAAGCGGTCTACGCCTATGTGCCGGACATGATCCGTTATTACTTCAATGAAGAGGCGATATTGCCCAATGTGCAGACCTACCTTTGCGATCGGGAAGCGGATCGCCGTTATGTGCTGGAAAACCTGCCCTCCTTGGTGGTGAAAGCCGTGAATGAGTCGGGAGGCTACGGCATGTTGATCGGTCCCGCCGCCACGAAGGCGGATTGTACGGCCTTTCGCGAAAAAATATCCGCCAACCCGCGAAACTACATCGCGCAGCCTGTTATTTCGCTTTCCCGACACCCGACGATCGTTCGCGACGGCCAGGGAGGCCTCAGTCTAGAGGGCCGTCATGTCGATTTTAGACCCTACATCCTCTACGGAAAAGAGATCACCGTGTCCTTGGGCGGCCTCACACGGGTGGCGCTGACGAAAGGATCGCTGGTCGTGAATTCCTCGCAGGGTGGCGGCAGTAAAGACACTTGGGTGCTTTATGGCGAAGACTAGAGAGGACGCAAGGTTATGTTGAGCCGAACGGCCGAGATGTTTTATTGGATGGGCCGCTACATCGAGCGGGCCGAATACACGGCGCGGATGATCGATGTCCACTACGACATCCATCTCGAATCCGCCGACCGCGATGTTCCCGCCGTCGATTGGGAACATTATCTCGAAAGCCGTCAGGAGCTCGAACAATTTAGGACCTTGTATCCGGCCACGCGGACAAAACACGTCCTGTCCTTCATGGTCCTCAACCCAGACAATCCGAATTCGCTGGTGAATTTGATTCGCATCGCGCGGGAAAACGGCCGCTCGATTCAAGACCAGCTCACCAGCGAGGCCTGGCATCAACTCAATGGTTTTTACCTCAGCATGAAAAACCGGACGGAAGCCGAATTGTTTGCCCGTCCGCACACGCTCTTAAATCATATCAAGACGGAATGCTACACCTTGGCGGGGGTTTTCCGGAGCACCATGTTGCGCGACGAGGGCTGGATGTTTTACCGCCTCGGGAAAAATATCGAACGGCCTGGACACACGGTCCATTTGCTGATGCACCCCGTTTTTCGGGCCACCGCGCCCAACCCGCGCGCGCTCTACGAATTTCAGCAGTGCATCGCCATCTTGAAATCGGCCAGCGCCTATCAAAGTTACCGGCGCGTGTACGGGGGCAATCTCGTCCCCAAAAAAATCATGCAGTTTCTTTTATTTCACGACCGTTTTCCCCGGTCCGTGCGTTTTTCCACCACATTGGTCCGCAAACTCCTCTCCGGGCTTTCCGGACCCGCCGATAATGCAAAACGCCGCGCCACCGAACGGCTGACAGGCCAACTGGTCGCCGATTTGGAATACATCAGTTTCGAAGAGGTCTACCAGCTGGGTTTATCCACTTTTGTGGCGGACGTCATGACCAGCTTGGAAAGTATCAGCGATGGGATCGGGCAAGTCTTTTTTAGAACCCACGAGATGGCGGAGCCGCCGAAGCCTGCGTTGCATCGTCGCCGTGCTTATTTCGAAAAAGAGGATACGCAAGTTACCGCGAATAAAGCCGTGCTCTCCGTCCACCACCGCTTTGCCTTTCGTTACGAGACCGACAAGAATGCGGTCGGTCCGCTCATGCGATTGGCGCCGCCCCAGCACTATGGACAACAACACACCCTCGATATCCGCTGGCATTTGGAACCGCCGGCGGACGTTCGGCACTTTACCGATGCCTTCGGAAATTGGGTCTGGCAATTCGACCCTAAAAATATCGAAGTGATGCGCGGTGTACTCGACCTGCGGATTGAAAACCAAGCCTTCTATAACGCCAAAGCCGAGCTCTTGCTTCAGGGCGTTTTAAGGCGAGACTCGGATTGCAAGGTAGAAACGGAGGTCTTTACGCGCCTGACGCCCCTAGTTGACGATTCGGTGGCCATGGGGCAGTGGGCCGATGCCCTCCGCGCACGACGAATCTATGGAGACGAATTGGCGCAGACCTTGATGGCCCAAGTCGGCGCGCACATGCGCCACGTCCCGGCGCGCCCCCCGGTCGAAAGAACGGCCTCTGAGGCCTTGGCGCTCGGCGTCGGGTCGAGCCGGGATTTGAGCCACATCATGCTTTCCCTTTGCCGAAAACTCGGCCTGCCCGCCCGCTATGTGTCGGGCTATCTTCCGGGAGAAAACCAAATGCATGCCTGGCTTGAGATCTTGCTCCCCGTTGGCCCTTCCGATGCCATGGCCTGGGTCGCTTACGATCCCAGCCATCAATGCCGCTGCGACGAGCGCTATATCACCGTCGCCATTGGCCGAGACGAGCGGGATACGGCCCAGACCAACGGATTGTATGTGGACGATGCTCCAGGCGACCTGAGCGCGGGAGTCTCGGTGAAGATTGAATCCCAAGGTCCCGCGGACTTGAGCGACGCTTCCGACATCGGCGATCCCACTGAGGCCCTCACCTCGGAAACACCCCAACAACAGTAATGCGCTCCAATAATACGGGCTTATTCATTCCGTGAGGGACCTCTCTTCACGCGAACTCCGCTCTTCGGTCTTGGGGCAATGCGCAAGGGTCCGGGTGATCGAAGCGGCTATGGAGAAAAGCGTCGAATCCCTTTTCGCCGTACTGTGTGCGGCGGGATTTTTTGAAACAAGGATGCCTAGAAAACCGAGGCGACTTCGGATGGCGTCTGCCGTCTGAAATCTCAGGTTCCTCTCTATCTGCAAGGGCATCGATAGTTTTCTAGAATAGTACCGACCAGGACCCAGAGCGACAGCATCCTATTATGGGTTCGGGATCAACACTTCGAGTGCCTCCCTTAAAAGCGATTCGTATTTTTCGATGTCATAGCCCCAGGCCCCGTCGATAAATCCAATGGCCCGCGCGCGGTCGGAGGGTAACTTGGCCTTCATGTCGGTGATCACGTAGGCGATGGCTTGGCCCGGCACCAAGTGGACGCCCCGGCCTGCGAGCTCCTTCGCTACGATCGCACTGAGGCTGGCTTTTTGGTCGTCTTCCGGCGCTTTCGAGAGCGACTTGGCGATGGCCAATTCGAAAAAAGGGACCTGGCCCGAGCGCAGTTGATCTCGATATTGTTCGAAGCAGGTACCGACCTCCGGCAGGGCTGCGCGATAGGCTTGGGCGTTGCTTGCTTTTGAAAGAATGTTGATCAGGTTCTGCTGGGCTTTTTTGATGAAATAGGGCGTATCGCCGCGGCGGACTTCGATGCCGCGCAGCTTTGTCTTGCCGGAGCGAAAACAGCCCAGGTAGCGATTGGGCACGCCGATCTTCGGGTTTGTCTTCGAAGGCGGAAAGAGGAGCCAGGAATAGATGCCTTCAAAGGCGATGGGGATTTCGCAGTCGCGCGAGATGCGCTCGCAAAGGGCCTCGTAGTCGGCCTCTGTTGCACCCGCTCGCTTCAGCCAAAGCGAATCGACAATGGCGTGCAGCATCTCGAAACCGGCGTCTTCCGCGATCTCCTTGGCCTGAAGCAACTTCTCGCGGGCGTAAGCTGTAATCGCCTCATGCGCTTCGATTTTGCCGAAGCGTGCATTCTTGTAGCCTTGATAACCGAAGGTCGTCACCAAGCCCCATTTCAAGGCCGATTGGCGTTCGTCGTAAACGCGCCGCTTTGCCGGATCGCTTGCCGTCTTTTTTAAGTGTTTGTAGCGCGCCCGCTTTTCCAAAAAGGGTTCGAGAAAGCGCGGGACAAGTCCCCTGCGTTTTTTGCAGAGATGGTGGCCGATTTCGGGGACGCGGTTTTCGGGGCAGCAGGTACAGTTAATGGTCTCGGGAGAGATGTTATATTTCGCCATCAGCGAGGGATACATCGAGGCGAAGTCGAGTTCGCCGATGGCTTCATGCAGGCCCAGAATAGGCGCATAGGTGAGGCCGCCCTTGTCCGTGAGCAGGAGTTGGCTCGCGCTTTTAAAGCCTTCCGGTTGCCGCTTTCGCCAGGGGATGAGGATGCCGTCTTGAAAGGCCAAGTCCATCTGCATGGAGGTGATGCCCGTGCCCGTACTCGTCCGCGCCATCTGCTGCACCGGGATTCTGCTGGGCGCTTCGCATGAGTTGCGGCAGGATGCAGGGATCGCCCCATTCGGAAAGAATAAGATCCGGATCGTATTGTTCGAGTATCCGGTTGAACTGATCGACAATGGCCACATCGTCGCTGCCTTCGAGCGTGCGGCATTGTCCTTCGATCTCCACCTCCAAAGGCCTCGGGCCGCAGTGATCCGGTCGGATGTGTTCTCCCTCCATGCGAAGCTTTAAGATTGAAAGCGGCGGAATGCTGTAGTCGGTGTCCCAGATTGAATCCTGGATTGCGATGGCCCTGATTGCCCCATTCGATTCCGCTTCGATTTCGCAGAAGGCGAGAGGGAAGAGCCGCTTCGTAAAACAATACAGTTGCGGCAGCGAGAGGTCGCAGTTGTAAAGTGCGAGTCCACCGCCTTGATGGCCTTTTTTATTTTCGAGGGAGATGACCCACTGTACAACCTTGGCGAAGTGGAGCGGATTGAAAACGGTGACACGCAGGACGGGAATGTTTTTCCCGGAATAAAATTCGATGCCTTCGGCCTTGTCGATGCGAAGGGGGAGTTTGAGTTTGCCAATGAAAGTACAACACGCGCGGAGACGCGCGGGTGGCCCGCCGATATAAAACGAGGGTGCAAAGGCATCGAAGAGCCGGTGTTTGTCCCCGCCGCATCGATGAGCCAGAGACGCATGCCGCCGTACACCGGATAGAGATCGAAGATCCAGCCTTTGCGCTTGAGATCAGAGGGCATAAGCTGGGCCGAGGATTTTACACGGAGGTTTGGGCATCGTCTTTTCGTCCTTCTTTTTCCAGGCGGGCGAGGCGTTTTTCCAAACGGGTATTACTTTTGTAGGCCTCGATGAGCATGGCCACCATCATGGCCTCGAAGGGGCTGGCCTTCGAGGCATAGCTGCCCGCGGCGACGTGGTACTTGGCGGCCTGAAAGAGGCTGTCGAGGATTTCTTGATCTTCCCTGCGCAAGGCCCGGCGAAATGCGGACCACGCGCTAACCTCTTGCGCGATGAGTTGTGTGGAGGTGGAGAGCGTTCTGCCCATGTTTTTCTTTTATTACAAACCGCCGATTCGCCTGAAATACTGCGTTCTCAGCGATTTTCCTCCTCACCGTACGGGTAAGTACGCCTCGGTCGAAAAATAGCTTCGGGCCTTGCCTTTCAGGCGACTTGACGGTTTGCCCAAGATTTAATGTGGATCTTGAGGTTTTATAGATGATTGTTATCGATGTACGTGTATGGCCTTGGGTGCTTCGATGGGAAAGACCCATTGGCGCGCCTCAGGTTTTTCTTCCGTGATACGGATGGCCGCTTCCGATACATCGCCCGGACGCTCGACTCGGAAGATGCGCTTGGCCGTGGTTTTAAGGTGCGAGAGAAAAAAGGTGCGCCGCCCTGCCGATTTTTTGGGAAAGGGCGAGAGGATGACGAAGATCCGGTCCGGCGCAAGTCGTGAGAGTGCGGTGACGATGTGCAGCAGGAGATTCTTGGCTTCTATAAGCGGCACGGATTCGTCGTAAAAGGTTTCCAGTGGCGCGCAGAGGATGACCAGGCGCGGGTGGTGCGCCGTAAGGCCGCTTTGCAATTGATTGAGGACCAGCGATCCCATTTGGTGACAGGTGAAGGCGCGCGAAACGAAAAGCGAGGAAAGAAAAGTGTTGGGATCGTGGCCGATTCCTTTCGCCAGATCGACAAGGGGGTAGGGGTTGAAACGGTTGTCTCCATCTAAAAACAGAACCCGCTCGCCTTGGCTCAAGCGCCATCCTGCAAGCAGTGGGGCAAGCCCGAAGAGGGCTGCATCGCCGTAGAATAGAAAGATGCCGCCCTGGGCATCCGAAATGAGCGAAAGGGGCGGCCCTTGAAAAGGGGAATCGAAATCGAATTGCACAGACATTTTAAAGGGACCTTTCAAAAATGCAGTTTACAGTTGACGGTTTCCGGTTTACGGTTGAAAAATATAGGTCTTAAAAAAACCGTCAACTGGGGACTGTGAACCGTCAAGCGTATTTTTCAAACATTCAGGCGGATGAGGCCGACGACTTTGCCGATGATCTGCAAGGTGCCGTTTCTTCCCGTCATCACAATGGGGAAGAAGATTGGGTTTTCGGGCTGCAGAACGACTTGGCCGCGCTTTTTAATCAGCCGCTTTACCGTGGCTTCGCCTTCGACCATGGCGACGACGATTTCGCCCGACTCGGCATCGGGTTGGGGCTTCACCAGGACGAGGTCGCCGTCTAAAATGCCCGCATCGATCATGCTTTCGCCTTTGACCTTCAGCAGGAAGGCGTCGTCGCATCGGGCGATGGACGGGTCGACCATCAGGTTACCCAAGCGGTTTTCTTCCGCCAACATCGGCTGTCCCGCCGCCACCTTGCCGAGTATGGGCAGGCTTCGGCCCTGTTTTTGCCCGACCACCTCCAGGGCTCGCGCCCCGCGCCCTTTGCGGATGTAGCCCTTTTTCTCCAGCGCGAGCAGGTGTTTTTCCGCCCCTCGCGTCCCCACCATTTGAAAATGCGCGGCAATCTCCCTGAGCGAAGGGGGATAGCCCTGCGCCTCAATCGTTTGTCGAATCAATGCCAACACCGCCTTTTGTTTTGTTGTTAAAGAATAGGTAGTCATATGACTACCTATTCTAGAAAATAGAGATCGCTTTGTCAAGGGGGGTGGGCCAAGGGTTTTAAGGGGTGGAAATAATGCAGAGAGGACGAAAACCATGAAGCAGATGTTTTTAGAGGCACACTGCGTTGGGGATATTTAGAAACCCAAGGCATGCCGATGGGAAGGCGTTGCGCTTGGGAACAAATAGAAAACCCATGAAGGGGGAAGAAACAGCATGGGGCAAAGTCTTGTCGGAATGGAGAGGCCGGTTTTCCTCTATTCGAATTGATCGGCGTACTGAAGATAGGAAAAGAGCAGGGGTTGTTCTTTTTGTGAGAGCGAGGAGAAAGCAATGCCGAGGGCGTTAAAATTTCCATCGCGGTGGGACCAAATCACTTTGCCCGACACGGCTTCTAATTTTACTTCACCGGAACGTTGGGGAAAATAGAGATGGATGGAGAGCGCCTTGTCCGCTTCGACCCTTATCCCTCCATAGCCTCCCAGTCCACCAAAGCCGATGTTGGCCCGAAGGAGACCGAAGGGATCGCCGAGGCCTTCTTGTATGACTTCAGTCCGCATTTGGAGGGGATGCCGCGGGGAGGTCCTTCGTTCGATCACGATGCGGGCGGCCTTTCTCGATTTAGATCGTCTTCTTAGATCGACTTCACGGGGTAAATATAATAGAGCATGACATAGGTTGCCGTGCTGGTGACTAAGGCAATGACATAGAGGACCATGGTCACGGTTCCTATTTTTCGATGACGTAAGCCGCCATCGGGAATCCAGCGTTCGATGCCGCGTTCGAGGAACACGAAGACGGCGATAATGAGAAAACACGAGATCCAAACGATGGCCCTGGCGAAGGTTTGAGAGCGGAGGACAGCGACGAGACCGAACACGGCGGCGGAACCGATGAGGATTGACTTAAAGGTCTTGGGCGACATCTTGAGGGTTTGCGATTTGAGGAAGCGGATCTTGTCTTTCATCGCGGAGGAACGGAACCCGAGAATGATCATGTAGACGGCCAAGACGAGGCCCAGGGATACGGCGATGAGGTGAATCAACAAGATCGGAACGAAAACAGAATTGTAGACCCAATCCGGTCCGCCAAAGCCTTCTTTCCCCTCCGAAGACAGGGCGCCGAGTCCCCGCGCTAGGTAATAAACGGTGAAATAACCCAGCATGGCAACCATGCCCCACAAAGTAACCAGGTGATGGCGCTGGCCTTGGTGCTTGCGGCCGAGGTACCAGCCATAAATAAAAAGGAGGGTAAAAAACCAGGCCATCACGGACGAGAAATCGGCCCCAAATGTCCCATAGGGTGAAAGAAAACCCGGAGAAGTTAAAAACGCTTTCATTCCATCCTCCCTTTTCGTGTTAAAGCGCGAAGCCTCTTTAGTGTGGATAACTAAGGTCGCGCGGCCGTTAAGACCGTGTTGCGTTCAACTTCCTGAACCTTGCAAAAACCTGCCTTGTCCAGCCATCGGAGAACCGCCTCTTCTTTGAAACAGCGGCCTTTTTCGCTATAGACCATCATGTGTATCGAAAAGACGGCATTCCATCCGGGATTGCCGTCATCGTCGTTAATCAACATATCTTTGACGATTACCCTTCCGCCGGGCGCGGTGGCCTGGTAGAGCTTTAAAAACAGGGCGGCATTTTCTTCTTCCGTTTGATAGTGAAGAATGTCCGATAAAAAAACCACATCAAAGGGCCCGGGTAAGGGATCTCGATTAAAGTCCCCTCCGCTTAGGCGAATTTGCCCCTCCATGCCTGCCTTTTTCACATTGCCTTCGGTCACTTTCAGTGTCTGCGGCAGATCGAAAAGCACGGCCTTCAATTGGGGGTAGCGCTTGCAAAATGCAATCGAAAAGGTCCCGGCTCCGCCCCCCACATCGAGAAAGCTTTGGTATTTCGACAAATCGATCTTTTCGGCCAAACCGGGCGCGACCCGTTGCGCCATGCGGTTGAGCACGCTTAAAACCATTGCGCCGATCTCGGGTCGGCTTTTGAAAATGTTTCCGCTGACGATTGGCAAGCCCGTTTTAACAATTTGCTCCAGCTTGCCCCAGTGGTCCCATTCGGCATCCTGCAGCAGCATCAGCTCCCCCATGTAAAAACGGCTGGTCTTCACGAGGAACTCGGCCAGTTCAGGAATATTGGCATAGCCGGTTTCGGCTTTCCTCAAAACACCGATCGAAACCAAGGCGTCCATCAATCTTTCAAGAAACTCCGCGTCGGCTTGGATGGCTGTGGCGACCCCCTTGGCCGTTTTGGGGCCGTCTGCGAGGGGGGTGTAGACATCGAGTTTGACGGAGGTGAGAAAGATTTTGGCCTCCCAATAATAACCCAGTTGAAAAAGGGAGGGCACGGATACTTCTTGACCCATGGATGGAGCGCTCCGGAAAAATAAAGGGAGTATAGCCCGGCCATGAACGCAGGTCAAGAAGCCACAGCTTCGCGATTCTGCGCTTGGAGATCGCCCGTCTATTTGCGCCGGGCCGATTCGATGGATCCGCGATAGCGATCTTGTGGGGTGCCGGGGAAAATCTAACGAAAAGCATGAGCGGTGCGCCGCTTTTTCGCGTCCGCCTTCAAGCGCTTGTTGGTGGTATTCTCACTCAAGGCCCGTCCGTAGCAGGAAACAAAACAAAGAGGCTCGCTAAATAGATGACAAGCCAACCACCAAGCCATAAAACGCACAGCTTTGGCGCGCGGCTACGAAAAAACCAGACCACAACAATGCCAGGCACTGAGTACAGGCACTGAGTACACACAACAATGCCAGGCACTGAGTACACAACAATGCCACAACAATGCCAGTGCCACAACAATGCCAGGCACTGAGAACAATGCCACAACAATGCCAGGCACTGAGTACACTGAGAACAATGCCACAACAATGCCAGGCACTGAGTACAACGCAACATTTAGAAGCACGGCTAGAAGCACGGCGATCGGCCAAATAAACGCATGGTGTTGGTCCGCAAAAGTGCCAGAGGTAAGCGCTGATACCAGACCCGACGCACCAAGAACGACAACTTGAAGGAGTTGCGTGCCGTAACCGGAAACACCCGGTAATGCGGCTGTGCTAACAGTCACTACTCAAATTCCAAAGAGGAATGCGTTTTTTGGGATTAATAATTTTTCGATGACGCTATTCACCATGACGCCCAAGAATGGGACTTAGGGAAGGAGGGGTTCCAATAGAGGGGTAATCGATTTGAGTTCGGACCAAACGAGCTCACTGTTGCTGTCTTTATTCGTCACCAGGACCAGAGCAATTTTTCCTTTTTTGATTGTCTTACAATAGCAAGACAGTTGGTCGAAGGAGACCAGGACTTCTTGACGATCGACATTATCTTCGCTGAGGATGCCAAATTGCGTTTGGACAGTCTGTTCGAGCTGCGCGGTCAGTTTCCCCGAAAAAAGATAGATCGATGCCGAGATCGCCACGACCTTTTGTTTCGGAGAGAAATGTGGGAGATGCTGTAGTTCCAACAAGTCTTTCTTCCCGAGGTCGACAACGCCGAAGGCGATGGCGCCGGAAACCCGGTCAAGCACCGCCTTGCAGATATATTCCATTTCTTTCATAAGAGGCTTCAGAGATGTTCTTTTTTATCCGTGCAGGGCTGATTTATCCGCGATGAATGAAACTTTTAACGACCGTCGCCACATGGGCCCTAAAGCGCGAGGTGGCCGTTTTACCGGTTAGGGGCGTCGCCACCACGATCATGTAGTCGCTCTTGTGATTCCAAAAAAGGGCAAGGCCCACATTTTGAGTAATATATTCTAAAGATCCGATCGGGGCGCCGTTCGCAAAGATGCCGCCAGCGTTGAGTACGGGCAAGATGACCTGAGGCCAGAACTCCGGATTGGTTTTTCCTTGTAAGACGATCGCTTTTTTTTGAGAAAGGGTCACCCCCAAAACGATCGCGCCGGGGAGGCTCCCCTGAAACAGGGCGCGCGCCACCCCCCAACGAACCGGCTCCAATTCTTGAGGAGAGGTCTTGTCGACGCGCTTGCTTCGGGTGGGGATGATCTTATAATGTAAAAAAGGCCCATCGGCGACGACTTCGATGAGTTCTTTTTTATGCAATTCGTAGACGATCTTACAACAAACGAACTCCGATAAAAAGGTTTGATTGATGACCTCGCGAAGCGGGCGGCTGCCATCGATGAGCGTGTAAACGGAGCCTTCTTCGGCATTGAGATGAATCGGAGTCTCCCCATCCGCCGGATTTGTCTTGTCATCCGTTTCGCCCTCGAAATCGAAAGACTCGACTTCCTCCGAAATTTCGATGGGCCGCGTTGTCGGACGGCAGCAAAAAACCATGTCCAGTGAGTGAATGGTCTCCTTGATGCGGGGCCATTCGTCCATAATGACGGCCGCTTCCATGAGAAGCCTGTTTACTTTGATCGGCGCGACGAATTCATGAAAATACTGCAAGGAATCCTGCATCTCGAAAACAAAGCTGCCTTTTTCCCATCGAAGCAAGGTGAAGACGTTTCGCCGCATCTGAACGTGAATGGCATCCGAAATATCTTGTTTCGAGCAGAAATCTTCACGATAAAGGATGGAACCCAGGCGCTCCAGGGATTCTCTTTGAATCGCCATGGCTTCCTCAAGGTTGGCTTCCGTCAGCCGTCCCGACTTGACCAGGACCCTCCCCAGCTGAAGCTCAAGCCGCTTTGCCGTCGATTCCGCTAAGACCAAGTCGCCTTTGTCGAAACCGAGGGTGATCGTCTCTTCTCTGGCCTCATAGAGGGTATCTTCCGAAGAGGTGACAAAGAGGATGCCGGTTTTCTGCTTAATATGAATGAGTTCCAAGATGTCGAAAGCGGAGAATTCTTTTAGTCTACCTTTAAGCGCCATATACTCCTCAGAACAGCCTTGGCCCCCCATTACTCTAGGGAGTGGATCGAGTACCAGTGTGAACACGGGATTGACAGGGTTTGAAGCAAGAACACCACAACCTTATTTTAGATTTTTTGGGCCAAGGCGCAACCGGTGCCCTCATTAAAAAATGACGCTATTCATAATGAGGTAAGATAAAGATAACCCTACCAATATCCCCAAGAAACGTCAAGAATACGCAAGCCCTCTGGTACGCGATTCATTTCTTAGCGTATCGGTTCAAAAACGGCCCCTACCTTTGGCGCACAATCCCTTGTCTCTTCCCTGATTGTCTTTTTCGGCGCTTTTCGGTAGTATCCCTCATCAGACTGTCTCCAACACCCCCTTGCGCCTGTAATGAGTCGAATAGCCCAGGGAATGGGGCGCCACCAGAGGGCCTCTCATCAAATGACAACGCCAACGCCCCCTATCAACTCAGGGCTTCGTGACAATCACACACGCGGAACGGTCGCCGACTTTCTGAAAGGGAAAATTCAGGATGCTTCGCGGCTGTCGGTGGTCTCCGCCTACTTCACCATCTACGCCTATGACGCCCTCAAGGACAGCCTCGACCGTATCGAGCACCTTGATTTTCTTTTCGGTGAACCATCCTTCGTCAACCGGCTTGATCCCAGCAAGACGGTGAAGAAAGCCTTCATCATCGACGCCGATGGATTGGAGCTTGCCAACAAACTCCAGCAAAAGCGCATCGCGAAAGAATGTGCTGTTTGGATAGAGCGAAAGGTCGACATCAAGACCATCAAGCAATCCAACCTGCTTCACGGGAAAATGTATCACGTTGATCACAACGGCGTGGAAGAGGCGATTAAGGAACGCAAAGGCATCCCCCCAAAAGAGCAACTCATGGACCGCATGGACACCACGGAGTTGGCCGCCAATCAGTTCCGTATGACTCAGACGCGCGATAAGCTGGCGCATGAACGGGTGAATAACCAGCAACAGGCGATTCGAACGCATGAACAGGTCGGCAAGGAGGTTAGGGAGGCCATCAAGCGTATTTGGAGGGACCCCACCTGAGAATATCCCTCCCGCCGAGCCTATCAGTCAAGTCGAAAAACGGATCAAAACCACCCCGCCTAAACTGGAATTGGAGGAAAAGGATGCCAAAGGCTTGATCGGGCCGATAGAGGATGAATGATGAAGCAAGAGAAAACTTTCAGCGCGGGGCGAGAGGGAGGGAAGAAGGCTCGACCATTCCATCCGCTTCACGATAGAGCCAAGAAATAAGGATGGTGTCCCCGGAATTCTCCGTCCTTATATCTCATCGCCGATCCCGCGCTTTATCCGGGAGATTTTCCGGGAGAGGAAGGCGATGCCGTCCCACAGCATTTTATTCAAGGCATAGCATCGGCCATCGCGGGCGGCGTCCGTCTGATTCAATATCGCGACAAGCACAGTGCGCGGGGGCGGATCTACAAAATCGCAAAAAAAATCCGCGAGATGACGCGTCGCGGGGATGTTGCCTTCATCGTCAACGACGAGATCGATATCGCCCTGGCCCTCAAGGCCGAGGGTGTCCACCTCGGGCAGGACGACTTTCCCATCGCGATGGCGCGCTCGCTCTTGGGAAAGGATGCCGTCATCGGCCAATCGACCCACACGCTGGATCAGGCACTGAGGGCGGTATCGGAAGGGGCGAATTATATCGGTTTTGGACCGATCTTCGAGACCCAAACCAAAATCTCAGGGAACCCGCCCGTGGGCATCGAGGCCATCGCTCAAATTCGCAAGCAGGTCGGCCTTCCTATCTATGCCATTGGCGGGATTAAGTTGTCCCAGGCGCAAGCGATTCTCGCGGCGGGCGCGACGGGTGTCGCCGTGGCCTCGGCCTTGGCGGGGGCTTCCAAAGAAACGATCCAGGAATGGATAGCAGGGCTCGACCCTTCTTGAAGCGGGCGGGAAATGGAGATGCGTGATTGCAAGACCTGACCCAGTTCTTTGCAGAAAACGACAGCCAAGAGAGTGATCGTAGAAGAGAGAGTGGATACAAAGCTGTATCTGACCGATCAAGGTCGCGACCTGAAGTACAAAGAGATAACCACCAGACCGAGGCGTAAAGATGAAGCACCCAAAAGATCGCTCAAAGTCAAAAAAGGAATCTCTCCCGCTCCGGATCATCCTTGGAGAAGATCGTATTAATCAGGTCGAAAAGAAAAGGCGGTTTCAATCACTTAAAAACCGGACATTTCTACTTTGCTAAGAATAGGACATTTCTATTTTGCCTTGACAAAGCGCCATTCCTGTCTTGTAAAAATTTAGGCGTTAACCTACAATGGAACCTAACCGCAAAGGAATTGTTCTGGGGTCAAAGTCATGAAAAAAGTCATCAAGTCCATTCACCCATTTCCGGCTCGAATGGCACCCGATCTTGTCTGGGATGAACTCCCTGATCGTTCTTCGCGGGTGCTTGATCCGATGGCTGGGTCTGGCACGACTTTAGTTACCGCGAGACTACGGGGGCATGAAGCAGTCGGCTACGACCGCGACCCCTTGGCTGTCTTGATCGCGAGATCATGGCTCACGAATGTAGAAGCCGAAGAAACGGAAGCAAAGGCGTCGGAATTAGTTTCAAGAGCGCGCCCTAGAGCGCGCGACATGACTCTTTCGCGTGCATATCCGCGTGCAGCGGATAAGGAAACACGGGCTTTTGTTAGATATTGGTTTGACCATACCAACCGTATCCAGTTAGCCGCTCTCTCGGATTCGATCTCCCGCCTCCATGATCCTTCACTCCGGGATCTGATGTGGTGCGCCTTTTCGCGACTTATCATCACGAAGAAAAAGGGTGTATCGCTAGCAATGGATATTTCGCACAGCAGGCCGCACCGAAGCTACGACAAAGCACCCATTAATGTATTCGACCATTTTGAGCGCTCCGTAAAACAAATCGTCAAGGCCTCTCCTTTTTCTGACTCCAAAGTCTCTCATCCCAAAGCATCAGTTAATTTCGCCGATGCTCGTAAACTCCCGATAGGCGACAGCAGCGTGGACGTTGTTATTACTTCCCCGCCATACTTAAACGCAATAGATTACATACGCGGGCATAAATTTTCGCTCGTTTGGATGGGGCACAGTATCGAGACACTTCGAGATATCCGCTCCACAAATGTCGGGACAGAGATTGGCAGCAAGCAACAGACCGGAGACGAAGCCACCGAGAATATCATGGAGATGATGTGTTCCGTTGGTGAACTAGCCAGCCGGCATGCCGGAATGTTGCGCCAATATGTGCGGGATATGCGAGCCGTCCTGTCGGAAACGAAGCGTGTTCTCCGGGTCGGGGGAAAAGCAGTTTTTGTCGTCGGAAATAACAATCTCCGTGACACGTTTGTGCAAAACTCAAAATGCGTTGAGGGCCTCGCAAAGGAGATAGGTATGGTCGTCAGCAAGACACGAAGCCGGCCGCTTCCAGAAAATCGACGGTATCTGCCACCGCCAGGGTCCGCTGGCGCCGGCGAAGCATTGAAAAAGCGAATGCGAGAGGAAGTCATTATCACACTACTGAAGAAGCAACCAATTCTTGACTCCTATGTTTAATCTAGATGATTTAAAGAAGGAAACGACCAATAACAACCGGTACGAGAGGCGGCTGGCAAAACTCGTTGCGGCTAAACAAGAAGTTGACCGGATCAAAGCCGTAGTTGAAAACGCGGTGTCGAACATCAGCAATGGTCAAAAATCTTTCGTCATTTACGGAGAGCCACAGAGTGGAAAGACCGAGATGATGATTGCCTTGACCGCAAAGGTTCTCGATGCCGGTTTCAAATTGGTAATTGTTCTGTTGAATGATAGTGTTCAACTGCTTGGTCAAAATCTAGAGCGCTTTCAACGCTCCGGGCTCTCGCCTTCACCAAAAAAATTCAGTGAGGTGTTGCCTCCTGAAGTGACCATTGGTGACCATCAATGGGTAATTTTCTGCAAAAAGAATTCAAAGGATTTGCAGAAATTGATAGAGAAGATAGAAGGTCACCCACGCCGGATCATCATTGACGACGAAGCCGACTATGCAACGCCAAATTCCAAGGTTAATAAGAAAGAGAAAAGTAAGATCAATGAACTAACCGGGAAATTGATAGGCGGAGAAGGTACTTACATCGGCGTGACTGCCACACCCGCCCGGCTTGACTTAAACAAGACGCATCAGAACCAAAACGAGCACTGGATAGATTTTGCCCCTCATTCAAATTACACAGGCCAAGATATATTCTTCCCTGTTTCGACAGAAAATATACCTTATTGTCTTACATTCCTCCCGGATACCGGCGACGATCCTCGGCACCTTCGAGAAGCACTGTTCAGTTTCATGGTGAAAGTGGCCTATCTGAATAAGGTTGTTAATGACCCAGAGAAAAACTATTCGATGCTGGTTCACACGAGCAGCAAAAAAGCAGACCATTCAGTGGACTATAAACAGATCGTAAAAACATTTGAAGCCCTTAAGGACGACGGAAATTCAAACCACGAGAACTATTTCGGGAAAATCTGGGAAATTGCTCGCGAGCGGTACCCTGGCCACGAGGATGAGATTACCAAATACATTATTGCCAATCGCGACAGAAATAACATTGTCGTGATGAACAGCGATAAGGAGGTCAATGCTGCTGATAATAGAACAGCCACCGATCCTACAGCTCCCTTTACGGTCGTGATAGGGGGCAACATCGTTTCTCGCGGCGTCACTTTCAACAACCTGCTGTCGATGTTCTTTACCCGGGATGTTAAGCACAAACTCCAACAAGATACTTACATCCAACGCGCACGCATGTTTGGTTCACGAGGCGACTATCTGAAATATTTTGAACTGATAATACCAAAGCCTCTGTATCTTGATTGGCAGAAGTGTTTCATCTTTCATCGTCTTTCTCTGGAATCGAGGAAACAGAACAAGCAGTCCCCTGTTTGGCTGGACGGCGAGCGAATCACCGCTGTCGCAAGTGCGAGCATAGATAAGACGAACGTCGTTGTGGACAAAGGGGAGATGAGTTTTAAGCTTTTTGATTATGATAAAGCCAAAGAAGGCATTGAAGATCTCATCGGTCAGAACATAGAACCTGTGCAAAAGCTCAAGGCGCTCGCAGAGTTATTAGGGAAAGACTGTTTGCCTACCTACTTGATCAATTTTATCGAGAGCTTCTGTCCTCTCGGCGATGAATCTGTCGCCATACATCCGCCTATGTCGATTGCAGGTTATTCAGACAAGACCGGAGAAATGGACAAGGCGACGATTACTCGTACAAAGGGCTTCATCGGTAGGAGCCAGATGGAAGTCACGAAGTATCCCAACGCAATCCATCATATCAATTTATTCAGGAATGACGTGGGAAAGGCTCGTCTATTCTATAAATACGAGGGAAGTGTACGCTTCTTAAAGACTTCCAGAAAATCATGATCAAGGAATTTGAATTTTTCCATGGTCTTGTATTCGCCAGGATTCTTCATGCTACTCAGCGGCCGCTTTCTCTTAAACCATTCAAATCCGTGTCCAATTCCTCGTATGTGGTGAATGACAATATCGGTGTTTATATAAAATACTCTTCAAAAAGAATGACGCCTTGGCGGTTTACTTTTAGGCCGGAGCATCAGGAGGAAATCGATTTAATGAAGGCTAGCTTCAAAAGCGTGTTTCTTCTCCTGGTTTGCAATGACGATGGTGTTGTCTGCTTGAGTTATTCGGAACTGAAACAAATTCTCGATAATCAGCACAACCCGATAGAATGGATAAGTGCAACAAGGCATAGGAGGGAGATGTATTCTGTCCGAGGATCAAACGGCGAATTGGATTTTAAGGTTGGTCAAAACGCATTTCCTGAGAAACTTTTTGCCGACCAATCTCTATACGCTCCAGCCTCTTTATCGAACGATGGGCCAGGTGGGGTCTAGTAAAATAGCGACAGTCCCCATCTTCCACCATTTCCAGGGAATAATTAAATAGGGGCAGTCCCCATTTTTATTTTTAAGACGAAGAACGCTGCGTTTTCTCGGTATTGAAGATTCCGGCGAACCCGTGGCGGAATGCCTTCCGGAAATGTTTGAGAAGTTGGGGACGGACACGGGTTCAGTCGGGCAACAAGTGAATGATGTGTCGATGGATCATTCAAAAATGTTTTGTCTCAGCGCAATGGCTTTGCCGGTGGGAAATTGGGCTTGATGAGCGAACACGACATCAAGTACCGCATGGGGCGGGAGGTGGTGATGGATGAATAACGCAGACCTCATTGCCCTTGTGGATCGTCTCCGGCAAGAACCCAGAGAGACGGAGTGGCTGGAGTTCAAGGCCAGCCGTTATGAGCCCCAGGTGCTCGGCGAATATCTCTCCGCCCTGGCGAACGGCGCATGTCTGCTGGGCAAGCCGCGGAGCTATCTGGTGTTCGGTGTGGAGGACACGACCCATCGGATCGTCGGCACGACGTTCGACCCGGGGGCCGAAAAGGGCAGGGGGAATCAGGATTTATTGCTCTGGTTGGCGCTCGGCCTCAAACCGAACGTGGGTTTTGAATCACATGTCTTTGAGTACGAGAAGAACAAGTGGGTTGTGCTGTTTGAGATCAACCCCGCCTTCGGTCAGCCGGTGAAATTCTACGGCACGGCCTATATCCGTATCGGTTCCAGCAGAGCCGCGTTGGCGCAATATCCAGACAAGGAACGGCAGATCTGGCAACAGCGGCCCGACTGGAGCACACAGATTTGCGATTCGGCCGTTCTGGCCGATCTCGATGAAGCGGCGATCGTAAAGGCACGCCTCGAATACAAAACGAAGTTCTCGGCAAAAGCCGCCGAGGTAGACGCGTGGAACGACGCCGCCTTTCTGAACAAAGCGAAGCTGACCATCCGCGGGGCCGTCACAAACGCCGCGCTATTGTTGCTCGGAAAGCCGGAAGCATCCTCATTACTGGCCCCGGCGGTGGCTCGCATCAGCTGGATTCTCAAAGACGAGCGCAACCAGGAAAAAGATTACGAGCACTTCGGACCGCCTTTCCTGCTCAACGTGGACAAGGTGCTGGTGAAGATTCGAAACCTGACCTTAAGGGCGCTTCCCAGGGCACCCTCTTCCCCGTGGAGCTGTCGCAGTATGATCCGTGGGTGATTCGCGAGGCGCTCCACAACTGTATTGCCCATCAGGACTACGGCCTGCGCGGACGGATCAACGTGGTGGAGACGCCGGATGCGCTCATCCTCACCAACGTGGGCGGGTTTTTGCCCGGTAGCGTGGAGAAGGTTATCCAGCAGGATACCCCGCTGGAGATTTACCGGAATCCCTTCCTCGCAGAGGCGATGGTAAACCTGAACATGATTGATACGCAGGGCGGTGGGATTAAGCGGATGTTCCAAGCCCAGCGTCGCCGGTTTTTCCCGTTGCCGGACTACGATCTTTCGAATCCGGAACGAGTGCTGGTGGGCATCAGAGGCCGGATTCTGGACGAACGGTACACTCGGTTGCTGATGGAACGCACAGATTTGGGTCTCGACAGCATCATTTTGTTGGACAAGGTACAGAAGCATCAGGAGATCAACCGAGAAGAGCATCGACGGTTAAAAGCAGCCGGCTTGGTGGAAGGGCGTTATCCTAACCTCATGGTGGCAGCCAAGGTGGCAGCCGCCACGGGCGACAAGGCCCGGCACATCCGCGAGCGCGGATTGGACAGCAAGTATTACCAGGACCTTATCGTGGAACTGATACGCAAGCATCAGCCTGTGTCACGCGAGGATATTGACCGTCTGCTGATGGACAAACTGCCGGAAGTACTAACCAAGACGCAGAGGCTGATAAAAATACACAACTTACTTTCCATCCTTTCCACGAAACAGAGGCAAATCCAAAATGTTGGCAGTCGACGATACCCCAAATGGGTGCTGACCGGGTCGGGCTCCGAAAAACAATAAAAACTTTCCGTAACAAATGGCATTTAGGCGGGCATGACAAACTTATTATTTGACTTTCAATGGGTTGCAATTGTTTATCTGGGTCTTCACAAAATCAGGTTAAACAATAAAGTAACAATAGCGCCGCCCCAGAAAACCGGAGCCCATGAGCACAAAAGACGATCAGAAACGCATCAACGAAAAGATGCTGGACTCTGCACCGACCCGGCTGGAATGATCGCGCAGCGGCGATGATCATTGATCCCGAATTAGAAAGCTGGGTCTGGAGCGATTCTCCCCACGTCGACTCGGTGTTGGGTTGGAGAGAGAAGCAGCCTGACTTGAGGACCTGGCTTAAAACACAAGGCCTCCTTGAGACGGAAGGAGTGAAACCGAACAGACCGAAAGAAGCCGTAAGAGAAGCGCTGAGATTCGTATCAAAATCCGTTTCTTCCTCTCATTATCTAAAACTCGCTCAAAAAGTCAGTATAGATCACTGTGTCGATCCGACGTTCTTAAAATTAAAAATGACGTTGAAACGCTGGTTTTCTCAAAAAGCTTAAAGCCTTGTGAAAGCGATTCCGGCCCACCCGTGGCGGAACACGTTTCAGCGGGTTCAAGCGTTTCGTCGTTCGCTGAAACAAGAAGCAAGCAACCGTGATCCCGGAAGGGATGATTCGACCGAAATGATAAAAGCATGCAGCAATGGAAAGTAGGAGTGAAGGAAATCGCGGATGGTGGGAAAAAAACTGGGCGAACTAAAAGCAACATTTTTTGACCCAGGCGCAAAGAAGGAGAGGGTCGAACTCGCCTTGAAACTCTTGTCCAAAATTTAACCGATAGGGGGGCTCGACAAGGCGATGTGGAAAAGCATCGTAGAAGAAATCGCCTTGGAAGATACCTATGGCGACTGTACCCTGGAAAAGAAACCGATTTTTCCGGCGGACTAAAAGTCGTTCAGGCCCTGGCGGAAGAGGAGCCGGCGGTCCTTGAGGTATTGAGCACCATCGTCTATCTTGACCGGCATGATTTTAGCGGACAGAGCCTCGTTGGAAAACTGGAAGACTTAAAAGGGCACTTAAAAAGGCATTTTGATCGGTCGCTACACTTGGCGTCTCAGTCTTTCCAAATCACGCGCTAAAACCCCGCGTCAAACAAATTCTCGCCGCAATCCCCCAATGACCCAAAGAATAACCTCGCGATACGTATTCTTGACAGTGCGGTGTCTTTGAAATACTATGCCCATTCGCGAAATGGAGAAAAGGATGCCCCTACTCTAAAAAATGGAGCGAGTACTAGAAGGAATGGTCGATTTATTCGATGCTATTGTAGAAGAGCCTTAAGCCTACACGCGCGATGCTTTCCGTTATTCTAAAAGCCAAGTTACGGGATATGACCCGCAAGCTCTCCGAGGACTGGGCGACCTACTTTTTACTCGGGCCGGTTATGATCGGCGTCGCGCTGTTGTTGGGGCGCAAGATTTTCTACGATTTCGCTGTCGGCATCGGACGGATCAAGCCGGTCTCTCTCGCGGAAGAAACCCTCGTGCGACTCTGTTTCGCCTTTCTCGTTTTTAAGGTCTTTTTCAATTTCCTTCCCCTAGCCAAGCGCCTTTATCCCACGGAGCGTCTGCTCAAGGTCGAAGACCTGCTGCCCATCGATTTCAGCGTTCGCTATCAGGTGTTTTATCTGGAGCAGCTCCTTCGGGATTTGCCTTTTTTTGTCATGGGAGGGGTCTTGGTCCTCTTTTTCGGAAAACCGGATCTCATCGGTTGGCCCTTAACTATTTGGCTCTTTTTCCCCGGCGTCGAAATCGGTTTTACCCTGAGCTGGATTCATCTGCGCTCGCCCGACCGGGTCGAACTGGGCCTTGCCTTTCTGGTCTTACTCTTTCTGCTCATGATTGTCCCCATCGCCCAGTTTAGCTGGTGGGCCGATGCCATGACTTTTTTGTTCGTCCCGCTGGGCTATTATCGCGGCTTCAAGTTTTGGCGTTATCGGGATACCGGCCGCGTCGAGCGGTTTTTAATTGAACATCAAAACCGAAAGCCTCACACGACGGCCGATGCCCTCCTCCAGGGGCTTTGCCGGATGATACCCAAGGCCCTACGCCCCTTGGTGCGCCGGGATCTCTTATTGAGCTTTCGCAATTTTGTCCCCCATTTTTGGCGAAATTCTCTTTTGTCTATCATGATCGCCCTTGGGGTTTTTGGACGAGGCACGGTTGCGCCCGCCGTCTTTTGCGGGCTGGCGGCCTTTGTGATGGCTTCAACCGTTTCCCCTCTTTTTGCGCTCCAACGCCCTTTTCGTCAAGTCGAGGCGGCCTTGCCCCTTTCGCCGGAGCAGATTTGGCGATCGAAGCTCAACTACGCCCGGCTGCTTTCGCTGCCCATTCCTTGGATCGTGTGGGGGGTTGAAATCGTCAGCCGGCCCCTGCCGCTGGGAGACAGCCTGTCGCTTTTACTTTCATTACTTCTTATCGGCTTTGCGGTTGCATCATTAGTCGGGGGCTCGATTTGCGAGGGCGACCAGCGGCCGGTGCTGCAATATATCATCGCGGCCATGCTCTCCGTCCTGGCCACGCTTTTTATCGCCCTTTTCAATCCCCTGCTTTTCATCCTCCTTTTTCCGATCTTATCCTCACTAAAGGATTCGGCCGTGACCCGGCTTGAAGGCGAAGGGGTCGTTTCCTGATGCGGCTTTCCATCGAAAAGGTCGCAAAACGCTATGGCGAGACCGTCGCCCTCCACCCCTTGAGCCTCGAGGTCGATCGCGAGATCTTTGGCGTGATCGGGAACAACGGCGCGGGCAAATCCACCTTAATGAAGATGATCGTGGGCCTTTTGACCACCGGGAAGGGGAAAATTCTGCTGGGGGGAGAAAATGTCCGCGAGTTTCCTGAAAAAGTAAAACAACAAATCGGTTATCTCCCCGAATCGCCCCTCCTTTATCCGCGGCTCACCCCGGAGGAGTTGCTGTACTTTATTGGCGAGATCAAGGGCGTTCCGCATTTCCAAGATGAAGTAGCTTTTTGGCTGGAGACTTTCGCACTTACCGAAAAGCGTAACGCGCTCTTAAACGACCTGTCTTTCGGGATGAAAAAAAAGATCGCCCTTTCGGCGGCCTTTCTCGGCAGCCCGCCCCTGCTGATTTTAGACGAGCCCTTCAACGGCCTCGACGTGGCCACCATGGAAGCGCTGTCCGAGATGATCGTCAAGCGGCATGAGGCGGGGGCGACGATTCTCATGTCCAGCCACTTGATGTCCTATATCGACCGCCTTTGCCAACGGGTGGTGATTCTAAAAAAAGGAAAAGTGGTCACGGAAGGGACGCCCGGCGATTTAAAAAAAGAAGCGAACCAAAGCGACTTCCACGAGACCTTTCTTTATTTCATGAAACAGGGCGACTGAAGTTCATGAAGCAGGGCGATTGGGGCGACGGGGCATCCCACTTTTAGCGCGCATCCTTTTTTGAACAGGGCCGTTTGACCCCCGTTTTTTAGCGCTCTAGTACTCGAACCATGACCTAGAGTACAGGCGCCCGGCCTTCCTCTACGTTTTTCAAAAGCGATAAAAAGGCGTCGTTCTCCAAAATGGGGATGCCGAGCGCTTGGGCTTTATTCAACTTGCTGCCCGGCTCCGCGCCCGCCACGACATAGGCTGTTTTTTTCGAGACGCTTCCGCTGACCTTGCCTCCCGCCGCTTCGATCTTGGCCTTGGCCTCTTCGCGCGACATCTCCGGCAAGGTCCCCGTAAGCACAAAACGCAAACCTGAAAGCACTTTCAGGATGGGCTCGGGCTGCGCCTCTTCCTTCCAATGGATGCCCACACTGCGCAAGCGGGCGATGACTTTCCGGTTGTGACCCTCGCTGAAAAAGCTTTGAATGTTTTTAGCGACAATCGGTCCGACTTCCGGCACGGCGAGCAGCCTTTCTTCGTCCGCCGACATCAGGGCATCGAGATTGCCGAAGGCGCGGGCCAGGTCGTTGGCCGTGGCTTCACCCACATTGCGGATTCCCAAGGCGTAGATCAATCTAGCCAGTGTGGTGGCCTTACTTTTTTCGAGGGCGACGACCGTATTTTGAGCCGATTTCTCGGCCATCCGATCCAATCCAGCCAAGGTCTCCACATTTAAGCCATAGAGGTCGGCCACGTCCCGGATCAATCCTCGATCGATAAGTTGTTCGATTAATTTTTCGCCTAAGCCCTCGATATTGAGGGCTCGTCGGCCCGAAAAGTGTTCGATGGCCCCTTTGAGTTGCGCCGGGCAGGACAGGCCGTTGGCGCAGCGGATGGCCGTTTCTCCTTCAAGCCGAACTGCCTTTGAGCCGCAGACCGGACAGCGGTCGGGCAGGTTAAAAATCGCGGCCTCGGCCGGGCGTCGCTCCAAAACAACGCCGATGACCTCCGGAATCACATCTCCCGCGCGCCGTATCCGGACGGTGTCGCCCACCCGAACATCTTTTCGGTGCAGTTCATCTTCATTGTGGAGCGTGGCGTGGCTCACCGTGACCCCGCCGACAAACACCGGCCGTAAATGGGCGACGGGGGTCAGGGTGCCCGTCCGGCCGACTTGGACGGAGATGGCCTCGACTTGCGTGAACGCTTCCTCCGCCTCGAATTTATGGGCGAGCGCAAATCGCGGGGCCCGGGCGACAAAACCGAGCGTCTTTTGTTGCGCCAAATCGTTAAGCTTGTAGACCACGCCATCGATTTCGTAGGGGAGTGCCGCGCGGCGATCACGCATCCGCCGGTAGTAGGCGAGGAGTCCTTCAAGTCCTGCAACTTGGGCCCGCTCGGGGCAAACAGGAATCTTGAGGGACGCGAGCAGATCCATCATCCCGGCATGGGTCTCGGGCCTCGGAATCCCCTCCAATTCGCCGACGGCATAGGCGAAGAAATTGAGAGGACGTTGGGCCGTGAGCCTGGGATCCAACTGCCGAAGGCTGCCGGCCGCCGTATTTCTTGCGTTGACATAAAGCTTCTCTCCCCCCGCCTGCTGGATTTGGTTGAGGCGCGCGAAGTCGGCCAGGCGCATATGAATTTCCCCACGGATTTCGATGAATGCCGGAACGCTTTTCCCTTTCAGGACGAGAGGGATGGCGCGCACGGTTCGCACGTTTTCGGTCACATTTTCCCCAGTGGTCCCGTCCCCCCGCGTCGCGGCTTCCACGAGGTCGCCATTTCGATAAACAAGGCTGATAGCGACGCCGTCGAGTTTGGGTTCGACGGCGTAGGCGACGCGCTCGATGCCCAAGCCTTCGCGCATCCGTCGGTCAAACTCCATGACCTCGTCGTCGTCAAAGGCGTTATTGAGCGAAAGCATCGGCGTGCGGTGACGAAGCGATTCAAAGGCGCTTAAGGGCGATGCCCCAACCCGTTGGCTTGGAGAACTGGGAATGACAAGGTCCGGATTTTCTTTTTCGAGCGCGAGCAGTTCGCGAAACAGCTGGTCGTAGGCCGCATCGGATATCGTCGGGGCGTCCAAGACGTAGTAAAGGTAGTTGTGTTGTTCGATCTCCTCCCGGAGTCGCCGGAGGGTTTCCAGGGCCTGGCTTTGTTTTTTCATCGCAGGGCACTCTACAAAATCGGCCCAGCTTAATCAATCTATCCTGAGAGGTCAATTGGGGATACGATGGGGCGAATGACGATGTTTAAAGTTGAAGCGAATTTTTAGGCCTGAGTTTAGATGAGGGAGGCGGAGATGGAAACGGGCCATGCGTAGGTACCGGCGACAATGCCGTCGGTGAGGTAGAGGCGATAGCTGATTTGCAGGGTTTTTTGCTTTAAGTTGGAGCCGGGCTGACGCACCATGCCGCCGCCGTTGGAGACCTCGACAGAGCGGCCGTTGACCGTGACCACGACTTCCCGGATGAGGTTCTGCATGCCGACATGAAGAAAGTAGCCTTCCCGCGCATTGGTGTTGACTGTCATCACGGTTGCGGCCGGAACATCGATGTAGCCTTTGGCGATATCTTCTGGGTTCAGATTTAAGGTCGCTTGTTGTTGGACAAAGGTTTGGGAGAGCCGACCAAGGACGCGGGCGCTGACGTTAACGACGCCGCTGTCTCCTGCGAAGGCCGGGGCCGAGAAAAAAAGAAGTCCGAGGAGTATTCCGATTGTGCAGGTTGTTTTTTTCATCTTATTTATCGTCGTGAGTTTCATGACAATCCTATAGAGCAATGGAGATGCCAAACACTTTTTATCATAAGTAATTGATTTTTATCAATAAAAAATAGAGCTTACTGTTCATGAAAAAGAGCTGTGCGCTTTTAGCTCTAGATTGCGCGGATTGGGGTGTGCGATTTTGGTTTGCTGTGCGGTTTTGACACGGAGCGCGCCAAAGGGCCTGGCCTTTCGGAAAAATAAAGGGCTTATTTTAAGATTATTTTAGAAATTAATTTGGAATTGAAGTTAAGGAGGGGCTAAGGCGTGTTTTTGAGGACGCGTTTGAGGCCTTAGAGGCCGAATTTCTCGATTTTTCGAATGAGGGCGCGACGGCTGATTTTTAAAATATCGGCGGCATGGGTGCGATTTCCCTGCTCTTGGTCAAGGACCTTTTTGATATGCAGTTTCTCTGCCTCGTCGAGAGACAAATGGGCGGGTGTTTCCGAGGTGGGCTGAGTGATTAATGTGTCGGGGAAGTCTTCCGGACGGATAAAGGATTCGGTGGTGAGCATGGCCGCCCGCTCGATGGTGTTTTCGAGTTCTCGAATGTTGCCGGGCCAGTCATAGGCCATTAAGGCCGTTTGCGCCGGCCTTGAGATCCCGTTGACCTGTTTCCCCGTTCGTTTGTTAAAGCGGTTGAGCAGCACCCGGCTGAGGAGGAGCAGGTCGTCTTTCCGGTCCCGGAGGGGCGGTATTTTGATGACCAAGGGGGTGATGCGAAAGAAAAGGTCCTCCCGGAACCGCCCTGCCTTGACTTCATCCTCTAAGGGGCGATGGGTTGCAGCGATAATACGGCATTGCGCCTTTTTCACCGTTTGGCTGCCCAGTCGGCGATATTCGCCGTTTTGAAGCACGCGTAGGAGATGCGGCTGAAAAGAGAGCGGTAATTCCCCGATTTCGTCCAAAAAAAGCGTGCCTTCCCCGGCGGTCTCGAAAAGGCCGGCTTTATCCCGGTCGGCCCCGGTGAAGGCCCCTTTCTGGTGACCGAATAGTTCCGACTCGATAAGATGTTCGACCAAGCCGCCGCAGTTACAGGTCACAAAAGGCTGTGAGGCCGCGGTGCTGAGGCCATGCAGGGCATTGGCGACGACTTCCTTTCCGGTGCCGGTCTCCCCGGTAACGAGGACAATCCGAAAATAAGGGGCGATATGATTGAGAAAGGAGATCATATCGAGCATTTGTGGGTTTTTTGCGGTAATGCCGTGATGGGTATATTTGTCGACCAGCTGTTGCTCGAGTTTGCCGGTTTCCTTTCGCGTTTCGACGGTTTCTTCGATTTTGGAGATGGCGTCGAGCAGGTCCGGCGGCGATACTGGAAGCGTGAAAAATCGCGTCGCCCCTATTTTGATCGCACCGAGGGCTTCTTCGTCCGGACGGCCCAAGTAGATGACCTCCGATCGCGGATCGACCGTTTTGACGGTTTGAATCAAGTCCAGTCCCCCTTCGAGTAAAACGATGTGGTAGCTGTTTTTCGTGGTGAGGTCTTGAAGGGAGGTAGGGTCGTCGGTAAAATCCACATTATGGTCCCCTTTTAAAAGGGGCAAAAGGGCGTGGGGGTCTTGAAGCGCAAGTAGGATGTTCAGCATTTGACGACGGTTGTTGAGGTTTCGCTTCGGCTGGCGAGGCGGATGATGTCCGCCAGCACGAAACGCTTGTTAGGGTGTGACTGTTACGGTAAGTATATCATTATATGTGCCGACGGCAACGTTTTGAAGCGGGGGGGCAATGCCATAAATTGTCGTGATTACCGGTTTGGGTTTATTTTTCGAGGCTTTGACATTGTTTAATGTGACCGTTTGCGTTCCTCCAGTGCCATCGCCCCAGACCGCGGTGCCTGCGGCATCTATGTAAAGATTGTAGGAAAGAAAATCGGGGAGGGTGCTGTGTTTCATCTGTCTCGGGATGAAGCCTCCGGAATTCGGACTCGACCCGATGGAAATGACAGCGTCCACCGGAGGGGTATCTGGACAAGTGACGGTGACCGTTCCGGTCGTGTTCAAGGGAAGGGGTGAAAAGACATCGTAGTTACTGAAAATAATCCCCGTCGTCGTGACCGTGCAGGGAAGGGCGACCTGGGCGAACGAGAGAAAACCGACGAGGAAGATGAATGTTTTAATTACCGGCTTCACAGACCAATTCTCCTAGATCGCTAAAAATCTCGTTAGTGGCGGGGACCTCAAGATCGAAACGGCAAGGTTCGCCCTCCGTTTCGATAGAGACGCTATAGAAACCGGGGCTGAGGTTTTCGATATAAAATTCTCCGGCCAAGCCCGTTTGGGTTTCCACTTCTTCTTCCCCCCTCTTAAAGACCACAAGGGCAAGGACAAAGGGCTTCCGTTCCTCCTCCGATTTCTGCAATAAAACCCCGCCAAGGGCCTGAAAGACATTGATTTTAAATGGAATAACCGTTCCGCTGCTAAAATAAGGCGACACGGTTTCTCCAACGCGGCCCAGCGTGAAGTTGATGGGAATATCCCGGTCGTCGATCGCGATTTGATTGTCGTAATAAGAGACCAGGTTGGGAATGAGGAGCTTGCCCGATCCATCGGTCGTTCCCATTTCCTGACCGTTATGGGTCACGCGGACCCCTTCCAAGTTGCCGACTTCGACCAAGCCAAAGCTATCGGTGATGGGACGGCTGAACGAAAAGGTGTCTCCGACAAAGGAGAGGGCCCCGGCGATCGAATATTCTTCGATGTCGATAAACTCGGTATGCCGGTATTGCCCCCCGAAAACGGCGTAACGAAAGTTATATTGCAGTTGGGTGTCGTAGGCCTGGAGGGTTTTTCCATTGGACGCCGATCGTTCGAATTGACCGCGTCCGCCAAAACCTTCTCCCAAGGGGGCATTCTTGTTCATATGCACAGTTTCATTATCGCTATCGTCGTTTTGTTGGGCTTGAACCGACAGGGTCGTATCCTGGCCGGGATAATATTGAATCCCGAAGAAAAGGGTGGTTTCGTGGATCTCTTTCTTAAAATGATTGAGCGAAATAAATAAGCTGGTTCTGGGGCTTAAGGTGCGAGAATAAGAGGTTTGGGCGCTCCAGGCATTGGTCCCGTTGTAGTTTTCCGTGCGGCGGTAGTCGAGATTGATGTGACCCAAATCCCGGGTGCCAAATCCGATTCCGGCGCCCGCTTCGTATTCTTTTTTGTCGCTATTGATCGCGGTTTGAATCGAAGCGAAGTCCGGATGCTGCCAAGTCACATCGAAACGTCCGTTGAAAATATTTCCCAGAAAGCTGTAGCGCACGCGCAGGGCATCGCCGACTTCTCCCTCTTCGTTCCTCGAGGCGGCAAGCAAAAAAGTGAGGCTCCCAAAATTCTGGAGCAGGTGAGTGCTGGAGGTGCTGAACACGCCCTGTGTGCGCATCCAATCGAGGGAGGCTTCGATGTTGAGCGAATCGCTCAGTCCGTAGCGATGAAATCCGGAGAAGGCGAGGGGGCCGTAGTCGGCGTTTCTCTCGGCGAAATTTTCGCGCAGGAAACCGAGGTTATAACTATAGTCGTGCAGGCCTTCTTTCAATAAAAATTCAGAGATATAAAAAGGATAAGCGATCCGTTCCTCCTTTCCGAAAGGATCTTTCAGAACAACTTCTAAAAGGCCTGATCCCGACCGGGAGGAGATGTTTTCGAGTCGGAATTCTCCTGGTTCAAGGGTTGTTTTGCGAATGGGCACACCGTCTAAGAGCACTTGAAGCTCCGTTTGCATCGCAGCGGCACCGGAAAAATCAATTTGAGGCGTGCGGATAAAAAAGGGGTTGAGACTATAGTTTTTTGAATAACTCAGGCCCGCCATATTTAAACTGGAGGTGATTTCGCTCGATCGGGCAAAAAAATCTCCCAAATCCAGACGATTTTGAGTGTCGACGAGATCGTGCGTGAAATGCGTCATTAAACGAGTCCACTCTTCGCTTTCGCTGTTTCGTGTGTATACCCCATCGTTTAAAAAAGACCAGGCACGGTGGTGGGTACCCAGTTGTTGCGTTAGGGTGATTGTGTCGGTTCCAGGAAGATTTGTCGTCCCATAATCGATCCTATAATTTAAATATGCGCTGGTTTCGCTGGTATAACGCGGCCTCACCCGCCGGGTCGTGTCAAAATCGATAACCTGCATCGGGAGCAGACTGGGGTCGGCGGTGATGTCCAGCGTGAGCTCTTCGCTATTAACGAAAAAGGAAAGCCCCTCCAAAGCCCGGAGAGAAAGGTAAAGTTCTCCTTCTTCTCGGATCCAATCGCCCGGCGGATTTTCAATCCCTAAGGCTTTTAAATCTCCACGCGTCATTAAGATGTCTTGATCGTCCGTAAGATTGATAAAAAAATCCCCCTTGTTCTGCCCATTCAATGTTACATTGAGAATGACGGTTTGAAGGCTGACCGCGAATAAATTTGTGGCCTGCATTACAAAGCCAAGTATACTAAGGAGCACATAGGTTTTGATCCACATTGAGCTTCTCGTTGAGAACAAATTCACTCGTTTTTACTTCCACGTCGAATACGGAGGTCGATAAACAAATCTCCCGAGGAATGTCGGTTGCGTAGGCCCGCTTCGAACCGGTTAACAAGTACCAACCGCTGAGCTCCTTCGAAAAATGCGCTTCTCCGCTTGGATTGGTGCCTCGAATGAGGATCGATTCGATAATAAAATGGGTATTACCCTGGTTTTGGACGGCCAAATGAAGCTTCCCATCCATGAGGGTCATTTGCGCTACATGACCCAGAACTTGATGGTGAGCAGGCGATACGAAAATTGGCACGCCCAATCGAATCGCCACGCGAATTTGTGTTTGTTCCTGAACCTTGTCCTTCCTCGGTATCTCCTCAACGAAAAGCCGGTAAGTTTCTTCTTTATTTTTCGAAGGCTGTTTAATGCCGACACGAATGATCCGTTCTTGGTTTGGATTGATGGTCGCAAGCTTCGGAAAGAAAAGGAGGTCGTCCGTCTCCGCATATTGATCTTTCCCTTCGGCGTCTTGCGTCCAAACATAGGCCTTCATTTGGACTTGCAAGACCTCTTTTTCTTCGTTTAATACATGAACGACCCCACTTCGATTTTTTTGGTCGAAATTCAATCGGATGGGGCTGACGGTAAATTGTCCTGCGTGGGCGTTAGTGGGCGGGAGAAATAAAAGCAAAGCCAAACTGATCGAAAAAAAAAATAAAATCCGTTCTCTCGGGTCTGCGGCCAGTGGTTTCTGGGCTCTCATGCTTAAGTCTCCATTGATGAGGTTCTCTGGAAGGGCATCGTCTGCTTTTCTCCCTCTTTGGAGATTCCGACAATCATCGCTTTCGATGTGGACGCGATGTATTCACCCTGTTCTATTCCATTTTACCCGATGTGCGAAGAGAAGTGGGTTTCCCCACTTCTCTTCGCAGAGAACTTGTACCATCTCGCACCCGCCTTATGGCGTAATCGTGATAATGACGGTATCCGAATAGTTGCCGGCTTCTGCATTCGAATAGTCTGCAAAAGTGATGTTCCCCGAGAGATTAAGGGTGATCGGCGTCGCGGGACCCGAACCTGTCGCTGCGGTCGGGGTCATGCCTAAGCTATAGGGAATAAATTCCGTCGTTGTCGTGGCGTGTCTCATCCGAGGCCCACCCGAGTTGTAGAGTCCACCGTCATCGCCCAGCGTGAAGGAGACGCCTTTTGTACACCAAAAGGTCGTGCTGCCGGCGACACTCGCGGCGGCGCCACTCGATGGATCGAGCGCACCGAAGGCAAGGGTAGAGGTCGCAGAATTGAACTTACACACGCCAACGACATTGCCGCTGACTGTGAGCGTATTCGTATCCGCAAAGGAAATTCCTGCTGACATGGTGACCAGTGAAAGGGCTGCGAAGCCAAAAAGGGTGTTTCTGATGAATGTCTTCATTCTTTTCTCCATGTGCGGGTTGTGTTTATCCAACCCTGGGTTGTACTCAAAAAAAAAGGTCCATACCCCTGTGGCATGGACCTCAACTTCTTCGCAAGCCGCTTCGGCATTTCTTCAACCTTATCCAATATGGACTTAGGTCAAGAACTTTGCGCCCCTCCCCTTTCGGTGAGGTTAGCCTTTATCGTTGGCCTTACTTTGTGTTCTCAGATATAAATATAGCCTAACATTCAGAATTGTCAAGTTTAGCAATATATTAGTAAGTTGAATTTAAAAAATACTATAGGTTATTGTAAAAATTAGCCATTTTTAGGCCATCACAGTCATGATGTCGGTCGATGTCCTCCCAAAAAAGTCTTTTTGAGGCTTTCGCGAGGAAGACTTGAGCTCGAAAAAGGAACAAGGTATAATCCGAGTATTGAGTATAGGAAAGAGGAATGGCCTTCTTAGAAATTTTAAAATATCCGGAATCGCGGCTTTTTGAACCCTCGAAAACCATTTCCGAAATAAACGGAGACCTCCAGCATCAGATCGACGAAATGATCAACACTCTATATTTTTCAAGGGGTTTAGGTTTGGCCGCACCACAAGTCGGCGATTTGAGGTCTTTCTTTGTCTACGATCTTTCTGGATCTGAAGACGCCAAGGAAGGACGACAGGGACCGGTGATCGTCATCAACCCTGAAATTATTGAGACTGAAGGCGAAGAAATTGCGGACGAGGGCTGTCTTTCGATCCCGGGTTATTTCGAAAAGGTCAAACGCGCTTACCGGGTATTGATGAAAGGCCTCGACCGCGAAGGCAAAGAAATCAGGATCGAAGCGGAAGGCCTGGCCGCGCGATTGTTCCAGCACGAGATCGACCACATCAAGGGCGTGTTGATGCTCGACCACCTCAGCAGTCTCAAACGCGATGTCTTTCTTCGTAAATTCAAAAAACAGCTTAAACAAGCCGAGACCGACTAAGGTGTCCGATACTCTAGAAAAAGGTTCGAGCACCAGAAAGGACCACCCTCCAAACACACTCCGCATCGTCTTCATGGGAACGCCGGATTTCGCCCTTCCTTCGTTTCATGCCCTCGCAAGAACGGAGGACCTCGTCGGGGTCGTTACCCAGCCCGACCGGCCCAAGGGCCGCAAAGGCCTCTTGACGCCGCCTCCCCTCAAAACGGCGGCGGCCAAATTAGACCTCCCCATTTTTCAGCCGGAACGCCTGAAAAAATCTCCAGAACTGCTTGCAACGTTCGTCGACCTCAATCCCGACCTCATCGTTGTGGTTGCCTTCGGCCAAATTCTGCCTGAGTCGGTATTAAAGATCCCTAAATATGGCTGCATAAATGTCCATGCGTCCTTGCTGCCAAAATATCGGGGCGCGGGTCCGATTCAATGGGCGATCATTCAAGGAGACCGCGAAACCGGCGTGAGCACCATGCAAATGGATGTCGGGATGGATACCGGTCCGGTTCTGCTCAAGCGGACGATCCCGATTGGAGCGGATGACACGGCGGCCTCCCTCTCTCCAAAGTTGGCCGAACTCGGCGCACGGCTCTTACTCGAAACGATGGCGCTTTTAAAAGTGGGCCGCTTGGTTCCCGTTCCGCAAGAAAACAGCCTAGCCACGCTCGCCCCCCTGATAAAAAAAGAAGATGGCGAGATCGATTGGAAGTGCGATGCACGGGTTATTTTCAATCGTTGGCGGGGTCTCTTCCCCTGGCCGGGCTTGACGACCTTCTACGAAAAGGAAAGATGGAAGCTTTGCGCCTTGGAAGTGGGGGCGGAAAAAGGCTGCCTTGGAAAGCCCGGCGAGATCCTTCGCCTCTCCGACCGCGGTCTTGAAGTGGCAACGGGCGATGGTTATATAATCATCACAAGCTTGCAGCCTGCGGGGAAGCGGGAAATGCGCCTTTCCGAATATGTTGCGGGCCATCGTATTGAAGTGGGTGCGGTGTTATCCTTCCAAAAGCGAAACTGAGGAAGGGAGGAGGCAAAAGTGAATTATTTGAAAACGACTTTTTTAATGACCCTGATGACCCTGTTGCTGGTCTTTGCGGGTCAGGCCTTGGGCGGACAAAACGGGGCGATGATCGCTTTTGTGTTCGCCGTGGCCATGAACGGCTTCAGTTACTGGTTTTCGGACAAAATCGTTTTAAAAATGTACAAGGCCCATCCGATTACCGAACAAGAATCCCCGGATATTTATAGTATCGTCAGAGAATTGTCCCAAAGGGCGAAGCTGCCGATGCCGAAAGTTTACCTGATCGACAACCCTACGCCCAACGCCTTCGCAACCGGTCGAAACCCGGAGCACGCCGCCGTGGCCGTCACCACCGGCATCGTCCAAATCCTAAACCGGGAAGAACTCAGCGGCGTTATCGCCCATGAATTGTCGCATGTGCTCCACCGGGACATCCTGATTTCAACGATCGCCGCCTCGATTGCCGGCGCTATTTCCATGCTGGCGAACATGGCGCAGTGGGCCATGATTTTCGGGGGTTTCGGGAGATCGAACGACAATGAACAGCGAGGCGGAATTTTCGGCGCCATCGCCATGATGATCGTCGCTCCTTTGGCGGCGATGCTCATCCAAATGTCCATCTCCCGCTCACGGGAATTCGCCGCCGATGCTGGCGCGGCGCGTCTCACCAAAAATCCCATGGGACTGGTCTCCGCCCTGCGTAAATTGCAAGAGGGAAACAAGCGAATCCCGATGCACGCCAGCCCTGCAACGGCCCATATGTTCATCGTCAGCCCATTAAGTGGACGGGGCATGGCCTCGCTTTTTTCCACCCATCCTTCGATGGACGAACGCATCAAACGTTTGGAAGGCATGGCTTTCGGCCGTGCCTAAACGGCTTGTCGCATCGGCATAAAAATCGGATAGTTATTCAACCCACGAGTCGATTAATAAGAAAAAGCCCCCCCGATCCCAGACGGGGGGCTTTTTCTATTCTCACCGAAACCGAGGCGGGCCGGAAGGATGTCAGCGCCCTCATCGACGACTTTCTCCAGAGAAGCCGCTACGATCGCCGGGACGAAGCCCTCCTCACCGAGTTGGTGTATGGCGTCCTTCGCCAGCAAGGCTTTCTCGACTGGCAGATCGACCAATTTTCAAAAGTCCCTAAGATCAAAACCCCGATTCGTAACATTCTTCGTTTGGGCCTCTACCAGCTCTTATTTCTCGATCGCATCCCGACCTATGCTCTTGTGAATACCTCGGTCAACTTAGCAAAATCGGCAGGAAGCGAGGCGGCAGGGCGATTTGTAAATGCCCTCCTCAGAACGCTCATCCGATCTAAAGAATCCCTGCCGCAACCCAGCCGGGACGATTTGGGTGCCTTCATCGCCGTCAGCGCTTCGCATCCGGAATGGATGGTCCGCAGATGGCTCGCGCGTTTTGGTGAAGAAGCGACGCTTGATTTGTGCCGGGCGAACAACGAAAGCCCGCCCCTGACCCTACGCGTCAATGGTTTGAAGACCCATCGTGAACAAATCGTCGAAGAATTATTGCAGGCGGGGGGCAGCGCCGAGGCCACCTCATTTGCCCCGGAAGGGGTCATTCTCAAGGGACTTTCTATCCGTTCTCTTTCCGCCTATCGGGAGGGCCGCTTTTACATTCAAGACGAAGCGGCGCAACTGATATCTCATCTCGTGGACCCGCAGCCTGGAGAAACCCTGCTCGACCTTTGTGCGGCCCCCGGAGGCAAAACGACCCACCTGGCCGAGTTGATGGGCGGCAAGGCAACGATTGTGGCCACCGATATTGACCCGGAACGACTTGTCTTGGTGGATGAGAATATCCAACGGCTTCAAACACCGGGATGCCGCGTCGAACCGATCGATATCGCGTTGGCGGCGGATCGACATTACGATCGGATCTTGGTCGATGCCCCCTGTTCCGCGCTGGGCATCTTGCGAAGAATCCCGGAAGGAAAGTGGCGCAAACCGCCTTCCATTATCGGCGCTTATGCAGAAAGACAGCGCGACCTATTGGAAAAGGCTTTCCAACATCTCAAGGCGGGCGGGCGTCTTATTTATGTAACCTGCTCGACGGAACCCGAAGAAAACGAAGACCGCGCGGCGGCGTTTTCGAACGCACATCCGGAAATGGAAGTCGAAGACCCGAGGCCCAGCCTCCCGCCGCCCGCCCGGAAATTCGTGAGCGCACCGGGTTATTTTACAACAGCTTTGAATTCAGATAAAATGGACCGGTTTTTCGCAGTACGCTGGATCAAGAAAATCGAAATATAATAATGTCTTCTTTCAATCACTGAAAACAACAGGGTTAAAAGTGGGATTCAATCGATAAGGACAAAGTGAATGGCGTGGTGGGGCGCAGGCATCGGCGCAAGTATCGGAATGATTTTTGGGGGCCCCATTGGGGCCATTATCGGGGCCGGCATCGGCAGCACCTTAACCCAAGACCAGCGCGGATTGGGCTCGAGTGAACAAAAGCAGCTGGGCTTTATCGTGGCAACCTTTTCCATGCTGGGGAAAATGGCCAAAGCCGACGGCGTGGTCTCGCAGGACGAAATTGCATTTATCGACCGTTTTATACAAAGCGAGTTACAGCTCGACGGCCGTTCCCGTGATGTCGCGATTGAAATCTTTAATCGCGCCAAATCGGACCCCACCTCCATTTACAAATATGCCGAGCAAATCTCCGAGATTTTTCTCCACGACGAACCGATGCGCGAGACCCTCTACCGGGTGCTCTTTATGACGGCCCTGGCCGATGGAAATCTCCATCCTGCAGAAAAAGAAATCCTCGAACAGATGCCGCTGTATCTTCGCCTTCGGGGCGGCGTCTACGCGAGGATTGAGGCCGAACTGAGTGGAAAAAGCGGGGGGCATTCCGGAGGCCATTTTGGCGGGCGATCGAGCGCTACGGATGCGGAAAAGTTAAAGCAATCTTATAAAGTTTTAGGTGTCAAGCCCGCAGCGACCGATTCGGATATCAAAAAAGCCTACCGGGATAAATGCAAGGCCTATCACCCCGATACCTTGGCCTCGAAAGGACTCCCGGACGGATTCACCAAGTTCGCCAACGAACAGATGCAGCAATTTACCGAAGCGCACGACGCCATTATGAAGAACCGGCGGAATCATGCTTAAAATCGCACCCTCCATTTTGTCGGCCGACTTTTCCAAGCTCGGAAAAGAAATCCAATCCATCGATGCAGGCGGGGCCGACTGGATACATATCGATGTGATGGACGGCCGCTTTGTCCCGAATCTAACCGTCGGCCCTCTCGTCGTCGAAGCCGCCCAAAAAGTGACCCAGCGGCCCTTGGACGTGCATCTGATGATCGTGGAGCCGGATCTGCTCATTCCCGAATTTATCGACAGGGGCGCCGATTATGTCACCGTCCATGTCGAGGCCTGTCCCCACCTTCACCGCACCCTTCAACTGATTAAACAAAAGGGGGCCAAGGCGGGCGTGGCGCTGAATCCCGCGACACCGGTTTCCGCCATCGAAGCCATCCTCGACGAGATCGATCTTCTGTTGATTATGTCGGTGAACCCCGGTTTTGGCGGCCAATATTTTATCGAGAGCGTTTACAACAAGCTGCGCACGGCCCGGGCCATGATCGACGCGCGACAGTCCGGTACCCTTTTGGAAGTGGATGGCGGCGTCAACCTAAAAAATATTCGACCCTTGGCCGAAGCGGGCGTGGATGTCTTTGTCGCCGGTACAGCCGTATTTCAGTATCCCAGCCCGGAAGCGCCCGACTACACCGAGGCCATCGCCGCCCTCCGTCACGAGGCCAGCCTTTGATCGACGAAATATCGCACTTGGCCGAATCGCTCCATCCCCTTGAAAGACAGATATTGCCCCTGATCGCGCCAAAGGATGCTTTCGACCCGAAAACCCTTTCCGAGGCTTCGGGACTCAGCCCCTCCCAGACCTCGACCGTCATCGAATGGTTGTTGGCGAAGGGCGTTATTTTTGTCTCCGACGAAAAAGCGAAGCCCGTGGTCAATCTGACGGAACTCGGACAACGATACGCCGAGGCGAAAAATCCGCCCTTGCGGATGGCGGAAGATATGCTGGCCCAAGGGGAAGTATCCATTCGCGATTTGCAGCAGCGGACGGATATGGAACCCGAGGAAAAAAGCCAGGCGATCGGGGCGCTCAAGGCCTGCGGCGCTGTTTCCGTGGTCTCCGGCGGGCGGATGCAAATTTCGGATGAAAGTAAATTGTCTGCCTTTCGGGAACTTCAAGCCCTGATCGACGTCTTAAAAAAGAAGGGAAACAGCGAAGCCTGGGCTGCTTTTTCGGCGCATGAGCAATCGATCATCGATGCTCATCACCGCAAACGCAGCCCGTCCAAAGGTATTTTTCGGGTGGACCAAAATGTTGAACGTAGCTACCAAAAAACGGAGCTGTTCGACCCGCTTTATCGAAAAGTCGCGGCGGAAAAAGTCGTCGAAACCTTGAGCGAGCTCACGCCCGAGCGCTTAAAAGATGGCAGTTGGCGGGGGAAAAACTTCCGGAAGTACAACATTCAATTGCCGCCCACTCGGATTACCGGGGGGGCCAAACACCCCTACAAATCTTTTTTAGATGAAGTGAAGCAAAAATTCGTTTCGATGGGTTTTGAAGAAATGCGGGGACCTCTCGTCGAAAACGAATTCTGGGACATGGACGCCTTGTTCATGCCGCAGTTTCACCCCGCACGCGAAATCCACGACGTCTATTTTGTCAAAGATGCGGCGCCGGACCAAAGCATTCCCAAGGCCCTGATTGACCGCGTTGCCGAGGCCCACGAAACTGGAGGCGAGACCGGCTCGCGTGGCTGGCGCTACCCCTTCGATGTCGAACGTACTCGAAGGCTGATCCTCCGGAGTCAAGGCACTTCCGTCTCCGCCCGCACCTTGGGGCAGGGGCCGAAGATCCCCGGAAAATATTTTTCCATCGCCCGTTGTTTTCGCTACGATCAGGTCGATGCCACGCATGCCCCCGATTTTTTTCAGGTTGAAGGGATTGTGCTCGGACCCGAGATTCATCTTCGAACCCTCTTGGGCCTGCTGACGCTTTTTGCGAAAGAGCTGGTGCGTGCGGAGGCCATTAAATTTCTTCCGGCTTATTTCCCTTTTACCGAGCCGTCCGTCGAAATGCATGTCCGTCACCCCCAATTGGGGTGGATGGAGTTGGGCGGGGCCGGGCTCTTTCGTCCCGAAGTCACCGGACCGCTCGGGGTGGATGTCCCGGTGATCGCCTGGGGCTTGGGCCTCGATCGAATGGCGATGATCGCCCTGGGTCTCTCGGATATCCGCGATCTGTTTTCCTCCGATCTGGGCTTGATCCGCGAAAAACAACAGGTGCATGCACCGTCCCATAGGGACGAATAGGTAAACGATGCCGACGATTGAAGTGGCCATCAGCGATTTAGAATCCCTTCTCGAAGAAACGCTTTCGCGCGAAAGATTGGAAACGCTCCTCGAGAAAGTCAAAGGGGAAGTCAAAGATTTTTCCCCGGAGACCGGCATGGCCAAGATCGAATTGAACGACACCAACCGCCCCGACCTGTGGTCGCCCGAAGGGATTGTCCGGCAACTGCGTCCACCGAAAAAGCCCTGGCGGCAGGCCTATCCCTTTTTCGATGGGGCGACGCAGGCCACGCATCGGGTCGATATCTCGAAGGACGTCGCCGCCGTGCGCCCCTATCTCGCCGCCTGTATTTCACGGGGCATGACGGTGACGCCGGCCATCTTGGATCAGCTGATTCAAACGCAGGAAAAACTGGCCGAGTCCTTTGGCCGAAAACGGCAGACAGTTTCCATCGGCCTGTACCGCCTTCCCCTTATTAAATTTCCGGTTCAATACACCTTGGCCGATCCCGAAAGCACCCGTTTTATTCCCCTGGGTTTTGAATCGCCCATGAGCTTGAACGAGATCTTGAGCGCGCACCCGAAAGGCCTCGAATATGCCGGCACCTTGGCGGGCGCTGATCGATATCCCATTTTGAAGGATGCAAAGGGGGAGATCCTTTCCTTTCCCCCCATCATCAACAGCCAAAGCATCGGCGAGGTCGCCGTGGGCGATTCAGAACTATTTGTGGAGGTCACCGGAACGGACCTGCGCATGGTGGTCTTGGCAATCAATATTTTTGCCGCCAACCTGGCCGACCGAGGGGCCAGCATCGAAGCCATCGCCCTCAACTATCCGGAGGCCACTGCGTTCGGCGCCCGATTCCAAACGCCTTACGATTTGTCCGAGGCGCTGGACTTGGACTTGGCCACACTCAATCGTGTCTTGGGCGAGCGCGTCGAAATGGAAGAGGCCTGCCGCGTGCTTGAGGCCTACGGTCTGACGACGCTTCCCGAGGGTCAACATTTAAAGGTGAGTGTCCCGCCTTATCGGGATGACATCATGCATCCGATCGACCTGGTCGAAGATTTTGCGATCTCCCGCGGTCTAGCCTCCTTTGTCCCGGAAATGCCAGCCACCTTTACGGTCGGGGCTCTTTCGAAGATCGAGCAATTCTCCGACGCCTTGCGCGATGCCCTCATCGGTTACGGTTTCGAGGAGGTGGTGTCGAACATTCTCGGGTCGTCCGAAGATTTGCTCGGCAAGATGCGGCTTCAAGCCAATCAGGGCGATCATGCGGAAAGTGCCGAGACCCGAATCGTTGTCATCGAAAACCCCATGACCGAACGGTTTTCCCTCTTGCGGTCTTGGCTGCTGCCTTCTTTGCTCCGCGTTGAAGGGGCCAGTTCCAAGGCCTATTATCCTCATCGGATTTTCGAGGTCGGTGAAATCGCCCAACGTGCACCGGAGACCGCTACTCTAAAAAATGGAGCGAGTACCAGGGCACAAACCCGGACCTCGCTGCGCCTTGGGGCTTTGATCGCCCATCCCCATGCCAACTTTTCGGAACTCCACGCCGTGCTGGAGGCCCTCTTTTTTCGCCTCTCTGTAAACTATCGACTTGCACCCAAGGCCTATCCGAGCCTGATCGACGGGCGCGCCGGACAAATCCTGGCCCAGGATCGGGAACTGGGCTGGATCGGAGAGGTCCACCCCGAAGTCCTGGATGCCTGGCAGATCGGGATGCCCACCGTAGCTTTTGAAATCAATATCGAAAAGATCTGAGTCTTGTGACATAAACGATGATACACAAATTGACAGCAGCATCTCGTGAATGGAAGCCCCGATTCACTTATACGCCGCAAGGGTGTCGTTTCTCGTTTTAGGCCTCTAGGAGGACAATAGGCCATGCCGCTTTCATGCGCGGCGTCTTATGGAAGAAAATAACATCGATACGGGTTTGATCCGCGGCTACCTTCTTGACGGGACAGGTGCGGCCAAACGTTGCGGCTGGGAGGCGATGCAGTCTTGGGATCCGGCCCAGGGTCTGCTCTGGCTTCATTTGGATTACACGGACCCCGAGGTCGAGAACTGGATCTTAAATAAAAGCGGTCTCGATCCCCTCGTTGCCGAAGCCCTCCTGACGGAAGAAACGAGGCCAAGGACCACCGCCATCGGTAATGGATTGCTGATAGCGCTTCGCGGCGTCAACCTGAATCCGGGCTCCGAACCCAACGACATGGTGTCTATCCGGCTTTGGGTGGACCAGTCGAGAATGATCAGCACGAGAAAACGCCCTTTATTTTCCGCCCGCGATGTCGCCGACCAATTGGAAGCGGGCAAGGGGCCGATCGATGCCGCCGGATTGCTCGTGGAATTTATCGACCGACTCATCTGGCGCATGAGCGACACCGTCGAAGAAGTGGAAGATTTGCTGGATGGCCTCGAAGAGGAGGTCTTGACCAGCAGCGGACAATCGCTCCGATCCAGGTTGACCGTCATTCGGCGGCAAACCATCTCCCTTCGGCGTTACCTCGCCCCGCAACGGGACGCCCTAGGGCGCCTGATTACCGAAAAAATCGCTTGGCTCGAGGAGGGCAGCCGTCTGAGCTTGAGAGAAACCAACGACCGGTTGATCCGCTATATCGAAGATTTGGATGCATTTAGAGAGCGCGAAGCGATTCTACAGGAAGAACTCCTCAGCCGGATGTCCGAACAACTCAACACACGCATGTATGTGCTCTCGCTCATTGCCGCCGTTTTTCTTCCCCTTGGATTTCTGACCGGCCTGTTGGGTATCAATGTGGGTGGCATTCCGGGGGCGACGCACGACAGCGCATTTTATGTTTTTATCGGTTTTTTAGTGATTGTCGTCGGCATTGAACTCTCCTTGTTTCGATGGAAAAAATGGTTTTAACCGCCCGTGTTTCTCGCCGGAAAGGACCCATCAAGGCGTACGCCGCGAGCCCTTCACACGAACTTAACGGACTATAAAAGGACACACTTTCACGATGGATCCATTGATTTGGCTTGGTATTATTTTTTGCATCTCGCAATCGGCAATATTTTCCGGACTGAATTTAGCCTTTTTCAGCATGAGCAAGCTCAGGCTCAGCATCGAAGCCTCGAAAGGTAACCTCCACGCCACCAAAATCCTGCATTTAAGGGAAGACGCCAACTGGCTTTTGGCGACCATTCTCTGGGGCAATGTGGGCATTAACGTCATGCTCACCATGCTGTCGAGTTCTGTTATGACCGGCCTGGTCGCCTTTATTTTTTCGACCTTCGTCATCACCTATCTCGGTGAGATCATCCCGCAGGCTTATTTTTCAAAACATGCCCTCCGGATGGCCGCGCTGTTCTCTCCCGTCCTGCGGTTCTATCAAATCCTTCTTTATCCCATTACTCGGCCGACCGCGTTCTTGCTCGACTTGTGGTTTGGCAAAGAAGCTGTCCACTTTTTCGAAGAAAGCCATCTGGAAGAACTGATTCGCTTGCACATGACCGCGAGCGAATCCGAAATCGAACAAGTCGAAGGGAAGGGCGCTTTAAATTTTCTGGCCATGGATGACGTCCCCTTGCTGGAAGAAGGCGAGATTATCGACCCCAAAAGCATCCTCTGCTTGGCGTTCGACAATGCGCGGCCTATTTTCCCGGACATCGCTTCTTCCTCATCGGACGCTTTTTTACGAAAAATTCAGTCTTCCGAAAAAAAGTGGATTATTATCACAGACGCGACGGACGAACCGAAAATCGTGTTAAACTCCGACAGTTTTCTGAGGAGTGCCCTTTTTAAAAGTCAATCCTTCAATCCCTTTTTCCATTGCCATCGCCCGATCGTCGTTAAAAGTGAGGGTGCCAATTTGGGTGAGATCATCCCGAAGCTCAAGGTGCATCCGGAGCGCTCCGACGACGATGTGATCGATCAAGACATTATTTTGTTTTGGGGAGAAGAGAAAAGGGTGATTACCGGCGCGGATATTCTCGGACGCTTGCTGCGGGGCATCGTTCAAATGCATAACGTCCCCGAGAAACATTAACAATCTTTAAATAATTTCTTCCTGGTACAAATCGTAAAGGCCTCAACCCGCTCCGCAAAAATATCCATCCGCTCCGCAACGGCACCCGATTTCGCGAAGCGCGCGATGTGGACCAAGGCGTCGCCTTCGTTGACCAAGGGCAGGTGGGTCCTGCCGATGACAATTCCCGTTTCTTTGGCGGTGACCGGGACCTCCGCCTCGCCGAAAGGATCGTTGATAAAGCCTAAGACTTGCCCGGATTCGACCTGGGCGCCCAAAGGAACGGTGATGCTCAGCACGCCGCTTTGGGATGCCCGAACCCAGGTGCTGGTGTTGGCGCGAAAGGGTTTTAGGGGTTTTCGTAGCTTCTTCATTCCGTGACCCACCGGCAGCATTTCCAAATAGCGCATGACTTGGACGATACCGCGCAACCCCGCATGGATGGAGAGTTCATCGAAACGCAAGCCTTCTCCCCCTTCGTAGAGCAGCATGGGGATGCCGCATTCGGCGGCATAACCCCGCAGGGAGCCGTCGCGCAATGCGGCATTGATCACGACGGGCACCCCGAAGACATTCGCCAAGGCCTCCGTTTCGGGGTCGGCCAGGTTCGCACGGATTTGCGGTAGATTCGCACGATGAACCGCACCTGTATGAAGATCGATGCCATGCGTCGCATCTTTAACGATGTGATCGACGAAAAGCTTGGCCATGCGCGCTGTCAAGGAGCCCTCCGACGATCCGGGAAAACTTCGGTTGAGATCCCGACGGTCGGGCAGATAGCGCGTTTGATGAATAAAACCATGCACGTTGACCACCGGCACCGCCGTGAGGGTGCCACGCAGCCGTTTGAGCATCCTCAGTTTCAACAAGCGGCGGACGATCTCGACGCCGTTGATTTCATCGCCATGAATTGCCGCGCAGATAAAAAGGCGGGGCCCTGGTTTTTTGCCGTGGATCACGTGCACCGGCATGCGGATTGTCGAATGGGTATAGAGCTTGGTTAAGGCCAAATCCAAAGTCAGGCGTTGGCCCGGTAGTATGGTCTGCTGATCGATTTGAATGGGTTTTTGTCGAATCGGCATTTGCGTGCGGACTTAGCCTTGACCCCGGGTTTTTGTGTTGAAGGGCTTGGCATCTTTTTCGACAAATTCGACAATCATGGCTGCGATATCTTTTCCGGTCGCCGCTTCGATGCCTCGAAGTCCCGGGGAGGAGTTCACCTCCATCACCACCGGGCCGTGATTCGATCTCAGCAGGTCGACGCCCGCGACGTTTAGGCCCATGATGCGTGCGGCGCGGACCGCCGTCGATCTTTCTTCGGGGGTAAGTTTAATCAACTCGGCCCTTCCGCCACGATGAATATTAGAACGGAAATCGCCCTCGGCCCCTTGGCGTTTCATCGCCGCCACGATTTTTTCGCCGATGACGAAGCAGCGGATGTCGGCCCCACCGGCTTCCTTGATGAATTCCTGGACCAAAATATTTGTTTTCATCCCAAGGAAAGCTTCAATGACGCTCTTGGCCGCGTTTGCCGTCTCGGCCAAAACCACCCCGATGCCCTGCGTGCCTTCGAGGAGTTTGATCACCAGCGGGGCGCCGCCCACCATTTTAATCACCCCTTCAATATCGTCCGGAGAATGGGCGAAACCGGTTACGGGCAGGCCCACCCCTTTCCGGGCCAGCAACTGCAAGGAGCGCAGCTTGTCCCGGCCGCGTGAAATCGCCACGGATTCGTTGACGCTGTAGACGCCCATCATCTCGAATTGACGGACGACCGCCGTCCCGTAAAAGGTGACCGAGGCCCCAATGCGGGGAATGACGGCGTCGAAGCCTTCCAGCTTCATGCCTTTATAGTAGATCGCAGGATTATGCGAGGTGATGTTCATATAACAGCGGATGACGTCGATGACATGCGCTTCGTGGCCTCGCGCTTTAATCGTTTCGACCAAGCGTGATGTGGAGTAGAGTTTAGCATTTCGAGATAACACACCAATTTTCATATCGTTTTATTTTTCCTCCTTTTGTGGCGTTTTGGCGCTTTACGCGTAATGTATGAACGTCCGGGGTGCACCAAAAAGCGATTGTTAACCGCCGTTCGTCCTAACAACATACGAAACCCCATCGTTTCTCTATTGGTTAAAGTCAGTTCGATCGGCCAGGAGATCGCGCCGATGGTCACCGGTGTCACAATGACGATCCGCTCTTCGACGTGCCCGCCGGAATCGGTGACCTTGCGCGTGTCTGCGATCTTCACTTCACAGGTGATCGTGTCTTTCTTGTTCTTCTGATAAGGGTGAATGCCAAAACGGACATAGGCAATGCCCCGTTTTTTAAAGGTCTCTAAAAAATAGGCATGCAAGGAGGAGGTTCGGGCCCCGGTATCGACCTTGGCCTTGATCCAATCGATGCCCAGCTCCGGCAGGGCCAGCCACTCGCGCCAACCGATTTTCATTTCAGACGGGCTCATCTTGCATCACGATTCATGGAATAAAAATCCGGTTTATGTTGAGCGGCGTCACACGGGCCGCCGATAAAGATCGCCTTATTATAAAACGGCCCTTGCGTGTTGAAAGCGCATAATGCTATGTCTGTATTGAGCGCTCGAGTCCCTTTTCAAAAAAAACACCTTGCAGAGGAAGACATAAAGACCGTATAGAATAGCATAAGAAATGAGACTTCTCCATAGCGTTTTACCCGAGGGTTGCGTCACACATTCCTTGGTTTTAAAGACCCCAATGCCGGATGGGTTCGACAGTTTTCCGAGCGTTTCGCCTTCTGAAGTAACACAATCCTGAAGGCCTAATAAGGTTGAACGGAGTGTAAGTGGAAACAGAAGGCGCAAGTTTGGTCCTGGCCGTTGCGCTCGCCGCGGGCGTACTGGCGCAAAGTATTGCCAGGCACCTGCGTATTCCCGGCATCATCCTTTTACTTGCCTTCGGCACCTTTCTAGGTAAAGAAGGTCTCGCCTGGGTCAACGTGGCCTCGCTCGGCGAGGGCCTTTTCGCGATTGTCGATTTTGCCGTGGCCGTGATCCTGTTCGAAGGGGGCCTCAATCTTCAAGTGTCCCGCCTTCGCCGGGAAGAACAAACCATTCGGCGTTTGATCACGATTGGACCCATCGTCACCCTCGTGGGTGCAGGATTGGCGGTGTTTATTTTTCTCGACTGGCCGCTCGGTTTATCCGTTTTATTCGGGAGCCTCGTTGTGGTCACCGGACCGACGGTCGTCACCCCCCTCGTCCGCGAGATGCGGCTCCGCCCCAAAATTAAAACGATTTTGGAGGCGGAAGGTGTCCTCATCGATCCCATCGGGGCGATCATCGCCGTCTTGACCTTGGAGATTGTCATTTCTCCCCAGGTGCAGACCGTCACCAGCGGCTTCCTTCAGCTTTTTTTTCAAATGGGATTCGGCCTGGCCGTGGGCGTCGGCGGCGGATTGCTTGTCGGCCGCCTGTTGCGTTACGAAAAAGTCATCCCGGATGGCTATAAGAACATCTTCACCCTGGCTTCGGTCATTCTTATTTTTCAGGGCTGTGAGGCAGTGATGGTTCACAGCGGTATTCTTGCGGTGACCGTCGCCGGTGTGGTCGTCGGCAATATGAAGTCGCGTGTCGAGCGCGACTTGAGGGAATTTAAAGACCAATTGACGGTGTTGCTCGTCGGTTTGCTGTTTATCCTCTTGGCGGGAGACGTCAGCCTTGCCGAGGTGAAGGGACTGGGCTGGGGCGGTATCGGAAGTATTGCGGCATTGATCCTGCTCGTGCGTCCACTCAGTGTGTTCTTTGCGACGCAAAATTCGGACCTGACGATTCGAGAAAAGGTTTTTATCGCTTGGATGGCGCCTCGTGGGATCGTCGCCGCAGCCGTCACATCTTTGACCATTGTCGCCATGGAAAGCGGGGGCATGGCGGGAGGATCGGAATTGCGGGCCTTGGTCTTTTTGACCATCGCCTCGACCGTGGTGCTGGCCGGTTTTACCGCGCGTCCTCTGGCCTCACTCTTGAAACTTCGGCTTCCCCGACGCGACCGGATTGCCATCTTGGGCGCGCGCGGACTCGGATTACTATTAGGTCACGAACTGAAAAAAGCCGGGAAAACGGTGGTCATCCTCGATTCCGACCCGAAATTATGTCATCATGCGGAAGAGGCCGGTTTTCAGGTGGTCTTTGGAGACGCCTTGGAAGAACGGACCCTCCTGAGGGCGCAGATCGAACTGGTAGGCGTAGCCGTGGGGCTGACCCCGAATACCCACTTAAACGGCTTGTTCGTGGGGCAGGTCAAATCGCTATTTAAAGTGCCGAAGACCTATATCGCAGTGGACGAATTGGACGAAGAGGGCAAACCTGAATACGTCCAACGCATGAAAGCGGATGTCCTTTTCGATGGAGCCCACGACATGGAACGTTGGGATGTGCGTTATCGTCATCAGGACCTGGTGGTTGAGTTCTTCGGCTTTGTCCCCCCAATGGGAAAAGAAACATCGGAGGTCCCAAGCGACAAGGCCGATAAATACCGTCAGATAAAATCGGGCGAAAAATGCGTCATCCTCTGCATCTGTCGGGAAGGGGCCGTTTTTCCCATGCACGTCTCGTTCCGACCTAAAAATGGAGATGTCGCCTCGGTCGCCCTCTACAAACCAGATCGGGAGTCGGCCGAACAAATCCTCAAGGACGCCGGGTGGATCAAAACGCCGCCGCCCCAATAAGACTTAACACTTTTCACGGAGGGAGATCCCCTGCACCCGAAGCTCATTGTCAGTTTAACCTTGGTGGGTCTGGTGGTGATCTTTATGATCCAAAATGCCACGGTCGTCGAGCTTCGCTTTCTTTTTTGGTCCTTATCGATGTCGCGGGCCTTGCTGATGTTTTTTCTGCTGGCCATCGGGATCGTTGTCGGATGGACTTTGCACAGCTTGAGTGCGCACAAATCTGCGAACCAAGACGACAAGCTTTGACGCCGATTTCACATAAATCTTTTGAGCATTGACGCTCCAATTGCCATGAATGAAAGAGCATGTCTTGTGTCCAAAGAGACCGTGAGCGTGGTCATTCCCAGCTACAACCGCAGCCACCTACTCCCGCGCGCCCTGCGTTCCGTCTTCGAACAAACGTATCCGCTCCATGAGATTATTGTGGTCGACGATGGCTCCGAGGACGGGACTTCCGCATGGATCCGAGATTCTATCCCCGGGGTGAAGCTGATCCCGCAGCTGCATCAGGGTGTCAGCGCCGCCCGGAATCGCGGCATTCGCGCGGCCACTGGCGACTGGATTGCGTTCTTGGATTCCGACGACCGTTGGGTGTCCGATAAAATCACCCGCCAATTGGCGGCGGTCGGAACTGACGGCGTTTACCCTTTAAGTCACACCAACGAGATTTGGATGCGTGACGGTCAGGTTTTCAACCCGAAGCTTAAACACCCAAAAAAAGGGGGGTGGATTTTTAGGCATTGTCTGCCGTTGTGTACCCTCTCGCCCTCGACCGTCCTCATTAGAAAATGGGTTTTCGAAACGCTCGGTGTTTTTGACGAGACCCTGCCCGCTTGCGAAGATTACGATCTCTGGCTTAGACTCTGTGCCCGCTATCCAGTGCACTATCTCGATGAAGCTTTAACGATTAAGTATGGCGGACACGCGGACCAGCTTTCTCATCAATATTGGGGGATCGATCGTTTTCATGTCGCTGCCCTCGACAAGCTGCTCCGCTCCGGCGAGCTTGAAGCGCAGGATCACGACGCGGCCCGCCAAACGCTCCACCGAAAGTGCAAGATCTTAATGAAGGGGGCGGAGAAGCATCGCAACGTGGATCTTCAAGCGGCCTGCATCGCCTGGTTAAATCGGCATCCTCTCGATGCGCCGGAACGCGAGACAGGCCTCGCCGTCGAAGGAGCCTTGTAGAACATGATTCGACTGGTCCTTGCCTTCATGCATGAAGCCCGGCCTTTGATCGATTATTATCGCTTGGCCAAAGCAGAATGCCCGCACCCTTATCCGATTTATGCGAACGATCAAATCAAACTTATTGTTTCGGGAATCGGGAAAACCGCTGCCGCTGCTGCGGTCGGCTACCTGCAGGCGCTCGGCCTTCCAAGCGAGACAATCGCCTGGTTAAATCTTGGCATTGCGGGGCACGGCACGCTCGGCATGGGCCAGGGCTTTCTCGCCCACCGGGTGGAAGATCAAGCGACTGGACGCTGCGCTTATCCGCCGCTCGTTTTTCCTTTTTCGGCAAAGACAAGCGATTTACAGACCGTCGATCATCCGCTGAATCGTTACGAAGCGAACCGCGGCTACGACATGGAGGCCAGCGGTTTTGTTCAAAGCGCCTTGCGAGGCGCCACGGCGGAATGGGTCCATTGCTACAAGGTGGTTTCGGATAACCCGAGTTTGCCTCTTGGAAAGTTCGATAAGGCCGGGACAAAGGCCTTGATCGAAAAGCGTCTCGACGAAATTGACCCGCTTGTTTCAATGCTCATCGAACAGGTCCTTGAATGGCGGGCCGTAAACGATCCAGAGTCAGCCTGGGACGAAATAACAAAGCGCCACCGTTTTAGCGAAACGCGTAGAGCGCAGCTTCGACGGCTTTTGCAGCGTTGGAAAGCGATGGAAGCCAGGCCGATTTTGTCTTGTATCGATCCCGGTGCCTATCCCAACGCAGCCACTTTGTTAGACGATGTGCGGCAGCGTCTGAGCCTGCATCGCTTGGCGTTTTAATTCTCCATGCCATCCTTTTCCGCGCTCTATATCGAAAGCCCATGCCGCGATCTTCCCCGCGTACAAAAAATCAGGCAACAGTGTGCCGAACTTCCAGAGGTCGCCTGCGCGCGCTACGGCGAGGTTTTTAATCCGGTGGCTCAAAATTTTCGCCTACAAAAAAAACGGCCGGCCTTGATCCTGGCGCAAAAGCATCAAGGCTTTGTGCTCCCGACGCCGCAGGACTACGGTTTCGGGAAGGAGAATAGTTATTATTTTTCGCATCTGCTCAACTGCCCCTACGATTGCCGTTACTGTTTTCTGCAAGGCATGTATCGCTCGGCCCACTATGTCTTATTCGTCAATTACGAAGACTTCGAACGCGAAATCGAGGAAACGATTCGCGCCTGCGGGAACGCCCCGAGTACTTTTTATGCGGGATACGACAGCGACAGTTTGGCGCTGGAGTCCTACAGCGGATTCGCCGAATACTTTATCCCCGTCTTCCAGCGGCATCCGCAGGCCTGCCTGGAACTCCGGACCAAGAGCGCGCAAATCCAAAGCCTCTTGAATCAGGAGGTAAGCGACAATATCGTCATCGCGATGAGCTTCTCGCCGGACAATGTCGGGCAAGCCTTGGAGCACCGCGTCCCCTCTTTCGCAAAGCGCATCGCTGCCGCCCAAAAATTACAGGCCCGCGGCTGGCGCATTGCCTTGCGTTTCGAGCCTTTGATTTATCATCAAGACTATGCACAACACTACGAAGGGCTTTTCAAAAAAATCAGTGGCGCGCTGGATGTAGAGCGGCTCCACTCCGTGAGCCTGGGCGCTTTTCGGATGCCCCAGAGCTATTTTAAAAATATTGTGAAACGCTATCCGGAGGAAGCCCTGTTTGCCGATGAATACACCGTGGAAAATGGCTTAACGGCCTATCCCAAAAAGATCGAAGACGAAATGTTCTCAAATTGCGAGATGGCCTTGCGCCGCGACTTCCCCGAGGCGAACTATTATCGCTGCGGCAAGGAAAGGGAGGCCTGCCTTTAAAATGATGCGCACGCTGATTGTCACGGGGGCTTCCTCTGGCATTGGGCTTGAGACCACGAAACGCCTCTTGGAATGTGGGCATCGCGTCATCGGCATCGCTCGGGATTTCAGCCGTGCTGAAATTCACGCGCAAGCCTTTGTGTCGTTTTCGCTGGACTTGGCGGATTTGTCTGCGCTCCCAGAGGCCTTCGCCCAACTTGCGAAGGCCCACCCGGAAATCGATGGCCTCGTCTGTTGCGCCGGGCAGGGGCGCTTCGGTGGAATTGAGACCTTTTCCGCCGCACAGATTCAGGGCTTAATCGACCTCAATTTGACGAGCCCCTGTTTATTGGTGCGGGCCTTAATGCCGGGGCTCAAAAAATCGAAAGCCGCTGACATCGTTTTCCTCGGCTCGGAAGCCGCTTTGGTGGGAGGCGGGCAGGGCGCGGTGTATAGCGCAACGAAATTCGCCCTTCGTGGCTTTGCCCAAGCCTTGCGCCAGGAATGCGCGAAGTCGGCGGTGCGGGTGACGATGATTAATCCCGGCATGGTCAAAACGGATTTTTTCGAAGGGCTTTCCTTCAGACCGGGTTCGGATGAAACGAATTATATCGAAGCGGAAGATGTCGCCGAGGCGATCATAACGGCGCTCGAGATGCGGCGGGGCACGGTCATCGACGAAATCAATTTAAGCCCGCTGAAGAAGGTGATCGTCCACCGGCCCCCAGGGGACCGGCGAAAAGCGCCGCTAAAACCCAAGCTCCCCAAAACTTAAAACGCGGATCGTATTCACCTGCTTCTCGTTCTCAAGCCTTTGGCTTCGAGACGGCCCAAGCCGCATAGCCACCGATGAGATCGATGGCATTACTTCGACCTGCGTTTTCCAAGAGACTCACCGCAATCATCGAACGATAGCCGCCTTGGCAATGCACCAAGAGATCGCCTTCCGAAGGGAGATCCGCCATCCGTTTGGGCAATTGCGTGAGCGGGATGTTGAGGCTCGCATCGATGTGGCCGCTTTCCCATTCGCTTTTCGTCCGCACATCCAAAACCGTAGTCTTGTCTTCACGCTCTTGAAATTCGGCGACGGTAATGCGCCGCGTTTTCGCGATCAGGTCGGAACGGTCCTTGAGGGCCGTCATGCCGTCTTGCAGATAACCCGAAATATTTTGATAGCCGATGCGGCCCAGTCGGATGATGGCTTCCTCCACCTGTTTGTCTTCCACAACAAGGACGATGGCCTTGTCTTTGTCGAGCAGGCTGCCCGCCCAGGTCGCAAAGCGTCCGTCCATTCCGATATTGATGGCCCCGCGCAAGTGGGCCGCCGCATAGTCATTCGCCGTGCGTACGTCCAAGATTTGTCCACCGGACTTTTGCAGGGCCAGCAGTTCTTCAAGCCCGAGGGGCTTCATGCTCTTTTTCATTGTTTCGTCCAGGTTGGGCCGCTCTTGTTTATTCAATTGGGCGTCGTATGCAAAGTAGCTGGGGGCTTCCGGTTGATCCGCCGTGACCAATTTAATAAAGGCCGCCTTCGACATCGCTTGCAGCGCGTAGTTGTAACGGCGCTGTTCTTCCAAGGTGGAAACGGCCTCGTCGCTGAGGCCCTTGCCGCACATCGAACCCGCGCCGTGGCCCGGATAGACAAGCGTTTCTCCAGGAAGTGCCGCGAGTTTGCGATGCAGGGAGTCGTAGAGCATCTCCGCCAACTCCGCTTCGGTGTGGCCGACGGAGGCGAGAAGGTCGGGCCGACCCACGTCGCCCAAAAAAAGCGTGTCACCGGTGAACATGGCATAGGGATGCTTCGGATCGGCCTTAAGATCTGTGACGAGGAGAGTAATGGCCTCCGGCGTGTGGCCGGGGGTTTCTATCGCTTCCAGGCGAACTTTGCCCATCTCGATTCGACTTCCATCCCCGAGCGGCGTAAAGGGAAATTCGGCCGCCGCGCGGGCACCCAAGTAAATTATCGCGCCAACCTGATCTCGCAGTTCGATGTGGCCCGCCACAAAGTCGGCGTGAAAGTGGGTGAGAATGACATGTTTGATTTCGAATCCGTGCTCGCGGGCGTCTTCCAAATAAATTTCCACATCGCGCCGTGGATCAATGACGGCGGCAATGCGGCTTTCTTCATCTGCGAGCATGTAAGAAGCCTGCGATAAACATTCGAGATAGTAGCGTTGTAGAAACATGATGATGGTCCTCCTCTCATTATTAATCTACAGAACACGAGGTTGGATTTCAATTCTATACCTTCAGATCGATGCGATAAGTCCTTGGGCCGTTGTTTTTACGACAGTGGATGACGACAAAAATATAACTCAAATTCTAGTCGGATTTATAGAGTATCCATGTCTTAGGTATACCGGCCATAAAAGGTCGGGCGTCGTCATTTGGGTCTTGTTTGGAGTCGGAAAAGCTTACATTATGACGGATTGCCGGGAGATTGTCCGTAAGTGATTGTTTTATTAATACAGCATGTGAATAGCCCGAAATGAGATATTATCCTATCCTGTCGTTATTCTTTACATGATTAGGGGGTGTCGATTTATCGGATTTGGTCTCCTTTTCGGTATGTCGTTGATTTATTGGCTTAAGCTTGAACGCACGAGACTTGCCGCACGAGACTTGCGGTATGTAACGGGCATTTCCACTCCAGTCGATCCGAAAGCAAACAATAGAAGGCGAGGGTGAATGCATGAAAGGTGTTGTTTTAAAAATGTTGTATACCGTGTTGATTGGGACTATGGCGCTGAGGCCTCCAGCCGCGTTCGCTATCCCGGTTTCGGGTATCGATGTCGGACCCGAATCGATTTTTGGAAACGAAAGTTTTAGTGTGGGTTGGGCCTTCCGGACCAACGCGGACCTCTTTGTTTCTGAATTGGGCTATTATAATCGAACCCGTGTCATCCCGGATGTCGGAACGGTGGGCATGGGCTTTTCTCATGAGGTCGGACTTTTTTCAGCCACAGGCCTTTTGCTGGCCTCCGCGACGGTGAATCCTTCGGATCTCTTGATCGACGACTTTCGCTATGCCGCCATTCTGCAGCTCGCCTTGTCGGCCAATACCCACTATGTGATCGCGGGTTATAATTTTATCGATACGGATGGATATATTGCGACTTCCGTTTTTACGAGCCCTGCCGAAGTGAGCTATCTGGGCGGGCTTTTGCTCGAAAGCGCTGGCCTGGCCTTCCCGACAATTACGGCAAGCGTGCCGGGCGGTTCGATATTCGGACCTAATTTTAGGTATTCGATTCCCGAGCCTTCCACGATGATCCTTTTGGGTGGGGCGATGTTGAGCTTGGGATTCATCCGACATGTTGTCGGTAAAAGCGGCTGAGATGAGGGTACCCACCGAACGCCCATCGGAATCGAGCCGATGGGCGTTTTTTATTGCCCTTTTCCGACGCGATAGCTCGGCCTTGCGACAACGCATTATGCAGATCGTTCCCGAACTGTTGGATGCACATCTTATAGAGCGCGACTCCTATTTCAAGAGAGAACCTTGGATGGGCCGCCAGTTTTTTTTGAGCTTGACGCCTAGCGCCACAGGTGCCACTATGAGGGGACGCATCGTTTTCCGCTTTCGTAACCATCGAAATAAGGCTTAGCGTTGTCTTGCAAAAACGATTTGATTCGCACCGTAAAATCCATCTTATTTTTGGCTTATATCCTCTCGGCGCTAGGTTGTGTTGAGTATGCCCACACCCCAAAGCGCATGCAGGGTAAAAATATCCAAACTGTGGAACCTTTGATGTCCATCGCCGCCACTCCGTTCCCCACGACGCGCGCCCCACTGATTCAAAACGAAAATTACGCACTGGATACGATTGAATTCGAGGCCTTCGCTGCGCGTCTGTGGCGGCCCAAGGGTGCGGGGCCGCACCCCGCCGTTTTGTTGCTTCCGGGAATCTGGGGCGATCGCATCATGGTCGAATTCGCGGAGGACCTGGTTTCCAAAGGCTATGTTTGTTTGCAGTTGGGCAGCCACCGTTATCTGGAGCGTCTTCGGAGCAAAGGGAAGATGAGCACCGAGGTCCTGGCGGAGATGATCAAACAACAGGTCGTCGAAACCGGCGAGGCCTTCCACTGGCTAAGCACCCAACCGGAGATCGATGCGGAGCGCATCGGTATCTTAGGCGTGAGCATCGGGGCGATTATCGCGACGCTTTTTAGCGAGACCGACGGTAACATCAAGGCCGCGTCCTACTTGTTGGGCGGCGGGAATCTGCCCGATATTATGGCCGCCCCCAAGGGTTATGTGAAACGGCGCTTGCGCAATCGAATCATGACCGAAAACGGTCTGACGGAAGAAGAATTTAAAAGCGAGGTCATACGGACCTTGCAGCCCGTCGATCCTTTAAACTTTACAGGTCGCATCGATCCCGCACGCATTCTTATGGTCAACGGCCGCTTCGACCAGGTGATTCCCTATCGCAACGCCAAGGAATTATGGAAAGCCCTGGGCGAGCCCACCCTCGTCGTCCTGCCCGCCGGTCACTATACCGCCTCCTTCTTCATGCCCTACGTCCGCTACAAAGTGGCGAAACATTTCGAGAAGTTTCTGGGGTAGGGAGCTCGGGTTAAAAATAAGTGGGGTGTCATCAGGGGAATGTTCAAATATCCAGAAACGATAGGACAATGCGTTAGGAGGCTAAGAATAAGATATGGAAAAAACAATTTTTACAGCGCTAATGTTTGCTTCCTTAATGGCCTGTGGCAGCAGAGGCTCGGGCGAAAAAAGCATCAAGGTATTTAAGGCCCGAGGTTCAGTTCAGTGTGAAGAAGATGGCACAACTCCCGAAGTAATGCAGAGTGAACTTATAAATGCAGGAATGAGTGTATTGACTTTCTCCTGCGGATTTGACGGGTTGGGGCATGCGGCCGTGTGTGGAGGGTCTGATGGTCGCATGAATATTTTTGAAATTCCTCAGGGAAATATCGCTCAGGCACAATCGCTTGGTTTTTCGAACTTAAGTGAATTGCCCGATGCGAGTGAGGGCTCGTGTACCTAAAATAAGCCAGCCGCGCCAGGCATACAAAGACGGGAATGGGATTCTAATGGGTAATGTATAGCACGGGCTCCGTTGTTGGATGCGCGGATTGAAGCGAAGCATTCCGGTATTTTGAAAGAGGACACAACACAGGAGATAAAAGACATGAAAACAATCCGTTCTGTGGTCGTAGTATTGATCCTGTTTTCTTATGGCTTATTATTTGGCTGTGCAACAGTAACGGGCGGCACTAGCCAAGACCTAAACTTTATTTCTAACCCGGAGGGCGCAAAAGTTACTTTGGGTGGCGCGCTTCTGGGAAGAACACCGCTTAAAATTTCACTATCGAAGACGGGTCGCATCATCATACCTTTATCTAGTATAGAAGAAAGGAATCGATATAAAGAAAGGCATCGTTTGACCTTTGAAAAAGAAGGCTATAAAAAACTGACCCTGAACATGGAAACAAAAAAGAATCCAATGTTTTGGGGCAACATTTTAATCGGCGGCCTGTCTGGGAGTACGACCGACGATATGACCGGTGCGTATTACGAATATTCGCCCCGCCAGTACATGGTGACATTAGAACCTATCGACATGGGGCCTCTTGATGGCCCCGTGTCCCAAAGGCCGATCCAAAAATTAAAGAATTTTATTATTATCGGATATGACAACTTATCCAAAGATTTAAGTCGCGGAAGCGGGCCACATTTAGCATCTCTTTTAGAAGTCCTCGATGTTCCAGAAAACAAGAAGTCGGAAGTCAGTTCAATACTATTTGCGCTTTCTACCGCACATAGTGATATATCTGAGTTTGCAGACGAAGTGCTGCGTTTGTTTCTTTAAAAAAGACATGGATGTAATATTGGATTCTATCGGATTCAATATTTTTTGAGTTCCTGTTATGCACAACGCCCGCTTCGCCTAGGTCATTCCCTACCGCAACGCCAAGGAATTGTGGCTGGCTGTGGGCGAACCCACTCTCGTCGTCCTCCCCGCCGGTTACTACACCACCTCCTTCTTCAATGCCCTATGTCCGTTACAAAGTCGCAAAGTATTTCGAGAAGTTTTTGGCTTCGTAAGTTCGATTTAAAAACAATGGAGAGGCTTATTGTACTTTCAAGCCGATTTCGCTACTATCCCGATCCGAGAGACGAGGCCCGCATTCAATTGCCCTAATTCCTTTTCCCGATGCGGCGTCGTCGCGCGACCGTATTAACCAATTAACCATGTTGTCTGGAGATCATCGATGAATTTTCCCAATCCCTTTTTCAGTTGGCGTCCCCATCCCTGGCATGGCCTGGATATCGGTCCCAATCCCCCCCAAATTGTGCATGCCTATATCGAGATGACGCCCTTCGATCTCGCGAAGTACGAAATCGATAAAAAAACCGGTTATCTCCGTGTGGACCGTCCCCAGCGGACCTCCTCTCATCCCCCTTCCCTCTATGGCTTTATTCCGAAAACATTCTGCGGCAAAAAAGTGAGTGCGCTGATGGAGGGTTCGGAAAAAGGAGACGGCGATCCCCTAGATATCTGTGTCTATAGCGAAAGGCCAATTACAAAATCGGAGGTTATTCTCAATGCGCGTGTGATTGGCGGACTGCCCATGCTCGACGGCGGCGAAGCCGACGATAAAATTATTGCCGTGCTGGCCAACGACAATCTTTGGAAGGACATCCGAAATATAGACGAGTTCCCCGAGATCATCGTCGAGCGCTTAAGGCATTACTTCAGCACCTACAAGCTCATCCCCGGCAAGGAAAGCAATGTATCCATCGGCGAGGCCTACAACAGAGAACACGCCGAAACCGTAATTAAGGCGTCGATTGAAGATTACACGGAGGAATTTGGATAGGGCTGGGTGGTTTAAAAAGAGGGACGGGTACGATAGGGTTAACGGCCGCTCGATCAGGTCATCCCTTATCGCGACACAAAGCAATTGTGGTATTAAAATAGGCAGAAAAGGGATGATACATGATTGCAAGACCTGACCCCACTTGTGTGCATTGCCCTATTAGAGGATTTGCTGATTATCGGTCCACATTGGCGGTTCGTGATATACTGCGAGCATTTGTATAGCGACTGAAGCCGAGGCCGACATAAAGGTCCATGTGATGACATTTTCCGATCCTTTAAAAGCGGCGTTAAAAATCATTCTCGCTTATGCCGCTTTTTCCATTGCATGGTTCTTATTTTCAGATCCACTCTTCTTGCTTTTTCTTAATCATCCAAACGCCTTATCCGAGTTGGCATTCATTAAAATTGCTTTATACATTGGCACCTCCTCTTTACTGATTTTTATGATGATCTATAAAGCTTCAAAGGCTTTACCCCAGAGGCGCAGCGCACTGGCAGAAGGGAAAGAACATATCGCGCTGGCCATGAAAGCGACCAAAACCGGAACCTGGCCATGGGATATCAAGACCAATCGAACATTCTGGTCCGATGAAAATTATGTCTTATTGGGTTATGAACCAGGTCGCATCGCATCGCATCGAATTACGAAAATTGGGAAAAATGCGTACACAAAGACGACATCGAAAAAGCAAGAGAACAGCTTGAACATGCGATAGAAACAAAAAGCGGTTTCGATTTCTTTTATCGTGCGGTGCACCCGGATGGCCGTGTTCGCTGGCTTCAGGATATCGGCGAAATGGTGTTTCACAGCCATGCAGAACCGATAGGGACGTACGGGATTCAAATGGATATCACCGAACGTATACAGGCTGAAGAAAAAGAAAAAAAGCTGAACGACCAACTTAAACAATCCCAAAAGTTAGAGGCGATCGGTATATTGGCGGGCGGAATCGCTCATGATTTTAATAATATATTGACGCCCATTATTGGTTATACGGAAATGATCAGCACCGAATTTTCCGGCCAGCCTGGGGTACAATCCGACCTAAAAAAAGTACTGGAAGCGGCGTATCGGACGAGGGGCCTTGTGAAACAGATTTTGTCTTTTAGCCGTCAGGCTGACGAGGAGAAAGAACCGCTTCATATTCATTCGGTTGTGCTTGAGATCTTACAATTACTCCAGTCCAGCCAACATAGAGGTGCGTGCACTCGTACATTCCGAAGAGAGTTTTGTCCTGGCCAATCCTGTCCAGATTCATCAGGAGGTGCTCAACCTTTGCACCAATGCCTGTCATGCCATGCAAGAAAAAAGGGGGGGGGATTAGGTGTATCGATTTCGGAGGTGAATATTTTACCCGGCGATGAGACAGCTTTGTCATTGGACCTCGCTGCCGGATCCTACATCCGGTTGGATATTCAAGACACAGGGCATGGCATGGATGAGGAGACCTTAAAAAAAATCTTCGACCCCTATTTCACCACAAAAGGAAAAGACCAAGGTACGGGGCTGGGGCTTTTCGTCGTTCACGGTATTCTTAAAAGTATGAACGGGCACATCAGGGTACAAAGTCAGCCCGATCAAGGATCGACCTTTTCTATTTATTTTCCGAGAATGAAGGAAGAAGGACTTTATAAGCTGAATAAAGAGATAAAGCCTCTGCCTCGGGGTTCCGAACGGATTCTGCTCGTTGATGACGATCAAGCGATTGCAGAATTGGAACAGCGCATTCTAGAAAACCTGGGCTATCAGGTGACGATGACAACCAGCAGCCTGAAAGCGCTGGATCTCTTCAGGGCCCGTCCGGCTCGATTCGATGTGGTCATTACAGACATGAATATGCCAAATTTACAAGGCGACGACTTCGCAAAAAAATTCTTTCTTTGCGACCCCTACACCCATTCTCCTCTGTACAGGATTTAGTGATCGGATTGATGAAGGCATCGCGAAGTCCATCGGGATTAACACCTTCATCATGAAACCTGTTCTTAGGGAAACCCTTGCATACTCTGTAAGAAAAGCCATAATCGCAACGTAAACATAGAGATCAATCTGCAGAAGGCGGCGCCGTATTTGAACATCTCTATAATCTTAGCGTGCACGAATCCTAAGGTCACTAGACTGAGCAAAAACAAAAAGAAAGGCTAATCATGCAAATTCTTAAAAACTTCCTGGGCAGCTTTACCTGGGATTCGATTATTTTAACGGCCTTGCGCGTCAGTATGATCCTGGTCTTTGCCTGGATCGCGATGATGGTCGTGAAAAGGCTGCTCAAGCGCCTCGAACAACAACTCCTCCTAAAAAGCGAAAAGCATGGCGAAACCCCCTCGGAATCGCAAAAACGCATTGAGACCATCGTTCACTTACTTAAACAAGGCTGCATGCTTGCCTTGTGGATCACGGCAGGATTGGTGATCTTAAAGGAGTTTGGAATTGAAATCGGGCCGATCGTCGCCAGCGCGGGGATCGCGGGGCTCGCGGTCGGCTTTGGCGCACAAAACCTGGTACGCGATGTGATTTCCGGGTTTTTTATCATCCTCGAAAACCAAATCCGCGTGGGCGATGTGGCTATTATTAACGGCACCGGCGGCCTCGTCGAAAAAATTAATTTTCGCACCACCGTGTTGCGCGATGTGGGCGGCGTGGTGCATATCTTTCCAAACGGGGCGATCACCACCTTGAGCAATTTAACCAACGGATGGTCGGCCTATGTCTTCGACATCGGCGTCGCCTACAAGGAAAATACGGACCGGGTTGTGGAGATTATGCAAAAGGTGGCCAAGACGATGCGGGAAGACACGAAAATCGGCGAGATGATCCTCGAAGACCCGGAGATTTTCGGCGTCGACAAATTGGGCGACTCCGCCGTGGTGATCAAAGGGCGGATCAAGACCCAACCCATCCGCCAATGGCAGGTGGGGCGCGAGTTTCTGCGCCGGATCAAGTTCGCCTTCGACGAACACAATATCGAGATCCCTTTCCCGCATCAGACGGTGTATTTCGGCGAAAAGAGCAAACCCTTCGAACTGGAAATTTTAGAAAAAATTCAAAGTCAGGGAAATAAGAAAGAAACAACAACTCAGAACCTTTGAGGGACACTTAAGGCCGATCATAAGGGGAGACGCGCAATGACCCAGTACCGCGATCAGCTCCGCATCTCGGTGGCGGGCTTTTCCTCACCGATGGGGGGATCGAAACCACACTCATTTTTCACGAAGGATTCGAACTCCCGGACTTCGCCGCTTTTTATCTATTAAAAACACCTTGAGGCGAGGCCGCGCTCCGTAAGTATTTTCTCAGCTATTCAAAAATCGCAAAAGACTGTGGGACCGGTCTGATTCTCGAAAGCCCGACCTGGCGAGCCAGCGCCGACTGGGGGCAAAAGCTAGGCTATAGTACCGAAGCCTTGGCAGAGGCCAATCGCAAGGCCATGCACTTGCTCGAAGACATTCGGGACACCGTCGAAACGGAAGGACGCCTGTGGTGCTCAGTGGATGCCTCGGTCCACGCGGGGATGGCTATGTCCCCGATCGCGCGATGACGGAAGAGGAAGCGGAGGGCTACCCTCAGGCTCAAATCGCTACCTTTGCGGAGACCGCGGCGGACATGCTTTGCGCGATTACCCTGAACGATGTGGAAGAGGCCGTCGGTATCGCCCGCGCCGCGCGAAAAGCCGGGATGCCCCTCGCCCTTTCGTTTACTGTCGAGACCGACGGCCATTTCCCGACGGGCAAAGACTACCGGACGCCATCGCGCAGGTGGACGTGGTCACCGCATCTTATCCCGCTTATTATATGATCAATTGCGCCCATCCGACGCATTTCGAAGCGGTGTTGGCGGAAGGTGGATCGTGGCGGAGGCGGATTCGGGGGTTTCGCGCGAACGCCTCGCGCATGAGCCATGCGGAACTGAACGAATCGACCGAGTTAGACGACGGCAATCCCGCCGAACTCGGAAGGCAATACGCCCAACTCAAGAAAGGCCTGCCTCAGCTTAATGTCATGGGAGGTTGTTGCGGCACCGACCACCGCCATGTGACGCAGATCGCCGAAGCCTGCGTTCCTCTTTTTTAGGCGAATGAGGATCCTTCATTGCGGCGAATGCCTCCCGTGGTTGATCGGTTGGGCGGTATCGCTAAATAATTCACGACGCGAATGGCGAAACACTATTTAGAAAAATTGTCTGTCTTTTTAAAACCGGTGCTTTCGAATCGGCCTAAAAACATTCGGTTCGAATGCAAACACTTTTTTAGCGGCGCGGCATTGTATGTGGAGGAAAGAATCTGCCTGTCTTTAACGCCGGTGGGATTGGCGGTGAAACTGCCGGAGGCGGCAAAACACAAGTTGATAAAAAGTAATAAGGCCGTGCCGCTGCAGTATTTTCCAGGGGGTCCCATTAAAAAGGCCTATGTCTTGTTCCCCGATGGCATTGCGAATGACGGGCAGGCGCTCTATGGCTCTGTGAAAGAGAGTATCGCCTATGTGCTTACACTGCCGAAACCAAATAGAAAGAAGAAAGGTCCTAAAACCAAATAAGAAGCCGGATCGCGTGAACGCGCAAAAGGGCCGACTTTAATTTTATGACTTTTGAGGGGGCTTATTCCCCAGGCAGGGAGGTCGCGCGGGGGATGCGAATGCCTTCGACGCGTTCTTGAATCTCCAAGGGAGGTGCGGGTGTGCGCGAGGAAACAACATTGGCGACGAGGACGTTCAGCAGCATGCCCACGGTGCCGATGCCTTCCGGCGAAATACCGAACCACCCGTGTGACGCATCGTTGATTTCTGGAGACACGAATTTAAAATAGACGATGTAGCTTGCTGTGAAGAGTAGGCCGACGACCATGCCACTGACGGCCCCGTACTTGTTCATCCGTTTCGAAAAAATCCCCATAATAATCGCCGGGAAAAAGGACGCCGCCGCGAGACCGAAAGCAAAGGCGACCACCTGCGCGACAAAGCCGGGGGGGCAGGCCGAAGTAACCGGCGATGCAGACGGCCACACCCGCCGCGATCCGCGCGGCCGCCCGCTCCCGTTCGGGACTCATTTCTGGGTACAATTCCTTTTTTAAAAGATCGTGCGCGATCGAGGTCGAGATCACCAAGAGCAGGCCTGCCGCAGTCGATGGCGCCGCCGCCAAGCCGCCCGCCGCGACCAAACCCACCACCCCGTTCGGGAGCCCGGCAATCTCCGGATTGGCGAGGACCATGATGTCGCGGTCGATGGTCAGTTCGTTTTCGACATCTGCCTTCGGTCCGCGATACTGAATCCGTCCATCCCCGTTTTTATCCTCAAATGCGATCAGGCCCGTCGCCTCCCAATTTTTAAACCACTGGGGCGCCTTGGCGTATTCCGCGTTCGAAATCGTCGTCAAGAGATCCGTTCGAGCGAAGGCGGCGACGGCAGGAGCGGTCGTATAAAGCAGGGCGATAAAAAGCAGGGCCCAGCCCGCCGTGCCGACCATCAGGGCCGCGGTGATGAAGAAGACATCGATGGTCGACTTGCTCCCGTCCGTGTAAATATTAAAACCCAGTTCCTGGTTCAAGCCGTTGAGCCGGTCGAGCAGAAAAGTTCCGGAGCCGTCGGCCAAGGTGCCGCCGAAACCCAATTGCGGGATGGGTGTGCCGGTCATCATCAAGGAGATAAAAATAGCAGGGACGAGGTCGGCGAAGATGAGCACGCAATATTGGGCGACCTGGGTGTAGGTGATGCCCTTCATGCCGCCGAGCACAGCGTAGAAAAAGACGATGCCTATGCCGATGAGCACGCCCACGCCGATATCCACTTTTAAAAAACGCGAGAAAACGATGGCGACGCCGCGCATCTGACCGGCGACATAGGTGAAGGAGACAAGCCTGGCGCAGACAATGGCGACGAAGCGGGCGACCCGCGAATAATAGCGGTCGCCCACGAAGTCGGGCATGGTGAATTTTCCGAACTTGCGCAGATAAGGCGCGAGCAGTAAGGCGAGCAGGACATAACCGCCGGTCCAACCCATGAGATAGACCGACCCGTCGCGGCCCATGAAAGAGATGAGGCCCGTCATCGAAATGAAGGAGGCGGCGCTCATCCAGTCGGCGGCGGTCGCCATGCCGTTGAGCACGGGCGGCACGTGGCTGCCGGCGACGTAGAAATCTATTCGGGAACGGGCCTTGGCCCAGATGGCGATGCCGATGTAGAGGGCGAAGGAGGCGCCAACCATGATGTAGGTCCAGGCTTGCACGCTCATGGGCGGGGGCCTCTTGTTCATCGACATCGAATTGCTTATCGAGGTTTTTCATGAGTTTCACGTAGACGAAGATTAAGATCACAAAGACGTAGATCGAGCCTTGCTGGGCGAACCAAAAGCCCAGATCAAACCCGCCGATCCGGATGCGATTCAGCGCATCGACGAAAAGGATGCCGAAGCCGTAGGAAACGATAAACCATATACTGAGGAGCACGGACAAGTAGCGCAGATTTTCTTCCAATAGAGATCTTGGGGCGTGGTTTTAGGCATTGACCTTCTCAGGGTTGAATCACTGCATTGGGGATAAAAACAGGGCGGGGTGATGGTATCTGGAACGACTTATTTATTCAAGACAGGTTTGATGGCGGCCTAGAGTTCGTCTTCGTTTACGGCGCGGTTTTTTCCCGTGCGTTTGGCTTGATAGAGCGCTTTGTCGGCCCGTTCGACGATGGATTCCACGGTATCCCTCTTCTGAAAACTGCTGACACCAACGCTTACTCTAAAACTCAGGGGCGGGCTTTTGCCCGAATCGTCCAAGGCATATTGGGTTCCTGCAATCTCTTTACAGATGGCCTGGGCCTTTTTTGTCGCCTGTTTAAGGAGGGCGCCGGGGAGGACCATGACAAATTCTTCTCCGCCATAACGCGCCAAAAAGTCGTCGCCCCGGATGAGGTTTTTGCATTTTTGGACCAGGGCCATAATGACCCGGTCTCCGACCCGGTGTCCGTAGGTATCGTTGATCTTTTTAAAATCGTCGATGTCCAGCATCAACAGTGAAAAGCCTTGTTTTCCGTTTGAAAGCATCCGCGCAATATGCGCGTCGAAAGCGGCCCGGTTGTAGGCGCCCGACAAGGCGTCGGTGAGGGAGGCGTCCTTGGTTTTCTTGAGTTCTATCTTCAGGTCTTCCACTTCGCTGGACAGAAATTGCATCTGTTTTGCGTCGCGGCCCTTTTTCTCTTCGATAAAGGTTTTGAGTTGGGCGACACCTTCTTCCAACTCCGCTTTCAACTTGCGAATGTCGTTCAGTTGCGTAATCTTTTCCAACTTGAGGCTTTCTTCTTGGACCCGTTGGTTAAAGGCTTGGTTTTCGCTATCGAGGGTTACAATGCCTGAAGAGAGGATCTGAATTATCTGCTTGAACTCGGCGTCTCTATGGCTAAAATATTCTTTTTCTCGGTCGATAAAGGCAGGAATATCCGCCTTATGGGTTTCGAATAGGTGTATCACCTTTTGAGTTTTAGCTTCCGATTCAAAACCCTGGGCCAGCCGGTCAATGGTTTCTTTAAACACGTCTGCGCGAATTTCTTGTAGATCGAAGGAGAAATCTTTGAGATAGCGAAACAAGATCAATATGGTGAGTAAAAAAAATTGGTTCTTGTCTCGAAGCCGATGGACTTCGCGCTCTAAATCTTTAGAATTAGGCAGAAGCTCGGGTTTTTTTTTCGAAAAGAACCCCATTTTTCCTCCAGAAAACACAAACCCGAGGGCCCATGCACTCCTTAATAAGTAGTTATAGTATAGCATGCCATGTCCGGTACATTGCCCCACCCACGGTCAAATATTCGCCAGGCAAAAAGCCGTTTCGCCCGTTGTCATGTTCGGTGTAAATGTGTTATGGTGCCCCGTCTCTTTATAACCTAAAGCAAGCATACCCCCAATGACGCCACCATTCGCCTTTCATAAGCGCTTTTTCTTCATTTTTGCTATCGATCGGAGTATCCATGGCCAGCCCTAAGTACCGAAGAGTTTTATTAAAAGTAAGCGGCGAGGTCCTGGCTGGAGACGAGCGCTTCGGGATTAGCCCAAAAATGATCGACCTGATCGCCGAACAGATTAAAGATATGGTGGCGATGGGGGTCGAAACGGCCATCGTGATTGGCGGAGGAAATATTTTCCGGGGGCTCGCCGCAAACGCCGCCGGCATGGAGCGGACCTCGGCAGACTATATGGGAATGCTGGCGACCGTGCTGAATGCCTTGGCCCTGCAGAACATCCTCGAAACCAAGGGTGTCTACACCCGGGTCCAGTCGGCCATTGAAATGAAGGAGCTGGCGGAAGTTTATATTCGGAGGAGGGCCATCCGGCATCTGGAGAAAAAGCGGGTGGTGATTTTTGCCGCCGGCACCGGAAATCCCTACTTTTCCACCGATACGGCCGCCGTACTGCGCGCGATGGAGATCAACGCAGAGGTGATTTTGAAAGGGACAAAGGTCGACGGTGTTTTCGACAAGGACCCGATGAAAGATCCGACGGCCCTGAAGTTCGACGAATTAAGCTATCTTAGCGTCATCGAAAAAGGTTTAAAAATTATGGATTCAACGGCGGTGACCCTTTGCATGGATAACAATTTTCCGCTCATCGTCTTTAATATTAAGGAAAAAGAGAATGTCCGAAAGGTGCTCATGGGAGAAGCGGTGGGGACTTTGATCCGAAAGATGTGATGGAGGCGGTATGTCGAGTGCGTTAAAAAAAGAGATGGCGGATAAAATGGATGCGTCCCTGCACCACTTGAGCGTGGAATTGGCGACGGTCCGGACCGGCCGAGCCTCTCTGGGTTTGTTCGATTCGATCAAGGTCAACTATTACGGTACAATCACCCCCCTCAAGCAGATCGCCTCGCTTTCCCTCCCCGACAGCCAAACCGTCACCATTCAACCCTGGGACATTTCCCAGCTTCCGGAAATTGAAAAAGCGCTCATGACTTCGGGTTTGGGTCTTTCGCCCTCCAACGACGGCAAACTCATCCGCATTAAAATTCCGCCCCTCACCGAAGAACGGCGAAAAGAGCTGGTCAAGCTGGTCAAAAAAATGGGCGAGGAAGGCCGCATCGCCATTCGAAACCTGCGACGCGAGACCAACGATACCTTGAAACACGCCCAAAAAGAAGGGACGCTTTCGGAAGACATGCTCCACAGCGAACAGACCGAGGTTCAAAAAATTACGGACGAAAAAATAGCCCGGGTCGATGAGATGCTTCGAAAAAAAGAGGCGGAAGTCCTCGAGATTTAATGACCAAGATTGATGGTCTCGTAAAAAGTCAAACGGTGCCCAAATGTCATTTCGACCGCAGGGAGAAATCTTTGAAGATCTCTCACATCCGTTCGAGACAAGGATTTCTCCCGCGGGTCGAAATGACAGGCTAAGGTGACTTTTTACGAGACCATCAAGATTTAAATGCCTAGATTTAATCTCAATGGTCGCGACAAAATCTTAATTCTAAAAATGGGCTGGATATCTGAAAAGTGAGGTGTGGGTAATGGGTAAGCGCGTGGGTTATTCAATCAAACAGGTTTTAATTATATACATCGCAGCGGCGGTGGTGCTTATCCCCGCGGCTCAGGGTTGGGCCATGTTTCTTCCCACCCACGAAATCGCCTCTCCTACTCTAGGGGCAAGGGCGACGACCTCTTCTGGGGACTTGGACTGGACGAAGGTTCAGGCCATTTTAGAATCGAAGGTCATCCGGCAGCGCCTCTTGGATTTGGGGCTGACGGCGGAAGAAACCGCGTCCCGCCTCTCGCAACTTTCGGAGGCCGAGCGCCATCAAATCGCGAGCCAAATCGATAGCCTCTATGCCGGTGGAGACGGCCTGGGCACCGTGGCGGCCTTGCTGGTTATTGCGGTTCTTGTGGTGGTTCTTCTGCATCTCACCGGACACAGGGTTATCATCACCAAGTAACAAAAAAAACCGATGATCGCCCTTCGCGCCCTGCTGCTTGCCGCTCTTTTCGTGACCGCCTCCTGCGGTTCAAAAGCGCTGCGCTTAAGCCCCTCGCCTCAGGATGCGGATCTTCAAAAAAACGAAAGCCGGGCCGGACGGATTCAATTGGATGTCCCCTTTTATTCGGAACCGGCGGGCCTCTGCGGACCGGCGGCCTTGGCCTCCGTTCTGGGTTATTGGGGCCTCGAGATCCCTCCCGAGCGTATCGCCGAGGCCGTCTTGCTTCCGCGCTTGAAGGGCGCGCTTCCTTTCGATTTGGCCCATTTCGCAAGGCAACACGGCATGAGGGCGATGTCGTTTCGGGGCGATTGGGATAAGCTGGAAGACCGACTATCACAGGGAATCCCCTTAATTGCCTTTCTCAATAAAGGCAATGTCTTCTTTAAGGCCGGCCATTTCTTAGTGGTCACGGGGATCGACAGGCCGGCAAAGCGGCTGTGGGTCCACTCGGGCCCCAATCGGAATCAGGCGATCCCCTTCGAGGATTTTCTCTCGGAATGGAAGGGTGGCGACTATTGGACCCTGGAGGTCACCCCGACAAATTGGGAACCCAGACAGGATCGTGCCGCGACCCGATCATCTTCTTCTCCCGCGTTTTAAAGGAGAGGACCAAATTGAGAGAGGGGACCCATCGCAATGATAATGAAACCCGAGTTCTATTCTATGCGCCGATCCCTCTCGATCTTCTTGCTGTTCATGACCTTTTCCGCCTGCGGATCGCTTCCCCGGGTCATCGTCTTAAAAGATCCGCTGTCGGCGCAAGAACATCTTCAATTGGGGGCCACCTACGAGCGGGAAGAACAGTGGTCCTTGGCGCTTTCCGAATATCGTGCCGCGATCGAAAAAGGGGCCGATCGCGCGCTCCTCGAAGGCTATATCGGGAATATTTATTTTGGCATGGGCGATTACGGAAAATCGGAGGCCGCCTATCGCCGCGCGCTAAAATCGAAACCGGAGAATCCCCCCATTTTAAACAATCTGGCTTCGGTTTATGTCGCCGAAAAACGGAATCTCGATGAAGCCGAGCGCCTGGTCCGTTCGGCAATGGCGGCCGACCCCACCCGACTGCCGTATTATCTCGATACCCTGGGATCGATCTACAGGGTGAGGGGCGATACCGATATGGCCTGGGTCTTGTTCCAAGAAGCGGAAGCGCGGATGCCCGCCCATACCGATGCCGCCGCCGAACTTTCGAAAAACCGTCGACAGGCGCAGGCGCTGATGGAGGCGGAAGGAGATACGCAACGCGAAGGGGAGACCGGCCTTGCCCGCTAATATTTCAGATCATGATGCGCGTCCCCGTGCATCGGCGTCGAGTATCGCCGAGATCGATTTAGGTGCCTTGCTCTCCAACCTCCAGCAGATCCGTGCACAAATCGGCGATCGCGAGATCTTGGCCGTGGTCAAGGCCAATGCCTACGGCCACGGCGCATTGCCCATCGCAGCCTATCTCAGCCGCAACATGCCGAAGCCCCCCCTCTGGGCGGTTGCTTTTCTGGAGGAGGGGATTGTGTTGAGAGCGGGCGGGATCTCCGGCCCGATTGTTTTAATGACCGGCGCGCCCCAGGAACAGGCCGGAGACATTGTCGCCCACGATCTCAGCCCCGTTATTTTTGAAAAATCCACGCTCCAGGCCCTCAGCCGCGCCGCACTGCGGGCCGAAAAAGAAATGACGGTCCATGTCAAAATCGATACGGGCATGGGCCGACTAGGCATCTTGCCGGCGGAGGCCCTTCCTTTTATCGAAGCCGTGACGAAGGCGCCGGGGATTCGCCTCGTCGGAATCTTAAGCCATTTCGCCCATCCTGATTTGGTCGATGCCGATTTCACCCAAGGCCAACTTCTTTCGCTTCAAAAAATTATGGGCGAATTGGAAAAGGGAGGAATAAAGGTCCCCTATTGTCACATGGCCAATAGCGCCGCAGTCGTCGGTTTGAATGCCGCCTATCTCACCTTGGTGCGGCCGGGGCTCATGCTCTACGGCTATTCGAATCTCGAAAATAAAGAGCGCTTTCAACTGAAACCCGTGATGCAGGTGAAAGCGCGCGTCATCGCCTTAAAAAAGCTGCCCCCCGGCAGCTCCATCAGTTATGGACGGACCTATTTTACAAAGAAAGAAAGCCGCATCGCCACGGTCTCCATCGGCTATGCCGACGGCTATCCCTGTTCCCTCTCGAATCGGGGCGAGATGATCGCCAAAGGCATTCGTGTTCCCGTAGTCGGGCGGGTTTGTATGGATATGACCCTGCTTGATGTTACGGCCGTTCCCGATTTGAAGCTTGGAGACTGGGTCACCGTGATGGGGGCCGAAGGGGAGCAATGCGTGTGGGCCGATGAACTCGCGCGATGGGCCGAAACCCATCCCTACGAAATCCTCTGCGGCATCGGACCGCGCGTGCGGCGGCAGTATATTTCTTAATCCTGCCCAACTTAATCCTACAAAATCATCTCGAGTCTAAAGCCGACCTTAAGTTCAAATCATAGAGGCTTGTTTTTTTGAAGCGCGAAAAAAGCTTCGAATCGTTCTCGACGCCAAGTTCTGAATATCCGTGAGAATATGGCGCACTCATGTTGATCTCGTTGGCGGTGAAAGTAGGTAAAACAAGGTAGGGAATCGAATGTCTTTTTCCCTTGGATAAATCCGGTGCATTCCAATAGAGACCTGGGTTTATCTTTTAAAAAAAAGAGGGAATGAATAACAAAGGATTCGGAGTCAATGGATTTCAGGGTCTATCCCTCTGTAGGGTAAACCCTACAGAGGGATAGCAAAGAGAGGACTAAACCAGTTTCTTTCTAAAAGCAAACACCCCAAGCATGCCAAAACCTAATAAAAGCAGAGTGGCAGGTTCTGGGACAGGAACAGGACCCACAACCGTTCCGCCGCTTGTTGTCCAAGCACCTTGATATGTTGCGATACCGAGGCCACCAAAGGTTATGCTGAATGTATCGCCTTGGAATAACAAGGTTTGACCCGTTGCAACGTCAAATGCAGACAAGTTATTTCCAGTCAAAAACTGCTTTGGTGATACGGCGGTATTGATGGTCACGGAATTCGTTAAGCCGGTAATGATTTCGCTTAAATCCCAGGTTGCAGCCTTAGGTGCTGTAGAGAAAAAACTAAATGCTGTGAAGTTACTTTGGGCGACGACACTCGTTGGCACTGTGCTCAGAAAGCTGTCGTCGAAGGTCAAGGCTCCACTGATTGTCGATAACGACAATAAATCATTCCCGGCAAAAGAGAATGTGATCGGTGTCGCGCTTGCCTTTGTCGTACCCATAGTTAAAACCAATACTGCCAAGAGGGACATGATTCCTCTTAGCGTGTTTTTCTTGATTTTCATATTAGTTGTACCATCCTCCTGTTGAAGCTTAATCTTTACATCTCCGATATTTCCTCGGATACGGCTTTAACACAGCACTTTTCATGCCTTAGTGTGAAATCATCGTTTCTTTTAGAGAGAGTTCTTCATCTAAAAAATTGGAAAGTATGCTGATTTTTTTAGCGTATTGAAGAAAGGCAGGCCTGTATCATCAAAGGCCTCCAACAATAACTGTAATTTAAGGCGACATCTCTTATGGCGCTCTCCTAATTTCTAACTGTGTGCGTCGGTAGAATGACTAAAACAGAACAGATTATTGATGCAAAAAGTCTCGTATTTAATGCTGGACATAATAAACCATCCATAAAATATGAATTCTCGAAATAATTACGACGCGATTTGCTTCGGATCATGCATATTGTAAGATTTTCCGTCGTTTAACTAATTTACTGCCTGGGAAAAAAGCGCGGGGAAAAGCAAGGGCGAGAAAAGCCTCTCAAAGCCTCTCATGGTTCGCCGGGGGCTTCGCTACGCAAAATTGGGCTTACTATTGCCGAATGGATAGACTCGATGTTATGGATTTTCAAGGGCGTTAACGACTTCGTCCCTGTATCCAAAGGACGCTCGAATGTGTTTCCCTTGTCGATCAATGCCCCAATCCTCTCAAATCTCATCCATCGGTTTGTCGGATTGGAGACCACGACGATTCCAACGCGCCTCAGTCCGCGCCCTTGCCCGGTTCGACACAGGTTGCCCTTTTTAGGCCCAGCGCTTCTCTTGTGTGTGGTTTGACCTGCCAAGGGTCGAGAATAGCCTTCGAATAGACCCTGGGATTTCTGGTGCGGCTCGGTCGCAGCCCCTATTCTTCCCTCACCTTGAAGCGGTGTTCCCGAACCGGGGTGCAGACGAGGATCGTGACGCGTCGAAAAACTCGGTCCGGCCGCGCACTTGGGCGGCTTTGTGTTCCGGATGGGCCTGCCAAGCGGCAACCGATTCGAGCGAGTCGAATTCGATGAGGCTGACGATCTCGCCATCCTCCGCGGCAAAATCTTTATACGAGATGAACCCGGGCATGGCGGATGCCAATTCATACATCCGCTCGCCGACCTTCCCTAGCGCATCGTCCGCCCCAGCGCGAACGTGTGCGCGAAACACTGTCATCACCATAATCCCTCCCTAGGTTTTCCTTGACGGCCAGGCCAGGGGCGCTTAACGGTTATCGTGCGATCAAATCTCTTTTCCCCGTTTGCCGGTGAGCAATTGATAGAATTCCCGCCCCGACCATTTCGGTAAACCGGGGACAATCGACGAAGACTTTTGAAGTAAAACCAGGTCTCCATGCATTGCCCGGATGTAGGCTTCTTTGTGAACGAGGCTGTCGAGATTGTATTGAATGGCCGCCTTCTCGGTTAGATTCGTATGTTCTCAGATAAAGTAAACCTGGTTCAGATCGAGGGCCGACTTCTCCTCCAGCCATTTGGCCGGGGCGACGCATTTCCAAAGATAGCCGGAGTAGAGTTCGGTTTCGTCGCAAAGCAGGGCGATTTTGTGACCCTTTTCGTCTGTTTTCAACCAGATGCAATAATCGAGGAGTCCGCCCACTCGGCCAAGACCTCCCGGAACCTTCGAGAATTGATCCCGATGGCCTAAGAGTCCCGTCACCTCGGCTTCCACGCCGCCCCATCCCTCTCGGAATTCCTCACGGAGTTTTTCGGCCTTGTCGTGAGGGATCAGAATCGGAATGGAGTCTGACTCGTCTCCGTCTCCGAGTTGGGAGATGAAATAGGGATTCAGGTGGTCATGATTTTCGTCGAAATCCCAACAAAAATCCCAGGACGGTCCCCAAAGGTCGAAGCCCTGGAAAAGCCATTTTTGAAGCGGCTCGCTCCACAGCGGTTTTATCTTTTTCGATTTTTCTTGGCGATCCCACCATCCTGGAGAAAGGAGGGCGCAGGGATAGAGCGTCCCACGGACGGTCATCTGCGCCGGTTCTTTCAGGCGAGACATTTTCAACAGTTTTTTCCGAAGTTGATCGACCGCCTCCGTTCCTCGAAAAGAGAGATCCCAAGGCCCCAGCGGGTCCCGTAGAAAATCCTTGTAGGGATCGATTCCCCGAAAGACAAGATAGTTCCGCGTCCCGACGTGGACATCCATGTCGCGACCCGCGCTCACCTCTTCCAGATCGATGGCCGCTTTGATTTCCTCGGCAGTCGGACGGCCTATTTCCCCGACTGCCGCTGCATAGGGTTTGCGGGCTTGCCTCCGCCGCCGGCGCGCACCCCTTTAATTTTGATGTCGCCGGCAATCTCGGCCTTTTTAATCTTCACGCCCGGCCCGCTGCTGAGAATTTCTTCTATTTGGAGCGAAGCGCCTCTGATCTCCTCAAGATCGACTCCCATCGCTTCGGCCGCTTCGGGGGCCTGTTTTTGGATCACATCGAGCAGGGTCTTCGCTGGCCCCAATATCTCTGCGTCGCCGCCCGCGAGGTCTTTTTCGAGCCCTTCTCGAACCACGTCCTGGCGGGATTTCGACGCCGGATCGACTTCGAGCATTTCGAGGTCCACGGTTCCATACTTACGCTGTATAAGCGTTTTTATCCCTTCATAGGCGTCTTTAACCGCCTGTTCCGCCTTCGGTTTTAAGCCGGCGGCGGCGCCCGTGGCCAGCGCCGTAACAATAATCGATAAAGGATCCATCCCTTGTCTCCTATTTTAAGGCAGCACCGCTTACACGATCATAAGGCGATCTTGAGCGAAGACCCTCGGTCTAAGGGTAACGAAAAACCGAGAAAAATCGCCCCGCAGTTCATCTCTATTCTCTTTTCCGACACAAGTCAACGCGGGCTGACGAAGTGTATCCGGGGCCTTGCGCCTAGGACGATGGCCTCGGCGCGAGGGTCAAAAAGCGAAGCGCGTCCCCATGAAGGATCGGGTCAGTGGGCCGCCGCAATGGCTCTTAAAATAGCCCTAGGATGTGTGGCAATTTCCTGTCGAATAGAGCAAACCCACTGCGTTCTTTTTGATCGTTCCTGCGCTTCGAAAACAGGGAAAAGGCCGATTTCCCCGACCGACTTAGCCAAGCCCGGCCCGGCCGTATGGCCCCCGAAGCGACTCAAGGCGGTTTTATGGCAATTGGGTGTTACTGTTTATCTTTCGGTCTTCGCCTGCGACCGTTGCGGTCATCGAATCGACCGGACGAGAATGGTCAATCTTGATCCTCCCTGCCCCGACCTTTGCCATGTCAGCGAAGCCTGGAAATGAAGGGCTAAAACCGATCGGACACATTGGATCACGCTTTTACTAAGCTTATTTTTTGCCGGCCGCTAAAACATGGTGAGCAGGTCCACTTGGAGCAGGTCTTGATCGCCGGTGCCTTGAATGGCTTGGGTCATATAATAGTTCAGGCCCAGGACGACGTTTTTGGCCAGCCCGATGTCAAGAATCACTTTATGGCCTTCGAAGCCGGTGCCGCCGCCCGCGAAATCGGAATCAGGCATGAAATCGGGCCAGGCCTCTTTTTCCAAAGAGCGATACAGATATTTAAATTGCCACTGTTTTGCATCCTTCACTTTTTTATCGCCCAGCTTAAAACCGACAAGATACCCGGTATTTTCGCTTGAAGGATGGGAATTGTTGACATATTCGCCAAACACGGCCCCGGAGGAAAACGGGCCCAATGCATCCATCGACACCTCGAGACTCGGAACGATCGCATCGTAATCATGGATTAAGACGCCGGTTCCATCGCCGTTGGAGTCGGAATTCGTTTTCGCAGCATTCGGCAGGAAGGCCGCGCCTTTCAGGTTGCTAAAACTGTAATAGGCCACGGCAGCATGGAGGGTGATGTTTCCCACTTTTGTTTCAATGCCGGGTTGAACCGCATACAAGACCGGATCCGCTGCCGCCTTGTTTTCCTGAAGTACGAAGCCCGCAAGATTGAGAAAGGCTGGACCGAAAGTGACGATCGCCCCGCCGCCCTCGGGATTGATGTCACCGTCCCAGAGGAGGTCGGAAGGGTGCCAAAGCAGGGCCTTGCTCGCGAATTTACCGCCGACCAGCGTCAGAGGTTCCGCCAAGGCCACTTCGACGTAGGCCATGTCGAGAAAGATGCCCTTTGAGGAGAAGGCGTCTTGGAAGGTTTGATTGGTCGACCGGGAATCGTTCGAATTCCCGCTGGCCAGGCCTAAGCCGACTTTGACCTTGTCGTTGATTTCCGACGTAAAGCCCACGCGCGCCCGGACACGTCCTCGGCTCCGATCCGCATTGCCATCGGCCTGTTCCATTTGATAACGGAGTCGGACGTCCCCCTTTATTTCCGTGTTTTTCGCCCAATCTCCTGGTTCTGCGGACACGTTCCACGCGCCCAGTGCCAAGAATACCGCGCTGAGGCCCAGCGTAAGACCTTTGCAAATGTTTTTCAATTTTAATCCTCCACTCCATTGAGTTTATATTGATCGCATCGACCCATTTTGCGTGAGCTCTGCCCTTAAACGCATCCTCCACTCCTGGGCGATGCGTTTAAGCGGATACAGCTTGGGCGCAAAATGTAAACGAAAGATGGATGAATTGGGAAGAGGATGTCAACCAAAAAAGAAATTTTTTAAATCATGGGTCGGATTGAGGCATCGAAAAGAAAAGTGCGCTTTTAAGGGGAAGAGCGTCTTGAGAACCTGAGGGGATGTTTAACGATGGGGAAAAAGCCTGTTGCGCCGGCGATGGCCCGCGCGCATTCTTAAATCGACCCGACAATACCGCTCAAATGTGCGTGGCCGGATGTCTTCCGGAATGTCGGTGCGAGATCGGCATTCCAGAAAAGCTTTAGCACTTTCCACCGGCGAATCGGGGCGAAGGTCCGTCGCCAAGATAAAAAGAAGATAAAAAAAGGAGCAGGGACAAAACCTCGATAAAAATAGAATAAAAGCGGGCGGACCATGCCCTATCGAGACCGCTTATTTTACCGCGAGGGAGGCGACTCCAGCAAAAGCCGCCGCCAGTTTTCGGGCAGGCGGTCGATGCCGGCGACCTCCCGAAGTCTTTCGGGGCTGAGGGGCGCCATCTTAAATTGTCCTGCCGTCAAGAGCTTTCCCTCGGCGTCTCGGGCTTCGGCTTGCACGACGACGGGCTTCCAAGGCTTTGTTTCTTCCGTGATCCACGCCGCGAGCGATACGCACATCCCCGTGTGCAGGGGCAAGCGGTAGCGCATTTCGGCCGATCTGAGCACCCCTGCGGCCTTGACCGCGGGCCGGAGGACGGTGGGCGTCCAAGAAGCGAGGCAATCGAGGGCTGTGTAGATCGCCCCGCCATGGGTGATATTGGGAAAGCCGTTCATGTGCGCCGCGCTTCGAAAAGTGCCGATCAATCGTTCACCGTTTTCCGGATCGCGAAAGACCTCGATCTTTAGCCCGCCGGGGTTGTCGTGGCCGCAGCCAAAACAATCGTTTCCAGGAAGCACAATCGTGTTGAGTGGCGCTGTCGTCATCGTTTTCCATCGGGATGCGGTTTAATCGCCCGGGCCAAGACCGAAACCGTTGTATAGTAAATCGACCAGTATTCCGGATTGAAGGCATTGGCGATGTAGGCTTCGAGGTCCGCCTCCTGCGCCTCGCCCGTGGCCAAATATTTTTCGCGCAGGGCATCGGTCGATGCGGCCATCATCTTCGCAATGGGCGAGTTTCCGGGACAGAGGTGCAGGGCGGCATCGACTTCCACGATTTCATACCCCGCCGCGCAAAGCTTCTCCGGGAGGCGCAGGCCATAGGCCGGATCTAGACCCATTTTAGTGTACATGCTGCAAATGCCCCGGTTGACCCGCTGGACCGGACGATCCATAGGATTGTTCAGGTCCAGCGGGGAGCGAAAGTCGGGCTCTTCGAAGAGCGCGAGGCCGCCGGGTTTGAGCCGATCGTGGATTTTTTTGAGGATCGCCATGTCATTCGTATTGTGAACGAGCACGTAGCGCCCATGGGCCAAGTCGAAGCCCTGACCGAAATCGGAGTCGAAGAGGTCGCCTTCGATAATGTGCCAAGGCGATCGATCCATGCCTTGAAGGTGTTTCGTGTTTTTATCGATCCCGACCACTCGGCCTTGGGGACCGACGGTCTCGCCCATCCAATGCATGATCGATCCCGCGCCCTCACTCCAGACAATGCCAATCGCCCCGAATCCCCGTCTTTTGGAGTTTTTGGCAAGTCGCCGCATCGAAGGCCGCTTCAAGCATCAGAAAACGGTCGCGTTCCTTGTTTTCCCCCTGCTTTTCGAAAATATATTCGCTCATGGCTTCGGACAAATTAGAGGATGACAGGGAAAGCAAGGTGGACGGCATTTAGTCTACAAAGACGACGATGGAATGCAGGCCGGAGGTGCCGTCCGGAAAAGCCCGCGCCATAAAATCGGTTTGCGTGCGGCCGATCCGGTCCGTCGCGCGGACAAAGATGCGGTACTGTCCCGGCTTTTGATTTTGTAAGGTGTAATTCCAAAAGACCCAGGAATAGGGAGAAGGCGTGGGTTCGAGTTTGGCCCGCACCCAAGTTTCCGCGCCGTCGAATGACAGCTCGACCATGCCGATGCCGTTGTATCCCGAAAAGGCCAGGCCCCGCAGTACGTAGCCGTTTTGAATCCCGTTGTACGCGCCCGGATCGTCGATACGGGAGGTGACTTTGATCGTCCCCTCGTCGGTCCAGCTTTTTTTCTGCCAATAGCCCTTGTAATCGTAGTTGACCAATTCGATGTTCGTCAGCCACTTCACGTTTTTAATGCCGAAAATGCCGGGAACCACGGCGCGAAGTGGAAAACCGTGGTTTTTGTCCAAAGGTTTGCCGTTCATCTCGTAGGCCAAAAAGACGTCATATTCCATTGCCCGCATAAAGGGGATGCTGTCCGAATAATCGTCGACCCCGAACATGGCCACATCGACCACGGAGGGAAAGGGTTCCGTCTCTTCCAGTAAAGTTTTCAGCGACACCCCCTTCCAAACGGCATTGCTAATCAAATCCCCGGCCACCAGGTTATCGATGCACTGGAGCGTGACCATTTTTTGAAGCGAGCCCCGCGCCAGGATATCTTCGTAACGCAGCGAAAGGGGTTTGCGCACCTTGCCCGTGATTTTCAAGGACCAATTTTTGACATCGACCACTTTGGGTCCGGAGTACTGAACGATATAGAAATCTTCGGTGGGGGTAATAAAGGGGATGGTCTTCGGCGGTAAGGATAAAAACCGCTTCATAAACATCGTCGCGGCCTCGCTTTCCTTGGGTAAGAGCGACGCGGCAAGGCCCGCAACGGTCCCGGTGCCCGCAAGTCGAAGGAAATCTCTGCGACCTAATTTTAATGGCCCGCGGCCGGAATCCTTTGTTGACATGGCTGCGATTATATCGACACCTCTTTCGGTTTGCAACTCGCGGATAACGGAAAAAAAGAGAAACTTGACAGTCCGCCCCCCCCTTTTCTATGCTGGCTTCAGTTGTTTTAAGGTCCCGTGCCGAATGCCGACAAGCCCTGCGCGTCCCGTCCTTCCCGCCCAACTTACGCGTCAGCGCGTGGGGGTGTTGATCCCGCTTTTTTCCGTGCGGACCGATGCCGATATGGGCGTGGGCGAGATCCTCGATCTGATTCCCTTCATCGATTGGATGGCCGCGCAGGGATTTAGCGTCCTTCAACTCCTCCCCCTCAACGAATGCTCCCCCAGCGAAACCAGCCCCTATCAATCCTTGAGCAGCTTCGCAATCGACCCGGTCTACTTGTCTTTGGACGGTGGGCTTGCCTTGGAAAATCGGCGTGCGTTTGAAGAAGGTCTTGAGGCATCCGATATTCAAGCGCAGGTCCGGCGGTTGCGGGACAGCCCTCGGGTCTGTTACGAGGAAATCCGTGTCTTGAAGAATGATCTTTTTCAAGCGGCCTTCGAGAAATTCAAGCAAGAAGAATGGGACAGGGGAAGCGATCGGGCGGCCGCATTCAAAGTGTATATCGAACAAAAATCGGTCTGGCTCGAAGATTATGTTCTCTTTCGCCTCTTGAAGGAGAAATACCACTGGTCGCATTGGCGGTCTTGGCCGGAGGCCTTTCAAAAACGAGAACCCGAGGCCCTGTCCCTCCTCCGCGAAGCCGACGCCGACCGCATCCTTTTTTTTCAATTCCTCCAGTGGACGGCCTGGGAACAGTGGCACAGGGTAAGGCGACATGCCGCCGCGCTGGATGTGCTGCTGATGGGCGACATGCCCTTTCTCATCAGCGACGACAGCGCCGATGTCTGGAGCGATCAAGCGTCCTTCCGCGCCGATATTTCCGTGGGGGCCCCGCCGGACGATTTTAGCGCGACGGGCCAAGACTGGGGGCTGCCTTTTTTCGATTGGGACGTCATGAAGGGAAACGATTTTAAGTGGTGGCGGTCGCGCATCGCCGAGGCATCGCAGACATTCGATATCCTAAGGCTCGACCATGTCGTCGGCTTTTTTCGCGTTTGGATTATCGAAAAAGACCAGCCTCCGCGCTTCGAACCCGGCCCCGAAGCGGAGCAGCTCGCGCGCGGCAATACGCTCTTGAATATCGTGATCGAAGAGGCGGGCGCGACCATTCCCATTGCGGAAGACCTCGGCGTGATTCCGGATTTCGTCCGCCAGCGCTTAAGCGCGTTGTCCATCGCGGGCATGAAAGTGCTGCGCTGGGAAAAAGACGGAACACATTACAGAGACCCCAACGCCTATCCCTTCGTGTCCTTGGCGACCACTGGAACGCACGACACAACGCCCCTCGTGATCTGGTGGGAGACGGCTTCCTGGGAAGACAAACGCGGTTTTCTGGAGATGCTGGGCGCGGCCGACGCCCTGTCTCCCGATTCGCCCTTCGACGAGCGCCTGCATGAAAAAATCCTCGATCGCCTCTTGGGCTCGGGCGCGGGTCTCGTCACCCTTCCAATTCAGGATCTCTTCGCGCAACGCGACCGAATCAACACCCCCGCGACGGTTGGCGCGGACAACTGGCGCTACCGCCTCCCCCTGTCCCTCTCCGCACTCGAGACGACCTCGCCCTACAAAGAAAAACTAGTGGTTTTGAAGACCTTGATCGCGCGGCATCATCGCGTACGCTAGGAAATGGATCGAGTACCAGATCTGCCGCAGGCCTAAACGCCTGGCTCAAGATCGTCCGGGTACTCGCACCATTTTTTAGAGTAGAGGGTACAGGCGCTGGGGGTTTCCGACGAAACCGTGAAGGAATGCTTGGGCGGGGTCTACCGCAACACCGGCGTGAAAGGCAAGGGCGGGCTGCTGTCGAAGATCCTCTCTCTTACCGTTTCGCCCCATCCGACATCGTCCATCGAAACGCCCATCCTGCACGACTGAGAAACCAGACCCTTGCTTCTCTGTTAGATCGGTCCAGAGCGTCGCCGTTCCCGTTCGCTGCCGTGCCTTGATCGCAACAACAGTCCGGCTTGGACCCAACGGCGAACGGGTTGTGACGGGAATCCACATTTGATGGTCTCGTAAAAAGTTAAACGGTGCCCAAATGTCATTTCGACCGCATGGAGAAATCCTTGAGTGATCAATATGTTGTAAAAAGAAAGATTTCTCCCCCTGGTCGAAATGACAGGCTTTTGTGACTTTTTACGAGACCATCACATTTGAAAAGATGTCAGTCCGCGCAATCTAAAATACCCAAAGTTCCGGGGCAGGGAGGAAAGCCTTTCGACGCTGTCTGCTGTCCATCGGAAAAGGCTTTTTCTGCCCCGGAACATGGGCCGAAGTCCGGCGGATTTTCTTTTTCCCGCTATTTCGGGGATTCCGGCCGGAAAGTGATTGATCGCTGTTTTTTCCTAAAAGCGCCAGTTCAGGCCAAGCGTGCCAGCCGTTTCGTCAATCAATCTGAGTTCAAGGTTTGCCGTGAGCTTGGGGATGATTTCGACTTCCGTCCCGATGAAAATGCCCACATTGTCGGAGGCCTCGAAATCGGCGTTAGACGTCTCCACAACGGTTGTTCCTCCAGATACATCAGTAAAATTATCCTTAAATTCAAATTCAAGATTCGAATATTTGACGCCGCCATAGGGGGTCCAAATACCGAAGGTCTGCGCCACATAAAGGGCCAATTGAAGTTCATTGACCGCAGCCTCCGCATGATAACTGGCTGAGTCGGATGCTCCGGTCGATACCAGCAACGCGGCAAGCGACGCAATATCAATTCCATCCGAAGAGACATCGCCATCGACCTTATACATCAAATATTGCGCGTCGGCCAGGATCCGCCAGCCGCTCCAATGGCCGAGTTCGGCCTTCGCCCCGGCGCCATAGGCAAAATCGTTGTCGCCATCAAAGACGACCTTTACATCTGCAAACCCTGGCTCTTTGATTGTAAAATCCAAGTCCGCGTCCGCCATCCCCAGCTTTACAAACAGATCGAGCCAAGAGGCGACGCCCACCGTCCCTTTCAAAAAAAACCGCGTCGATTCAAACTCGGCATCCGAAATGCTCTCACCCGGATCTAAAAATGGGCCGGAATCGCTGACCGTCCCATCGGTTGTTTCCGTACCACTGCCGCCGTCGAAATCGAGATCCCGTTCGGTTTTGTCGACCTCTAAGCCGAGCGAGAAGCCTCCCGGCGATCCCAGCACCTTGGCCGTGTTCCCGACGGTCGCCGCATACCCCACTGTGTAGAAACCCCATACAGACAGAACCATACTGATCGCAAGAAAATTTTTCACTGTCGCCTCCCCTTAATCGATTGAAGTGGTGTGGCGGATGGGCATTTGGGCGTCGGCCGCCTCCGCCTAGCGCGCCGCATCCGTGGGGCATGTTACCCCCCCCCCCCCCCCCGAAAAAAGCAAGCCATATTTCAGGGCAAAACATTCCAGGTCCCGCGCGAAAAGGAAATACTCGCCCGGATTGCCGCAGGCAAGCAGCGGAAAGAAATGGCCGAGGCCCTGGGGCTTTCCGTTGAAACCGTCAAGGAATATTTAAGCGCGATTGATCGCAAGGCGGGGGGGGGAAGGCAAGGGCGAAATCATGGCAAGGCCACTGTCGAAAATAACATCCCCGCCGGAGATTCACTCCCCTGGTTATCGTCCGTAACCGGACGCTTCGGGCAGGCAGGCGCACTTGCCCTTGATGGTGACCACGGCCCGGATGCGCATGGTGCGCCGCTGCATGTCGGCTTCGTTGTTCTAGTCGATGCCCTCCGTGACGACAAAGCGGTCGGTCCGCCCTATCCACTCCTGCGACAGACGGCCATGGCCTCCAACAGCAAGTCGTTTTGCGTGCTTTTCTCGAAGCGGGAAACGCTCCGTAAGGCAACGCGGCGCACGAATCGCAGGGCCTATGGCTTGCCCGAGCCTATGATTTAAAAAGGCTTTTGTCCCTCAGCCTTTCGAATCTAGGACATTCCTGCCGACTGCAATAACCGGCTCCGAGGGTTCAAACCGTCTTTGGCGAATTATTTCTTCCCCATCTCAACGAGGATCAAGCGATTGCCGTCGGGATCGTAAATTGACGAGAAATCGGCGCCTCCTGGGGCGTGGGCGATGGGGGAGGCAAGGATTCGCTTTCGCTTCAATTCGGAAACCATTTTCTTTAAATTATCCACGCGGATCATGACCCCAAAGCCTTTTTTGGAGGGCCTTTTGAGGGGAGCGGGACGCTTCTTTTTCGTTTGATGCAGGCCCAAGACCGTCCCCCCCGGGATGGTGATTTCGGAATAAGAGGGGACCTGCATCGAGGGCTTCAGTCCGAGTTTCGCATAAAAGGCCAGGGACTTTTTCATGTCGCCCACATCGGCCTTGATCCAAGAATCCGCAATGATGACTGCCATTTTTTTCTCCTTTTTGTCAGAGGATCGCCTATAATCGACACGCGCGATATGCGGGCGCACTATATCCTTTTCCGCGGAAAGAGTACAGATGCGCCGGGAAGGCCGCTGACGAATGGGGCTTCGTATTATAAATGATGAATAGCGTCATATCGACCGCCCCGCAACCGCGACCGAAAAACCGCCGCCCATTTTCAGGACGCATGTGAACCGAGACGATATCGACAGCCTCTTAAAAAGCGCATGGCTCCGGCAACTGCGGGAAGACTGGCGGTCCGCGAATTACAGCTTTTTTAAAAACAAGATGCGTCTTCCTCAGATGGCGCTCTCCCCCGCGCGGCAAGTCTTGGGGCGTTGGAAGGGCGGGATCGAGCGCTCGCTGACGATCAGCGCAACACTGATCCAAAGCGCCCCTTGGGACTATGTTCAAGAGGTCCTCTATCATGAAATGGTTCATCAATATGTGGAGGAGATTCTCGGTCTTGCGGAAGGCCCGCCCCACGGCGCGGCCTTTAAACACGTTTGTCTGGACCATGGGATCGATGGCAGCGCTACAGGGGACCTGCAAACCTGGGTAGAAAATCGACGGGAAAGCGCGCAGGTGCAATCGGCGCATCACAAGACGATCGACAAGGTCAACAAGCTCTTGGCCCTGGCCGGGAGCGCCAACGCGCACGAAGCCGAAAGCGCAATGAGCAAGGCCCACACCCTGCTCCTCAAACACAACTTGAGCCTCCTGGACCTACAACAGGTAAGCGGCTACCAACACAAACAAATTGGCGAAGTGGGGCGGAGAAACCCGGCCAAGTCGCTCATTGCCGCGATCCTTTCGAGGTTTTTTTTCGTCGAAACCATTTGGGCCTTTGCCTACGATGCGCATCGGGACCAGCGCGGCTACAGACTCGAACTCTACGGCACGGCGGAAAACATCGCGATCGCCGAATATATCTATGCCACGCTGCACAGCCTTTCCGAGCGATTATGGCAAGACTATAAACGCCAAGAGGCAATGCCCGGGGATCGGCACCGGAGAAGTTTTATCTACGGCCTGTTGAACGGTTTTTATGAGCAACTCGACAATCGCCGGGTCGCGAATGAAAGTAAAAACCTCATCTGGACCGGGGACCCCCGACTCCAGGAATTTTTCAGGAAAAGAAATCCCAAACGCGTGCGCGTCGCGTCCCGGTATGCTAAAAGCAGCAAGTCGGCTTACCTCTCCGGCATCGCACAGGGCCTGAGATTGGTCATCCACAAAGGGCTTCAGGGAAAGCGGACCGGGGCGATTCAATCCCTGACTTGAAGTTGCGCTTATCGCCTATGAAAGCGGCGGAAAACCGATCCGGACGGGGGGGAGGGCTTGAAACCGGCGCTCTTTCATGCGATAAACGGAGAGTCGAAATAGGGGCAACAGGAAGCGGATCGTGATGGACGAAATTCTATTTCACCTCGCCTTTCCCGTACAGGATTTGGCGGCTGCCAAAACATTTTACGTGGACGGCCTCGGATGTCACTTGGGTCGGGCCTCTTCGAAGGCCCTCACCTTGGCCTTGGGTGGGCATCAAATCATCGCCCATCTCGATAGCGTTACCCAGCCTTCCCAAAAAGGGATCTACCCCCGGCACTTCGGCTTACTTTTTCGGTCGGAAGCCGATTGGCAGGCCTTGGCTGACCGCGCCCAAGCCCGCGGCCTTCAATTTTATCAACAGCCCCGGTGCCGTTTTCCGGGAAGCCCCTTGGAACACCTGACCTTTTTTCTCGAAGATCCTTCCGGCAATCTCCTAGAGTTTAAGCATTACCGGCACGAATCCGCCATCTTCGGAGAGGAGCAGATTGCCCAAGTGGGCGATACAGTGGACGTGGATTAGAGGCTTCAATCCATGAAGGACGCTTCCATTTCAGGATGATTTTATCTGACGATGTCCATTCTTAAAAAGAAATTGAGGAGGATCATCCATGGCGGAGTGCATGGCCTGACAGGGCGAAGGCCGCCTCGAATCGCCTGTTTCTGCCTTGCGGTTTTGCTCCTCACTTTTTCGACCGTTTCAGCGCAAAGTGGCGAAACACAGATCGAAGGCATTCAAAAGGCCATCAAGCAACAGTTAATGGCCTTCAATAATAACGACTACGAAGCGGCTTACCGATACGCCTCGAAAGCGATCCAATCTGCTTTTTCTCTCGTCGAATTCGAAACCATGGTTCGAAGCGGCTATCCGCAAATCGACAAATCGCGAGAGGTGGACTTTGGCGAAATCCTCTTGTCAAAAGATGTAACTCAAGCTCTCGCCAAAGTGCGTATTACGGGGATGGATCGCTCGATTTTAAATGCCCAATATCAAATGATTTTGGAAGGTGGGGCCTGGAAGAACAATGGGGTCGTAAATTTGGACGTGATTGAATCGATCCCAATTCAATTTTTGCCTAGCAAAAAGAGAGGTCCTGTCTTGGATCGATTTGTAAATGCCTTGAATCGCTTCGGTCGAAGCCTTTTTCCGCCAATATAACGTGCAGATTATTCTCGGTCCCTTTCATCCGCATCTCGAAGAGGCCTTGGTTGCCGAAGTCCGGCGCCGAAAGGCCGCCGATCCCCTGTATCCGCTTCTCCTCTTGGTGCCCTCCGAGCAAATCCGCAGGCGACTTCAGGTTCTGTTGACCCTGGAGCAGGGCTTAAGCCTGCTTGCGATCTCCATACTCACCTTCCATCAGCTTTCCAAACGCCTTTGTCAGGAAGGCCATCCCGGAGGCGATTTTTCAACGGGAAGCGGGCTCTTTTTCGAGGAGCGTTTGCGTCTCTTTATTCGGCAAAATGCGCCCACGGATGCCTTGTTGTCCCAATTGGATGAAACAGAAGGCGGGGTCGCCGCCTTGTGGCATAGCCTACGCGATTTAAAAGACGGCCTGGTCGATCCGGATCTGGCCCTCGCTGCACTGAGCGAAGGGCAGTTCGGCAAAGACGCCGTCCAAAACTTGCGCCCGCTTTTCGTATTCTATCGCCGGATGGAAAACGAAGGCCGGGCGCAAAGCCTGCTGTCTTACGGCGATCTCGCCGCCATGGCGATACCCTGGGTGCCCGAATCGACCTATCTTAAAAACTTCGGTCGCATTCTCTATTACGGTTTCTACGACCTCACACAAGTGCAAGTCGATCTTTTTCAAGCGGTCGCGCGACACCATGAAACCACTTTGTTTTTTCCATTGGCGGCGAAAAATTCGGGATGGGATTACGCAAAGCGCTTCTACGAACGCCATGTCGAAGGCCTCGTGAACCGTTCGGAACACGTCATCGATCTCTCCGCAAAGGGGCTACCCGGCCACAACTTATTTGACGAAAGGGAATCGGAAGACCGCCGCGCCGGTCCCGTGCTCAGCATTTTTAATTGCTTCGATGCGCGGGACGAGGTTCTGACGGCGGCGAAGGAAATCCTGCGCCGGGTCAGTGACGAAGGCCTCGCATTTCATGAAATCGGCGTGGTCGCCCGAGAAATCGAAACTTACCTGCCCGACATCAAGACCCTGTTTGAAAGTCACGCCATTCCCTATACCACCCAGGCCGAGGAAAGTCTCATCCAATTTCCCTATGCGAAAAATGTCCTCCTTTTGCTCACGCTCCGGCTCAAGGATTATCCCCGCGCGCAAGTGATCGACCTCTTGACCTCGCCCGATTTCCAAGCCGATCCCCTTTGCGGCGAGGCGGTCGAAATCAGCAAGGCAGAATGGGACGCGCTTTCGCGGCAGGCGGGGGTGATCAAGGGCCTCGCCGCGTGGCAGGCCTTAAAAAAGCCGCGTCTCTCCTCAACGAAACAGGCCGAGCTCCTCTTGAAGATTGTGGAGGCCCTTGCCGCCGATCTCGATGCCATCCCGACCGAGTCCGCTTGGACAGATTACGCACAGCGCTTTAAAGCCCTGCTTCAAACTTATCTGGCTTTCTCGCCGCCGGAAAAAAAGGCGACGGATCTCATTCAAGACGATGCGGCTCAAGACGCCGCCGTGCAAGCTGCGGTGGCTGCGCTCTTCGATACGATTTCGGACCTCGACCGACTTGGGCCACACGCTTCGCTCCAAGGTTTTGTCGAAACCTTCGCCCGCTGGATGGCCCGCGAGACGATTCCGGCGGCGGGCCAGGCGACCGGGGGCGTGTCGCTTCTGGGCGCGATGGCGGCGCGGGGACTTTCCTTTTCGCACCTCTTTCTCCTCGGCATGAACGAGGGCCGCTTTCCTCGCAGTATTCGGGAAGATCCTTTTTTGCCTGATGCGCAGCGTCGCGTCCTCGAAACCGTGTTGGGCTACAAAGTCGGGGAAAACCTCGCTGCCTACGACGAGGAACGCCTCCTCTTAACCCTGCTGGTCGACAGCGCACAAAAAGGGTTGGTGGCTTTTTATCACCGCGTTGATGCGGAAGGCAGCACGGCGAGCCCGTCTTGGGCCCTGCGGAAAATGGCTCAGGCCCTCCGCCCGCAAGAGGAGGTCCATGTCGAGCGCACGATGCCGCGCAGTCTCCAAGCGCGATATGCCCTGAGCCCTTTTATGCGCTTCGATCTCTTGCCCCCCCCCGAAGCGGCCTTCCGTTGCGCACTTTCCGGCGCCGATCCTCAGGCGATGATTGGCGCACTGTCCCTGTCCGCCGCGCTATACCGTCAGGGCCGGGCGGCCCTTCGGGAAATCGAGGCGGGCGGCGCACTCGGAGGCTTTGACGGGCTGATCACTTCTCCAATCGATTCGCAAAACTTAAATCCATCGGCGGATCGAAAGACCTTGAACCCGACGCGCCTGGAGCGCTATGCCCTCTGCCCCTTTAAATCTTTCGCCCTCGATGTCTTGAACTTGGGTCCCATCGAGCGCCCGGAGGACCAGTCCGAATTGGCGATGTCCGAACTCGGAACGCTTTGCCACGCCATCTTGCATCGCTTTTTTGCCGAACTGCATCGCGACCGTTATTTTGAGGGCCGAAGACAAGGCGCCGATTGGCGGGCGCGTCTCGAAACGATTTGCGCCGAGGCCTCTGCCCGCTTCGAATTGGAGCACCCCGTGGCTTATCCGCTTTTTTGGAATGAGATGAAGGATCAAATCGCGGCTTTTCTCAGGGGGGCCATCGCCATCGATCTGCAGGAACTCGCGGCCTCGGGCTTTCGTCCGACGGCTTTCGAGCAAAGTTTCTGCACTAAGATTGAAGCGGAGTGGCCCGAGATGGCGGGCCGGATCGACCGACTCGATGTGCATCCGCTCACGAAAGCCGTCCGCGCCGTCGATTATAAAATCACCTTTCGCAGGCAAGCCAAGCCCCTCGAAAAAAATCTCCTGCTCTCGGCCCTCCGCGGGGAGCGGCTGCAAGCCCCCATTTACCAAAAACTGGCGAGAACCTATGGAGAAGCCGGTGGCGACCGCCTCGCGGCTTTTTACTTTATCGCGCCGCTTTGGTCCGACGGTCCGCTCGTCGTCCGCGAATTTCCAGAGGCCGCCTGGGAAGGCGAGGGTGGCGCACTGTTGAGGGAAACGATTGGCGGCCTCCTCTCGGGCATGGCGGCGGGACATTTTTTTATCGACCCCGGCGAACATTGCCGCTATTGCCCCGTGGCCTCGATTTGCCGAAAGGAGCATCTCCCCTCTCGCCGGCGTCTCGAGCGCGATCCCTTGTGGACGCAGCATCGGCTCCGACGTCAACACAAGTTCCCTTCGAACAATAAAGGAAAGGCCGAATGAGCGCCGCCGCTTTCATTGCTCCGGCAGATCAAGTGCACCGCGACCGCGCCGTCGAAACCTTCGACCGAAACGTGATGGTCACGGCCGGGGCGGGCACGGGAAAGACCACCTTGCTGGTCGATCGCTTGATCCATCTGCTCATGCGGTCCGATGCGCCGCTTGCGATCACCGAAATCGTCGCCCTGACCTTTACCAACAAGGCCGCCGACGAAATGAAGCTCCGCCTGGGCGAGGCCTTGGAGACCCTGCGGCATGCAGAGGCCGCATCGGAGAAAGCCAGGGCGCTGATTGCGCGCTATGGACTCTCACGCCAGGAAGTCGATACGCGCGCGGAGGCCGCGCTTCGGCATCTCGAGCGCGCCGAGATCGGAACGCTTCATCATTTTGCGACCTCCCTCTTGCGGCGTTACCCCCTCGAAGCGGGCGTGGACCCCCAGTTTCGCGTCGAAGCCAAACCGCGACAGGCCGAAGAGGTCTTTGATGAAAACTGGTCGGCCTGGCTTGCGACGGAACTCTCGGCGCAAAGCCCGAGAAAGGCCCGCTGGCAAACGGCACTGCGTCAATTTTCTCTCGGCGAGCTTCGAGAGCTGGCCGAGGCCCTGACCTCGGAGACCGTGGACATCGACGATTTAAAACAGCAGGTCGATAAAACGGAACTGCCCACTGTGGTGGCGCAGTGGCTGCGGGAGCTGATCACCGCGACCGACCTGCTTTTGGAAGGGCATCCCGATACTCTAGGAAATGGAGCGAGTACCAGATCGCGCAATCTCGAAAAGATGACGGCGGAGGCCAAGACGGTTTTTCAATCCGTCCTCGATGCGGGCGAGGTGTTTGAGGAGCCAGGCGACGCGGAACCCTTAGAAAGTGGATCGCGTCCCCAAGGGGCCTTGCTGGCTTCGGGAAAGAAGGCGGCCAAGGTCAAGGGATGGACGGACGATGAATTCGACGAAGCGAAGCGCCTGATTCGTATTGCCCAAGCCCTGCTGCAGGTCGATCGGCAGACCCTCGCCAATCTTTTGGTGCTACTGAGTCCCTTTGTCCACCGGCTCCGCCGGGCGCAAACCCAGCAGGGTTTAATCTCCTTCGATGCCCTCCTGGTTCGGGCACGGGATCTGTTGCGGGATCATCCCGGCGTCCGCGAGGCCTTGAAGGCCCGCTACCGGGCCGTCTTGATCGACGAATTTCAAGATACCGATCCCGTGCAATACGAAATTCTGCTCTATCTCTCTGAAGCGCCCGGGACAGCGGCGGACAGATGGCAGGAGGTGCGTCTTGCGCCGGGGAAGCTTTTTGTTGTCGGCGACCCGAAGCAGTCGATCTACGGTTTTCGCCGGGCCGATATCGCGGCCACGCAGGTGGTTCGGGAGACCCTACTCAATCAAGGCGGCATCGAGTGCTTGCTCACTACCAATTTTAGGAGCCATGCCGCCCTCCTCGATCCGGTCAACGGTCTTTTTCAGCAACTGATGACGCCAAAGGACGGACTCCAGCCGGACTATATCGCCATCCATCCCGCAGTCGCATTCACCGAGCCGAAAGCCGCTTCTTTTCGCAAGCTGGCGTGCCAATGGGTGGCGCAGGATGAGGAGGACTTAAACGCCGATCTCGCGCGGCGTTTGGAGGGAGAGGCCTTGGCCCGCTGGCTGAGCGAGGCGGTCATCGGCAGGGCCATCATACACGACCGGGATGGGAGTACGCGAACGGTTCAAAAAGGCGATGTCGCGATCTTGATGCGCCGTTTGACCGGCGTGCATTATTATCTCGAACCGCTGCGCCGCTGGGGGATTGGTTATGTGGTCGAGGGCGAGCGGCGTTTTTATCGGAGCCAGGAAGTCGCCGATGCCGTCAACTTGATTCGCGCTGTGGCCGACCCCAACGACCGGCTGGCCTTGGTGGGCGTCCTGCGTTCTCCGGTCGGGGGCTTGCGCGATGCGGACATTCTGGCGCTTCATCGGCAAGGGTTTTTACATTATCGGAGCACCAGAGACCAAGAAAGATTGACCCCCGAGATCCGCGCGCTTTATGGTCTCCTCGATCGCCTGCATGGGGAGGTCTTTCGACTTCCGGTGGGTCGGGCGGTGGCCCGCATTTTCGAGGACACGGGCATCGTGCTGCTCGCCGCCGGAGGTCAGCACGGGGAGCAAGCCGTCGCCAATCTCGAAAAAATCCGGCGCGATGCGGAAGCGCTGGGCATGGAAGCCCGGGGCACTTTTCGCGAGGTGGCCGCCGCTTTGGCCGAGGCGGTTTCCGAGGGCCGCGACGAGGCGGAGTCGCCCTTGGCGGAGGCGGGCGTGGATGCCGTCAAGGTCTTCAGCATTCACAAGGCGAAGGGCCTCGAATTTCCCGTCGTCGTCTTGGCGGGCAGTCATGTGGGCACGGAACATCCGCCGCATGGTCGCGTGGCGGTTCGGCACGACTGGTTCAGCGGCTTAAGCGGCCTGCGGGTGGGGGAGGTGTCGGACCTCGGCTCCGTTTATCTGGCCGAGAAAGAACGTCTTCGCGAGATCGAAGAAGAAAAGCGCGTGCTCTATGTGGCCATGACGCGGGCGCGCGAACACCTGAGCCTGTTTGGGGCGAAGAAGCCGGGCCGGGGTAGTTTTTTCTCCCTCTTGGCGGAAGGCCTGGGGACACCCTTTCCGGACGCGGCATCGGAATCCCTCCCCATCGGAAAGGGCGCAATCGAAATGCAGCACATTGAAATCGATTTGGCCTATCTGCACCGGAAGGCCCCGGAAAAGCTTAGCCCGCCCCAGGTGGATTGGAAGGCCTGGCGAAGTCTATGGGACGATCGAAAAAAACGCTGCGAGGCCATCGAAAGCCGCCGCCGCTTTGTGAACCCCAGCGTCTTGAAGCAGATGGCGGAAGATAATGGTGCTCTGCGGCAGGCTAAACAAGGCGGTGAGGGGGGAGCCGAACGGGGCCAATGGATTGGGCGGCTCGCACATCTTTTTTTGGAAGGCTGGGATTTTTCGAGTTCTTTATTGAATTCTAAGGATGCGCTTAACGAAAGGCTCGAGGCCTTGATCAAAACGCAGCCACTTCCTTTTGAGGGCGCGGCCCTGGATAAAATCGCCGCAGAGTTGGGCACCATATTCGATACTTTTTTGAAGTCCCCGATTCATCGCAGGCTCTCTGAGGCCAAAATCCTTGGGCGGGAGATTCCTTTTGTCATGCCTTGGGAAGGTCAGGTGATGGAAGGCGTTATCGACATCGCCTATGAAAGCGAGGGCGCATTGTATGTCGGCGACTATAAAACGGACCGGGTGAACCAGGCGGATCTGGCCCAGGCCGCCGAAAAATATCGTCACCAATGTATTGTGTATCCCGAGGCCCTCCGACGGGCGTTGAAAAGAGAAGTGGCCGCCATGGAGTTGATTTTTTTAAGGCTGGGGGAAGTCGTCAGCGTTAAGATACTCCCCCTTTTTCTAAGTGGGGGATAACAAAGAAAGAGATGGAAATTATTAGCGGACAGACCTTTGTCCGATTGACTTGTAGGTCTGTCATGCGCTATCTCATAAAACAATGAAAGACGACATTTTTCATTTTCTTGCAGGGCGGCTGGGAGAAAATCCGGAGCAAACGTTCAATGCCTTGGCCCTTCAGCTCTTCCGCTATCAATACGAACATAATGAGGCCTACCGCCGTTTTTGCGAGATCAATAAGCAAAGCCCCACCACCGTTCAAAGCTGGGAGCAGATTCCGGCCTTGCCGGTGACGGCCTTTAAGTGGGCCGAGATTACTTGCCGTCCGATTGCCGAGGCGGTGCGGACCTTTCATTCGAGCGGGACGACGCAAAGCGAAAAGAGCCGCCACTTTTTATTCGACGACTGGATGGCGCGCGGCGCGATCCTCACGCATTTTAAACGGCATATGATCCATGACCGCGACCAGATCCGAATGATGATCCTTTGCCCCTCGCCGGAAGAAGCGTCCCATGCCTCCCTTTCGTACATGATGTCCATCGTCCGGGAAATCTTTGGATCGGAAAAAAGCGACACCTACATCAAAAATGGCGTCTTGGAAAGCGCTCGCCTGGCGAAAGACTTGGCCGAAGCGGACGAACCGGTGGTCCTCCTGGGCACGACTTTTTCCTTCGTCCATTTTTTCGACACTTGCGAAGAAAAAGGGATTACGCTTCAACTTCCCGTAGGGAGCCGCTTAATGGATACGGGGGGCTTAAAAGGCAAAGCCCGCGAGGTGCCGGAAGGCTGGGTCTACGCGCAGGCCGAGGCCCGGCTTGGCATTCCCGATGCCTACTGCGTGAACGAATACGGCATGGCCGAGATGACCTCGCAATTTTACGACCGCATTGTCGGTGAAACCGGCCCCCGCCGCTACGCCGCACCCCCACAACTGAGAACCCGCTTCCTCAATCCCGAAACCTTAAAACCGGTGAAGGAAGGCGAGCTCGGCATCCTCGCTCATTATGACTTGTCGAACTGCGAAACGGCCGCCGCGATTTTAACGGAGGATTTGGGAAGGCAGGTCGGGGATCAATTTGTTTTGCTCGGGCGGGCCTCGGATGCGGAGTTAAGAGGGTGTTCAATGACGTTGGATGATTTGTTGAAAAGGTGTGATTCAAAACTATAGTCAGTAGAGATGAAGAAACTTCTATATAAATCAAGCCCATCTCGATCCTGGCGATTCGGAGAGCGACGTTCGCCATAAGGCAAAGGATTTGCTTAAAGATTTTGAAGGTCTTAATTCCTCCAAATAATTTAAGAAATGCGGATTAAGCCCAGTTCCTTTTTTTAATTTAACTAAAAAATAAAATGCCTCGCCTAATCCTCATCGCCCTACTTATCGGGCTGATTCTCTATCTCATCAAAACCACATTCTACCCTTCTAAAACCAATCGCCTCCCGCCCGACGCCTTTCGCGTGCCCGGTGAAACACTCAACCTGCTCTTCTCCATCGGTGTTTCCTTTTTTGTCTTGTTGGTGCTGCTGCGCGTGACCATCGGCTGATTTTACTAGACCTGGTCAGCGCAGTGGCCGTTATGCGCGTCTTTTTCTATGGGCGGCTGCAAGAAGTTGTAGTATAATTCACAGGTGGAGGTTATGAAAAATGCCAAATCTTGAAGAAGGGATTACGGTCGATCCGGAACAATGCGGGGGGCGTCCCTGTATTCGCGGCATGCGAATCCGCGTGAGCGATGTGTTGGATCTTCTTGCAAATGGCTTAAGCCATGAACAAGTGATTGAGGAGTTGCCGGACCTGAAAATCGAGGATATCCGAGCGTGTCTTCGATTTGCGAGTCATCGCTTTGACCATCCCGTGGTCGCGACTTGATCATCTGGATCGATGCGCAGCTACCGCCAGCCATCGCGCCTTGGATTAAGCTTACTTTTGATATTCAAACACACGCTGTTCGTGATTTAGGCCTTCGCGACGCAAAGGATCTGGAAATTTTTAATGCAGCGCGAGATGAAGAGGTGGTGGTCATGACTAAGGATCGCGACTTTCTCCGCTTGCTGGAGCAACATGGACCGCCACCACAAATTTTGTGGGTCACCTGTGGAGACACATCCAATGACCGATTGAAAGAAGTTCTTGCAAAAAGTTTTCCGGTGGCTCTACAACTGCTACGAAAAGGCGAACCACTGATTGAACTGAGCGATGCACAGTAATGTTCCAGACGCACCCCTTATCCCCGCAAACCTACCGAAAAAGAATCCCCGCGCTTCAATAAACATTGTCGCGGGGCTACAATCACACGAATATTTTTTCTCAAAGCTGCGTTCTATCCACAGTTTGAACCCCTTTAGACATTTTTCGAATTTTCAGAGAAAACAACCATGCCTCGCTTAATCCTTATCGCCCTGCTTGTCGGGCTGATTCTCTATCTCATCAAAACCACATTCTACCCTTCTAAAACCAATCGCCTCCCGCCCGACGCCTTTCGCGTGCCCGGTGAAACGCTGAACCTGCTCTTCTCCATCGGCGTTTCCTTTTTTGTCCTGTTGGTGCTGTTGCGCGTAACCTTCGGCCTGATTTTACTGGGCGTTGTGGGTGCCGTGGCGATGGTGAAGCTCAAACAGAGCCAGTTGTTGGGGCAGGGCATACGCGTGACGGAAGCGCAATTGCCAAAGGTGCATGCGGCGGTGGAAACGGCGGCAATGCGTTTGGGGATGGACATCCCCGATGTCTACGTCATTCAAAATCAAGAGATCAATGCCTACGCCATGGGCGTGTTCGGAAAGAAAACGGTGGTCGTGCATTCCAAAACCATCGAGTGCATGGAACAAGAAGAATTGGTTTCGATACTGGGCCATGAATTTTCGCACATTCTCTGCGGCCACACCCAATGGATTGCCCTGACCAGCACCTCGCAACTTGTGCGGGTTCCGCTGGTGTCGATGGTGCTGAATTTTATTTTTTTACTCTGGACGCGCAAGGCGGAATACACTTGCGACCGGGGCGGCCTCATCGCCAGCGGCAATCTCCAGGCCTCGATGACGGCGCTGATTAAACTCTCGGTTGGGGAACATCTTTTTAAACAACTCGACCTCGAGGCCTTACTTTCGCAAAAGGAAGACTTAGACAGCGACCTCTTCTGCCGCCTTTCGGAAAAGATGTCGACCCATCCCTACATCCTTAAGAGAATCTTCGAATTAAAAAAGTTCCGGGCCTCGGATCTTTATGCGCAGATCGTTCAAAAGAATGCCCTGAAGCCGGATGGAGGCGCAGGCGAGGCTTAAGAGGATTGGGTCGATGACAGCATGAGTAGCGCTTGGCCTCTTCCCCTGGCTTGGATTCGCCGTGTGGATGCCTGCGCCCTCCCAACCGCTTTGTCCGCCTCCGACCACATCACCGGGAACTTGAGCTTTACCCGAATGAATTCGAAATCTTCCACAACTTCTTTTCCCATCTCAAGCCATGCGAAGTCTTGACACCACCCTTGGGCCTGTGTAAAAATCTATTTATTGAGAATGATTCTCAATATTATTTAAGGCAGCGGCTGGAGGTCGAGGTTTTCAAGCACCTAGAAGCCCATAGCAAACGCTCTATCGCCACGAGTTCTCTTTGTGGCGGGCAAATCGCGCAAACGGAGGGAGAAGGGCTATGGGAAGCAAGGCGGGTATTCGGGAGGGAAAAAAGACGGATGCGATGGACGCGCTTTTAAAGGCGGATAAGCGCATGATGAAACGCATTTTGAAGAATACGCACGATTGTCAAAAGGAGGCGCTCCTCTCGACATTGAACGGAGACATTTCCCTCTGCCGCTGCGGGACCTACCATGTGCGAATCGAGACGACCACACTCCACATGACCGAAACCCAATTCTACGCCGCCGCGCGGCTCTTTAAGCTTGCCTTCGGAATGTTGGCGGGCCGCCGTCATTGTTTCTGAGATCTTTGATCCGGCCTGAGAAACAATGGGGGCACATGACTTGGGCAAACGACTGAGGCGTGTGCGTTTATTAAATCAATCGAAACCAAAAAAAGAGGAGTATGAAATGGGACACGGCAATGCCTGGGATGAAAAGCATCGTGGAGGAAAGTCCAAAGAAAAAGAGATCGATATCCGCGTGTGCAAATGCGGCGGGGTTCAACTTTCCTTTTTTGGCAGGACGACCTTGCATTTATCGCATCAAGAGTTTATCGGGTTTTCAAGGGAAGTGGCCCAGGTCAGCGAGAATTTCAAAGGGGAAGACTGGGAGGATGCCTTATCCAGTGTTCAAGGGAGTGGGCTCAGTCATTAAAGACTTGTTCGATGTTTGAAGCTGCGGCGCTTTGTTTAATTCGATGTCCGACCCCAATACCCTACAAACTTGACTTAACGCCGAAGCCAAAGATAAGATCCGAGGCTGTGCTTTTTCAATCATTTAAATAGGAGTCTCTCATGAAAGCAAATGCCATGCGCTATATCTTGCTCTTCGTTATCGCCTTAGTTAGCAGTCCATTGCACGCCGAGGAAGCCGTCAAAATAACAAAATTGCTGCAGAGTTCGACAACCATTGAAGGACAAACCATTGCCTACCCACCCTCGGATAAGGCCGAAATGTCGGCGCTGATGGTCGAAGTCGCGCCCGGTGAGGAAGTGGGGCTTCATCTTCACCCGGTTCCCCTTGTCGTTTACGTGATGGAGGGGGAATTGGATGTTGAGGTTGCCGAGGGCGGAAAACATAAGATTCCGGCGGGCAAGGCTTTTTTGGAGGTCGTAAATACTTGGCACAACGGGATTAACCGAGGCAAGGTTCCCGTGAAATTTTTGGTTGTTTTCGCGGGCGAAATCGGTAAATCCAATCTCATTCGCGGGGAAAAAAAATAAGAGGGGTGCCGCTTTTTTTGGCGAGGGGCCTTACTGAAAGCTGATTGGGGAAGGGTCTACTTGAACCCATTCCATTTGAAGAGGAGCGAAGTTATACCCATTAAAACATGACTCTTTCCTGGCCCCTCCCAAAAAGCGATCCCTGGTCCACGCCCTTCGCCGAGTCCCTGCTATCGCAACTGGACCTGCAGGCCGGACTCAGCTTGCTTGATGTGGCCTGCGGAGGCGCGGGGATTCCGGCTTTTTATCTGGCTGAGCAAATCGGACCGAGTGGGCGCGTTTTGGGGATTGATCTCAGCCCCGGTCAAATTACACGGGCGCAGGCGCGCAAAGGCAAGGCCCTCCCTTGGTTGGAATTCGCCTGCATGGATGTCTGCGCACTGCCGCCCGATTTGCCCGCCTTCGATCGCATCACCGGGAACTTGAGTTTTATGTTTTTTCGACCGAAACGCTTCGAGGCCCTCCAAAACTTGATCGCCCACCTCAAACCCGGAGGGCAAATCGTACTGACCTTTCCCTCTCTCGGCACCTTCGATTCGCTCTGGCAGCGCATCGACCGTGAAATGGCGGACCGGCAACGGGTCCGCGAGCGCCAGGCCCTGGCCGACTATATTGCGGAGCGCCCTTCCGCTCAAGACGTGAAACACTGGCTCGAAACTCTGCGCATGGAAAAGATCGTGGTTTGCGATGAACCGCTCGAAATCCCCACCGGCCCCGGACCGGCCTTCCTCTATCACCCGCTTCTGCGCGGTGGATTTTTGGAGGATGCCTACGAATGCTTCGAAGACCCCCAGCTGGCAAACGAGGTAATGACCACGGTTTCAAACGACATCGATAGTTTCCTGCCCCTCTTGGCGCTTCGCTGCACGATGTCTGCCTGGAAAGCCCAAGCCTAAGGCCTCGTTAGGGATCCACCCCTTTAAAATAGGCATGGACGCGCTTCGTAATGATCAAAATAACCAGCCATGCCAAGAGCATTGTCGCGACCGTATGACTTAAAAAATGATCGCCGATCATCATTTTGTAAGTCCCGATCATCCAGCTCATCACGAATACGGAAACGAATGCGATGTGCCGATTTCGTTTCCTTTTGAATAGAAAATACAAGGACAGAAGCGCAAAACCGCCACTGGCATGACCCGCTGGATAACATTCTACTTTCTCGCCTTGTCGAAAAGTCTCCGGGTATTTCTCCAACACCGTCACATAAGGCGTCGCGCCGCCATAGCGTGTGATGTCTCTTGGGCAAGGCGTGTTGGTGACTGCTTTTAAGCCCCCCACAATTAAAGGGACGGCCAAGCAGGAATACAACACAATAAAAAGGCCGGGCTTATACTCGCATATGCCCTTCTTTTTTCTAAAAAATAAGAGGGCGATCAACAGGGCACTGACAAATAAAATAAACACGATTTTCATGCCATCGTAAAATAAGAACTTCAAGACGGCCTTGTCTCGATTCACGATCCAGCGTTTCAATTCAAAATTATAAAATAAATCCTGAAACCAGAGATCGATCCCTCTCCACTCAAATAGGAGAAGCGAAAAGATCACAATGAATGCGCTTATTGCGATTTGTTTTTTCATCTCCGGGATGATCGCGGATTCTCCTTTCAAGTGCAAGCCGTGGTTCAAGGGCAAGTAGTAGTTGCTTTCGAAAAGAATCTCTTTTTCGGTGTTTCAGGCCGAGGCTTCATTTTCACACATCTGTTCTGTTTTTATCCTCCAATATCATTGAGTACCTTCGCTACATAACCTTGTCTGGGGTTTTTGCAAATTTGGAGCAGCACCGAGCTGGCTTCGCCCTTTGGCCTATACCCTTGCCCATACGTATTTCCTTTTTTTTAGGAAGTTATACTGACATAGCGCTCGATTTATGATACATTCACAAAACTAATAGAATAATATCTAGTTATTTAATATAAAATCCTTATCAGTCCATTGGTTTTAAATAAAAAAAATTTCCTTATCTACAGATACCGACTCAAGGAGTATTATCAAATGATGAGAAAAATATTCCTAGAGGACTTGGAAATCCATAAAATACGCGGTTTATTAAAAATGCATAAAAATAGTGGCGTCACACCCAAGGAGGCTCATGCTTTGGTGCGAGAGCGATTTACGGGTCATCGATCATTGGATTGGTTATTTTTTACGGTCTTTTTTCTGGTCGGTGGGCCCAATACGGCCTACGCGATTGATTTCGATACCCGGATGGTGAACCAAACCGTCGGCATGGGGGTGAATAACGGCACGAATCGGGTGACGGGGACAGAATGCCCCCATTGCGGGGGAAACCTCTTTGGGCAAGTCTTCGCCGCCTTTGGAAACATGAGCAGCCCCTTTAGCGCCACCGTCTGTGCCTTCAATAATAATTTTGCGAGTTGCAGCGGACGAGTCGATCCGGGTTTGCCGACCAACTTTAATACACCCGATACGCAGCTGGGCAAGGGGGTGCCCTGCGGACCGGATGACGCGGCGGGACCTTCTTTTCCCTATCCCTGCGGCAGCGGTATGAGTTTAAACTTGGTGGTGCCGGGGACGACGATTCATGCGACGAGCAACACCTCCTTGAGTCTAAGTGGTCCGACGTTGGGAACGCCGGGGGCACCGTTTCAACAGATCACCTCAACGCCGCTCGGCGACGGTAACCGTGCACACCACATCGAATTCGGCTTCGATCAAACCGCCGTGCATTTCGGGACTTCACAGACCCATAATATCTTTTTTACCATCGATACCGTGACCGGTCCCGATGGACGCATGGTGGGCAATGCGAGCGGGACTTATTTGATGATCCAAAACGAAAATATTCCCACCAATTGTTCGGTCACCTTGACCGACCCCGCCGGAAGCGGGACCTTTACCGCCGGTAAGTCGGGTGCAATCACCTGCTTAAAGAGCGACGGATCACCCTGTCCGGGACCGGGCTTCAAATCCAACTTGTTCGTGTCGCGGAATTCGGACGGGGGCTGCCAATGAAAAGTCTCCTGGAAAGCGTCCTCGCCGCCATCGGGCTCTGTTTCATTTCGGCTTTCCCCGTTTTTGCCCAGAGCAATTTTTTTACGAATACACAAATTCAAGGTGGGGCTGAGGCCTTCGATCCGACCAATCTCGTGAAGCACGCCGGATCCAACCCCATCATCAACGGCACGCCGCAGGCCGGCGTGGCGCCTTTTTTCAACAGCTTGGGATCCGGCGCGATCACCGACAACATGTTTGGCCTCATCTCTTCGGACGATCCCGGCCCGGACACGCTCTTGGGGACGGGAGACGATCTGCCGGTCGCCCGATGCGGCACGACCGTGGGAACGTCCGCGAATGGACTGCCGGGCCTCAATTGCGGTCCACTTCGTTTCGATCCTTCGAGTCAGGGATTCACCCTGCCGTCCGGCCTCAATCGCCTCGCCGCGGCTATGCCGTTTTCGAACGGCTTGTCCGCCGATTTCGAGGCCTCGGGCGATTTGCACACCGGGTTTTTAGTGACGAACGATTTTACGTTTAACTGCCCGATAGCCGCTCCGCCTTCCGGCTGCATTTCCGCCAGTCAACCAGTGAAACAAGGGACAACGACGCTTGCGGGACAAGCCGGAAGCTTTGCCGCGCTCGGCACCGGTGAGCAGGTGATCGCCCTTGGATTTTTCGGGTCAAACGACGCCTCGAACTGCGCGGTCGATCCTTGCACATAAGCGATCCGAGCGTGTCGTGGACCTCGGCGCTCACGGCGCCTTCGCCAAACGGGAACGGCGAAAATTTTATTTTGAATGCCACCGGCAGTTTTCTTTATAATGGCGACAGCATCCCTCCCGCCCTGTATCCGCCCGGTGCCACGCCACCGACCGCGCAAAGCATACCCTAGCCGCACTTGCCGCATCTCTACCCCCGAGCCCCTTGAATTCAAAACCGCAACTGGAATAGGATGGGTCGATAACAAGCGGCGCTTTCCTTAAAACGGTACTAGACTGAACGCAAGAGAGAAACCAGATCTTTTGCCGCCGCAGAATGCCTTCAGCTTTCCGGAAATAAAGCCAAACGATCGTACCGTCTTCTTTCGATATCCAAATCGCGATACCCGTCGGATACGCCCTTTCGCTTGCTGAAGGCCTGGTTTTTTAGGGATAGCTCAAGCCGCGTGTACGCATGTTTATTGGAGGCATTTTGGAAAAGAAACAGGCCGAACCCAGCGAGGAGGAAATGAATCAGTCGCTCCGCTCCTCGGTGCGGGATGGCGTGGCCTATTCGGTGATGATGGGGGCCGGGGAGACCTATTTTTCCGCCTTCGCCCTCTTTTTAAAGGCGACGACCCAGCAGGTGGGTTTCTTGTCCGCCTTGCCGCCGCTGATCGGTTCTTTTGTCCAATTGTTCTCCGCCTGGTTGGGACATATCGTCGGCAGCCGACGTCGGATCATCCTCGCCGGCGTCTCGCTTCAGGCACTGTCTTGGATTCCGCTACTCGTCCTGCCGCTCGTTTTTCCGGATTATGCCGTCCTCCTGCTCACCCTTTGCGTCACCCTCTATTTTGCCGTCGGCAATCTCGCGGTTCCGCAGTGGAGCAGCCTCATGGGCGACCTGGTTGACGAAAAGCAACGCGGACGCTATTTCGCCCGCCGCAACCGTTTAATGAGCATCTCTCATTTTATCGCCTTGATCGGGGCGGGTGGCCTGCTTCACTTTTTCGAACAAGGCGGTGAAACCCTTACCGGCTATGCCCTAGTTTTTATTGCCGCCGTGGTTGCGCGCCTTGTTTCCGTTTATTTTCTCTCGCGCATGGTGGACCCGCCGGGGCATGTCGCCACGCTCGAATGGACGTTTGGAAAGGAAAGCTGGAAGCGCATCTCCGGATCGCCTTTTTTGAAATTCGCCGTCTTTATCGCCTCGATGAACTGCATGGTTGGGATTGCCTCGCCCTATTTCGCGGTCTATCTCTTGCGCGATCTCCAGTTTTCTTATTTCGCGTTTATGACCGTGATTGCCGCCTCCATGCTGGCCCAGTTCCTGACCTTTAACAGTTGGGGCCGACTGGGGGACGCCTTCGGGAATCGGCTGATACTGGTGGTGACGGGATGCATCGTCTCCTTTGTGCCAGTGGCCTGGATTTTTTCAGCAAACCTTGCCTACCTGATCGTTATCCAGGCCTTGACCGGTTTTTTTTGGGCGGGATTTAATTTGAGCGCCGCCAATTTTCTGTACGATTTGGTGCCCGCGGGCAAGCGGGTGACTTATTTGGCCGCGCACAATGTTTTGGCGGCGCTGGGCGTTTTTTTGGGAATTAGCTTTGGCGGATGGCTGGTGTCTTTCGTCGAATCGACCTTCGCCGCCGAAGGCCCGCACTTCAGTTCGCACGATGCCTTTTATGCGATTTTTCTGCTTTCGACGATTGGTCGTTTTATCGTCTTCGCCGTTTTTCTCACACGGATTAAAGAAGTCCGCCCGACCCGCCCCCTGACCGTAAGCGGTGTCGTCCTCCGAGCAACACGCTCACCCGCGCTCGCTGGGCTGGTGTTCGAATACGGGGGCGCACGCCAGCGCCGGAAAACGCAAGCCGAAAAATAAATAAGCCCTCCGAACGCGAGCGTTTCTCCCCAAAAAAGAAGCGCTCCATTTCGACGATAGCCGGCGCGATGGGCGCTTCGAAGGGGCAGAAAAACTTGTGGGACTAGGCGGGGGATTTAAGGCCGCGTCCATCGATCATCCATCGAATAGACTTGCGCATCTCCCCCCATATCATGTATCTATCCCGGATGGCTTTTCGCTACAACTCCTTTAAATTGCACCACGTTTTCTTCATTTTTCTCTTTGTTGCGGGGATTTTTTTGCCGATCGGGGTCCAAGCGGAAAAACCGCTGGCCGTCGTGGCGACGCTCCCCGTTTTGAAAGATTTGACGGAGGCGGTGGGCGGGCCGCATGTTCGCGTTTCTTCCCTCATTACCGGTTTCGAGAGCGAGCATACCTATAACCCGAAACCGAGCGATATTCTGTCGGTTCAAAATGCCGATCTCTTGATTAAAATCGGATTGGGATTGGAGATCTGGGCCGCCGCCTTGATCGAAAACGCCAACCGCTCGGACCTGCCCATTGTAACCACCTCCGAGGGGGTGGCGCTGATCAAGGACGAAGAAGACGGCCATGCGGACGCACAGGGGGACGACCATGCCCAGGGCAACCCGCATATCTGGCTCGACCCGGAAAATGTGAAGACGATGGTTGGCGCCATCGCAAAGGGCCTCATTGCCGCCGACGCAGCCCATGAACACGATTACCGGAGAAACGCGGCGGCTTATATCGATCGCTTAAGCGCTCTCCAAAAAAACCTGCAAGGCAAGGTCGATGGATTGCGTGACAAGGCGATCATTACCCACCACCCGGCCTGGCCTTATTTCGCACGGCGTTTCGGTTTCGTCATCAAAGGGAATATCTTGAGCCAGGTCGGCAGCGAACCCTCGCCGAAACGGATGGGCCAACTCATTCGGCTGATCAAACAAGAAGGCATCAAGGTGGTCGTGTCGGAACCGCAGTTGAACCAAAAAATACCTCAGATCTTGGCCCAGGAAACCGGGGTCCGCATTGTGTCGCTTTCGCCCTTGCCGGGCGCGATTCCGGGGACGGCGCACTATCTCGATCTCATCCGCTACAATATCGAAACCTTGGTGGCCGCGTTGGGGGGCGCGTAAATGGGGCGGGGGCCGATCATTCAAATTAAAAATGCGAGCTTCGCCTTCAAGGGCAAGCTGGCGCTTGAAGACATCAGCCTCGACATCGCCGAAGGCGAATTTGTGGGGGTGATTGGGCCCAACGGCTCGGGAAAGACGACCCTATTAAAGGGCCTGCTGGGCCTGATTGTCCCGGAAAAAGGGACCCTTCAGATTTTCGACTGCGCCTGCGAAGACATGCGCTGCCATCACCGGGCGCGGATTGGTTATCTTCCCCAGATGGAAGGAAGCGACGACCAATTTCCGATTACGGCCTGGGAAGTGGCGATGATGGGCCGCTACGGGGCGATTGGACTTCTGAAAAGACCGTCATCGGCGGATCGCGAGATTGTCGAAGAGGCCCTCGAAGCGGTGGGGATGGCGGATTTTCGATCCTATGCTTTTGGTCAGCTTTCGGGCGGCCAACAGCAGCGGGTCTTGATTGCGCGCGCACTGGCGCAAAAGCCGCAAGTACTTCTCATGGACGAGCCGACGACCGGGATCGATGCCGAGGCCCAGCACCGCTTGATTCAGCTCGTCCGCCGTCTTCACCAACAGTACCACCTGACCATTGTGCTGGTGACGCACGACATCAACCTCATTAGCCCCATTGTCGACACCATCGTCCTTTTGAAAACGCGGCTCTACGGCAAGGGCCCGCCTGCCGAGATTCTCACCCAAGCGATCTTGGCGCCGGTGTACGGTCAAGAGGTCATTATTACGGAGGGGGAGCGAACGCCCTACACCATCGTCCATGACACACACCATCATTGATATTTTGGGCGAGATTCTGTCCTACGGCTTTATGCAGCGGGCCTTTCTCGCTTCATTTTTAATTGGCTTGGTCTGCTCGCTCATCGGCGTCTTTGCCGTTTTAAAGGGACTCACCTTCGTCGGGGCCGGAACGGCGCATGCGGCCTTTGCCGGGGTGGCGCTGGCCTATCTTATCGGGAGCGATCCTTTTTTGATGGCGGTGCTTTTCGGATTGGGGACGGTATGGATTACGGGTCTGGTTCAAGAAAAAGGCCGCATGAAACCCGATGTGTCGATTGGGATTTTTTATACCGCGACCATGGCCTTGGCCATTCTCTTTATCGGTTTAATGAAGGGCTATCGCCCCGAGCTCTACGGCTATCTTTTCGGCAGCATCTTATCGGTAACCTCGGCCGATCTCCGCATGATTTTGCTGCTCTCCGCCGCCATCCTGACGGTCTTCTTCCTCTTCTTTAAGGAATTCCACTTTATTACCTTCGATCAAGACATGGCCGAGGCCAGCGGCATTCCGGCGCGGCGGCTGTCGCTTGTCTTTCTCTACCTCCTGGCCTTAACGGTGGTGATTTCACTAAAGGCGGTGGGTTCCATCCTGGTCTTTGCTCTCTTGGTGATTCCGGCGGCGGCGGCGCGGCAATGGGCCCATACGATGCGTGAGATGATGCTCTATTCGGCGGGGATCGGGGTGGTTTCTTCGTGGCTGGGGGTTCTGCTGTCGTACTGGCTCGATATCCCTTCCGGGGCGACAATCGTCTTGCTGATGACGGGCATTTTCCTCAGTTCGATGATGATCGTGCGGCTGCGCACGGGTTCTCGCGCCAATCCCTAGCGTCTAGGCCGGAGAAGCGCCTCATGACATTGCGCTGGGCTGGCCCAATCAGAAAGGCCGGGTGGTGGTTTTCTTGATCCTTCGGGCGACGCCGGTGGCGATGGCCGCTTCGGCCACTTTCTGCGATACAATTTTGGCCACGCGGTTATTAAAGACCCCTGGGACAATATAATCTTCCGAAAGTTCTTCTTCCGGGATAATCGACGCAATGCCGTGCGCGGCGGCCAGCTTCATCTCCGTATTTATTTCAGAGGCCCTGACATCGAGCGCCCCTCGGAAAATGCCTGGGAAGACCAGTACGTTGTTGATTTGGTTCGAGTAGTCCGAACGCCCGGTGGCCATAATCCGGACCAGTCCCACGGTTTCTTCCGGCATGATTTCGGGCGTGGGATTGGCCAAGGCGAAGACAATCGGATCGCGCGCCATTTTTTTGAGGTCATTCTGCGTCAACGCGCCGGCGGAAGAGACCCCGATGAAGAGATCGGCCCCTTCAAGCGCATCGCTTAAATTCCCCTTTGCCTGATTTCCATTGGTCTTTTCCGCAAACAGGATTTTGATGGCGTTCATTCCGTTTTCGCGGCCTTTGTAGACGATGCCTTCCCGGTCGCAGCCGATGATTTCGCGAACCCCGGAGGCCAGCAGGATTTCGGCGATGGCCACGCCGGCCGCGCCGACGCCGTTGATCACGACTTTCAGATCGGGGAGATTTTTTTTGACGAGTTTGACGGCGTTTAAAAGGGCCCCCAAGACCACGATGGCCGTGCCGTGCTGGTCGTCGTGGAAAACGGGGATGTCGAGGCGTTCCTTCAATTGTGCCTCGATTTCGAAACATCTGGGCGAGGAGATGTCTTCCAAATTAATCCCGCCAAAGCCGGTGGAAATCCGCACGATGGTTTCGACGATTTCATCCGTGTCTTGCGTTTGTAGGCAAATGGGATAGGCGTCGATTTTGCCGAACTCCTTAAACAGCATGGCCTTGCCTTCCATCACAGGCATCGCCGCCTCCGGTCCGATATTGCCAAGACCCAGCACAGCAGAGCCATCGGAGACAATCAAGACGCTGTTTTTTTTGATCGTGAGGGAGAAGACCTTGCTCTTTTTTTCGTGGATGGCCATACAGATCTGGGCCACGCCCGGCGTATACACACGGGAAAGATCGTCCCTCGTTTTTAAAGGCACTTTGTTTGCAATGGCAATCTTGCCGCCTAAGTGAAGCAGGAAGGTCCGGTCGGACAAGTGAACCAGTTCGACCTCCGGGATGTCACGCAGGGCCTCTTCTATTTCTTTGACGTGTCCTTCGTTTCGGGTTTTAATCGTAATATCTCGAAGGATCATGCCGCGATCGGCGTTGGCGATGTCGATCGCCTCGATATCGCCGCCGGTTTGACCGATGGCCGAGGTGATTTGTCCCAGCATCCCGATTCGATTGGGAAACTTGATGCGTAAGGTAACGCTGCGGCTGGCGCTGAGATTTTCCATCTTTTTTATAGACCTCCGTTTAGGCGAGTCAGGAAACGAACGGGCGCTCGCGTTGTTGGGTCACAAGACCCCTTCTATTTTTAACAGGCGGGTTTTGATTTCGACACCGCCGGTATAACCGCCAAGCCTTCCATCTTGGCGGAGCACCCGGTGACAGGGGACGACAATGGGCAGGGGATTTTTTCCACAGGCGTTGCCCACGGCGCGGGAGGCGCCCGGCTTGTTGATTTGATCGGCGATCGATCGATAGCTGGTTACTTGTCCATAGGGAATGTGCAGGAGGCTTCGCCAAACGGCTTGCTGAAAAGACGTCCCTTCGAGGAAAGCGATTTCTCCACGAAACAAGACCTCTTGTCCGGAGAAATAGCGTTTCAGGTCGGCGCGCCAGGAGGCGGTGTGCCGGGTTTGTTTTTGGGGAAGGCGTCCGGCCCGCGATTGTATTTCGGCGCGCATGCCGGATTCGCTGCGATGCCAAAGGAGATAGGACAGGCCCTCCCGGCCGGAAACCATCCAAAGGGGGCCGAGGGGGGATTCGAACACCTCGTAAAAAAGATCGGCTTCTTTTTTCATTTTTCGCTGTTCATTACTCTCTAATTTTGTAGCATATATTGTCTCAAGCCGCAAGACGAGGGATCTTAAACCTCCCTATTTTCCTTGGGGGATTTGTCCCCAAAATGCGGGTATGTTAAGATCGTCCTCTCTATGGATGAGAAAATGCCTCAGAAAATCATGGTGGTCGATGACGAACCGGACCTGACGCGCTTGGTCGCCTATCACCTCAAGCAAGAAGGCTTTGAGCCGGTTTGCGCCGCCAGCGGGGTGGAAGCCTTGAAGTTACTCCGGGGGGGGGGGATCGCCCTCATGATCTTAGATATTATGATGCCGGGTGGAAACGGGCTTCAGGTCTGCCGGCAAGTCCGCAGTAACACGAAAACGGACGCACTTCCGATTATCCTGCTGACCGCGTTGAATGACGAAGGCGACAAGGTCCTGGGTCTGGAAATGGGCGCGGACGATTACATGACCAAGCCCTTTTCTCCCAAGGAGTTGATCGCAAGGGTCAAAGCCCTGTTACGACGCAGCGTACGGGAGGGAGAGAGTGAAAGCGCCTATGCCTATCGAAACATCCGAGTCGATTTGAATCGTCATGAAGTCCATTTCGGCGAAAACCCGGTGGTCCTGACAGCAAAGGAGTTTTCTTTATTGGCGCAATTTATTATCAACAAAGGGAAGGTCTTAACCCGCGATGCCCTTCTCCGTTCGGTTTGGGGTTATGAATATTATGGGACGACGCGTACGGTCGATGTCCATATCCGCCGATTGCGGGAGAAAATTCCCCTCCTCGCCGAAGCGATCGAGACCCTCCCCTCTCTGGGCTATAAACTCATCGACTCGGCATAGGCCCGCTTATTTTTAAAGGCATGCTCAAGCTGAGCTGTTTATTCAAAAGGACGGACGGCGCGAAGCGTTATTCCAGGACATCGCGATGGTGAAAACCTTGGTCAATAAACAAAACGAAGCCCTAAGCCACTTCGGCCTATCTTCCGCCCGCATGAAATGGCGTCTCATCCGTCCCTTTCTATTCTTATCTATTCTCCTTGTTTTATTAATGGGCGGACTCGCCTTTTGGTCCTTCGATCTGGGCCGGGATCTTGGGGCGTTTTTCCTCTATTTTATTCCGGCTTCCGCAGCAGGCGTATTCATCGCGGTCTTCTATAGCCTTTCCGTCTCTAAACGTTTTGTCGCGCCGCTCCATCAAATGACGGCCTCGGTTGAGAAGGCCTCGAAAGGGACCTTCGAACACCCGGTTCGTCTCGAATCGGACATTTTTCAACCCCTGGAGGAACGCTTCAACGAAATGGCCGAACGCCTCGAATCGCGCATTCAATTTCTTTCGGACGACCGATTGAAGGTCCTCTCGATTCTCTCCGACATGGTGGAAGGGGTCTTGGTGCTCGATGCCCTGGGGCGAATCGTGCTGGTGAATCCGGCCTTCGAGAAGCTCTTCGGCCAAAGCCGGAAAGAGATGATCGGAGGCTATCACTACGAGAAACTGCGGCATCATTCCCTCAATGCCTTGGTCGATGCGGTCATCGAAAGCGGCGAACCCCGCGCCTGCGAAATCGGTCTCGAGATTCCGCAAAGGCAGGTACTCGAAGTTCAGGCCTCCGTGGCTCAGCCTTTCGAGCACGGATCGGTGGTGCTGGTTTTTCACGATATTACCCAAAAGAAACGGCACGAAGAAATACAAGCCGATTTTGTCGCCAACATTTCTCACGAGCTTCGCACCCCCATCTCAATTATCAAAGGATATATCGAGACCTTAATCGATGGAGGAATCGCCGATCAGGAACAGACGGTCGCCTTTTTGGAAATCCTTCAAAAAAACAGTACGCGCATGGAGCGCATCGTGGAAGACCTCCTCCAGCTTTCCCGGATCGAATCCGGACTCGATCCCGCACGTCCCGTCGAGATGCCACTTTTGGAAGCGCTCGAAAGAACCGTCGTGCTCTTTAAACCCTTGGCCGAAAAAAAGAAACAGACGCTCAGCCTTGTGGTCCCGCCCGATCTAAAAATTTTGGCCGATCCGGAAAAATTGAATCTTGCGATGACCAACCTCTTGGATAATGCGATTAAATATACGGGAGCGTCGGGAGAGATTCGGATTCTTGCGAAGGAAGAACCCGATGCGGTGATTCTCGAAATCGAAGACAATGGCATCGGCATTCCGAATCGCGACCTGATTCGCATCTTCGAGCGCTTTTACCGCGTCGATCGCACCCGCTCGCGCCAACTCGGCGGAACCGGCCTCGGCCTCTCGATCGTAAAAAAGATTGTAGAGGCGCACGGCGGGCAGATATCCGTCGAAAGCAAGGCTGAGAAAGGCTCGCGCTTTCGCCTTGCTTTTTTCAAACACCCGGAAGCCTAACGGCGCTTTGCGCTTAAGCGAACTTGACTTGAATCCACCCTTTTGTTACCATGCCTCTGCGGGGTGGAGCAGTCTGGTAGCTCGTCGGGCTCATAACCCGAAGGTCAGAGGTTCAAATCCTCTCCCCGCAACCAATACCTCCAATAAACGTCCAAATAAGACATCCGAAAGGTTACAGGCAATCGATCTGTAACCTTTTATCGTTTCTGCTACTCAATAGATCCCCTTGATCCTTTCCGCTTAAAGCCATAGAATAGCGCCGTTGCGTCCGGCATTGAATCATTGATACGCCTTTCTCGCGCCGGAAATGCCCTGCCCAGGGGACGGAAGCGAGGGCTGAGCGAGGACGTATCCGAAAGGAACGATGGATCCATACCACGAAGACTTTAAGCGTGCCCTGAGCTGGACGAAGAAGCAGGGCTTAGCCGTGCCCGAAACGTATTTTGAAGCCGGTCGTCTTATGAGCGAGGCCCGGCTGCAGAAACTGACCTTTGCCGTGAAACGGGTCTTCAAGACCCTCAGCCTTGATGAGATCCAAGCGCAGAGCCTTCGGCTGCATCAAGACTTACAATCGATTGTTGAAGAGGTATTCGAGTCCTCCGTTTTTTATACGCTCGGTTTTGTACACTGGCCGCCCACGGATTATTTTAAATTGACCCAGGACGAAATCTCCGATTTAATAATAAAGGGCGCACAGGAACCTCATCCAACACTGCATGCATGGCTGACCCTGCCCAGCCTGGAGATACTCGATTTTTCGATTAATACCACATTAGCCGAAGCGCTTCGTCGCCCTGAAATCGCAGGGAAGATGCTTGCCGCCCACCCCTCCCTTTTTAAAGGGGGCCTGCGATTTCATCCCTTGTTGGTCGGCGATGCCTTCCTGAAAAAAGAAGGGGGTTTTTGAATAAAACCCGTGTGGACTCACCATAGCGGCATTGGCGCATAGAAAAGAGGACAGATGAGAGCTCAGCGGATTCGATCGATAGGCATCGCCCTAATTTTTTTGGTATGGACCGGGTCGCTCTTGGGAGGCTGCGTCTCCAAACAAGCCTATGAGGATCAGGTCGATCAGAATGAAGAGCTTGCCAGACTGCTCGATGAAGAAAAGGCGCGGCGCGGCAAATTAGAAGAAGAGCTCACTGTTTTAAAGGGGCGTTTTGAGGCGCTTCAAGCCGATCTTGCCGCCGCGAAGGAAGCGGCCGCAAAAGGACAAGGGTTGAAAGAAGGTCTTCAAGCGCTTGAAGGTGCGCTGGATCTTGCGGGGGAGATGGGCGATAAGATCGATAAAAATCTACAAGGGAATTTAAAAGGATTGAAGGAAGAATACAACGACACCTTGGAAATGACAAAAAAAGAGATTGCGCGATTCAAGAATAAATTGGAAGGCGATGAAGATCTCAGGAAGCTAAGAAAAGAGATCCTAAAACAGGCCGAAGAATTGTTAGCCCTTGTCGATGAATTTAATACGGCCCCTGGAAAACAATAAGCGGGTAGGCCCATTGAGCTGTCAATGATCGAGTGGATCCGCGTCCGCGATCGGTATCGTGTTCTGATCGGGCAGAGTCAGTAAAGGTTACACCATGCACACACGATTATCGCCGAGTCCAGGGCCCAGGGCTCCTCAACGGCAAGACCGAGCGATTCCTCAAGCCTTAAGCACGGTGCAAGCCGGGACCCGAAATTTTCGAGGCCCCGCGAGCGAGCGCTTCCACCGCAATCTAGGGAATTGCGCCATTCAAGAATTAGTCGATTCTCGCCGCATTCAAACCCAGCTTAAAATAGGATCGCCCAACGATGCCTGTGAACGGGAAGCGGATCGTGTCGCCAACCAGGTGATGCGCCTGCCGGATCGAGCGCCTGCCGAAAGCACCCTCTCGACGTCTTCAGCCACCCCCGTGATTCATCGCAGGGCCCGTCCTTGTCCTGGGGCATTGCCAGGCTCGCAAGCAGAGTTCTTGATTCAGTCGCAATCGGCGGGTGGAGAGGCATCGGCTTCTCCGCCCGGATTCGAAGGGGGCCTGCGTGCAATTCAAGGTGGGGGATCGCCCCTTGCTGAATCGACCCGTACCTTTTTCGAGCCGCGTTTTGGGGCGGAATTTAGCGATGTGCGTGTTCATTCGGATGCAGGGGCCGCCGACCTTGCCGCTCGGGTGAATGCGAAGGCCTTTACGCTAGGTCGTGACCTCGTCTTCGGCTCGGGACAGTATGCCCCGGAAACCCCAGGCGGAAAACAGCTTCTGGCCCATGAGTTGACCCATGTGGTCCAGCAAAGACAGGGACAGGTCAGCCGGACGATTCAAAGGGTGCATACCTTTACGCCGGGCCGGCCCGCGCACGATCATACCCCCGTGGGTTGGGCGACGGTCCAAGCGGGCGCGTCCAGCAATTGTTCCCCGCTGAGTGAACGGGGCAGAATCGAATGCGTCTGCGCCACGCTTTCACCCATCAATGTGATGAACGCCGTACTCTTTGTCGAAATGCGGGGCATGACCCTGGCCACGGCGCATTTGAATCACTACATCAGCGGGGGCGGGGTCGATTTTAATGAAGATACCCATTTGACGGAACTGATCAATCAGGATGCGACGGTCCGGACAAAATTCGCCACCGCCATTGCGGCTGCGCCGACAGATCACATCCCCATTTGGCAGGGCGATTATACGGTGCAGGATTTTCGTTTCGCCTTCGGCGGCATTGACCGGGTCGATTATGAGGTGGACGCAGCCGCGGGAACGGTCGATATCTGGTTTAAGGACCGCTACGATTTTCATCCGGCCGGATTTGGCTACGCCAACAAAGGCGTCGGCGACTCCGCTCCGCCCGGCCGTATCACCAACTGCGTGCACGCCGCCGCCGTGGAACTCAAGGCCACGGGCAGCGCCGCCGATTTCTGGATGCAAGGAGAGGCCACCTTCCCCCTCTCTCTTTTTCCCGCCCCCTCATCGACCGTGACGCCCGGCGGAGACGAACTGTAAGCCCTAACATCGAGAAAACGCGCTGCGGTTTCGTATTGGATAGCGAGTGCGCTTCCTCTTGTTCCACCAGGGTCTGATGACGTTCGAGAATTTTTAACCTTAAAGTACCTCCGGCGGATGAAGCATGGGCAGCGCCCGAGCCTGTGTGGCTGCCTTGCCAATTTCCGTCGGATCCAGCGGATCGTTTTTTTTTAGAACCATTGCATTTTAGTGAATTTTGTTTCTCACGCACGACATACCGTTGTATTTCGATCTCCTGGGAAATGCGTCCTGCGTTCCCCCTCCGGCGGCTCTGCGGGTAAAGGTTCCGATGGCAACGGAGCCCAGCGGTTGTCCGCACTTCTGAATACAGTGTTCCCTCGACCCATATCCGCAGAATAGCGCGATCGAATAAGGTGCAGGGGCCACTCGAGCCCCATTGGTCTCATCTATCCGCTTCATGCCGTGTGATCCTACTCGCTCGTTTAGATTTTTAGCCAGAGATTTCACGATAAATTCGGCATCCCGAGTATCGAGCCTACTTAGGGCTTAGGGTCCATAAAAAATACAATTCTTATGGAGACGAAGCGCATTTTTTTTCAATTCGGTCGAGTCCAAGGTCATTCGAGCGGATCTGTGGTTACTGAGGGGCAATGACTTGACAATTCCTTTGAGAACGCGTAAAAACACGTTCTCGCAATATCCCAAGAGAGTCATATTTCCGGGCTTTTCTTTTAAATAGTTTACTATTTTAGGGTGCCTTCCACCATGGTTGATCTTGCCATAAACCATATTGCCTTTCAGTTAAATCAATTTTTAAAAAGTATTTTTGAGCTGACGGAAGATATCGTCGTGGTCTCGAATATTTTGGAGCAGGATGGCAATGTGGCGCCCCATGTGAACAATAAGATCCTCCTCTTTGTGGTGAATATCGAAAAAGACACGGGCCCGGGTCACATCCCCAATACAAGGAATGCGGGCGCGCATCGCAGCGTCGTGCGTACGCCGCCGGTGTATTTAAATTTGTACATGATGGTCGCCGGGCATTTTAATAAATATTCGGAGGCCTTGAAATTCGTCTCGAATGCCATCAGTTTTTTCCAGAGACGCCCGGTCTTTGATCATCAAAATACGCCCGAGATGGATCCCAGAATCGAGAAGTTGGTTTTGGATATCGAGAATCTGGACATCAAAGACTTAAGTACCTTATGGGGCGTATTAAGCGGTAAATATCTACCCTCCATTCTTTACAAGGTCAGGATGGTGACCTTTGACGCCGGAGATATTCTGGCGCAGGTGCCGACCCTGCGCGAACCGCATACCTCCGCGAATCAATAATGGTTTGGAGTATTCTTTGGGAGCGTATCGACCTTTATTTTCCCTGGCTGTAGAACACGAATTTTTCCCGGAACGAATTTGCTTGGGGCTCGATTTCGTTCCGACGGCGGCTTCCGCCACACTGCTTCAAAAGACGGGCTTACTTACGAGACAAAACGCAAACGGGTTCCAAGTGTTCTTCGATTCGGATCAGGCAGAGGCCTTGGATCTTTATGCTGGGAATCCGGATGAGCCTTTCGACTTTGCGTATCGGGTTTACTCAAAAGACCTCTTGTTTAAAAACTATACGGAAGCCGGAACCTACAAAGAGGACGCCCTGCTTTATTTCGACAGTGAGAAGGCCCTGCCTGATGGGCCGGATCGTTTCAGGCTCCACGAGGCAGCGGCCGTTAGCGAAGCGGATCTGCTGTCGTTCGATGCGCCTTTACTGAACGCGATGCTCAGTAAAAAAGATCGGCTGGTTCGACCGGCCTTTGTGGTGAAGATCGCGCTTTCGAGCCGCAGAGACCGATCAAGTGATTACACGCTGAAGTTCAGGTCGCGGGAGACCTTTTGGAAATATTATCTCCTGGGCAATCGGGCAAGAAAAGAGGCCTATATCACAGACCTCGGCAACAAAACACAATTCGAGTTTACAGGCTCGGAAGCCTTGAACGATCAAAAAATCGCTTTGACCTTCAGGTCGAAAAACCCGATCCCTTTGCGGGAAAAACTGGACTGCCGTTTCCAGCTTCGGGAGAGGGGACCCGGAAACGGGAAGGTCCTCATCAATCGCTTGCCGGTTGCTGCCGCAACACAAATCAGCAAGGAAACAATCAACGGCATCGAAGCTGTTATTTCTGAAATTTACGTCAACTGCTAACCCTATGGAGAGGATGAAACCATGGCTCAAATGAAAACCCCAGGTGTTTACATTGTTGAAAAAAGCGCCTTCCCCAATTCCGTGGTCGAGGTGGCGACGGCTGTTCCTGCTTTCGTCGGCTATACAGAAAAGGCCGATAACAAGGGAAAGTCTTTGTTAAACAAGCCGTGGCGGATTACGTCGATGGCCGAATTTTACGATTATTACGGTTATGGCCCGAAGGCGACTTTTATGGTCGAGGAGGTCGCGGCCGCGAAGCCACCCGCAGAACCGGTAGAGGCCGCCTTTTCTTTTGGGGGGAAAGAGTACGCGCTGACCCAAGATGCGGGGAAATATTTTCTTTTCTACAGCATGATGCTTTTTTTTCAGAACGGCGGCGGCCCTTGCTACATCGTCTCCGTGGGAAATTATGGCGAGGACCTCGCCCCGGACAAGATTCAAAAAGGGATTAACTTGCTCGTGAAGGAGCAAGAGCCGACCATGGTTGTGATGCCCGATGCGGTGCTCCTCAAAAAAGACGATTGCATCTCGGTTCAGCAGACGGCCTTGGCCCATTGCGGTGGAAAAATGAGAAACCGGATCACGGTCCTCGATATCTGGGAAGGCTTCCGGGACCGGCAAGACCCCTCCGGAGACTGTGTCGAAGGTTTCAGAGGCGCCTTGGGGATTAATTATCTCGATTATGCTTCGGCCTATTATCCCTGGGTCAATACCACAATCACACAAGATAAAGATTTGACCAGCGAAAATATATCGAATAAGGACGTTCTCCAGGGTCTTTTAAGGGCCGAACTCGCGATACCGGACACCGCGCCGGCCATCGAAAAAACCGACAGCCCGGCGGACAAAACCAAAAAAGGGAAAATCGCCCAACAGGTCGAAGCCGTCAATAACATCGTCAGCGATTGGGCCGGTCTCGAACCGGAGGACATCGAATCGAACAAAATGTTGTTAAATAAAACCCTCATCGCAATGAGCCCTCTTTTTGGGAAAATTTTAACGGAGATCAAGAGTCGATTGAACTTGCTACCGCCGAGCGCGGCCATGGCGGGCATTTATACGATGGTCGATAATGCCAGAGGCGTTTGGAAGGCCCCGGCCAATGTGAGCCTTGCGGCCGTGGTTTCGCCCGCAGTGAATATCACGCATGACGAGCAGGAAGATCTCAACGTAACGACGCAGGGAAAATCGATCAACGCCATCCGAACTTTCATTGGCGAAGGCACTTTGGTGTGGGGCGCGCGCACCCTCGACGGCAACAGCCTCGACTGGCGCTACATCAATGTCCGGCGAACCATGATCATGCTGGAGGAATCCATCAAGCTGGCGAGCAAGGCCTACGTCTTCGAGAAAAACGACGCGGGGACCTGGACCACAATGAAAAGCATGATCCGGAACTTCTTGACCGGGATTTGGAAAAAGGGCGGTTTGGCGGGCGCAAGCCCCGACGACGCCTTCAGCGTGCATGTCGGCCTGGGCGAGACCATGACCCCAGAAGATATCTTGGAAGGTATTTTGAGAATTACGGTGCTCGTGGCCATTTCGCGTCCGGCCGAATTTATCGAGATTACCTTCCAACAGCAGATGCAAAAATCCTAAAGCGGAAGGCACACGCGCTTATTGACTGAAAATCGAACCACTTAAATGATGGAGGAATATCATGGCAGATGATGGATCCGCGCAATCAACCACCGTATGGCCCTTGCCCAAATTTCATTTTCAGGTGAAATGGGATGCGACGGTCATGTCGTTTCAAGAAGTCTCCGGTCTGGATGTCGAGGCCCAGCCCATCGAGTACCGCCGGGGCGACAGCCCCGAATTTTCGACGATTAAAATGCCCGGCATTAAAAAATCAGGCAATATCACCATGAAAAAGGGGATCTATAAATCCGATAACAAGTTCTGGGATTGGTTCAATCAGATTAAGATGAATACGATCAAGCGCTTGCCCGTCACGATCAGCCTGCTGGACGAGGCCGGTGCCCCGACGATGGTGTGGACCTTGGCGAACGCCTGGCCCACAAAGATCACCGGCACCGATATGAAGTCGGATGGCAACGAAGTGGCGATCGAATCCATCGAAATTGTCCATGAAGGACTGACCATCGCGAATGCCTGATCCGCACGAATGGAAAAAGGACATCGCATTAAAAAGGGAGCGCGCGCTTGGGACTGCCGTCCTTATTAAAATCGGATGACTATCCGCTGCCGGCCTTTTACTTTAAGGTGGTCTTCGCGGCGACCTTGGGGATGTCGGATACCTCTTTTCAAGAGGTCTCCGGCATCGATTCGGAAATCGAGACCGAGGCCCTTGTCGAAGGCGGAGAAAACCGTTATGTCCACAAACTCCCCAAATCGGTCAAGCACAGCAACATGGTGCTCAAACGCGGGATCGCGAAGATCACATCGCCCTTGGTGATTTGGTGCCGCTCCGTTTTAGAGGCCGGGTTTATCGCACCCATCGTGCCGATGCCGATTTCCGTTTTTTTAATGAATGAAAACAAAATCCCTGTCCGGGCCTGGTCTTTTGCAAATGCCTATCCGGTGAAATGGGAGGTGGAATCGTTTCATTCCACGAAGAATGAAGTCGCGATCGAGAAAATAGAACTCAGCTACAACTACTCCAATCGGCTCATCTAATTACCATGGCGATAGAAATCAAGCAGATGCTCATTAAATCCACCGTCCTGCGGGACAGCGCCTCGGAGCTGGGAAGCGCGAGCCATGGGAGCGATTCGGCCTTAGACACGGAGGCCCTGAAGCAGGAAATTCTCGCCAACTGCAGGACCTTGCTCCTTCAACTCCTGCGAGAGCAGAAGGAGCGATAGATGGCGGGGATCAGCACGGGGCTGAAAAAAAAGTTAAGCGTCGCGCCCTGCACGATCGATTCGGCGGGCAATATCAGCGTCGACGCCTCGAAAGAAAAATTCGAGGTCATGCTGAATCCCTCTGCCTATTCTCATTCCTTGTCGCTTCACTACAACAAGAAAAAAACGCTGGGCCAGACCGGGAGCGAGTCGAAGTTCAATGCGGTCGAACCCGAGAAGGTGAGCTTCGATATCGTCATCGATGGAACGGGAGTCGTCAACCTCCCCATTCCAGGTCTTGGTTCGCCCGATGTCAAAACCCAAGTCCAGCAGCTTCAAGAAATTGTCTATAAATACGACGGCACGAAACATGAGCCCAATCATGTCCGGCTGCTCTGGGGCAGTCTCATTTTTTTTGGGCGCATGGAATCCATGTCCTTGGACTATACCTTGTTCAAACCCAGCGGAGAGCCCCTGAGGGCGAAGGTGAAACTTTCATTCGTCGGGGCGATGAGCAAAGAGGAAGAGTCGCTCAAGGCGAATCGCTCTTCCCCCGATTTGACGCATGTGGTGGAAGTGAAGGCCGGCGATACCTTGCCGCTGCTGTGTTATCGCATTTATAAAGACAGCGCCTATTATCTGGAGATTGCCAGAGTCAATCGTCTGGTCAACTTTCGGAATCTTAAACCCGGCACAAAACTCCATTTTCCTCCCTTGAGGTAAGTCATGGCGGACTCTCCCGCAGCCCTCGTCGGCAGCGTCGTTCGGCTGACGATCTTTAGCAATGGCGCACAGCTGAGCGATACCGCGCAAGTCATTTCGGTTTCGGTCGACTACGACATCAACAAGGTGCCCTCCGCCAAAATTGTTTTATTGGACGGCGACATGCCCGAACAAGATTTTCCCTTGAGCAATACCGACGACTTTAAGCCCGGATCGGAAATCAAAATCAATGCCGGCTACGACGAAGACGAAGAGACGATTTTTGAGGGCATCGTCATCAAGCACGGCATTTCAATCACGGGCGACAACGACGCCCGGCTAAACGTCGAATGCCGCGACAAGGCCGTCGGCATGACAATCGGACGGAAAAATGCGAACTTCATCGACAGCAAAGACAGCGACATTATCTCCAAATTGATCGGAAACTACAGCGGCCTTTCCTCGGAGGTCGATGCGACCGATACGAGCCACAAGGAACTCGTGCAGTATTACTGCAGCGATTGGGATTTTTTGCTCTCCCGCGCCGAAGTCAACGGTTTACTGGTTACGGTCGATAAGGGCAAGGTTTCGGTGAAGGCGCCCGAGACCAGCGCTTCCCCCGTATTAAAGGTCGGATATGGCGAAGACCTGATCGAGTTTCAGGGCGATATTGATGCCCGGACACAGTTGGCGTCCGTCGAAGGCGTCTCCTGGGATCTCAAAACGCAGGCCGTCGTCGAACAGACGGCGGGACCGGAAAGCCTCAATGCGCAAGGCGACCTCGACTCTGCAAGTCTGGCGGCTGTCGCAGGACCAGATATTTTTCGCCTCCAAACCGCGGCACCCCTGGAATCCACGGCCTTAAAAAGCTGGATCAAAGGCCAGCAAATTAAGGCCGGATTGGCCAGGGTCCGGGGACATATGAAGTTTCAAGGCAGTGCCCAAGCCAAGATTGGAACGCTCATTGAATTAAAGGGCGTTGGAAACCGCTTTAACGGCAATGTGTTCGTCAGCGCCGTCCGCCACGAAGTAGTAGATGGAAGATGGGAAACCGAGGTCGACTTCGGGATGTCGCCAAGTTGGTTCGCCGAGCAGCGCGATCTGGTTGCCCCGCCCGCCTCCGGACTTTTGCCGGGGGTCGAAGGCCTGCAAATCGGAATCGTGAAAAAGCTTGATTCCGATCCGGAGGGGGAGCAAAAAATTCAGGTTTCGGTGCCGGTCTTACAGGCGGAAACCGAAGGGGTCTGGGCCCGGCTCGCCAAAATCTACGCCTCCGACGGGATCGGCGCTTTTTTTATCCCGGAGATCGGAGACGAAGTCGTCCTGGGGTATATGAATAACGATCCCTCTCATCCCGTGATTTTGGGTAGCCTCTACAGCAGCAAACGAAAACCGCCCTATGAATTGAGCGCCGACAACTTCATTAAAGCCCTGGTGACCAAAAGCGAATTGAAGATCGAGTTCGACGATGAAAACAAGGTGATTACCCTGGTCACGCCGGGCGCCAACACCATCGTCATTAGCGACAAGGACAAGTCTATTTTGGTGCAAGACCAAAACGGCAATAAAGTCGAACTGAGTTCAAGTGGCATTGTCCTTGACAGCCCGAAAGATATTTCGATCACGGCAAAAGGGAAAATCACGCTGGATGCGGTGGGTGAAATCGGGATGAGCTCCAAAGCCGATGTCAATGTCACGGGGCTCAACGTCAACAATACCGCCAATGTCGGATTTGTCGGAAAAGGAAACGCCACGGCGGAACTCTCCGCTTCCGGACAAACCACAGTCAAAGGCGCAATGGTGATGATTAACTAGGAGAACCCGATGCCCCCTGCCGCAAGACTCACCGACATGCATGTGTGCCCCATGCAAACGCCCGCGGTGCCGCCGATCCCTCACGTCGGCGGTCCCCTTGTCGGACCGGGAGTCCCAACAGTGCTCATCGGCAGCCTGCCCGCTTCGGTGGTCGGCGACAGCGCCGTTTGCGTCGGCCCGCCGGATACGGTCGCCAAGGGTTCAGCGACCGTGATGATCGGTGGAAAACCGGCGGCACGAATGGGAGACAACACAGCGCACGGCGGGAGTATCGTGCTCGGCTTGCCCACCGTAATGATCGGAGGATGATGGAAAGGATGACAGGCGAAGTGGAAGACGCATTATGAACGACATCGGTAACGATCAGGGATTCCTGGGCACAGGCTGGAGCTTTCCGCCCGAGTTTAACCGGCATGCCCGGACGGTGAAGATGGTATCCGAGGAAGCGGATATCCGCGAGAGCCTCCGTATTCTGATGCTGACGTCGCCGGGAGAACGCACCTTGCAGCCGGCCTATGGCTGTGGGCTTAAACGTATGGTGTTCGAACAGATGAACGAAAGCGCGGAAACGGAAATGAAGGATCTGATCGAACGCGCCGTACTCTTTTTCGAGGCCCGAATCACCCTGAATAAAATCGATATCGGCTATGAGGACTTGGAGAAGGGATTGCTGACCATTAGTCTCAATTTCACGGTGAGAACCACAAACAGTAGAAGCAACATGGTGTTTCCATTTTATTTTCGAGAAGGGACAAGTCTGCATGTATAAGTGATATCGGGTTTTCGGGCGTGGTTCCGAAAGCGCTGGGACGTAAATTCCGGCGCTTGAATTGTGCGCTGCATCTATCGGATCGATATGCCAGTACGCCGTTTGTCCAGCCCGATACCGATTTCCCCCGAATGACGCATTTCCTTCTTCGTTGCATTGAAACCTTAAGGTTAAACGGCCGGCGCAATCAAGGTGTCGGTCATTTTCGAAAAAAGGCGAACCCAGGATGAAAGACGGAACCCGCCAGAAAGACCGTATGACACTCGCATTGGAAGCGGGCTATATCGCTGTTGATGAAATGCGCTTCGAAGATTTGTTGTCGATGTCCGCCGATTTTTCTAGGCTGCTCACTTTTTATAATCTTCAGGACAAGGCGGATGGGGATTGGTCTCCTTTTTTCGCCTCGAATGAGGCGGTGATGTTTTCCGTCATCCAAACCTTGGATCTCAAGAAGGCCGAAACGGCCTTTAATACCCTGATGCAAGAAACGGTTTGGCGCACGGGATCGGTGAGGGGTCGAAACATTTTTCTTTCGCAAAGAGAGATGTGGAAAGGGATTGCCAATTACCGTCTGGCAAAAAAAATCGATACGTGGTATGTCCAGCTGAAGCAAGCGGAGAGCGAGTCGGGCCGAACTCTGCGTCAACAAATACGGCTTGAAATCGAAACGCACTTGGGGAATGCACTGAGCCTGTTAAAAATATTCTTGGCGCAATATGGAGAGGGCGTGTCGCTCCGATTCCAACAAGACTTTCATCGCGATTGGCGCCTTGCCGACGCCGCCCCGATCCCCGTTCCGGCGCCATCGGAGACGCCCACTGCGATTGAAGCCTTTTTAAAGACAAACTTCTACACCTTTTATAATGCGATCCTTTCCCTGAAAAAGGCCTCGAACCGCCTCTTACCGCTTTCCCTGAAAAGTAAGAAACATCCTCCCTCCATCGGGCTCTATATCGCTTTTTTTCAACTTTTCCAAAGGGCTCAACAGCAGCTAAATCGCTTTCCGAAAAAGCACCTGGATTTCTACTATACCGATGTCCTCAAGGTTCAGGCACGCAAGCGGGTTCCGGACAGCACCTATCTCATTTTTCATCCGACGACCGAGGACAAGAGTGTTTTTATCGGAGCAGGAACGCTTTTTAGTGCGGGCCGCGACGATCGCCATCAAGATATCGTTTACGCCTCGGAGAACGATCTGTGGGTCGATCGGGCCGAAATCGTTTCTTTGCGGACGCTTTACTTTGCGCGAAACCCTTATAGTTCGCCCGAAAATTGTGTGCATTACGTCACGGCGGCCAAAGGGAACGAAATTCCTATATTAGAATCGAAAGAAAGCGCAAGGGGAATGGACGCGGGTAAAAACAGAAAATCTTGGCCGCTCTTCGGCGCACCGAAGGGCCATGCCTCAGAGCGGCTGCAAGAGGACGCCGCTTTTGGTTTTTGCGTGGCCAGCCCTGTTTTGTTTCTTAAGGAAGGGGAGCGGGTGATTACCCTCTCTTTGAATCTGGCGCAATCCGTTTCCGAAAGCGAAGGGGCCTCGAATGCGGGAAAAAATCTCAACGATGTGCTGGTTGCCTTGCTTCTCAAAATGAAGGCGGATTCCGGCGATGCCGAGCCCCCGAACGACGGCGAAAAGCAGGCCTTTTTTTTTAAAGTATTCCGACAAATGTTTCGGGTCGATCTCACCACCGAAACCGGTTGGCTGGAGGTAGACGATGCGCTTTTTCTCTGCCATTTGCTCGACAAAAATTGTGAAAAAGATCTGCTGAAGATCCGCATGCGGCTGTCTCCCGAGGCGGATGCCATCGTCGCCTATGCGCCCGAGGTCCATGGCCCAGGCTATGCGAGTCCTCATCCCTTGCTTCGGTTAACGATCAACCCGAAGTCCTATCTTTTCCCCTATTCCTTGTTGGTTTCATTTATCGTCAAGGAAGTGAGGATCGAAGTCGCTGTCACTGGGGCGAGACAAGTCCTCGTCTATAATCAGTTGGGCCGCCTCGATCCGAATAGTCCATTCAAGCCCTTTGGTCCTCTCCCCGCTGTCGGTTCTTATTGCATCCTCGGCAATCCTGAAATGGCCCGAAAACGGATCACCGCTTTCGATCTCGATATTGAGTGGGGGGATCTTCCCAGAGAAAAGGGCGGATTCGAGAGCTATTACCGGGACTACCCCACGCCCTACGACAATGCGGCCTTTAAGGCGCGCATTACAATCTTAAACGGCGGGCGATGGTTGCCTCTCGAGGAAGCGGCGCAAGTAAAGACCGACCTTTTTCAATCCGAGCGTTGCGGGCCCCACAAGAGGGTAGGGGAGGGCATCGACAAAAACCGTCGCATTTCTTTTGATGCCGTCGTCGATTTTTTTAAAGCGATCGGCGGCGACGAATCGATGCAGGCTTTTCGTTATGCGCCTGAGCTCAAAGGCGGTTTTTTTAAATTGACGCTCGCTGCCCCCGAGACCGGATTTGGACACAAGGACTATCCGACCTTATTGACGCAGGTATTAACGGCGAACGCGAGAATGAAGCTGCCGAAATTATTCAAGCCGGCGCCGAATACGCCCTACACTCCCTTGATCAATAGCCTCTCGATCAACTACAAAGCGGCGGCCACGCTCAATCTCATGCGAAGTGAAGCTGCGAAGGAAAAAGCCGGCGCGGAACAATTTTTTCATATTCATCCCTTTGGCTACGAAAACCTTACGTCAGAATCTTATCGCCACATCCATCTCTTGCCCCGCTACACCTCGGAAGGCAGCCTATTTATCGGTCTTTCCGAGGCGCCGTTGTCCGGAACACTGACCTTGTTTTTCCACCTTCGGGAGGATGCCACGCCGGAAACGGGAACTGCGCCTTCCGTATTTGTTTGGTCTTATCTCGCTTCGAACCGATGGCACGTTCTCGACCGATTTCAGGTGGTTTCGGATACGACGAGTGGCTTTCTGACTTCGGGTATTGTGACCCTGAAAATCCCGGAGGCCATCAATCGGCAGAATACCATCATGCCGGGAGGGCCGTTTTGGATTCGCGTATCGGTGGCCAAAAATCCCGAGCGATTGTGCAGCGTTTATGCCATTCACACCCAGGCGGTGAAAGTCACTTGGCAGGCCTCCTCTTTTCACCTCAAAGAGAAACTCCGCGCCGGTACGATCAAGTCGTCCATCAAGTCGATCCCCGGTATCGGCGAAATCAAACAAATCGTCGAGGCCTTCGGCGGGAGACCGATGGAGGCCTCGCACCATCTCAAACAAAGGATCAGCGAGCGTTTAAAACACAAAAACAGGGCGACGACCCCTTGGGATTACGAACGGCTGATTTTGGAGAAGTTTCCTGAGATTTTTAAGGTAAAATGTTTCCCGAACAGGGTCTCCGCTTCCGATCCGGCCAAGCAAATCCGCCCAGGACATCTCTTGATCGTCGTTATTCCGCATCGTTTGGGCACTGCCTTGGAGACGGCCTATCCCATGGTGAATGGCGCGGTTTTAAAGGCGGTTCAATCCTTCGTCAAAACGCTGGCGTCTCCCTTTGCCACCCTCGCCGTTCGAAACCCGGCCTACGAGCAAATTCAGATACGGTGTACGGTCAAGCTTAAAAAAAATGAACACATCGGTCATCATGTCGAGATGTTAAACCGGGAAATTTCGGACTATCTTTCTCCGTGGAGCGAAACGGGATACCGGGCGGGCTTCGGTTGGTGCATTCGCCGTTATGACCTGGAGTCCTTTATTCGAAACCGCTCCTATGTCGAATGGGTAACGAACTTTTCCATGCTTCATATCACAAACAAGGGCGAGGGATATTACGACTTATGCGATTCGGTGGCGGCCCAAGGGCGCGAGGACAGCCCCGAGGAGATTCACCCTTATTTCCCTTGGAGCCTGCCCATGCCGATGAAAAGACACTTTATCGAAACCACGGACAAGGTCGAAACGATAGCGCCGGAAGTGACCGGCATCGATGAACTCGAAGTCGGCAATACATTTATTATTACGAAAAGGTAAGTCATGGCGAAAAAAAATAGAGAAACCCTGAAAAACTATTTCAAGAATGGGAGCCTGCCTTCTCAAGACGAATTCGGTGATCTCATCGATTCCAATCTAAATGTCATAGACGAGGGATTCGACAAATCGATCGACGAGGGTCTGAAAATTTCTTCGTTGAACACCTCGGGCAAGCTCATTAGTTTTTTTAAAAGCATTCCCTTAAAAAATGCCTTGTGGTTTATCGGTATCGATTCGAAAACCGATAACTTGGTTGTGGGCAATAATAAAAATCAGCAGGCCCTCTCGCTTTCACAAGAGACGATGGACGCGGGTCCAGAAACAGCGAAGGATGATTGTGTTCAAGAAAAGACGAAGATCGGCATCAATATCAAAGCCCCGGCCTGGGAGCTGGATGTCGGCGGCGTGATCCGGTCGGAGGGGCGCATCGGAGTGGGCCAAAAAGCGATACCGGCCGATGGTCTCTGGCACGATATCACCGAAGCGCTGAGCGGATGTCATGCCTTTGAAGTGATGGCGGGTGTCGGCGGGCCAAAGAAATCAGGAAAGTACGCCTTGCTTCATGCCTTCGCCTTGAATACCTACAATCCCAAGGGCTGGTTTTTTAATTTTTTTAATCTAAAAAAGAGAATTCGGTCCGATCAATCGTACTATCGTTCCATTAGCGACAAACTCGCCTTACGTTGGGAGGGAGAAAGTCGAAAATACACGCTTCAGCTCCGAACCAACAGCAATTACGGCGAGGATATCTGGATTCAGTATTCCTTAACGAAGCTCTGGTTTGATGAAGAGATGAGCCAGTCTCGCACTTCAGCGTTGGGGAAAAGAAATGAATCCGCGACATCAAACCGGGGCACTGCATTGACACCGTGATCGATAACGCGCACATGGAAAGAAAAAAAGGAAGGGATCCCCTCAGCGCCGAGGCGCTAAAACAGGAGGGCCTTGAGGCCCTGCAGGCGGCATCGGGAAACCTTTGGACCGATTTCAATCTCCACGATCCGGGCGTCACGATTCTCGAGCAGCTTTGTTATGCGCTGACCGACCTCATTTACCGAAGCGGTTTCGATCCCGCCGAGATCTTGAGTGCGCCTTCGGGGGCGATCGATTATAAAAATTTGGCCTTGTCTCCTCCCGAAGAGATCTACCCGAGCCAAGCGATTACGATCAATGATTATCGAAAAATTATTTTTGACGCAATCCCCGAGATCGATTATGTGTGGATGCGGAGCGACACGGATCGGGACGGCCCGTCGCAAGGACTGTATGCGATTTATGTCAAAATAAACGAAGTCCTGGCGTCATCCGACGGCCTGGCCAGACAGGCCGAAGTCGTCGAAAAGGTCAAGAAAATTTATACCGCCCACCGGAATTTGTGTGAAGACCTTCAGTCGGTTTCCATTGTGCCCCACCGCTACTATTCGCTCCATGGCACCATCGAAATTGACGGGGCCAAGGCCTTGCCCGATCTCTTGGCGGAGCTCTATTTCAGGTGTTCAAGAATCGTCACTCCAGTCATTCCGTTTCAAAGCTATGACCACGCCTTGAGAGAGAAGCGTCTCGAAACCCTTTTTACGGGGCCGATCACACCGCACGTTTATGTCGATGAAGCGGACCTCGAAGAGGAGAATACTTCCGCTACCCTTGCGGACATCATCAAGGCCATCAGTCCTATCGAGGGTGTCCGTCATATCACCAGCCTTTGGTTCGAAGACGATCAAGGGAACAAGACCGATGCCATTTCCTATGACCCTTCCCTCGCCTTCGTTCCCTGCCTGAAGATTCCACGCGACAAAACGGAGGTCGGCATCAAGCTGGTTAAAAACGGGCGGGAGTACAGCGTTTCGATTAAAGAAACCTGGACGGAATATCTGCGGCGTTTTGCAGACGATCAGGCCAAGCGAAAATCGCAACCGCATCTGGCGGAAATGATTCCCTTACCCCAGGGCACATCGCGAAATTTTTCGGAGTATCATTCCATTCAGAATGACTTCCCGGCCATTTACGGCATTCACGCCTATGGGGTGCCGCAATCCGAGCCGGAACGAAGAAAGGCCCAAGCCAAGCAGCTCAAGGCCTACTTGCTGCCTTTCGAACAGGTCATGGCCAATTTCCTTGAAAACGTACAGGCGATCCCAAAACTCTTTTCCCTCGATCCCCAATTGGACCGAACGTATTTTTCGCAGTATTTGGATAATCGAAGCGTTCCCCACATCGAGGACGTATACCGAGGTCCTCGCGATCAGATCGCCTCACTTCTCGCGCGAATTCTAAAACAGTACGACAACTTTTTCGATCGGCGCAACCGGGTTCTCGACTACCTGCTCGGCCTCTATGGCGAAGCCTTCAATCAGAATTCCTTGCACCACATGAATCATGACGACGCGCCCTCTGCACTGTTTCAAGAAACCCTGCAGAACAAGATCAACCTCTTAAAACATCGTGTCGAGATCAGCCGTGATCGGGCGGGCGCCTTTAATTATCAGGAAGTCTCTTGGAATACCGAAAATACCGCCGGTTTAAAGAAGAAAGTCAGCATCCTTTTGGGCATCCGATACGTTCAAAATCGATCGTTGATCGACACCTTCATCGAGAAAGGTCTAGAAGTCCTGAGCGACGACGAGTACAAGGCGGCAAGGGAAGGGACGCTGGCCTTGGAATATGTGGATTTACCGGATATCCAAGATCGCCAAGGCCCGCTTTTTATGGACATCCCCCTCCGAAAATCCCTCCAAGCGGATGAAGGGCAGCTCATCGAACAAATTGTTTTTCTGAGGCACAATAGTCTCAGCGGATCTATTCTGCGAAAGGGGATCCATCTCGATCGTTACCGGGTGGGGAGCACCGGAGCGGGCAAACGCTTTCAACTCGTTTTTCGCGCTAACGATGACGACCGATGGGAATTCATGGGGTCCTTTCCCTCAATGGAAGAGGCTGTCGCCAAGGCCAACGAGCTGCGCCAGTTCTTAATCAAGCTCAATGTCGAGAGCGAGGGGATGCATCTGCTGGAACACCTTCTTTTGAAAGGGGTAGGGGATACGAAGCATAAAAATATACCGGATGATTTTTACGCTTTTAAAATGAGTGTGATTTTCCCCGCCTGGACTGCCCGATTTCACGACAAGGCCTTCCGGCTCTTGGCCGAAGAGACGGTTCGCCTCAACGCGCCCGCACATCTTTACATCACATTTTACTGGCTCGATTTTAAATCCATGAATGCCTTTGAAGTGCTCTATAAACAATGGCTCGATCGGAAATGGATGGCGCAGAAAATTGAAAACGATCAAAATATTCAAGCGCAAAATGAAACGGCAAAGCCCTTGATCGACTTTCTGCTGGCGAACAGCTCACACTAAATCGTCCAATTTGAAGATGAAATCATGGAAGACAGGCATACAATAGAAGAGGCGGTATTCGAACTGTCATTCGGTTCTGCGTCCGAGGCCTTGGAACAAGAAGGCGACTTGGGCCTGCTGATGCAGCGCGGTCTTTTGCCGGTTGTGGATGCGGTTTTCGACGAGGTGTCGTCTTCTCGGGAAGGACACATCAATACCCTCTGCGTCGATTTGGGCGTGATTGCGTACAAGGGATTCGAGCGGGAGATGGCGTCCCGATTGCGCGTTCGACTGAAAGCGGCCCTGGAGGCCCAACTTCAGCCGATTCGATCCGCTTCCGAACCTGGGAGCCGTGCATCGGTAGACCCCGATCGCAAAGTCTCCGCAAAGCGCTCCGAGCGCGAAGACTTGGAATCGTTTTTAACCGATGGGCTTGTGTCTGCGCCCTCCGAATCCGCAAAGGGAGGAAGCATCGACCCCTGGGTGCAAAGGGTGCTGCGTTTAGAAGGGATTCCGTTCGCGTTTTTTTTAAAACGATCCCGGCACAAAAGGACCGTGGTTAAGAGATTGGTGTATCAGTGTTCCGACGAAACGCTTCAAAAGATAATGGCCTTGTTGGGCCCAGCCTATGGCCGTTTTCGGAAGGACCTCGTCGATTTGATTACGGCCACCTTGCGCGACAGTCCCCTTGTGAAGATTGGTGAAGCCGGACTCCCGTCTCTCATCTGGGAGTCGATTTTTCATTATTTTTTGAAACCCGAAGTGGGCACTTTCGATGCAGACACATTGGCGGACCAAATCCTCAAAAAGTGTAGGGTGCTTCCAGAACGCGGAAACGAAAAACAACGACACGACTTGGGCCATCGCCTGAAATCCTTATTCCACGGGGCTGAAGCGCAATCCGAGAAAAAAACGAGAGCCGACCGCATTGAAGAAAACACAAAGGGCCATGAACAATCGAAGCGAGCGCAGGATTCGGCTGGAGAAGATTTAAATGCATTAGCGCTCTTATCGTCCATGGAGATCCGGTCTCTCCTTACAGAGGCCTTTGAACTCGGCGACCCGGAAGCGATTCGAGGCATCTGGCCGAGGCTTTATCGCAAGCATGCTCAGCTGATCGAAGAGGTCTTCTGGCGTTCAGGAAGACGGGTCCTTGTGAGACGGGGGGTGGCGCAGGGATTTCCGGAGGCGATGTTGAGAGATATCGTCCATCTCGTCGAACCCGCAGGGGCGAAGTTCATTTTGGCTTTTGTCGGCCAATCGGCGGGCTTTCGACGCATGCATTCCGAACAGGCCTTGGAGAACGATGCGCTTCGGAGGCCGCTTTGGGAATGGACATTCAGCTATCTGCTTGTCGAGCGGGGTCTGCCGTTTAACAAGACAGACTATCTCGGTAGCCTCATGACGCAGATCGCCACCCAAAGGCAGAACCCTTTACGCGACCTATTGCGCACGGTGCGGGAAGATTTCGAAAAAGCGCCCAGCGCTCCGATTAAAAACGAAATCCTGCAAGCCCTGAACGATCTTTACGATGCATTGCCGGAGCCCACAGCACGGCGCATTGCCGATTCGGAAGCGCAATCTAGAGCCGTAACGACGATCCGAGGTTTTGGCCTGTATGAAAAACTGAGGCAGTATTTATTGCCCGGCGATTTTAAGTATGAAAAGAGAGTGGGCCATGCCCCAGCCCATGAAAATGACATTGTCCAAATCATCGATGACTTAAGCCGCAAGCATCCGGAGCAGCTTTTAAAGCTCTATCGGGAGCTTCAGTTCGGCACTGCCCTTTGGCCGCAAACCGGGGGCGATCTGCCTTCAAGCGTCCTCCACAGACTGGTATTGTCCATGCTCACGCTTAATCCTCTGGAAAATGCCAAGCCTTCCGATTTGTTGCAAGCCGTACAACAATATGACAAAGGGGCAAGTGATCGGCAAGTCTATTACCGGAAAATTTTCGAAGCCCTCCTTCAAAATCGGGTGATCGATTTTGAGGCCATCCTACAAAAGGCGAGCGTTTCGCCCACACAAGCGCTCGTCGCCAATACCGAAAAAAATCGTCTGCGAAACGCAGATACGATGGGGCCGGAGCCGGCAGAGATTTCGAATTTAATTCAAAAAGTGCGCGATACCATTGCGCGGGGCAGGCCGGAAGAAATCGAGGCGATCTGGTCGGCGCTACTCCATGATCACCCCGCGCGACTCAAAGCCGTTTTTTTGCAGCAGGGCCGAGAAGCCTTTGTCCGAAAAAAAATATCGCGTGAATTTCCCGAAGCGATGCTGTACGACATTGTAAGCCTAATCGACCCGGCCGCAAGTCCTTTCGTCTTTGAAGTCGTCTCCCAGCCCCGCTTTTTTCAACAGGGTGAACACGGGCCCCGGCCCCCTCTGGAAGCGATGAAGGCCGTGCTTTGGGAAGTAACCCTGGCCTATCTGTTTGTGAATCGAGGCAGCCGCTTTAACAAGAAAGTCTACCTCGGCAGCGTGATTCGGCAAGTGGCCGCCCATCGAAATCTGAATCCTAAGGCCCTGTTGTTATCGTTGACGGAAGGTCTCGCCCATGTCGAATCCCAAGAGCTCGTAAGCAGAGAGATACTGAAAATGCTCAGGGCATTGTCGGAGGATGCGGGATCTCCGAGGACGGAGACCCAGCCGGAAATCCCAAATCTCGCATCGTCGCCGTCAGGAGACCTTCTCCATGGGCTTGAACCTAAGCCGCTCCCTTCCTCCGATTCAAGGAACGTCGTCTCGGAAAAAAAGACAGACACCGCCTTCGTGAGTTTAGACGCGCTCAGCCGTTTGGAGCCTCGAGAGCTATTGAAGTATTTTAGAGACCGCTCGAGCTCTGCTCCGCGCGCGGATCTTACCCTCGGGTTTCCGACCGAGGCCCTGATGCGCTTTGTTGAAGCTTTTCTTTCCATCGAGTCTGAGGCAGGGAAGGACGGGAAGCGCGAGCTTGCGGACGCGATTGCGATCTATGCGGAGCGGGTTGCCGATCAACAAGGCTACTATAGCGATCTCTTTGAATGTCTTGCTCACGACAGACCAATCGATTTTGAGATGATCGTTCAAGCAAATCGGCCGCGCGTCGAGGCACCCCCGCCTGCAGATGCCGAACACAGCGCTATAAACACAGCAGGTGAAACTTGGAGTCATGAAGATTCTTCTCATATTGTAAAACGGAAAGACCCGCTGGCCGTGGTTTCTGGGAACGAACGACCCTCCTTGAAACATGAGATGCCCTTGGAGCAGGCGTTTGAGCAGCTTTTAGAACCGAGTGGTCCTCTTTCGGCAGGCATAAAGGACCGCCTGTCGGGTATGATTGAAGGCCTCTTGCTGCGAAACCCGAAAGCGCTTTCGGAGCGCTTATTACGCAGCTTACAAGACCAAGGGACAATCGAAACCCTGGTTGCCCGCTTACCCGAAGCGCAGCTTGCGCGGCTGCTTTTACTCTTGCACCCTTCCGGCTTCGACCGCCTCATGCGAGTCGCCGATGCCATTGGGACGGCCTGTTGCACCCCAGAAGGCCGTGTCGATCCGCTTCGCCTTCGCGAGTGGAAGTGGACCTTTATTTTTAGATATCTATTTGAGGAAGGCAGGCCTTTTCGACTCCCGTCCTTCGTCCGCTTATTTACGCAGTACCTTGCAGAAGAGACCCGGACTCATCATGTGGCGGCCTTTCGCGCAAGACTCAGCCAAGCGCTTGTCCTCAACATACTCCCCTCGACGAAAGAGGGAATACTCGAGATCGTCTCGGCGCTTTCGAAACTTGTCGAAGAAAAGGCATCGCCGGACTCAAAAGCAATGCAAGACGTGTTGGTCGAAGCCCTTGAGCCGATCCATCCGGAAGAACCGAAACCCATCGAAGAAGTCTATCTCTATAATGCGGGCATGGTTTTAGCCGCTCCCTATCTTCAACGACTCTTCGGCCTGCTCAATCTCACGGAGCAATCCGCATTTAAAGACCGAAGCGCCGCCGAGCGGGGGGTACATCTCTTGGAGTATTTAGTGAACGAGTCCTGCGACAGCCCTGAATACCGACTCGTCCTTAATAAAATTCTTTGTGGCGTTAAACCCGGCCGCCCGATCGCCAGGCGCATCGCGATGCAAGAGAGCGAAAAGACGGCGATAGAACAATTGCTCCAAGGCATGATCGCCCATTGGACCCTTCTTGGAAACACCTCGGTGCGCGGTCTTCGGGAATCCTTTTTACAGCGGGAAGGAAAGCTGCAATTGCGTAAAGAGGGTTGGCGTCTTACGGTGCAGCCCAAACCTTACGATATGTTATTGGACCAAATTCCATGGGCTTATTCGATGATCAGACTGCCCTGGATGGAACAAACGGTGTACGTAAAGTGGCGTGAGTCTTAGAAAAAACAAAAGGAGACGCACCCGATGAAAACAGAAGGGATTAAAAAAAATGCGGAAGCCCATAGGGCATTGGCCCCGCAGCGGAAGCGCGATCCGATGATCGCCCTCCAATCGCCTCATGCCCAACAGAGCTTGCAAAAAGAGGCGATTGAAGCCAATCCTTTGGTCGCGGCCCAGCGAAAGCGGCAGGAACGGTGTTTCGGTCCTACCCTTTCCGAACCGATTCAGAAAAAGGAAAATAAAACCGGGATGCCGGATCAATTGAAAGCCGGGATGGAAGCGCGTCTCGGCGTCGATTTTTCGGATGTCCGTATCCATCCGGCGTCTTCGAAAGCGCCTGAGGTTGGCGCCCTGGCCTATACCCAAGGCAGCGATATCCACTTTGCCCCCGGTCAGTTCAGCCCGGAGACCTCCGGCGGCAAGGGCCTGCTGGGGCACGAGTTGACACACGTGGTTCAACAACGGGAAGGACGGGTAAAGCCGACGACCGAGGTCGCGGGCATGCCCGTGAACGACAGTCCGAAGCTCGAAAAAGAGGCGGATGATTTTGGTAAAAAGACCTCCAACCTTTAGGTTGCGAGTGAAGACGGCTCGGCCGGAAACGCATTGTCATTCGAAAAAGGGAGGAGAACTCATGGGAAAGGCCTATGAACACAAATCGCAGGGAGAAGTCTCTCCTTCCGCGAAGATCAGTCAAAAAAAAGGGCAGGGCGGCGAAAGCGCCATCGGCGATCGGCGGCCCGAAGCGGCGGCGCAACGAAAATTGCAAGCGATGATCCAAGGCGATTCCAGCGGCCTATCGCAAAGAAAAGAGATGCCGGAAGTTTCGGAGACCGCCCAGCGCGCGATGGAAGAGGAGGAGAAGATGGGGCAAGGAAAGTTTATCCTTCAGCGTGAAGGCCTTAAAGAGGACGAGGAGCTTCCCAAATAGGGTGTATTGAAATGAGTGCGATCGAAAAAAATACCCTCACCCTGGAAAACGAACTGGCTTGGTTTGGCCGCGTACTGGAAACGCGAATCAGCCTCTATTTCAATCAGGAGTCCCCCCACTCGTCCATTCAAGAAATCGCACCGCCCGATCTCGACGCGGACGCGTCGGAATATGCCCAGCTCGTCAAATCCTGCGGCTTCGGTTTTGACGAAAGAGTGGTCCTGATCTTGACCTTAATTCCTCATATTCGCCCCCAGGTGCTCGACACCTTCTTTACGCACAACAAGAATTTCGACCGCGGATTTACCGAGTTCGGCGGATGGAAGGGCAAATCGCATGGCGGCTTTCTGCCGACCTGCGAAACGGCCGCTTTTATTCTTGCCGGAACGGATTTGGCCAAACGCTTCGCGCTGATTGCCCTGCTGGAAAAAGAACACCCCTTCGCCACCAAAGGCATTCTGCGCCTTGAGCATCAGGACTGCGGCGAACCCTTTTTTAGTGGCGCGTTGAAAATGTCGACCGAAACGCTCAACCGTCTGACTACCGGCTTTGCCCACAAACCCGATTACAGCATCCATTTCCCGGCCAAACTGATCACGACAAAACTGAAATGGGACGACTTGGTCCTGGCCCCTCAGGTGCTGGAGGAAATCGAAAACATCAAAACCTGGCTGAAGCATTCGAATACGATTATGAAGACTTGGGGCCTGGGGCGGGTGATTAAGCCGGGGTATCGCGCGCTCTTCTACGGGCCGCCCGGCACCGGAAAGACCCTCACCGCCACCTTACTGGGCGCTTCGGGGGGCGTTGATGTCTACCGCATCGATCTTTCCATGGTGGTGTCTAAGTATATCGGAGAGACTGAAAAAAATCTGGCCAATGTGTTCGATCAGGCAGAGAATAAAAATTGGATTCTCTTTTTCGACGAAGCGGACGCCCTTTTCGGCAAGCGGACGCAAACGACGAACAGCAACGACCGCTACGCCAATCAGGAGATCAGTTACCTCCTTCAGCGCGTGGAGGATTTTCCGGGCGCGGTCATCCTTGCCAGTAATTTGAGCGCCAATATTGACGAGGCCTTTGCGCGGCGCTTTCAGACCGCGATCTACTTTCCCATGCCGGATGCGGAGCAGCGCCTTCGGATTTGGCGCCAGACGCTTAACGGCAACTGTCCTTTGTCGAAGGATGTGACCTTAACGAAGTTGGCGGATGATTATGAACTTTCAGCGGGCGCGATTATCAACGTCGCCCATTACGGGGCCATTCGCGCTTTGCAGCGCAGCGAAGGCCAAATTACGCATCGCGATCTGATGAGAGGGGTCTCAAGAGAACTGATGAAAGAAGGGAAGACGGTTTAGGCGGTATGATGAAGTCTTCCTTTCTTTTCAATCTGACCCTCTGGTTTCTTTTTGCCGGACTCTGTGTCTGCGGCTTCGGGAGGCTTCCCCTTGCGTGGGGCACCGGACAGGAAAACCGAAGTGCGCCCTCACAAGAAAACTTTTTGGTGAAGGTGCCTGGCCAGGCGGGCGATACCGGACTCGCGGTCCCCGCGCCCCCTCCCTTACCCGCATTGAAGAAAGAGGTATCTCAAAAAGAAGCGCTTTCCCATCCAAGTGCTCAAGGAAAAGTCGAAGAAAAATCGGTCGAAAAAAAACCGGCAGAGGCCAGCCCGGAGGCGAGCCCCCCGGTTCAGCCCGCTGCGAGTCATCCGGCGGCCGTTCCCGAGACGATTCCCACGGCAGTCTTGGAAGCCCCCGAGGCCGATCCTGAGGCAAGCACCGATGCTGCCTTGCCCAGCCTGCTCTCGGAAGCCGAAACGATGCCCCCCTTTTCCCCGGATCAAAAAGTGCAATGGAAAGGCGGGCCCTGCGGCTGCGTCGCCGATCTTTCCGGCGTCGTTTACGGCTTCTATCCCTTCTGGCTGGCCGGCGATGTTCAGGAAATTAATTTCAGCCTCGTGTCCAGAATCGGTTATTACGCGCTCTCCTTCGATCAACAAGGAAAAGTGTCTCCCCTGCGGCATTGGGAGCCTCAAAGCGCCGACTTTATCACCGAGGCCCAAAAGTACCGGACCAAGGTCGATGTCGTCATCTATAAAAACGATTGGGCCGATTGGTTTAAATTTTCGGCGAAGGACCGCTTGTTCATCATCGACGAGACGACAACGAATATCGTGAACGTGGTCGATCAAAATCTATCGGACCCCTCGCCCCTTCGGATCAAGTCTCTGGTTTCGTCCAAGGCCAGCACCAAGATGGGCGATGGCGTCACGCTCTTTTTCGACGATTATCCCGAGGATCAGGTCGCCGTTCAATTTTTTCTCGACTTTGTCGAAACCCTGCGAAAAAAACTCACGGCCACGGGGGAGTCCTATTTCCTCAATCTGATGCTGCCGATGAAGGCCATGGGAAAGGGCGTGTATACCTATCAGCATTTAGAAGAATTCATGAACAAGGAAGACAGCGCCAAAGACGACGAAATCGATCTCTACCTCGTCTTGCTTGACGATGAGTCCAAAAATCAAGACAAGACCTTGGCGCCGAAGAAGGTCTTGAGGGCCCAAATCGAAAAAGAATTCAGCGGGATCAAGAGACGTAATATGGTACGGAAGATCGTTCCGGTCATCCGTCCCAGCGGCCAGGCGGCGGACGACGATCACCAATTTGGAGACGATCTCATCTATTTTGAAGACAACTTCGGCGGCGTCGGTTTTTGGCCCGTTCCCCTGATCGGGGGCGACGAAACGGAAGCCGTCAACGCCAAGGTCGAAACCGTATTCAAGATAGAAACCGGCCTCGGTTTTGTTGCGCAAAACGTCCCCGTGAGCGATACAGCCTATTGTAAACTGGTCTGCCCCAATCGATGGATTTTCCGCCTGGTGTACGATTGGTTATTTGGAGGCCTCTCGATCTATGCCCTCATCGCCACGAGGAGCCCCTTGTTCCGGACGCTGTTTGAAAAGTTTCGGATTGTTTTTATCGGAGTCGGGGTCCTGTCCTTCTTGGTCTTTTACAGCGCGCTGATGTGCGATCCCTATTTGAGCGACAAAAAAGGCTGGACAACCTTGGCCCTCTTATTGGCGGGTGTCTTTTACTGGGTGTGGCGAAGCTATCACAAAATGAAACAGGAAACCTATCCCTAAGGAGCGCGCACTTGAATCTCATCGAGAAAGCCACGATAGTTCATTATCACCGGCACCGCATTGCGGAATACAAGGACGGGACTGTCCAATCCTTGGGCTGGAAAGAGGCTGCGAGTCAAGTGAAGCGCTTTGAGGTCATCGCCTCCGTGGGCGATTTGAACGGGTCATCGATTTTGGATGTCGGCTGCGGATATGGGGACCTCAAGACTTTTCTGGGGCGACAGTATTCTGACTTCAGCTATATCGGAATCGACCAGATGCCCGAATTTATCGCGATGGCGAAAAAAAGATTTCACGCGGCGTCCGATACCTATTTTTATCAAAGAGATTTTAGCACCGTCGATTTTCCAACACTTGATTATGTGGTCGCCTCCGGGGCATTGGGCTACCGCTGTGACGTTCCCCATTTTTATACTGGAATGATCCGGAAAATGTACTCGGCCGCAAAACGGGCGCTCGTCTTTAACTTGCTCGATGCGGCCATCTTTCCGAATCATCCGCTGTTGAGAGGACACGATTTCGACGACCTCCTCGCCTTTTGTCGTACGCTTTCATCCCAGGTCAAAACGGTTCGAGGTTATTTGGCGGACGATTTCACCGTCTTTATCGATCGGGAGCAAGAATAGCCCGAGTCGAAATCCTGCAAACAGATTAAACGATTTTTTTAGGGGGAACCCCCGGTGAGAGCGCTCCCGAATAAAAAAAATCCAAGGCTCCAATCCCAGCGCACGGACCGGGGCAGCTTAAATAAAGATCGCCCCAGCCCTCAACAAGCGGGCTTTGAGGACCATCGTTCACCCGCCGTCTCCCAATCCCATTTACAGTCAAAAATAGATCGAAGTCCCCGCGTGGCCAAACAACGAAAAACCATCGCGCGCGTGGCCGCGCCCTCGGAACCCGGATTCGAAGGCTTGGCGCGGGAGGCCGTGCAAAGACAGGCATCGCCCGCGTCCGTGCTTCAACGCGATCCCACCGACCAGGGCTTGGTCGATTTTATAAAAGTCCGGGCCGATCTCGCGGCGGAGGGATACGATCTCCTCTGCGATCAGGTCGAGGCGAGCAAAATGCAGATCGACCTCTTGGCGTTTTACGCCGCCCCCATTCAAAACGCCGCCAACCTTGAGATTATGAAGGCCAAGACCCGCATTGCCGAAACCGCGGCCTTGGTTCGAGAAAAGGCCGCTCTCTTTCCGGAGGAAGCCAGCGAGGCCCGCGCCCAAGCGGTCGCGCTCGGCAGCGCGGCCACCCTCAAGACGCCGCACGCGCTCCTTGCGCAGTGGATGACGGAGGCCATCCAAGCCCTCGGCGTCGTCGCCATCACGCAGGCCAAGGCGGCAGGGGTTCTCGTCAACATCCGGAACGAAGCGGTGAAAATGGCCAAGATCGCTTTAAACGCGCACGAGCCCCACATGATGCGCGGCCTCCTCAAAGTCGCCGATACCAGCGCCGCCGCGGCGGCGGACGGAGACCGGGCCGTCAACGCACTGAATGCGCGGGATAAGGTCTCTTCTTCTGGAAAAGAGAAGCTCGGCTTCGTGACGACAGTGAGCGACTCCCTCAACAATGCCACAACGGGCGTGGCCTTCGGCGCGGTCGGCGCCTTGGATGCCGGGGGCGTTTTCAGCCTCTCCACGGCGACGGCATCGGCGCTGGGCGTGGTCGGCGGCGTACTCGGCATCTTTTTCGGGGCGATTGGCACCTTTCTCGGGGTTAAAAACGCCCTCCAAGGAGCCCGTAAAAAGAAGGCCCTTAAGAAGGCGAAGTCGAATCTCTCGAACGCGTCCTTGGAAGAAATCGCCGATTACGCGATCGATCAAAAAGGCACAAAGGTGGTCCGGAACAGCGCCGCGGCGGTCGGGGGACTGCTCGCCATCGGGGCCGGTGTCTTGGGCTTAATCGCCCTCTCGGTCGCCTCCTTCGGGATCGCCGCCATCGTCGCGGGCATTGTCGCCGGTTTGGTGGGTCTTGGTTTCGTCGGCTATAAGATCATCCACAGCTGGAGAAAGCGAAAGTCGGAACGCAATGCCTTTGCCGACGAGCTGATCGATCAGATCACCACGCACGGCGAGGAGGAAGCGCAGGCCCGCCAAATTGTATCCGATGTTGGACTCGATCCGAATCAGGCGGGCGAAAAAAAGTTCCGGAGCAAGCTCAGTGGAAAGGTCGGGGCGTATGTGAAATCGAAGCGAATCCTGATGGCCGAGGGACTGATTCAAAAACTCATCGCCGGAAAACCCTCAGAGGTCTTCGATTCGGAACTCATCCTCGGTGCCCTTGGCGTCGATCCCGAATGGGTCCGGCGGCAGATTGAGGCGGACAAGGTCAACAAGGCGGTGGGCAAAGTCGCAAGAAAGTTATCCTCCTGGTAAGGCCCCATTCGGGCTTGTGAGGCGGATGGCGTTCGGAACCTCCCGCTTAGGATTGGGCGGCGGATGAATTCGAGCAAAGAACAAAAGGCGAGATTGTCTCTAGGCGTCTCCGTGTACGAGCAGGCGAAGATTCGGGACAATCATTGCGCAGGCCCGGTCTAAACGAAATCGGCCTAGCCCGGGGCCGTATCGACGGGTCGATTCAAAATTTTACGCAAGGGATGAAAAGCATCGCGGGCTTGTTAAGCGGGTCCTTGGCCGATATTCCCGGGGCTTCTGTCGCGGAATAGATCGCACGCCTTGAGAACTCTGCACGTTTCTAATATACGGCCGGATTATCAGGACCCATCGGGTTCATTCTTCATTCTTTTTTTTCGCTCAAAAAGAAAAAATGAAGACAAAGACCTCTCAAGCTTCCAAAACCCATCATAACCCGAATGCGGATCGTGCCGCATCGCGGACGCCGACTGAAATCCCTTCTCGCGAAACACGCAATGGAGCTTTCGCCATCGAAGACCGGCGGGCCGAGTCGGCGTGGCAGCGGAAAGTACAGACCCTCGCCGACCAAAGCACCGCCGTTTTCAAGGCGGCACAGCTGTCCCGCGTTGTAAAGAAAGCATCGGAACGGACCAAAGCGTTTCAGCGCGCGATGTTGCCGGTGGAAAAACCGCAGGATGAAAGCGGTTTCGAAAAAACCGTCCTGGCCTACATCGATTTACTCGAATACCGAAAGTCCCGACAGAAATGGAAGAAAGAAGACAAACGCGACCTGCTCTTCGAGCTCATGAAAGCCCAGGCAATAGAAAAGGATTGGCAAGCGGCCTTCGATTCCTTACTTCAATTGGAAGTCCTAGTTGCCGAAGGCGACAAGACCTCCGATGTCGCGCGGGGGCCGGTGGCCCTCAAAGAAAAAGAAAAACAGCGCATCCGGGAAACGGGCAAGGCCGATTTTGATGCCGCTCACCATCTCCTGATCAAACTGGCGAACGACGAAGAAACGCTTCGTGCAGTCTTCGGCGATAACAAGTACGATCTCCTCCACGCCCGCCTAAATATGATTGCCATTGCGGTCCAACTGCTTAACTATACCTTGCACGACAATATTCTCACCGATGACGACAGTAAGGCAGAGGCCTCGGGAAGCCTGGCGCACAATGTGGGGCGGGGGGAGGGCTCGGGATCGAAATTGATGTTGACGCTTGCCTATGCCAAAACGCCAGAGCATCACCGCCTGGGCACCTTAATTCACGAGGCCTCACACGGCAGCGTCATCACGGCAACGGCCGACATTGTGTATCTGAGGAGTTGGGCGGGCATGGCCGTTCGGGGAAAAGTCGCCCTCATGAATGCCGACAGCTACAAAAAGGCAGCTCTATTGGCCCAAGGAAAAGGAGAGGCGCTGAAGCCCTTGAAAGGTGGCGGCGAACATCGAGGTCGATTGGAACCGCTCCTCGGCTGGACCGATTTTCGGATTTCCCAGGCCCGCAGCATGGCCAGCCGCCTTCGCCAACGGGCCGTATCTCGAAAAGAAGAGTCCCCGCATTTACAGTCTTTTAGTCTTGTGGAGGAAAGAGAACCGGAGCTCTATGCGATGTCCAAGGTTTTAAAGCTACCTTGGCAGGAAGGCCGAGATCCCAACTCACGATCTCGTTATGACAAATATCGCAATTTTGAAATCAAAAATATCGATCTTGATCTTATGGATATGTTTGTGAACGCCTTCAGTGTCGCCCTCGGTTATCTCGATCTAATTGATGACCTCGAAATTGTTGACAACCCCAGCCCAAGTCTCACTTATGGAAAACGGCTCATGGTGACCACCGGTGCGCTGAGAAAGATGTCTAATCAAGAGATGGGCCTCTATCTATCAGCTCAGATTGCCGGCAGGCTGCCCATTCCAAAACATTGGCGAGCGGCCTTCCACACCTTGATCGAGGATTTGTCAACGAAGCGTATCGCGGAGGAAGGGGAGGCCATGGCCGCCTTGGATGCCACCCTGTCGGGAGCGAAGCAGTAATGTGCGATAACGAAAGCTAGAGATCTAATGAACCCCTTTGCACACCTACAAAAAGTGAATGACCGGATTAAAGTCCAGAGCCCTCAGGCCCAAGGTCCTGGATTACAGGGGCAAAACCGTCCAAAACCGTCCGGCAGGGTTTTACAGCGCATGATCGGAAATCAAAGGCTCCAAGCCGCTCAGCCATCGCAAAATGCATCCGGTATCATCCAGCGCCAAGAAGGCGAGGGGCCGGACCCGACGCGCGAATTGGATTTATCGCGATTGGGTGCGGTTTCTTTCCCTCTGGTAGAACCGGAAGGCACAGCCTGTGAAGGCACCCCATTAGATACCATTCATCGTTTAACACAGGCAGCCCAAACCTGGCGGTCGGGGGCATTGGACTGGCTGACTGAATATCAAAGCCATGTTCGCCGCTTTGCGCCACACACCGAAGGGCGTTTTTCCCGGATCGGTCCCATCGTTTATCGGGACTTACAAATGCTCAATGCCCATTTCAATATTCAGGATCCACTTTGGAGAAATCGCCGTCAACGCTGGCCGATGTCGGAAGACGATTCTTTTGGCACGGAGAGCTTTCAAGACTTCGCCAATGCGATTAACCCCATCCGCAGGGCGTTTTCGGGCCTGAATTTGACGGGCTTGGAACCCTATTGCTCCGACACTTGTCCCGAGAATGGCGAAGGCGCCGACCGTTTGGGCAGCTCCCATCCGGGATCGAATACCTACACGATATTTTTTGGATGCTTCGCCGACAATATCGCGGAACAACGATTAACCGGTGTGATATTACACGAGGCTTTTCATGCCACTTACAGCGATTTTAATCACGACACCTATTCCTTCCAAGATCACTACCCCGGGCGCGATGCCCTGACCAATGCCGATTCTTACGCCACCTTCGGGGCCTTCGCCACGCTGGGAAGAGACTATCGGCGATTTTTCAGACTCGCCGAAGCGATCGAGATTCTTGGCGAAGCGCCCAGCCCTGATGCAGGGACTGAAACACCTCAACCGCCTTCAGAAGAAACGCAGTAAAAGAATAAGATGAAAAAAGAAATCACTAATAATGCCGGACGGGGAAGGCTTTACCATTTCTTCCCGTAATCATCAGTTCTTATGCTTATCTAAAAGCGAAGCTTTTAAGATGGATCTGAGATGGTTGCTTTTGGTTGAGATATTGGGATGGTTCTTTAAATCCATGGGCTCATCAGTGTTCGTGTCGAGAATAGAATGCCATCCGGTATTGCTTTGATGTCAGTGCCACGCACTACTTTTCCTTTCATATAATCGCTAGTCCTTAAAAGATTGTGTCCATCCGCTCCTGGTTTTCTGCGATTGAATGTGAAAATAGCAGAAGTGGAAATAGTCGGTAACCCTACATCCCATTCCACGCCGTCACCACTCATCCATCCCTGCTTAGTCTAGGCGGAATTGTTTCACGCGGACTTTTTCCGAAATCCGAAAAGGGATTTCCGGAAACCGTAGGATTTTCCTCGGAAAACCATCTGAAAGCCCCCTTAATGCCGTTGTTAAGTTGGCACGGCCCTTGCTCTATGTCCATTCCGTTAGGCAAGG